>Ga0256405_10000691_pt1 | contig 106766 bp, 99 predicted proteins | sample RumenRJG_02DNA_FD_189096 | JGI IMG/M metagenome (GOLD analysis project Ga0256405, IMG submission 189096) | Bovine rumen microbial communities from Lethbridge, Alberta, Canada - RJG_02 | ecosystem: Host-associated > Mammals > Digestive system > Stomach > Rumen | place: Canada: Alberta...
CACATCTTTCATTGCAGACTCTGTGAAACAGTGTCTGCTCAACACAAAAGCAACCAGCAACATTTACTGTTACTGGTTGCTAAAATCTTTTGATTTTTCACTGTCCTCTTGACGGGTAGCAGTTCACTCAGCGGGACCCGTTTCATATTTGATTTCTATATTCTGTTCAGCCTCTATTTTTCATCCACGCTTATGACAAAGCTGAATTCGTATTCGTTCTTTACCGGGAACTTGAATTCGTCTTTTGTCTCCGGTCCGCAGATGCCTGTTCCGATGCCCTGCTGGAAGGCGGATATCGTGACATATGTGCCGCTGCGCTTCTCGTCCTCTCTGTGCTTCATGCTGAGGAGCTCTCTGTCGCTGTACGGCTTTACTCCGAGTTCGAAGGCCTTGCCTGCAGCTGTGAAGCGGACTTCCGTTTTGCCGTCGCTCACGCTTGCCCATCTGGTGTCGAAGCGGCTTCCGCTCTCCTGAGGCCTGATGTTAGGCTCGGTCATGTCGGCGACCTTGCAGCTCACCTCTTCTATAGGGAACTGATCCTTCATGTCGGCGTATGACTCGCCGCATCTTCCGCAGTAGCGGACATCATCGAAGCTGTTGTCGAATCTGAAGGCCTTGCCGAATCTCGGCAGGTTGCCCTTGCCCTTCGTGCAGCGGATGCGGCTTGTCACAAGTACTGCCTTTCCGCTGTCACCGGCTGCCTCGTAGGTGTCTGTGCACTCGAATTCGTTCTTCTTGCAGACTATCTTTGAGACTACTGTCAGTTTTCTCTCTGTCTTTTCGATCGAGACGATCTCTTCCTTTTCGCCGGCGAAATCCTTCATCGCATCGCCCACGCCCCAGTAGATGTAGTCGTTGTCGGTCGAAGCTCTGAAGACTATGGTGTACGGGTCTGCCGGTCTGACAGACACCCCGCCGATCTCAAAGGTGTTTCTGCCGCCCATATCCGAAAGGATGTCTCCTAGCGGCGAGCGCCCTGCGCCTGCAGGTCTTGCCGGGATGTTCTCCCTGATGACGATCTGCTCTTTTGCAGCTTCGGCGCCTGTTTTCCTGTCGATGGTCGTTATCGTGAGCAGGCAGTCCTTGCCAGCCTCTGCCGCTGCCTTAATATGCTCAGCTGTATCCATCTTTATGCGGATCCTCTCAAGCGGTCCGCACTCAGGCATCAGAGTCTCCTCTGTCCCGTCGCTCCAGACGCACTTGAGCTGATATCTGAAGCCCGGCGTGAACGCCTTCGTATTGAACAGTTCGAAGTTATCACCGCCAAGCCAGCTGACGCGGATCGGCCTGTAGACGAACTTTGTGATCTTAGCGCCGGTCGACGGAGCGCGGTCCGGATAGAACATGCCGTCGACGCAGAAGTTTTTGTCGTGCTCCCACTCGCCGTGGTCGCCGCCGTAGGTGTAGCTTCCATCCTCATGCAGAACGGCGTGATCGTTCATCTCCCATACGCAGCCGCCCATCAGGCTGTCGTACTTGTAGATCTCCTTCCAGTAGTCCTCCATGCCGCCCGGGCCGACGCCCATGGCATGCGCATACTCGCAGAGGAAGTACGGCCTGTCACAGAGCTGCTTTACTTTGTATTTCTTTTCGCCTATCTCGTGCACCTGCTCTGAAGGCGGGTACATCTCGCTGGCGACATCGTATGCCTTTTTCTTTGTGTGGATGGCGCTCTCGTAGTGGACCGGCAGGCTCGAGAACCTCTTGAGGTACTCGTACTCCTTGTCGGTGTTGTGCACGCCGCCGGCCTCGTTCCCGAGGCTCCACATGATTATCGACGGATGCATCTTGTCGCGCTGGTACATCCTGGCCGCGCGGTCAACGTAGTGCGCCTCCCACGCAGGATCGTCGCTGATGCGGTTATAGCTTGGCGGCAGCTTGTGGACGAAGGTGCCGTGCGTCTCGAGATCTGCCTCGTCGATGACGTATATGCCGAGCTCGTCGCAGAGCTCCAGAAGATACGGATCCGGCGGGTAGTGTGAGGTGCGGACCGTATCGATGTTGTATTCCTTGCAGAGCTTCATGTCGCGCTCAAGCTGCTCCGGAGTCATGGTGTAGCCGTTCTCCGGATCGGTGTCATGGTGGTTGACGCCGTGCAGTTTGATAAGGCTGCCGTTAAGAGTGAACTTGTCGCCCCTTATCTCGACATCTTTGAAGCCCACGCGCTGCTTCACGCAGCTGCCTTCGATCTCGTAATACATGTTGTAGAGCACCGGTGTCTCGTCGCTCCACTCAACAGGCATGAGGTTCCTGAATGTAAACTCCGCCCTCTTATTGGCTGAGGATACCGTCCTGGTCTCGCGGACTCCCGGACCCTCGAGGGTGAATGTTACGTCGGCATCCTCGAGGAGCTCTGCCCTGACGGTCGCGAAGTACGCGCCGCTGGCCTTTCTTGTCGTGAAGTCCACGTCAACAAAATCGTTGCCCTCGGATATGCGGAGGAGCACGTCACGGAAGATGCCGTTGTTTCTGAACATATCCTGGTCCTCGAGGTAGCTGCCGTTGCACCAGCGGCGGACGACCACAACGAGTTCGTTTCTCCAGTCGCGGAGGTACGGGGTGAGGTCGAACTCGGCGGTGTTGTGCGAGCCCTCTGTGTATCCGACGTACTCACCGTTCAGGTAGACGTCGGCGCAGCTTGCGATGCCGAGGAAGGATATAACGTAGCGGCGGTGCGGAGCATCCGGACCATCGGTCTTGAAGAATGTCCTGTATACGCCGACGAAATTGTACTCTTCGCCCGGATCCTTCCAGCGCGGACCCACGCCGTAGTCGGCGCCGTGCAGGCTGAAGACCTTGCCGACTTTGTCGAGTTCAGGGATCTTCGGCGGATCGTACGGGAACTGGTATCTCAGATTGACGTAGAACGGTTTGTCGTAGCCGCGGAACTGCCAGCACGACGGAACGTCGATCTTATCAAATGTAAGGTTGTCCGTGTCGAATATGTCAGGCAGGTACGAAGGCTTCGGATAGAAAATGAAGTCCCAGTCACCGTTCAGGCAGACTACCTTCGGCGATTTATACCTCTTGTCGCTCCCCTTCACTTCGTCTGCGGACTTCCTGTCCGGATACGGAATAAAATAGCTCCTCGGAGCCAGCTTATTGTCTTCGAATACCTCAAAATTGCTGTAATTCGTCTTGTTGATCCTGTATCTCATCAGTGATACTCCTTGTTTTTATATACTGATATGTGCTTTCACAGCCTAATCATTTTATCACAGGGTGACATGTTAATACACAAAAAGAGCCGCCTCAGGCAGCTCCGTGTTCATCGTCATACAGCATCTATGGCCGCAATGATCGCTCCGATATCATCAGGGTCCGCAGTCTTTTCGCAGAACTTTTCTCCCGGAAGGTCGGTCACTATGAGGAAGCGCCCTTCGGGATCCGAAGCCGGCTTATCCGAAATATCTTTGCGTATGACTTCTATTTTCTTTAAGCTGCTGCCCTTGAGACCTTCCACAAATATAAGGTCTGCCTCCGGAAACAGTTCCATGAGTGACTTTGCAGTTTCTTCTGCCTTTTCTGACATGACCTTCTTATGCACAAAGATGCGGTCCTTCGAAAAGCATGCAGTCCCGTAGGCTCCGCTTTCCGTGAAGCTGTGGGTATCGGTCCCCGGGATATCGCAGTCAAAATCATGACCGTCGTGCGAGGTGGCAGCTGGCAATCCGGCATCCGAATTCCCTCCTGAAATGTTCGATACAGTAAAGTTCATAAAATAAAAGAAAACCGCTCATCCGAGCGGTTTTTTGTTATGTCATCTTACTCTTCTTCGCTTCTCCTTTTTCTCAGGATCAGCACCGCAAGAGCAGCGGCGATCAGTACTGAGCAGATCAACACTGCAGGCATACTCCTGAATATCGATGCTTTGCCTTCCCTGTCGCCCTTCTTTCCGGGCTCGATCCATTCGAGTTTTACAGGCTCTCCGTCCTTCAGCGTCTCTTCGACCGGCTTTCCGGACCTGTCAATCATATTGGCAGTCCTGAATTCAGGCAGCATCTCCCCTGCAGGGCCTCCGCCTGCCGGCAGAGCTTTCACGCCGCGGGGAGCAGCTTCCTCACCGGATTCTTCGGCCGGTGCCGGCTCTTCCTCTTCCTCGCAGATCTCCTCACCGAGCGCGGCATCTGCAGGAGTCGCGATCGCAGCAAACAGAAGCCTCGGGCTGGTCCGTTTGAAAGTCGTATAGACTTTCGTCCCCTCTGCAGGCGGCTCGGCAAGCGGTTCTGTCGTTATATTGAGATCCATATGCAGTTTTACAGGCCGTCCGTCTTCAGGCACTGCGGCGCGGATGCTTTCGATATCTTCAGAGCTCAGGAATATGGTCCCGCCGCTTTTGCTCCATGTCTCAGGCGTGATCGCCTTATGTGACGACTTGTGGCAATTGGCCTCCTTCATATATATGCCGGCCCGCTGCAGGACTTCAGCATTAAGCTCTTCATCGGTCATTTCCGACACTTCCTCAGGAGTGAGCACCACATAATGAGTCGCGAAAAAGCAGTACTGCTTGCTTCCCACTGCAACCTTGTGTACTTCGCGGACGGGTCTTTCCAGGTCATCTTCGTCATCTGCATATGCAGGTGCTCCCAAAAGGCCTCCTGCAGCCATAAAAGCTGCCAGCATAAGACACAGCGTTCTGAATAATAATCTCTTTATATATGTTTTGTGATTCATTCCGATCATTTCGATCACCTCTCAGCATCAGTTTACGTCGGTCCGCGCCAGTATCGCGGCAGGCCGTTTTATGAGCGTACGGAAAACAGGCAGCAGTCCGAAGACCAGGTTGAACACGAATATGATAAGCAGCGAGACCAGTACACTCTGAGGGTTGCTGACGAACATTCCGGACAGATACTTTACGCCTTGAAGCTTATATACTATGTAGTTCATCAGCACCCATCCAGGAAGCGATGCCAGCACCGTTATCGCGACTATCTCTCCCGCAAACATCTTATAGATGTCGGACTTCTTGACTCCGATGGCGCGAAGGGTGCCCACTTCTTTGATGCGCGACAGGAAAGAAGCTCTCATGATCAGGTACACCTCTATGAGCGATATTATGATTACTATCGCTCCGGCTATCAGGAAGGTGCGCATCATCTCGAGCTGGCTCTTCCTGTACTCCTTCTTCTGATACTCATACAGGTCTCTCACCTTGAGGCCGTATCCCCTGAGTGCCCCGATCGTCTCTGCCTTGCTGACCGCCGGCTTTACAGTCATACTTCCCTGCTCTTTTATGAGTCTGTACTTGATGGTGTTGTTGTTTACGAAAAACTTTCCGCGCACGCTGTCGCTGGTATAGTGTCCCACCACCTTGAGCTTATGGCCGTTTACCTTTGTCTTGAGTTCGCTGCCTATCTTCATGGATTTCGCGTACATGCTGTCCACGACGACCTCGTAATCGTTCTCAGGCCTGCGGCTGTCTCCGGTCAGCACCAGTTTGTCTGCACTGAGGCCGTAATCCATGAGGTCTGCCGCCTTTGGAGCAGACGCTGACGGGCTGCCCTCTTCATCAAAAGACGCTTCTTCACCTCCGGCTTCCTCACCTTCTCCGTAATAGTCATCTTCGCTGCCGTTATTGGCGAGCATGTCGATAAACATCGACCGGTCGGCGTAGATACACGGGCTCTTCTTATCCGTAATGCCGACTATGGTGAATTCCGGCAGATCTTTCAGTTTTAAATGCCTTCCGATTAGTTCTTCAGGCACCTTATAGCCTGCCTGAACGATGTCCGGATCATTCTCACGTGCACGGTCAAGCACGAGCGCATCAACTGCCACTTCATATCTTCCGTCCGGAAGCCTTCCGCAGACGATATCGCTTTCAGAAAGAGAATCAGATGCGCTGAGCGATCCCGAGAACATCGAGCCGGACCAGGAGGTCTGCCAGTACTCATCATACCTCATCTTCATATGCACTTTACCGTCGCCCGGCATGGCGTATTCGACTGATGGATCCTCCTCGTAAGCCAGATAATCCGCCACTTTCATCTTATTCTGTATAACGCTCACGTAGGATTTATCATCCTTCACGAATTTTTCGTCAGGCATATTCATTATCCCGGCAATATTTGATACCGCGTAGGTGATGAACATAGCTGAGATAAGGAATCCGAAAAGAAGGATCTTTTTGAGGACCGGATATCTGCCCACCGTGCGGAAACCCGACCCCAGCATCGTCAGCGGATTCAGTATCGATGTATGCTTCAGGGCGCCGTTTGCCTTGAGCCTCTCCGGATGGAATCTCCCCGCCTCTGCCTCTTCTGCCGTAAGCGCCTTATAATGGCCGTCGACCAGTTCTATGCTCGAATTCTCATCAACGGTCTCCACTCTGGACGAAGCGTCGCGCGAGCGTATAAAGAGATTGCCGCGGCTTATGACTATGTCCAGGTCAAGCTTGCCTCCGCTCTCATTGAAGACCCTGACGATATTATCCCCGTCAGAGTATTCGCGCCTGTCCTTTATGTCCTGCAGGTATATCTTGTTCTCTATCCTGTAGTCGAGCCCTTCGACATTCTTGTTGATCTCGTCAGATACGACGCGGCCGTCCCGAAGGCGGATTATCCTGTCGGCATAGAATTCAGCCAGATTCTCTTCATGCGTAACGAGTATGACCAGCTTCTCGCGCGAGATAGCTTTGATGATGTTCATTACCTCGAGAGTATTGGCACTGTCGAGGTTTCCCGTCGGCTCGTCGGCGATGATTATGGACGGATCCTTGACTATCGCCCTTGCTATGCCTACCCTCTGCCTCTCTCCGCCGGAGAGCATATCGGCATAGCGTTTTCTGTAGCGGTACATACCAACAAGGTCGAGCGCATAGTCTACCTTCTGCCTTATCTCTTCCTTGTCCTTTATTCCCACCATCCTGAGCACCATGGCCACATTGTCGAATACGGTCATGCTGTCAATGAGGTTGTAATTCTGGAAGATATATCCTATGTTGAGGTTTCTGATCTTATCCACGGTGCCGGCAGTGCGCCCCGTGAGTTTCTGCCCGTTTACATATATCTGTCCCCTGTCGGGCTTATCGAGTCCGCCTATTACATTCAGGAGAGTCGTCTTGCCGCAGCCGGACGGTCCCAGAAGAGCCGTCAGTCCGCTCTCGCCGAACTCAAGCGTAGTATCATCTATTACGTGTATCTGGTTCGACTTGCGGCGGTAAAAATATTTATCTACATTCTGTAATTTCAGCATTCCTAAGCCTCCTCCCTGTATGCTCCCATGACCGAGCTTCTGAAGACAGACCTCATGAAGCGGCCCGAGATATGTACAGACATCGCAAGGAGAATGACTCCGAGCAGCACAAAGTCGCGCGGTGTAAGGTACAGAAGATAGTCCTTAAGCCTTGCTGAATTCAGGATGCCTGCTTTGTTAAGATATATGAAGAACAGGAAAAGCGCGTAGGATATCGCGCAGACCAGCACGAGCTCCGTCCGCATGATGCGCTGAGCCGGTCTCTTGGTCATGCCTAGCATCCGCAGTATCGCAAAGTAGACTCCGCGTGACTTCAGTATCAGGCGTATCACGAAATACGCTATGAAGAAAACTGCGATGCATACTATTACCGCGAGCGGCATCTGTATTATGCTCACCAGTTCACCGTCCATAAAGTTATATATGTGGTCTTTCAGCACCATCGTGTGATAGCCGCCCCTTTCAAGCATGTCCTTCATGCCCTCCATGTTGCGGGTATCATCGACAAACACCGAGGCCTGGAAAGATCCTTTCTCATACAATCTGCGGTAATCAGTCGGATTTATATATATCTCGCCGTCATGTTCCGCAAGATTCTTCAGCCCGGTCTTTCTCTCAAAGGTTTTCTCACCGTAGCTGCCCATTACCACAAGCGGCAGTTCAGTCTCATAGTAGAGAGCTTTAACGCTGAGTTTCACTTCCTTGCCGGCAGCGTATCCGTCCTTGTACATTGAGTCATATGACGTAGGTATCAGTATGTAACCCTCAGGCACTTTGTCATTTGTAACGAGTCCGCCCGCTCCCGGCACCAGATTTTCCTTTGCCCCGTTTATCAGAAGAGTCGTCTCGCTGTTTGACGCATACATTCCCTTTCTGAGCTCATTTATCATGTGATCCGTAAAGTAAGCTTCAGAATTTGAGTACATATATGCTTCGCTGTTTTCGTCATCGTCCATAAAGACCAGTCCCGTCACCGTTACCTTATGATCGGTGCCGTCATTTGCCGTCGCGGTAAAGGTCTTACCGATCAGCTCTTCCGGCTTTTCCCCGAAAGTCCAGCCATCATCATAGCCGGACAGCACCACTTCGCCGTCTTTCTGAGGCAGTGTTCCGACATCCGGATCTTTTTCAAGGTCTCTCACACTCATCATGTATCCGCTGAAGGTGAACTTGCTGTTTTCGATGTATATCGACGAGTCGTACATTATGTCTTCGCGGATAAGACGCTCAACGTGGGGAGCGTTCTCTATCGCCTCATAATCAGCACGCGTGAAGGCGCTGCGGTCATTCTTTTCGATCACGATGCGCTTAGGGTCATAGTTTTCGAAGAAATTGTTCCAGCCCTGCTCGGATACAGTATCCTTTTGCTTTTTTACGGACACGTACTGGGATGTAACAGCCGCTGTCACAAAGAGGAATACCAGCAGCAGAAGCAAAAACTTAGCCGGCAGATTGAACGTGTTTCGGACTCCAAGACCGATCTGCGTGCCGAAGCCGAGACCGCGCCTTTCGCCTCTCTCTTCGCTGCCGTCACCCATTGCAGCTGCGGCGTGAGCTGACGCTCCCGTGTCTTCGACTATCTTTCCGTCGTGCATCTTTATCACACGTGTGGCATGATCCCTGAACTGGTCATAATTATGCGTGACCACCACAACGAGCTTGTCTGCAGCTATCTCAGTCAGAAGATCCACGATACCGGCTGCCGAAGCGCTGTCTAGGTTGCCTGTAGGCTCATCGGCCACAAGTATCTTCGTGTCCTTTGCAAGTGCTCTGGCTATGGCTACCCTCTGCTTCTGTCCGCCCGACAGCCTCGAGACTTTACGGTTTTTATATTCCGAAAGGCCTACGCGGTCGATGATCTCATCCACTTTCTGCCTGATCTCAGCCTTGTCATATCCGTCTATCTGCATGGCAAGAGCCACGTTCTGACGGACCGTGTAGCTCGATACCAGATTGAAGCTCTGGAAAATGAAGGATATGTACTTCTGGCGGTATTCCTCGAAATCCGCCGCTGTGTAGTGGCTCGTCTCCCGGCCTTCGATGTACATCTCTCCCTCTTCATATGTATCAAGTCCCGAAATGACATTCAGGAGAGTCGACTTGCCGCTTCCGGATTCTCCGGTTATGACTACAAACTCTCCTGAATCGAGGTCAAGATTTATCCTCGATATACCGCTGGCGATGATGCCCTTGCTGTAGTAGAATTTCGAGACGTTTTTCAGTCTTATCATGCTCATAAAAAAATGAACCTCCGATGGTTGTCTTTTCGCGCCCGCATTTTTTTCATTCAAGTGCAAAAGGAACGGCAGCCCGTCTCCGGGCTGTCGTACCCCTTTTGTTCGTTTATTGTAACATTATATTACCGGTCTGTCACCACAGCCGTCAATACCCTGCGTCAGATCCCCATATATTCCGCAGCCACTATCATGAGCGGAAGCGTTATTATCGAAAGCAGCGCAGTCATAGTTACCACCTGACACGCGTACGGATAGTCGGCATCATACAGCTGCGAGAACACGATGAGTGTGACCGCAGGTATGACGAGCCCCCTTACATCAATGGCGATATCATCTTGGCCAGCCCGCCTGCGACCTTGTATGAGAGCTTTTCATTTTTGATGCTTGTATCCGTGACTTCCCTGCACTTTGACAGGGTATCCTGAAAGTCCGCTTCGATATCCGCTATGCAGTCCGTTCTGTACATGTATGTGGCACATTCAAAGTGGTGATACAGGCTCCTGTAGTCGAGATTGATCGTGCCGACCACAGCTTTGATATCATCGCTGACGAACACCTTGGCATGCACGAAGCCCGGCGTGTACTCATATATCTTTACTCCGGCCTCATGCAGCTCCTTATAATGAGTCTTCGCGAGCGAGTACGCGACTTTCTTGTCAGGTATCCCCGGCAGGATCAGCTTTACATCGACTCCGCGCTGAGCCGCAAAGCACAGAGCGGTCTCAAGCTCACCGTCGAGTATAAGATACGGTGACATGATGTGCACGTAATCCGTCGCTCTGTTCAGGATGTCCATGTATACGGCCTCACCGGCTTTGTATTTATCCAGCGGGGAATCACAATACGGCATCACGTAGCCGTTTGCTTCTTCCTCGCATCCCGGAAGAGACAGCCATTTGCTGTAATCATCTTCCGCTGCGGCATCTGAGTCTATGTTCCACATCTGGAGGAACATCAGAGTAAAGCTCTTCGCAGCCGGTCCCTTCAGCATGACAGCCGTATCCTTCCAGTGGCCGAATCTTTCTATGCGGTTTATGTATTCATCGGCAAGATTGACTCCGCCGTTGAAAGCCACCTTGCCGTCTATAACGAGGATCTTTCTGTGGTCGCGGTAGTTGTAATGCGACGAGACGACCGGCTTGATCGGCGAAAAGGCCTTGGCCTTTATCCCTTTTGATCTGAGCAGTTTGAAGTATCCTGCAGGGAGCGTTGACATCTCGCACATGCCGTCGTACATCACGCGGACCTCGACTCCGGCCGCAGCCTTGCGGAGAAGTACATCGAGTATGCGTCCCCACATATACCCTTCTTCTACTATGAAATACTCCATGAAGATGTATTTCTCGGCCTTCTCAAGCTCGCTCAGCATGGCCTCGAACTTCTTTTCACCGAGCGGGAAATATGTGACCTGAGTCTTGTCGTAGACAGGGAAGCATCCTGTTTTGTTCAGATACTTGCTTATGTCATCGGTACCCGATCCGTCGTGCTCTATCTCCCTGACCACATTTTGCGGCTGCTCAAGCATCCCGCGGGTCTTGTCTATCTGTTTGCGCACCATTTCCGTCTCCATGCGGTGGCCAAAGTTGGACTGTGTCCACCACAGCATCACGGCTCCCGGGATAGGTATGATGGCGATCACGAGCATCCATGTAAGTTTTGCGGACGAGTCCATGCTGCTGTTGAACAGATATATGATCATTATGAAGGTGAAGACCCACTGTATATTCAGAAGAGCCGGCAGCTTTTCACTGAATTGCATGTAGGCCATAACGAGCAGCGCCACCTGAAATACCAGCAGGATCGCAAAGATGAAGAACCTGCTGAATATAAGCCTCAGTATTCCCTTCCTGACCGGTTTGGCCAGAGCTACGATATTATCATTGTTATCCATAATGATTATTTACCTGTCTCCGTTAGTGAATCCTTACCGTTATCAAAACTTCCTCTATTATACGGATTTTCAGGATCCTGTTATAGTTGATTTCAAAAAAAAATCAAAGCCTTGCAAAAGCAAGGCTCTGATGTCTGTATAATTGTGATTATATTATGCTTTCTGCGCCTTTTTATGAGCGGCCTCTTCTTTTACCTCTTCAGCTACCAGCGGCTCCTTGACGCTTTTGCCGGAAGCCAGTATTGCCCTGTCGGTCTTTGCAACGTGCTGTACCAGATCGATGACCTTGTTGGAATAACCCCACTCATTATCGTACCAGGCAATGAGTTTTACAAAGCTGTCATCAAGCATGATGCCGGCCTTCTCATCAAAGATGCAGGTGTTGAAGTTGCCGCGCAGGTCGGAGGAGACCAGTTCATCGTTGTTATACTCGATGATCCCCTTCATTGAACCTTCTGAAGCTTCCTTGATGACTTTGCAGATCTCTTCATAAGTCGTCTTGGTCTTGAGCTCAGCTGTCAGGTCAACAACAGAGACGTCGTTGCAAGGTACGCGGAAGCTCATTCCGGTCATCTTGCCGTTCAGCTCAGGAATGACCTTGCCAACAGCCTTTGCAGCGCCTGTCGAAGACGGAATGATGTTATTGAATACGGAACGTCCGGTTCTCCAGTCACGTCCGCCGTTGGAGTCTACAGGCTTCTGCTTTGATGTCGAAGCATGAATGGTGGACATGAGGGCTTTTTCGATCCCGAATGCCTCGTGGATAACCTTGGTCAGAGGAGCCAGGCAGTTAGTTGTGCAGCTGGCGTTGGACACTACAGTCATTGTTGCAGGGTCATATTTATCGTTATTGACGCCCATTACAAAGGTCGGGATATCATCGGATTTTCCCGGAGCAGTCAGGATGACCTTTTTGGCACCGCCCAGAAAGTGGCGGGAAGCGGCCATCTTGGTCAGGAACTTACCTGTGGACTCGATGACATATTCTGCGCCGTAAGCAGCCCAGTTGATATCCGCCGGATCATCCTCGGAGAATACGTGGATATCCTTTCCGTTGATGCGGATGCCATCGTCAGTTGCCTCAACTTCTCCCATAAAGCGGCCGAATACTGAGTCGTACTCTACCTGGTATGCCATTCTTTTATGATCAGCATTGTGCAGATTGACAGCGACTACCTCGATATCGGTATCGCGCAGCTCCAGACTGCGGATGATGATACGTGCAATACGTCCGAAGCCGTTGATTCCTACCTTGATTTTCTCACTCATTTGATTCTCCTTTCCATCAAACTGGCTTATTATTAGTTTAACCTTTTTGAACATAAAAGGTTAGCCCTTCTTTTACTTTTTTCTCAACGAAAAAAGAGCCGTCTGCCCAACAGCCCTTTTTCCCTTTGCATTACTTACACTTTACTTTTTAGAGAGATAATTATCTATAGAAGCAGCGGCGAGTTTGCCGGCGCCCATAGCCGATATAACTGTTGCTGCTCCGGTTACAGCGTCTCCGCCGGCATATACTGCCTCGCGGGAAGTAAGACCATCCTCATTGACGACGATACCGCCGCGTCTGTTCACCTCAAGCCCTTCCGTCGTATTCTTGATCAGCGGGTTAGGGCTGGTTCCGATAGCCATGATGACTGCGTCAACATCCAGCTCGAATTCACTGCCTTCGATAGGTACAGGTCTTCTTCTGCCGGACGCATCAGGCTCTCCGAGCTCCATTTTGATGCATCTGATGCCTGTCACGAATCCGTTCTTAGGATCGCGCGGATCATCCGGATTGTTGTATCCGAGGATCTCAACCGGGTTGTTCAGCAGTTTGAAGTCGATGCCCTCTTCCTTGGCGTGCTCGACTTCCTCTGCTCTTGCAGGCAGTTCTTCCATCGATCTTCTGTATACGATGTACACGTGATCTGCGCCGAGTCTGAGTGCTGTTCTTGCAGCGTCCATTGCTACGTTTCCGCCGCCTACTACAGCAACATTGCCGCCCTTCATGATAGGTGTTCTCGGATCGTCTCTATACGCCTTCATGAGATTCGATCTTGTCAGATACTCGTTAGCCGAGTATACGCCCTTGAGTGACTCTCCCGGGATGTTCATGAAGCTTGGCAGACCTGCTCCGGAACCGATGAATACTGCCTCATATCCCATGTCGAACAGCTCATCTACCGTGAGTGTCTTGCCGATGATGACGTTGGTCTCTACATCGACGCCGAGTTCCTTCAGACCTTCCACTTCTCTTGCTACGATAGCCTTCGGAAGTCTGAACTCAGGGATCCCGTATACCAGAACGCCGCCTGCCGTATGAAGAGCCTCGAATACGGATACCTTGTATCCCTTCTTGGCGAGGTCGCCGGCGCATGTCAGGCCGGAAGGACCCGAACCTACGATAGCTACCTTATGACCGTTGGACTCAGGAGCCTGAGCCTTTTCCTTTGCGTTCTCATTGTGCCAGTCAGCTACGAATCTCTCCAGGCGTCCGATACCTACAGGCTCGAACTTGATGCCCATAGTGCACTTAGATTCGCACTGCGTCTCCTGCGGGCATACTCTTCCGCATACTGCAGGAAGCGATGATGTCTGATTGATCACCTGATAAGCGCCTTCGTAGTCCTTCTCCTTGATCTTAGTGATGAAGTCAGGAATGTTTACGTTAACAGGGCATCCTGCAACGCAAGGCTTGTTCTTGCAGTTGAGACATCTCAGCGCCTCGCTTACTGCCATCTCTTCTGTATAACCGAGTGCTACCTCGTCAAAATTATGTGCACGCACCTGCGGATCCTGAGCAGGCATTTCGTGTTTCTTAGGGTCAAGTGCCATTTCTCTTACTCCTTTCAGTGCTATGCGTTATCAGCCATTTTGTACAGATTGCATGTCTCTTCGTGAGCGTGTCTCTCATAGTCGAAGTACATGCGGCCTCTTGAGATCGCCTCGTCAAAGTCGACTTCGTATCCGTTGAAGTCAGGTCCGTCTACGCAGGCAAACTTCATGACTTTGCCTTCAGGAGTGTCCAAAGTCAGTCTGCATCCGCCGCACATTCCGGTTCCGTCGATCATGATCGGGCTCATCGAAACTGTGATCGGTGCATCATACTTCTTTGCTGTCAGGGTGACGAACTTCATCATGACGAGCGGTCCGATGGTGATGATCATGTCGAACTTCTCACCTGCTGCCAGCATCTCATCGAGAGGTACTGTTACGTTGCCCTGTCTTCCGTAAGTGCCGTCATCCGTCATGACGATCAGCTTGTTCGAGCACTCATTGAACTCGTCCTCGAGGATCACGAGGTCCTCGCTTCTGAATCCGATGATGCTTGTGACGTCAACTCCGAGTCTGTGGAACTCCTGAGCTACAGGCATCGCGATGGCGCAGCCTACGCCGCCGCCTACGATGCATACTTTATTGATACCTTCTGTCTCAGTCGCGTTGCCGAGCGGTCCTACGAAGTCCTGCAGGTATCCGCCTTCAGGTACGTGGTTCAGCATCTCTGTCGTTGCTCCTACGACCTGGAAGATGATCTTGACTGTTCCCTCTTCAGGGTTCGTTCCTGCTACGGTCAGTGGGATTCTCTCTCCCTCTTCATCGACACGCAGGATGATGAACTGTCCCGGCTTTGCCTTGCGCGCTACCAGCGGCGCTTCGACTTCCAGCTGCGTGACAGTAGGTCTCAGCGCTTTCCTTCTTACGATTTTATACATCAAACACCTCCATTGCCTGTTCTGCCGCGCACAGGCATTGCAGATCAGACACATGCTAATATGTGAATAACGATTGGCGGGAGTACGTGGGAATCGAACCCACCCGGGAGGCTTCTAACCCCCTGCATGCGGTTTTGAAGACCGAGAGGCACACCAGCACCTATCTACCCCCAGGGTATACGAGTCTGGCGCCGTACAGGAACAGCAGATGAATGATTCCTGTACAGCGCCGCTCTTTCAACTTTTTGGAGGTTTATCCAATATACCCCTCTGCTGTGAGTATATTTTTAGCTTTCTCCAGATTGGCATCTGATACACGGATGATAGGTCCTGTGCATCCCATGCCGCTCTCGGCATAGATCCCGTTCTTCCACAGTGCCTGAACACCGTCTTCAAGGTCCATGACCTCGATGCCCGGGATCTGGGCTGTTACGATCTCAGCAGGCGGAGCTTTCACTTCCTCTGCCTCAGCTGCCGCAGGCTTAGCTGCAGCCTTTCTTGCCTTGAGGATGTCCTCGAGTCCTGCCTTCTTTGCAGCAGCGAATTCCTTAGCTGCAACATCGAACACCTTGCCTCTTACGAGCTGAGCTGCGTAGCGGATAGCTCCTGCGATAACAGGTGCTCCTGAAGCTCTTGAAATGATCATGACAAGTCTGTCATATCCCTCGCCGATACCCGGGCCGTAGCCGTATCCTACTGCCTCATAGCTGCCGCCGGTCTGGAAAGCCGACATTGTCTTGACCAGCACGTTTCCAGTCAGAGAATCTGTGACCATAATGTCAGGAGAACCCTGAAGCAGGTCATTTCCTCTCATTACGCATCCGCCGTCAGCCCTTGCAGATTCAGCGAATCTGATAGGATAACCGCCGTCTGCGAGCTCCTTAAGAGCCTTCTCAGTCTGTCTTGCACCGTCTACGTTGAGGATACCTACAGAAGGATCAGCTATTCCGCAAGCCTTTGCTGCGATGATGCCGTAAACAGCATTCTTGATCATTCCTTCGATCCTGTCCGCACTTGATGTTCCTGTCGTGTTGGCGATGAACATCTCCTTGCCCTTACCCGGTGTGATGACTCTTCCTACAGTGGATACTCCGATCGGGAACGGATAGTGCATTGTAACTGCTGCATCGACTTCGCCGTTTTCGAGAAGCTCTTCCATCTTCTTGTGGCCTTCTTCGTCGTCAGCTACCTTTACAGTAGTTACGCCCGGAGCCTCAAGGGTACCGATGTAGTAAACATCGATCCCTTCTGCCGCTGCCGCAACAGCAGCCTGCATCGAGTTCTCTTCGCCGTGTTCGCTTCCCATTCCGGTCAGAGCGATCTTAGGCTTTTTGCCGTAGCTGCCGCTTTCAAGTCCGTTTGCCATTTCAAGGAAAGTCTCGGCGATCAGTTTCTGAATATTCTGAGCCATAGTGCCCTCCTTTACTCTGCCAGAAGTCCGGCTGCAAAATCCTTGAGTGCGTTGGCGATAAGGCCCTTGACTTCCTCTTCGGAAATTCCGGATCCGCCTGCGCTCTGTCCATTATTTGCTTCGATAACGAAGGATACTCCGTCGAACAGGTTTGTCATTCTTCCGAGGAAGAGACTTCCCTTACCGATAACCATTGCTCTCTTGATGGATCCGTCAAGCATCATGTCTCTGCAAGGTCCCATGAACGGAACTCCTGAAGGAATGTGGCCCTGTGTCGGAGCCCAGCCCTTCATGCCGTGCTCAACGATGAAGTTTCCGAGATCCTTCTTCTCGATCGCGCCCTTCTTGACTCCGAGTGCCGCGATCATCTTATAGTTGGCTTCAGGTACATCACCGGCGCCTGCAGGCTTGGTGATGTCAGGGTTCTGCATCTCAGGTGCATACTTGTCTACGTCAGTGATCTTGAGTCCTGCCGCGTCAAGCGGATCAGTTACGAGTGAGCTGATGACCGCCTGTGGCGATGAGCCTGTACCTACTGTATGTCTTCCTACAATGTCTGTACGAATGACCGGATCAGTGCCGTTGTCCTCACTGATCAGGACCGAAAAGCCTGCAAGGCAGTCTTCAAGGATCGGGAGACCCTTTTCAACATGGCTCTTGCCGTTCATTCCGAGCTTAGCGGTACAGCCACCGGCGGTCACAACAACGTTCTTGAAGGTTCCTGCCTTTACCAGTGAAGCTGCGTTCAGGAGTGCATGTGCAGGACCTGCGCAGAATCCTCTGGTATCCGAACCTGTAGCATTGGTGAATCCTGCGATCTCAGCTGCAGCCTTGGCAAAGTTGCCGCCGCCTCTCTGGTTCATATCTCCGCAGGCTTCCTCAGCGCAGTCGATAACATAATCGACCTCTGCCGGATCAATACCCGTAACTCTTACGAGGTGCAGAAGTGAAAGCACGCTTGTAGCCTTGGAAGCGATGTTCTCAAGCATTACGTGCGCGGAAAGGTTGACGTCTACGTCATGAGCCTTCTTCACAACACCTACGAGTCTGCCATCGAAGTAGAGTCCGCATCCGCCGTCTTCAACTACAGCTGCAAGGCTCTCTTCAGTAAAGTTTGCGTTCTTGTCGAGAACAGCGATCTGCTGCTCTGTAAACATTCCGTGAGCAGCGAGCTTTGCCTTTACATCAGCCGCAAAGCCTGCCTCGAGCTCAACGAGGTCGAATGTATCGCAGATCTGCATGAGGCCGTAATACTCTTCCTCAGGCATGATCTCGCCGTATTTTCCGGTTCTGTCTGTGATATCTGTAAGATTCTCGCACCACGGGAACTCAACTGCCTTGAGTTCTTCGTTGTTCATATTGCCGATGTATGCCTGATTAGGTGCATATCTTACTGCATCCTCAAAGCTTCTGATGTGCTTAGGGAGCTCCTTGAGATAATCACCATCCGGGTTGACTACTCTTTCAGTTACCTGAGTAGCTCCGTCATGGATAACCATATCAGGTGTGTGTGCGAGTGTGTAGCTCGCGCCTCTTAATACTGCGTAATCGCTCATAGTATCTGTCTCCTGTTTTCTGTTTTAATATGCTCTGCCGGATCCGGATGTATTCCTGATCCAGCAGAGCATCTCAATATACTATGTTATACGTACTTCTCTACCATTGCCTTTACAGCATCAGCAGTAGCATCGTCCTTAACGAGTTCCTCAACCTTCTCGCCGTTCTGATAGATAGCGATTACAGGGAGACCCATTACCTTCTGTCCGATAGCAACTCTTCTTGCCTTGGAAGTGTTGAGAGCAACAAACTTCAGCTTATCTCCGTACTGATCAGCAAGAGCGTGTACATGTGGCATAAGAGCCTGGCATGGAACGCATCCGTCACCATAGAAATCAACAACTACTGTACCTTCTGCCTGAAGAACCTCTTCTTCAAAAGTTTTCTTATCAACCTCTAACATTAATCTGTCCTCCTTGATTGAATGAATAGATATTATTAGCTTCTCTAGAATTTATAAGCTGTTCCGTTAAGCTCTTCTATGTACTTACCGGCCTGTGTTGCAGCGATAGCACCGTCTGCAGCTGCGGTAACTACCTGTCTCAGGCTCTTCTTTCTGATATCTCCTGCTGCGAAAACGCCAGGGATATTGGTGTGCATGTCATCATCTGTAAGGATGTAGCCTCTCTCCATGTCGAGCTTTCCTTCGAATATTGCTGACAGCGGCTTGAATCCTATGAATACGAAGATTCCGAATGTTCCGTCTTCCTCGTCAGCGAAGATCTCTCTGGTCTCTCCGGTCTTAGTGTCCTTAACGACCATGCTTGTAACGATTCCGTCACCCTTGATCTCTTCAACTGTAGTATTCCACATGAATTCCAGCTTTTCGTTTGCAAAAGCCTTCTCCTGAATGGATCTTGCAGCTCTGAGCTGGTCTCTTCTGTGGATAAGTGTTACCTTGCGGGCAAACTTTGTGAGGTACATAGCTTCCTCTACTGCTGCGTCTCCGCCGCCTACTACGTAAACTTCAAAGTCTTCGAAGAAAGCTGCGTCGCATGTAGCGCAGTACGAAACGCCCTTGCCGGTGAATTCCTTCTCACCCGGGCATCCGATCGTTGTATGAGTAGCACCGCCTGCAATGATTACAGCCCTAGCATGATACTCATCTTTAGTTCCTTTGATTATCTTAACGTCACCTTCGAGTTCAACGTCAGTGACAGTATCTTCTACTCTTGTGCATCCGAATTTATCTGCCTGTGCAACCATGCGGGCGATAAGCGAAGGACCTGTTTCACCTTCTATTGAGCCCGGATAGTTCTCCAGTTCATCTGTGATCACGATCTGTCCGCCGTATTTCTGCTGTTCAATGATCAGTGTGTCCATCTTTGCTCTGCCGGCATACAGTCCTGCTGCGAGTCCTGCCGGACCGCCTCCGATGATCACGATATCATATGTTTTCATGTGGCCCACCTCCATGAGTGTGTTTAGATAATTGTGAGACGGGAGCACTGCCAGAGAGGGCTTTACCTTCAGTGGGCAGTGCCCCGGTTCTCATTTGATATTATGCTTCGGCGACCTGTTCACGAATAGCATTCATCTCTTCGCAAATGTCGTCAACATCCAGCACCATTTCCATCATGCTGATCTGCTCATCATATACAGCCTCATCGATCTCTTCCTTAATCTCAGGCTCGCATATGTGGTAACATGGGAGTTTCAACGAAACCCCTGCCAGACACCCTGCAAATGTAGGATCTCCGAGAGCTACTGTTTCAGCAGCGAGACCAGCGGCCTCACCCTCAGCAGCGCCTACGAGTACTACGAGCTGATCTGCTCCGTACTGATCGTAGAACTCTTTGACTCTCTTCTGATTCTCCAGATCCATGGCTCCGGCAGCCGTTCAGACGAAGCACTCGGTCGAGCTGAATACGACCTCGGCGCCTGCTGAAACGGCACATTCAGCTATCGCAGGACCCGGAATTCCATCACGGTCTCCGATGACGATAACTTTCTTTCCGTCCAGAATTGCCATCAGTTTCTCCTTTCTTAGCGCTTTGAAAGAAATATTGAATTAGTTCCGGCTGCATAAATAGGGGCACACAGCCGGAACACCTTCTTAGAAGTCAAACAATCCAGTGTTTGGCTGTCTAACATAGTCAGGTGTGCTGTGATCTTACTGATCGCGCTCCTTTCTGAGAGCCTTCACCAGCGCAGCCATCGAGATGACCATGATGAAAGCAAACGGAAAGGCCGCTACGATCGACAGAGTCTGCAGCATGTTCAGTCCGTCTCCGGAACCGAGCATCATTGCTGCCGCAAGTGCAGCCATGAGTACGCCCCATACGATCTTGGTCTTATTCGTAGGATCGAGTGTTCCTTTCTCACTGTACATTCCCAGCACATATGTTGCCGAATTGGCTGATGTGATAAAGAAGGTGCAGATCAGAACGAACATGACTACGGATATGATCATTCCGAGCGGGTACTCTTTCAGTACCAGGAACAGTGCTGTCGAAGTTGATGTCACTGCCTCTTTGATGACAGCGAGGTCGCACTTCATGCCGAGCGTTCCGTAGATAGCAAACCAGATTATTGAAAATCCGGCCGGTATGAACATTACGCCTTTGACAAACTGTCCTATTGTCCTGCCTCTTGATATCCTCGCGATGAAGGATCCTGTGAATGGAGCCCAGGCGATCCACCATGCCCAGTAGAAGGTCGTCCAGGACTTGTACCAGTCAGCGTCTCCGAAAGCACCTACTTCAAAGGTGTTGGAAACTATGCCGCTGATATATGCTCCGAGGCCTTCTGTCAGGTTGTTCAGGATCGGGACGGTCGGACCGATGATGAACAGAAGGATCATTACGCCTATCGCGATTCTTATGTTGAGGTCACAGACTTTGCTGATACCTTTATCTACTCCCATGACCGCAGTCGCCGTATATACAAGTCCCAGCACTACGATCAGGATGAGCTGTACCATATGGGTCTCCGGAACTCCTCCGAGGAAATTCATTCCTGAATTGATCTGGAGGACGCCGAGTCCCAGTGAAGTTGCCACTCCTCCTGCAGTAGCGAAGATCGCGAGGATGTCGATGATCTTGCCGATCCATCCGTTCGTCTTCTCCTCACCGATAAGAGGAATGAATACCGAGCTCACGAGAGCCGGCTTGCCCTTGCGGAACTGCATGTATGCAAGTGCAAGAGCGAGAACTGAGTAGTTCGCCCAAGGGTGAATTCCCCAGTGAAGGAATGACTTTGTGAAAGCCATTCTCATTGCTTCGTCTGAAGCTGATTCCAGCCCCCCTATAGGAGCGAGGTAGTAGTTCAGAGGTTCTGCAACACCCCAGAACACCAGACCTACGCCCATGCCGGCAGAAAACAGCATCGCGAACCATGTAAGGTCGCTGTAGTCAGGCGTTGAATCATCAGGTCCCAATCGAACATTTTTATACTTGCTGAAGAACCCTATCCAGATACAGAACACCACGAAAGCTGTCATTGCAACTGCGTAGAACCAGCCGAAATTAGTGGTCAGGAAGTTCATGCTTCCGGAGGCTGCGGCTCCGAATGAGTCCGGGAGAATGATTCCCCACAGACATATCGCGAGAGTCAGCACGACCGAGATGATGAACACCACGTTGCTTTTATTCTCTTTCATGGCAAGTCACCTGCTAGATTCTTACCTTGAAAACAGTCTGTTCTGTAACGTCAGTGGCAATCGCGTCAAGAGCAACACCTACTCTGTGATAACGCAGTTTCCACTGTTCTTCCTTCGGTGTATTAGGGTCACCGAGAGGATATGGGATCGAGATAGTAGGAACGATCCTGTTAGCTCCGACTGTCATCGATACCGGGATCAGGTTGCACATATGTACAACGTTGAAGCCTGCTCTCTCAAGAGCCTTAACCATCGTTGCGCCGCAACGAGTGCAGGTTCCTCACGTAGAGCCGAGGATAATAGCGTTAACCCCGTCTTCCTGAAGATAAGGGATCATTTCCTCTGCCATTCTTGTAGCTTCAGCTTCTGTTGTACCGGTACCTACTGTTGTATAGAAGTAGTCATGCAGTCTTGCGAACTTGCCTTCCTTCTCATACGCTCTTACAGCATCGAGCGGAACGAGTACGTTAGGGTCTGCATTACCTGCTGCAGGGTCATAACCGGCATGGATGGTCTTGAATACGCCAGCCTCAAGTCTGTCCATATCCTTGATGCTGTATCTTCCCCATCTTGTAGCGGATGCTGACTGGATCCTGTCAGGATTCTCTACAGGTACGCATCCGGATGTAGTTACGAGTGCTACTACTGCATCCTTCAACTCGATTGCAGGTGCGATAGGAACGAGATCCTTCTCAGGGATAACAAGCTCTGTCTGATAAGGCTCGCCTGCCATCTTCTTCTTGAGCATCTGAACGCCTCTGTAAGCAGCGGTGTTCTCTCTGATGTCCTCAAGGAAGACTTCGTGTCTGCATCCTCTTTCGAAATAACCTTCTGCTTCGCATCCGAGGTTAGGCTCGCCTGCGAGAAGCTTATTTGCGAAGTTGGTCAGAACCTTGACGTCCTGTCTCATCTTTACAGCGCCTGTGCCGCCCTTGAAGATGATCACGTCCTTCTTGAACATGTCAGCTCCCGGGTTCTCACCATTCATTGAAGTGAGTACAGGAACTCCGAATTTTTCCTTAACGGCCTTGCATACGTTGCCGCATGCTACTCCGTAACGGCCTGCCTGGAAAGCAGGGCCTGCGATAAAGAGATCCATTTCCTTGTCTTCGAGGAATCCCATGATTCTCGAAAGTGCTTCCTCAGTGTTGGATCCCATGAAGTTGTCACCGCATACTACTGTATGAGTGACCTCTGCATCCTTGAGGGCTGCATTGATCGCCATTGTAGGACCTACAACGCCTTCAACGATGTATGGTTCCTGGTCAGCCTTGTCCTCTCCGCCGATTCCGCCGAAGAACTGGTTGACGTAGCAAATTACTTTCTTCATGTCTCTGCCTCCCTTCCTCTAGAATTCTTTCATGGTCTTAACAGAGAAGCCGCTGATGTGGTCTCCGCAGAACCAGTTGTTGTCTTCCATGATGATCGAGCCGTCATCTCTTGCAGATTTGCCGAGCTTCTCATCATAGCCCCAGCTGCCGGACATACCGTCTCTGTTCATAGCTTCGAGACATCCGATAACTGTCTTGCATGCAGGAAGATCAGAGAGTTCTGATACATTTCCTGAGGAAACGAGTGCATTCATTTTTGAATCGAGTGTTACGAGCGGCTGCGAGAATCCGTCACGTCCTGTACACTCATTGGAGATACCTACTACAGGGATGCCTGCATCCTCGAGGATAGCCTGGCAGCGTACGTAGTCAGCATCAGGGTTTCCGTAACCTTCTTCAGTTACGATAGCGTAGTCAACGCCAAGGTTGAGTGCCATGCTTCTTACCATGATCGCAGCTCTTTCCTTCTGATCGAGTGCTACGTTGAGCATCGAGAGGATGACTCCTACGAAGTTCAGGCTCTTGCCGTCCTCTGCGAAGAGTTCCTTGATCGTAGGGAAGTTCTGCATCTCATATGTTGACCACTTTGATGATGCCGGCATGAATGATCCGGAGATCATAGCACCGTCAAGAACTTCTGTAGGACTTACGAATGTAGGGAGGAACTTGTTCAGGTCCCATCCGTACCAGAGGTCGTTGTATCCGAGCGCCTCCATCTGTGACTGCGGCTGCAGAACGATGGCTACGTTAGGAAGTCCGTTGTTCTTCTTAGCTCTGTCAGCTACAGGTTCGAATTCATACTCTTCAAAGTCCTCTGCAGCTACTGATTTAGCGATCTTTCCGAGATACTCGGCGAATCTGTGACCAGCCCATCTGAGAGCGTGGTTCATCTTCTGCTGCTCATAACGTTCAAACTCTTCATCAGTCTCGCCTACGAGGCAGATGTTGATGAGCTTGGACCAGTATGTGTGCTTTGCACCTTCGCCGCCCATGTCGATGACACCGTCACCGAAGGAGCCCCATGTGCCGCCTACTACTGTTACGCAGCAGCCTTTGAGAGCCTTGAGTTCTCCGTCACCAGCAGGTACTACTTCGTCAGTGACTCCCGGGAACAGAGTTCTTCCGTCAACTCTCATTCTTGGCTCGATTGTTTCGATTACAGGTACGATCCTTGTGTCATCGCCTGGGTGTGCGATAACTATATCGAGACTTGTAATATGATCGTCCAGACCCATCAGGTAGTCGATTGCTGCCTGCTTATTGATGGTAAGAACGCCATCTGCAAAGCCGTCCTGAGCACCAAGAACTACATCCTTTACTTGGATGTTGCCGATCTTGAGTTTCATTTACGTACTCCTTTCTTGCTGAAATACTTTTAAAGCGATAGCGATGTACGTTAGAGATAGTAATAATAGTTTTCTGTAGCTACATTATTGAAAACATGTTTTTTAAACGCGTTTTCTTTATCCGCATTATAGAAAAAATCTATTGTACTGTAAAGTATTTTTTTAACAAGTTTAATTAATTCACATTAATTGCTTGTAACACGCTTGCCGCAGTTGTTAAAATTCTCTTAACGCAAGGTGAACCGCCTTGCTTTATCGCTTTTTCAGCAGTAAAGGAGTGCGTAAATATGGGCAGACCCTCCATGTCTGCAGAGACAATAAGAAACAACAAAATATCTTTGATCCGGAGTGCCATGGAAATGATCCAAGAAACCGGCATTCAGTCTGTTTCAGCACGCTCGCTCGGCAGCCGGGTCGGAATGAACAGCGCCCTCATCTACAGGTATTTCAGGGACATCGATGAGCTGGTTCTCTTTGCATGTGTACATGTCCTGCAGGGGTACACGACCGAAATGGTCGAATCCAGTGCAGGTCTGGATCCTGATAGCGATGACTCTTACGATGTTGATATCTACATGCTTTCCTGGAAGCTTTTCTGCAAGCACGCATTCAATAACCCTGAAGAATTCAACATTCTCTTCTTCAGCCGTCACAGCGCAGATCTCCCGAATGTTATCAGAGAGTATCTGGAACTGTTCCCGCCTGAAAGAGAGCAATCTGCCGATGTCTTCCTTGAAGCCATGTTCAGAACAACAAGCCTGCAGGACAGAAACCTTCTGCTGCTGCTTCCTCTTCTCGAAGGACGCCGGCCTGAAGACGATATCATCCTGGTCAACGACATGACGATCGCATTCTTCTATGCCCTTCTTACACAGCTGCTCGGCAATGACCGCGGCGTCACGCCTGAGTCCCAGACCAGACGCATGCTTGACGCCTGCAGAAAGGTAGCCGGAATATGATTTTCGTGACCAGACAGGACCCACATGTTTATGAAGAACTTCGCAGCCGCGGAGTATACACAGTCCGCGAGGAATATGTCCGCCGGAAGTACACGACCATCACAGAGCATTATGCTTCTCTGTACCGGCTTCTGACCTCAATGGCGAAGAGCCGTATTTCCATTCCGGACGGTCTTCTTTACCCTGTGTGGCTCAGCCCCGAGGGTACAGATGCGATCCCGGAGTCATCAGATGCTGTATTTCTGAGATTTGACATCCCTGAGGGTTTCTACATTCTCGCCAATGATGAAGTGTGGGAGCGCATGATCAATCACATATACTATCCTTCTGACGAAACAGATGAGATTGCTCATGAAGCCGAGCTGGCCAGATACGGGATCTCCAATCCGGCATCTCTCATAAACGGCAGTGCCGGCAACTTCTACCCTCTTCTTAAACAGAAAGTGCTCAAGAGCTGGGAGAGCATCTACACTGTAAAGCCGCAGGACCCTTCGCACATCGTGGGCCTGTGCTGGGAGCTTCGTGCGGAATGGCTTATCGGCTGACTTATAAGTAATGGCTTCATATGAGCCATTCCTTTTTGATACACCAGAGTCCTGCCTGAACAGCCCTTACCCCTTCTATCTCAGGTTCAGAGCCGTTCATGAGAGCTTTTCTTATTTCCGCGTCATACCGGAAGATCTTATTCCAGCTGTCCGTTATCTTCCTCTTTATATCCGGATAGAACGGTTTGAGGACCGCCTCAGATGAGTCTCTGATTCCCCGTCTCTCCAGTTCACGCCTGAATTCTGCCTCATCCTTTTCATCGCTGCCGATGTAGGAAAGACGAAGAACTTTATACCAGTCGTACTGATCGAAGAAGACTGCCTCAGATACCGGAACGGACAGGGTCATGATCCTTCCGCCGCCCGATGCATCTACCTGATCGAGTGATCTGAACGCCCAGTACGGATATGCCCACGGCTCAGGTCTCGGCACTATCTTCCCGGCTTCCCTGATATATGCGTCATAGGCTGTAAGGAATATGGGAGCGCTTTCTTCATACTTTTTCTGCACATATTCGCGTCTCGAATACGCCGAGCCTATGTTCTGCAGTTCCTGCCACACAGCCTTGGACTGCGGGGAGTAGAGTGTCACATTACAGCATTTTTCACCCATTCCTTTTTCACCTCCCACATAAGTCCGTATGCATTTGCGTTTCCGGCTCTGACAGAATCGTCAAACAGCCTGTCCCAGCTTGCGATTATCTTTTTCTTCATTTCCGGATAGAAATCCGACATCACAGCCCGGGCATTGCTGATACCCATATTTCTGAGAAGTCTGTTATGCTCAGCTTCATCCTCTTCATTCAGAGGAATGTATGAATAATTGGTGATCCGTGTCCACTTCTCGATGTTGACCGGAGTAACCAGTTCTTCCCGTACTCTGAGTTCCAGAACAGCATAGCCGTTCTCAGGTCTCATAGTTGCCTCCCTGTCGAAGGAGACCCATACCGGAAAGGAAACATCCGGAGGCCTTACGGAAGAGGATGGCATGTGATCAGAGAGCCAGCGGTAGATAAACAGCATGATGTCAGTCGCGTCTTCAAGTTCCCGGCGTATATACCGTTCATCAGCTATAAATCTTCCGGCAGCCTCAAGCTGGTCAATGACCGCTGCATTCTGTTTGGTCCAGACTGTTATTTCCGGCATAGGTCAATTCCTTCTGAGGACAGATAAGCCATGCGGCAGACCCATAACTGCCGCATGGTAAAGCACTGATCGTACTAGTCTTCAAATACCTTCTGTCCGTCGACCTCTGTCTGAAGCGCTCTGAGAGCCTTCTCTACAAGTTTGCGGCGGAGCTTCTTCTCCTCATCCTTGTCAAGAGCAGGGTTGCCCAGAGGATGCGGGATTGCGATAGCAGGCACGATTCTGTTGGCGCCTACTGTCATTGAAATAGGTGTTACTGTACATACGTGAACTACAGGGAGTCCGGCTCTTTCGAGCTCTTTTACCATCGTTGCGCCGCAACGAGTGCAGGTTCCTCACGTAGAGGTGAGGATAACTGCGTCTACTCCGTCAGCCACCAGTCTCTTGCCTATCTCAGCTCCGTACTTCTTAGCGCTTGCAACAGCTGTACCATTACCGACAGTTGCATAGTATTTCTCGTGAAGCTTGCCTATTACGCCTTCCTTCTCGAGTTCACGCATGATATCTACAGGCAGTACTCTGTCTGCGTCTTCATTTGCGTATACAGGATCGTATCCGCCGTGTGCAGTCTCAAATGTGTCAGCATCCAGATCGTATACGCCTGCAAGGCTGTATTCTCCGAACTTCGAAGCACTTGAACTCTCGATGTGATCAGGATTTCCCTTAGGAACGATGCCGCCTGATGTAACGAGTGCGATTGTGGCGTGTGCCATGTCCTTGACTGCAGGGTTAGGTTCAACTCTGTCAAAGTCAGGCATCGGATACTCAGTTGTGTACGGCTTGTCGTTCAGCTTGGCGATGAGCATGTCTACAGCTCTCTTGGAGCCTCTCTCCTTCTCGAAGAAGTTGACTCTTACGCCCTGATTCATATATCCGTCTTCGCAGGATGCGCCGATCTTCTCACCCTTTGCATACTTGAGAGCGAACGCTGTCATCTTCTTGACTGCTGCTCTCATGCCTGCAGCGCTGTCCTTGGTCTCGATGATGTATGTCTTGTCCTTGTACATATCTGCACCAGGGTTTTCTACATACATTCCCGTCATGGACTTGATGCCGAGCTCTTCCTGAACTGCTGCTGCTATTGTGCCGCATGCAACTCCGTAACGGCCTGCGTTGAATGCAGGTCCTGCAATGAACAGATCCGGAGCAAGGTCTTTGACCCATCCGAGAATCTCGGCCTTGACAGCATCTATGTTTTCATTGAAGTATGAGTCACCGCAGACGATAGTAGCGATGATCTCTGCTTCATCACCGAATCCGGTATTGAACGCCATTCCCGGTCCTATGACCTCGGCCTTGTGGAGTTCAGCAGGGATGTCGGCTTTCTCTTCTCCGCCGATTCCGGCGAAGAACTGGTTGATGTAGTGAACTACTTTGATCTTAGCCATTGTTTTCTCCTCCTTTCCCCGCTCTTATCTTGCACTCAGTGTTCCGAATCCCATTTCATTGGTAGCACCGGTGATTACCTGGAGTTCTACCTCAAGGGTTCCGTCTTCTCTGAGGGTGTCTTCGCTTGCGCCTGCGATCTTGTTGACGTAATCCATCATTCCGATGACCTTGTCAAGCTTAGGCAGGATAACTACTTCGTTGGCATTTCCGCCTGTTACTACAGCATCGGCTGCTGCATCTGCGTCTGCGAGGGACTGTGACTTTCCGTCTCTTCCTGCATACTCGTCTGTTACGATTACAGTCTTGACTCCTTCAGCCTCAATCTTCTTGCAGTTCATGATAAGGTCAGTATCCGGGTTACCGAATCCTTCCTGAGTTACGATAACTCCGTCGAGATCAAGCATGCGGCAGAGCTTGGCTGTCATATTGGATGATCTCTCCTTGTCAGCCAGATATACGTTTTCGTTAGTGATGATCTGGCATACGAAGTTCAGAGTCTTGCCGTGCTGTGCAAAGAGGTCCTCGATAACAGGGTTGTTCTGGTGAATATATGTAGGGTTCTTGTCGCATGCGGATACGCAGTTTCCGGATACGATAGCACCATCCATTGCTTCAGTCGGGCTCATGATCGTAGGGATGATCTTCTTGGCATCGACTCCGTATACATATGTGTCGTGCAGCAGGCCCTGTGTCTGCAGCATTGATACATATCCGACTCTAGGCAGGTCAGGATATTTCTCGATTCCTTCCTTGATGCCCTGTGTCTCGTATACGCATGTCTCATCAGGTTCAATACCCTTTGCCAGTTCTGCTACCTTGGCAGCAACCCTGAACCCGGCCATTCTTACAGCTCTCTCATAGTCATGCTGCTTGAGGTCTTCTACCGGTTCGCAAACCATGCAGAGATTCAAAGTCTGGGAGAACGGTGTATACTGTGCGCCTACACCTGTCATGTCGATGATTCCTTCCTGGAATCCGACGATCTTACCTGCTGTTACTACAGCCATGCCCTTGAGGGCGAGTGTCTTGCCGGAGCCTACAGTGTCTACTTTGGCTACCATCCCAGGGAATACTCCTCCCTTGCCTTCAACCTTGACTCTAGGCTCGATGACGTCCTTGACCGGTGTGATCCTTACAGACTCACCTGGTTTTGCTATGTCGAATACGACATTTTTGATTTTTTCATCTTCGAGCACTACAGGCTTCAGATCTTCAGGATTGATATAGAGGATACCCTTCTCGATCTTGGATTCTTCCGCAAACCGGATATCAGTGATATTGATTTTTCCGATTTCCAATCTCATTTCTGATCGCCTCCTTTTGCTATAATAGAAATGCAGATACTAATTGTTTGCCGGAGCCCGGCCGCGCATAGGGGCAGCGCGGCTCGGATCTCCGTATAAGATGGAAGGCTACCGGTCTGCTGACTCAACAGCGCTCCTCAGAAGACTCAGGTCTACGACCATAAAGTCCTCGAGAAGTCGGGGATCGGTAACTTCCTTCTTAGCAGGGAATTTTTCGAACGCACTGACTGCGTTCCCGATAAGTCTTACTGATTCAGGATCAGGCTTTGCCGGAGTATCTCCGGAGGCTGACTTACCTTCCTGCAGCAGAAGTGATCTGAATGGGGTCTCGTTTGGCTTGACGCTTCCGTAAAGCGGATGGTTTAAAAGGATCGCACCTTCATTGATCAGATCTCTTGCTGCAAGCAGGACATCTATCAGCTTCCCATCTATGTATCTCACATCATGAGTAACGCCAAACTCTTCTGCCGCTTGTGAATTGTTTGTCAGAATAAAGTACTTCATGACTAACTCCGAATAAAAAAGAGAGAATGCCGCGCGCAATACGCGCATAGCATTCTCTCTGTTTCATTTATATTAATGATTCAGAAATAGGTATCCTATCTGGTCCTTTTGCTTGAAAGTTTCGTTCCCAAAACTGCCATATTCAGGGAATTTGCCTCTTCAGCGACCGCCTCTGAGCGGCATCCGGACTGCAGCAATCCGAAAAAACTCAGAGCGATTCTCTCCCAGGAGGATTCGGCCCTTATCGATATTAAAGATTGCCCCTATTTCTTGTTAAGATAATATCAATACCGCTCAGTTCTTGCAACGGTAATTATGTGTTTTTTTGATACAAGATCACTTTTTTATAATTTGCATCTATAACGTAGCTGAGTTCCCGTAATATATCCTTCTGACTTTATACATATTCGGCTTTAAACGGTATCCCGAACTTTGCCGCATAGCTTTCAGCATAAGATCCTTTCTCAGCAATTATTGTAACGCCCGGGCATGACAGAAAAGCTTCTGCAGCAATATCTGTCACGCTTTCAGGTATTATCACTTTCTCAAGTGATACACAGCCGCGGAATGCCCACTCTCCGATGTCTGTCACCCCATCCGGAATATGCACTTTCTTAAGTGCGGTGCATCCGGAAAACAGTTCTTTCCTTATCCTCCTGAGATTCGACGGCAGAACTATGTTTTCAAGAGCCGTACAGGAAGCGAAAGCTCTCATCCCGATCTCTCGCACACTGTCCGGTATTATCACATCAATAAGATCATCTCTTCCGGAAAACTCCCCGCTGCCGATATGCTCTGTTCCGTCTGCTGCTAATACTGCCGGTGCTGATTTTTGTTTAGCCTGAACGAATGGGTTGGCCTTCTTCTCATGTCCTATAGTCGTGGCAGCGCCATGTCCCGGCCATACGATAAGATCATCATCGAGTTCATACAGTTTGTCCTGTATCGATCTTACCAGCGTATCCCTGTCTCCTGTTTCAAGGGCTGTATTCCCCACAGAAAGCCGGAACAGAGTGTCTCCGGTAAAGACTTCTTTATCAGTAACGAAGCAGATGCCGCCTTCAGTGTGTCCCGGCGTTTCGATCACTCTGAGGACAGTCTCTCCCAGAGTGACAGTGTCCCCTTCTTTCAGAAGCATTCCTGCATCCGGGCACACTCCTGTGCCCTTGCCCAGCGCCATCCACTTATTGTCCCGACCGCCGTGCAGAAGATATTTTTCCTTAGCAGGTGCTGCAAATATGGCGGAAGGATACATTTCCATATACTTTTCTGCAGCAGCAAAATGGTCATAATGTCCGTGCGTAAGCAATATATATGACAGATGTGTATCATCCTGCATCGCGGACAGGATATCCTCTCCACAATACCCCGGATCCAGGACAGCCGTCCGGCCTGTCCTTTCATCAGTCAAAATATATGTGTTTTCAGACAATGGTCCTTTCGGAAAGGTTTTAACTATGAGTCCCATCTTTCAGATTCCTTCTTATCGTTTTCTCCTAACAGAAAAGCACCCTCCTGTTCGGGAGAGTGCTTTTATCGATTGGCGGAGAGAGAGGGATTTGAACCCTCGCGCCGGTACTACCGACCTACTGGTATTCGAAGCCAGACCCTTCAGCCACTTGGGTATCTCTCCACAGCGGATGTTATTCTACCATAACATGCGCAGGCTGTTCAAGTTATTATTATTCCTATCTTAAGAGGTTTTTTTCTCAGGACCTTGAGTGCTTTCCGGTCCTCCTTACAGGCTTTTTTCTTTTGTCCAGGATATTGCCGAGAAGCAGTACCAATGCGATGGCTATGCTCACCATCAGCGTCATCCTGTCTGAGATGAACAGATACGATGGCAGCCATCCTTTTTCGGCATCTTCACCCGCGTAGAGGAAGCCCTGTCCTGCGAGTTCATCATCCGTGTATATGTAGAATCTGCCTACCCTGTCGCCCTTTTTGACCGGTGCGGCTAGTATGTCGATGTCTGTCTTCACTTTGACAGCACGCGCCTTCTGGGTCGACGGATATGCATATCTGAGGCCCGAGACATCGAGTGAAATGGTCGGCTTTTTCGCGTGCCTTACCCAGGCCTTGCATACCCCCTTGTCACTGTCTGTCACGATGAAGCCCGGAGTAAATTCATGCGCGGCATCGATGAGCTTGCGCGGATCCTTCATGCGACCCTTCGCGGTATCGCCCAGAAGCACCATGACGGAATGCATGCCGTCCTCTGCGAATCCCAGCGTGAGTGTGCACTGAGTGTCAGACCAGCTGCCCGTCTTGCCTCCGGTCATGGCCTTGTCGTTTTCCGTGACCTTCAGGAAGGCGTTCTCCATCTTCAGCTTGTCATGCTGCTTTGTGGCCGGCATGGTGTATTCTTTCGTGAGCGAGATCTCCCTGAGGACCTCGTTCTCAAGGCAGTGCCTGGTGATGATCGCCATGTCATGCGCGGTGGTGTAGTGATACTTATTGTCCCATCCGTTGGCGTTCACAAAGTGGGTGTTCTCGCAGCCCCACTCCTTTACGGTCTCATTCATAAGCTTGGCAAAGGCCGTCTCGCTTCCCGCGACTGCCTCTCCGAGAGCCGTTGCTCCGTCGTTCGCCGACATGAGCATTGCGGCATATACGAGATCGATGGCCTTATGCTTTTCTCCTACTTCGAGTTCGAGCTCCATGCCGTCTTCGAGCTCCTTGCATGCGTTTGCCGATGCCGTTACGACCTGCTCGGGATCGAGATTCTCGAGCGCCAGATAGCATGTAAGTATCTTGGTGATGCTGTAAGGAGGCATCTTCGTATCGGCATTTTTCTCATAGACAAACTGATCGAGGTCGAGAGAATATACAGCCGCTGCCGATGCAGTGATCTTCGGAGCATTTGCCCCTACCTTGCCGTACGGCCTTATGAGGTCTCTGTCAAACGATGTGCCCGACCCGAGAAAAGCCGGTATGTAAGACACAAGAAAAGTAAGCGCAACAAGAAGCAGTGCCAGTGCACGGGCTGCTTTCTTATAGTTTATGCGGAATTTCTTTTTCTCTTTTTTCCTCTCTGTCACAGTACCATTACCCTTATAGCATTAGGCACGATGTCTATCCTTACGGCGCCGGTCTCAAATATCTCACCGTCGCCTACAAACTTCATAGTAGGACCGAGCATCGGCTCTATGATTATATTTTTTGCCTGCGTGTATGTCGCAAAGTCCTCAACGCCCTTTATCTGGAAGAGCTGTCCCTTCTGGTATTTAGGGAAGAGCGAGACGAATCTGCGCCTTGTCATGTCCTTTATCGCAAGCAGCTCAATGAGGCCGTCTGTAAGATCCGCATTAGGACAGCTCTGCACGCCGCCTCCGCAGAATCCGCCGTTCGCCGCTGTCGCAAGCAGAAGATTTCCGGTATGGAAGTTTTTGCCGTCAGCTGTGATGCGGAGCCTCTGCCCCTTCTTCTTCGCCAGATTTGTCGCAACGGCCAGCATGTACGATCCCGTGCAGGACACTCCCGGAAGCTTCTTGAGATCGTGCGCGAGTATCGCGGTGTTGCCGTCAAAGCCTATGTTGATGCCGTTCGTTATCATGCGGCTGCACTCTTTGCCGTCTTCTATCCACGACAGCCTTATGAGGTCTACCCTCTGGTCGCTGCTGCCCAGGAATCTCACGAGGTCCTTATAGTCTTTGCTGTTTTGGTTCTTCTTTCCGAGTTCCCTTACAAAGTCGTTGCCGCTGCCGGCCGGAACAGTGCCGAGTATGGCATTGTCATGCCCGTAGATGCCGTTCGCGACCTCCTGTATGGTACCGTCTCCGCCGCACGCGAAGATGACCACATCTTCGCCCGCTTCAGCTGCGACTCTGTCAGCTATTACAGTCGCGTCTTTTTCGCCTCTTGTGTAATAGATCTTTATGTCCTTCTCAGGGCTGCTTTTTATAAGAGCTTCTATCTGCGGTATTAAACCGTCGCCGTGCTTTCCCTGCCCTGACGCAGGATTGACTATGAACGCATACTTCATTGTATTATGTCCCCCGGATAGCGCTTTCACTCAGCGCTTGCGTATATCAGTTTCGGCTTTCCGCCTAAGTAGTCGAATGACGCGAGTATGTACTCAACGCCTCTGTGGCTGCCTTTTATGCCTGTGTTGAATGCCGGCATCCCGTGCAGGTGCCCGTAGACGCACTTCCATACGCCGTACTCCTCGAGAAGCTTTGTGAACTCCGTTGGCTTCCCCGAAGGACCCGTAGGCGGATAGTGCAGGCACGCGATGATCTTCGAGTCAGGCGCTGCAGCCTTCGCGGCATCGAGCCCCATCTTCATCCTCATCAGTTCTCTGGCATATATCTTTTCGTCATGCTCTGTGTACTCATCCGATCCAGGATAAGGCCAGCCCCGCGAGGCCGCTATGACGATGCCTTCGCCTTCCACCGCATGGCAGTCATTCTGCAAGAAGATTATATCATCATAGAGTGAATTTAGATATTGTATCCTTGACCACCAGAGGTCGTGATTGCCCTTCGAGATTATCTTTGTGCCCGGCAGAGCGTGTATCCACTCAAAGTCAGCCATGGCCTCATCGATCCTGAGGGCCCACGAGATGTCACCCGGGATAAGCACCAGGTCTTCATCGCTGACCACGCTTTCCCAGTTGGCTTTGAGCCTTTCGGTATGGTTCTCCCATCCCGGACCGAACTTGTCCATAGGCTTGTCAATTGTTTCGTCAAACGACAGATGCGGATCACCTATCGCAAAAATCTTCACTGTCTTTTCCTCCTGAGCGGTCTTGTACTGCGCGCTTTTTACTCCTCATGCGGGCAGCCTGTTATCTGCCTTATCACGTATCCCGCAAGGCAGAGCCCCGCCGATCCCGGCACATAGCTGAGCGTTCCGAGGTCGCCCCTTCTCGGTACCGGCTTCTCGTCCGAGAATACCACCGGCAGATGTTCTATGCCGAGGTCTCTGAGCCTTTTGCGCATCACCTTGGCAAGCGGGCATGTAGAAGTCTTTGAGATGTCTGTGACTTTGAATGCAGTCCCGAATTTGCCTGCCGCACCCATAGCTGAGATTATGTTTACGCCCTTCTCCACAGCCGTCTTTATGAGCGCTGTCTTCGCATTGACATCATCTATCGCGTCCACGACCCAGTCAAACTGAGTGAGGTCCAGCTCATCGTCCACTTTATAGAATCTGGCCAGGGCTGTGACTTCAGTGTCCGGATCGATGTCCTTTATCCTCTCAGCCATCACCTCGGCCTTGTTTCTGCCGAGCGTTGATGTGAGAGCCACGAGCTGCCTGTTAAGATTGCTCGGCTGCACGGTATCCCCGTCCATGAGGGTGACGCTGCCGACACCCGAGCGGCCTATGGCCTCGGCGGCATATGAACCGACTCCGCCGTTCCCGATTATGAGGACCTTAGCAGATCTCAGTTTTGCCAGTCCTTCTTCGCCCACAAGATTGATGGTGCGGGAGTATCTTTCGTTTATGTTCTCGTTTCCTGCCATCCCGTTTTCCTCTGATAAGCGGTCACTCCGCGCTGTTTTCACCGCACTCGCGCCTTATGCAGTCGAGCACCCTGAAAATATCACCTTTTGAGAAGCCCTTGCCTTCGAGTTTCCTTGCGATCTTCGCTGCAAGTCTGTCATCGTATGGCTTCGCGATGACTTTGCCTCCCGAAAGCGGATCTCCGAACATATCCGGCGCGGTAAAGTCTTCCTTTCTGGCTATCTCAAGCGCGTCTTCGAATTCGTCCACCTTCTGCTCGTAAAGGAAGTCCTCCCTGGCATTGCGCACTGTTTCCTTGTCTATGCCCTTCTCGAGAAGTTCACGCTCGGCTCTCATGGCTCCGCGCTTCTTCTCCCTGTTGTATTCATAATACCTGAGCGCGTAAAGATAGTCATCAAGATATCTCATCCCGATGAGATCATTCAGCGTTTCAGTGATCTCAGACTCAGGATATTCCTTGCACTCAAGATACTTTCTCACTTCTTCAGTCGTACGCATCCTGCTCGCAAGATAGGCGTACGCGGCCTCAGTGGCTGTCTTCTTATTTTTATTCCTGATTTCGTCGCTCTTCATCTTATATCTGCTCCCACGCAATCAGATCCGGCAGGTCAGCTGCCTCTTCATCTGCGCCCATGCTTTCATTGCATACAGCGGCATAGAGCTTTTTCTCAGGCCTGTCCGCTCCTGCGAATATGATCTCTTCTGCCGGGATGTCCGCAATGACCCGGCCTCTCTGCTCCCCTAGGACCGGCGGAAGATCTGACTTTATCGCCGAGTCGCCGAGTGCCTTCGCGAGTGCCTCGCGGCGGGTCCAGATCTGAAAGAAGATGTCCACTGCCCGCCCGGACTGCGGCTCACTCATAGCCTGTCTGAGGATCTCACGGTCTTCTGCAGCATACACTCTGTCAGCTATGGCCTGCATATTGCAGTCTCTCTCAAGCTGTATATCCAGCCCGCATTCCCTCTCGTCAATAAGGACAGCCCAGATGCTGCCCGTGTGTGAGACCGAGAAGAAGCTGAAGCCGTCTATATACGGTTTGCCCTCTTTGCCTGTCTTTATTCTTTTTATAAGATCTCCGGCAAGCGCCGGATCGCCGAGCTGCTTTGCGAAAGCCTTCTCAAGCAGTCTTCGGCTCTCTGGTCGTCCGCCGGAGAACTCTGTGTTGTAGTAGATTATCACTGTGCAAATTCCCTGATAGCCGCCTCAAGCGCGTCTTCGTCTCCCGTATCGATGTCCGGTGTGATGCCGACTTCGTTTACAGGGTCACCGTTCGGCCTGAAGTACTCAGTGGTGGTTATCTTGATCCCGGATCCATCCGCAAACTGGTGCATTATCTGTATGACACCCTTTCCGAATGTCTTTGTACCTATTACCTTGCACGCTCCGTTGTCCTGGAGAGCCGCGGTAAGTATCTCGGATGCGCTGGCCGTGTTTTCATTTACCAGCACTATGAGTTCGAGCTCTGCCGAGTCTGCCTTGGAGTTATAGACCGTCTCATCTCCGCTCTTGGAATTTTCGGTCATGATCTTGCAGGCAGGCAGCAGATAATCGGCTATCTCGAGGCACGCATTCGTGAGCCCGCCTCCGTTGTCGCGGAGATCGAGTATGAACTTAGTGCAGCCCTGACTCTTGAGGTCCTCGACAGCATCCTTGAACTCCTTGTCGGTTCCCTGTCTGAACATGCTCATCAGTATGTAGCCGATCTCAGGATGGTCTTTGAGACTTCCGTAAGAGACAGAATCCGTCTCTATCTTTGCGCGCTTTATGGTAAAGTCCAGAGTCTCGTCACCGCGTCCGATCTTGACGGTGACCTCCGTGCCCGCTTTGCCCGAGATCATGGATACCGCATCGTCGACACTCTCCGGCTTCTTGCCGTCGACCTCAAGAATGACGTCTTCTGGCTGTATGCCCGCCTCTTCCGCAGGAGTGTCTTTGAATATAGTCTTTATGACGACCTTTCCATCCTCTTCGACGACTCCGATGCCGATGCCGACGTAATCGTCTGCGAACCTCTTCATCATGTCCTCATACTCGGCCGCAGTGTAATACTCTGCGTAAGGGTCGCCTACGCTTGCGACGATCTCTTTGAGCTCTGCATCAGTGATATCCTTCGGGTCCTTATCGGCTATAGGGTCCTCGCCTATCATCTGCATTATCTCGTAGAACTTTCCGTAGGATCCGTCAAGACCGCTGTAGTAAAGGTAGTCGCTGTCGCTCAACACGCGTCCGAGCAGACCAAACCTTGCTGCAGCAAAGAGCACGGCAAGACAGCATCCGAAACCGACGATGAAAGAAAGAAGGTTCTTTGCGAATCCGCCTTTTTTCGTTGCCTTCTTTGCCTCAGTCACTTCTGGTACAGGTATAGGTACCGCTGCAGCTGCCGGCTGAGGAACTTCGCGTTCCGCAGGAGCTGCGCTGTCCCCGTGATCATCCGCATGATCGTCCGCTCCACCGTTTTCTCCGGCGTTCACCATGTAATCCTCTATATCCGAAAGCTGAAGGCCGAGCGTATCGCGCCACTCCAGCCTTGTTTCCGGCACTTCAGGACCGGCCGGCATTGAGTCCGGCTCAGCAGCAGGCTCCGCAGGTGCAGAAGTTTCTGAGATTTCTGCAGTTTCTGCAGCATCGGCGGCCGCTTCGTCCGTTTTTTCGGCTTCTGTGATCCCGGCGTCTTTTATTTCATTTTTTTCTTTGATCTCTTCGCTCATCTATACTGTCCCGGCAGGCACGATCTCTCTCGCTATCACCTGCGCCTTTCTGACATCTCTCCATGTATTTATCTCAATATTGCAGAAAATGTCGACTTTTCCCGAAGTCACTGCCTCGTAGGCAGCCGCGGCATTTCTGAAAATGACTGAATCTATTGTACGCCCGTCACTTGTTACAAGTGAGAACCTTGCCATTTTATCATCATCCTTGAGAAATCTCCAGCCGCTTACCTCAGCATTCCGTATCACGAAGACCGGAACTTCATTGTCCTTTCCGCAAGGCTCCAGAAGCTGCAGCTCTTCGGCGAGCTCAAGATCCACCTCTGACGGGTCGATCTCCGCGTCGCTGCTGTGCGTGACCGTGAGGAGCTCAGGGTCTTCATCCTCCATAAGGCTGATGTCCTTGTTGAGGTCTTCTCTCAGGGCATCCATACTGCCCGAATCTATCGTAAAGCCGCAGGCAGCGCTGTGGCCGCCGAAGCTTATGAATCTGTCCCTGTACTTATCCAGCATACCGAAAAGATCGATGCCCGGAACGGACCTTCCCGTTCCCTTGTAGGTATCTCCGTTTTTTGAGATGACCACGACAGGCCTGTTTATCTTTTCCCTGAGCTTGCCGGCTACGATGCCCAGCACGCCCTCATGCGAGTCGTTTATCTCGACTATCACAAAGTCTCCCTTTTCGAGCTCGGAGTCGAGCATCCCGCAGCCCCTGTCGTAGGCCTCGTCCTGGAGCCTTCTGCGCTCACGGTTGGCTTCTATGAGATCACTGCAGCAGTCGCGTATCTCCTGCGGGTCATCCGAGAGGAGCAGTCTCACTCCGAGAGATGCGTCTCCGAGCCTTCCCGAGGCGTTTATCTTAGGCGCGATACCAAAGGAGATATCGCCTGCCTTGAGAGTCTTATAGTCGAGCGCCGACCTGTCGATGAGCTCTCTCAGGCCTTTGTTCCTGCAGCCGAGATGGATACTCCTCAGACCGCATTTTACGATGGTCCTGTTTTCATCTGTCATCGGCATTATATCAGCTATGGTGCCGACTGTCGCGAATTCGAGAAGTTCTGCCATGAGAGGTCCCGGTATATCCCTTTCCCGTGATATGGCTAGAGCCAGCTTGTACGCGACGCCTACTCCGGCGAGGCCCTTGAACGGGTACGTGTCTTCGGCCATGCGCGGATTTATGATAAGCCCGTCGGCTCTCTGCCCGCTCATGTTGTGATGGTCGGTGACCAGCGTGCCGATGCCGAGAGAATGCGCGTAGGCGGTCTCGTCTGCCGATGAGGATCCGCAGTCGACGGTAACGATAAACTCGCCGCCTTCTTCCTTTATCCGGTCTATGGCCTCCATGTGCAGGCCGTAGCCCTCGTCGAGCCTCGACGGGATGTAGTAAGTCACATTCTCCGTAAGGCTTCCTATCACCTTCATTAAAAGAGCCGTCGACGTGATGCCGTCGACGTCGTAATCGCCGTAAATGACTATCCTTTTGCCGCTGTCTATCGCATTAAGCAAAGAATCCACCCCTTCTCGCATATTGGCGAGCAGGAATGGATCATAGGCGAGACGAGGCCTCGGAGAGAAGAACTCTTCTCTCATCTCCTCTCCGATGCCTCGTGATTCTATTATCTCCAGTATCTTATTATGTATGGTCATTTCATACCTGAATCTGTCAGTAAAGTGAAAGCGGATTGATGGTAGTTCCGTTCTGGAATACCGTAAAGTGCAGGTGCGGTCCGGTCGATGCGCCGGTGCTTCCTATATATCCTATCACACTGCCCTTTGTTACGTACTGTCCGGCCTTGCAATTGTATCCTCGGAGGTGTCCGCAGAGCACGCTGTATCCATTGCCGATAGCGTACTGTATGCAGTTGCCGTATCCGCCGTACCATGAAGCCCTCGTTATATATCCGTCAGCGATGGCATATACAGGCGAGCCGTTCGTGCCGCTGCTCAGGACTATATCGAGTCCGTTGTGGAATTCTTTTCCGTGGAACGGGCATCTTCTCCAGCCGTACTTATCGGAGAGCTGCCAGTTGGACTGTGTAGGCCACGCATATTCGCCCGGCGCCAGGTTTATCTGTCCGCCCGCGTCGACGATCATGCGCTCCGCTTCGAGCTGCTTGGCAAGAGCATCTGCCGCCATCTCGGCAGCTTCGGCCTCCTTCTGTGCCTGCAGAGCATGCATCTTGTCGGCCTCTGCCTGATAAGCCTTTCTCAGCTCTTCAGTCTCGACCTCCTTGCCCTCGAGCGCTATCTGCTGGTCTACGAGAGCAGCTTCCTGTGCGTCGAGTTCGGCCTTGAGTTTTTTGAGTTCCTTATAATCATTTTGAAGTTTTTTCAGAAGGTTCTGATCGCTTTCAAGGATCTTGTGCACCATGCCGACATTGGACAGAAGGTCTTCAACGTCCTCCGAATTAAGGATGACGTCAACGAAGCCCGTATTGCCGTTTTTGTACATGGCTGTAAGTCTGTTGTTGAGAGCAGTGTTCTGTTCTTCGATCTCAGCTTCCTTGGCAGCGATGTCTGCCTTGGTGTTCTCGATCTCAGCCTGCTTATTGGCTATCTCCACCTTTACGGCTTCGATGTCCGCAGCGATGCGGTCGAGTTCCCTCTCCGCTGCTTCGAAGTTCTCGACAGCAGCGGCAGCCTTCTTCGCGGCTTCCTTGGCTTCCTTGCGCTTGGCTTCAGTCGCCTCCTTGGCCTCCTTGGCCGCCTTCTGGGCTGCATCGTATTCCTCCTGGCTTACCGCGAAGGAATACGCGAAAGTCGCCGAGATCAGTGCCGCCATCAGCGTGAACACTATTAACAGATTTTTTCTTTTTCCCTTTTTCATATTGCCGTCCCGTCTATCTGTCGAGGAATCTTCTTATGGATATGATACTTCCGCATACACCTATGCTGACGCCCAGGCAGAGGAAGATTATAAGCAGGTTGTTGGCAAGATATTCTGCCGGAACGACCGCGACCGAAAGGATCCTTGTCACGTCGCCGCCGATGATGCGCACGATCCTGGTGTAGATCAGGTAAGTGAGTCCCGTGGCGATGAACGATGACACGACTCCCACGATGATGCCGCCCCAGATGAACGGAGCTCTTACGAACCAGTCTGTCGCACCGAGGTACTTCATGATCCCGATCTCTTTTTCCCTGTTGAATACCGTCAGCTTGATGGTATTTGCAACGATAATGATCGAAACGATAACGAGGAACGACATCGCGATCAGCGAGCCCACCTCGATAAAGTGCGATACCTGCGCGAGTTTCTCGATAGTATCCTGGTAATAGACGACGTCATCGACGCCTTCTATGGACATTGCCGTCTCTGCAAGCCTGTTGGCTGCGTCCTTATCCTTTACGTATACCGAATAAGAATCCGGCAGCGGGTTCTCCGGAAGGTTGTCGAGAAGATATCCGTTGTCTCCCCATCTGTCCTTGAGAGTGACCATCGCTTCGTCCTTTGTGACGTAAACGACCTTGTCGACGCCTTCGGTGCTTTCGAGCGTTGTACCTACAGCCGTTGTCACCTCAGGGGTGCTGCCTTCCTTTACGTAGATCTGAACTACGTTGTAGTCCTTCTCGATCGATGCGGCAAACAGATTGACGTTTACGAATGCCACAAAGAAGAGTCCCAGTATCAGCATCATCGCTGTTATGGCGAGGATGGATGTAAAATACATTCCCTTGTTGCGGCCCATCTGGGAGAAGGCCTGTTTGAGGTTGTATCCGAATCTACTCATAGACATCCTCCCCTCCGTCAAGGTAAGCATCGATAAGGCTGTCATCGTAGCCTGCCGGGTCAGGGATGGCTATCGTCCTGCCCCTGGAGCTTTCCTTCACCGCAGATGCCGGTATAGTTGTGGTCTTGAAAGGATTGTCGATGAATGTCGTGAAGCCCGGTACGTAGAGGTCGTCCTCTTCCTCGGTCTGCTTTGTGAAGCCGTAGCTGCCCTCTTCATCACGAACGATGCGTCCGTTGTCGATGGCGACTACTCTCTTGTTCATCTGGTCAACGATATCCTTTGCATGAGTGACCATGAGGACGGTGGTTCCCCTTACATTGATCTGCTCGAGGAGCCTCATGATGTCCATGGCGGTTATTGGGTCGAGGTTTCCTGTCGGCTCGTCGCAGATGAGGACTCTCGGCTTGTTCACCAGTGCTCTGGCTATGCCTACTCTCTGCTGTTCTCCGGCTGAAAGCTCGTCCGGGTATCTGTTTGCCTTATCGGCTATGTCCACGAGGTTGAGCACGTACGGCACTCTCTCGCGTATCTCCCTTTTGCTTTTGTGGAGGACTTCCATCGCGAATGCGACGTTCTCGTATACTGTCTTCTTTTCAAGCAGTCTGAAGTCCTGGAATACCATACCGATCTTCTGTCTGATCGCAGGCACTTCGCGCCTTCCGATCTTTGTTATGTCCTTGCCTGCAAGAATGATCCTGCCGCCGTCCGGTTCGATCTCCTTAAGGATCAGCTTGATGAATGTGGTCTTGCCGGCTCCGCTCGGTCCTACCAGAAATACAAAGTCACCGCTGTTGATATGCACGCTGGCATTTTCAAGAGCGGTCTTCTTTCCGTACTTCTTTGTTACGTTGTTGAAAATTATCATCTGCGCCGGGTACCTCCTGACTCCTGTGCGCTGTTTTTGCCTCTTCCGTGCCATAATAAAAACACGGTCTACGCAACAATTATACATACGTAAACCGTGTCAGATTTGAAACTTAATGAACTTTCATACGCTTTGCAGATGCCTGCTTACGGGCCCGGCGATCAGTCCAGGACCCTGCGTATTGCAACAAGCGCCTTGCATGTTTCTTCAAGGCTTATGGTCAGCGGAGGCAGCAGTCTGAGCCTGTCTCCAGCAGGTATCGTAAGGACTCCCTCCTCGAGCAGTCTGGCTGTAGCCTCGGCTCCTGTCATGCCCTCAAGGTCTATGCCGATCATGAGGCCAAGGCCGTCAAGTCCGGTGACTTTTTTCATCGAAGCGAGTTCTTCCCTTATGAAGCGCGACTTTACCTTGACCGCGGAAAGAAAGGCGTCATCGATAGTGTCCAGCACTACATTGGCTCCCGCGCAAGCGACAGGATTCATGCCGAATGTCGATCCGTGATCTCCCGGGGCCAGCACATCGCAGGTCTTGGGACCGCAGATTATTCCGCCGATCGGGAGGCCCGCTCCTATGCCCTTCGCGAACGAAACAATGTCCGGTTTTATACCGTACTGCTCAAAGGCAAAGAGCGTCCCGCTCCTTCCGATGCCGACCTGCACTTCGTCGTCGATGAACAGTATGTCGTTCTTTTCGCACAGCTCTGCCGCCTTGTCAACGAAGGACTGTTCGAGTGCGTGCACTCCGCCCTCGCCCTGCACCAGCTCCATGAGGAATGCGCATGGGTCGTACTGCTTTACGAGCTTTTCGAGTTCTGCCGCGTCATCGACTTCAGCATGCACAAAGCCCGGGACCAGCGGTCCGAATGACTCCTGCGCTTCGGCAAGACCGGTAGCCGTTACGGTCGCGAGCGTCCTGCCGTGGAAAGATTTTTTGAGCGAGATTATCGTGTTCTTTTTATGGTCAGCCAGAGTGTTGCCGTACTTTCTGGCGACCTTGATCGCAGCCTCGTTAGCCTCGCCGCCCGAATTCGCGAACCACACCTTGCAGAGGCCGCTTCTCGTTGCAAGCTTCTCGGCAAGCTGGGGACCCGGCGCTGTATAATACAGATTCGAGGTGTGCTGCACCTGGTCAAGCTGGGCTTTCACGGCATCGAGCCAGGCCTTATGGCCGTAGCCCAGTGAGTTTGCGCCGTAGCCGCTGCACAGGTCGATGAACTCTTTGCCGTTCACGTCCGTAATGGTAGCTCTGTATGCGTGATCGGCGACGACATCATAGCGGTTATATGTGTGGACTATATACTCCGCATCGAGCTTCTTGATCTTGCTGCGGTCCATCACTCGCTCCTTTCTCTGCTGTAGTACTTCACTCCGTCCTTCATTATAACGGTTCCGACGCCTCTGTCAGTGAAGATCTCAAGGAGCAGGCAGTGAGGGATGCTTCCGTCGAGGATGTGAACCCTGTTGACGCCGCCTTCGATCGATCTGAAGCAGTTGCGCACCTTTGGTATCATGCCTCCGCTTATGATGCCTTCATCGATCAGTTTCTCCGCTTCTTCAACGAAGAGCTCAGATATGAACGATTCAGGGTCGTCAGGATCCATGCAGACGCCCGGAGCATCCGTGAGGTATGCGAGCTTGTCAGCCTGCAGAGCTTTCGCGATCTCAGCAGCCGCATGATCTCCGTTTATATTGTAGGACTGGCCGTCCCTGTCCATGCCTATCGGATAGATGATAGGCAGAAAGTCGTCGTTCAGAAGATCGTGGATTATTTTTGTGTCCACCTCTGTGATCTCACCGACAAAGCCTATATCTTTCATTCCGGGCTTTGCTCTTTTTACTGTGAGCAGCCTTCCGTCCTTGCCGCTTATGCCGCACGCCCTCACCCCGAGCTGCTGTGCCATCGTCACAAGATCGCTGTTGACCTTGCCGAGGACCATCTCTGCCAGTTCCAGAGTATCCGCGTCCGTGACTCTGAGGCCGTTGATAAACTGCGGCTCGATGCCCGTCTTTCTCATCCAGGCGCTTATCTCGTTTCCGCCGCCGTGCACGATAACAGGCTTGAATCCGACGAGCTTCAGAAGCACTGCGTCTTCTATCACATGCTTTTTCAGAGTGTCATCTATCATGGCGCTTCCGCCGTACTTGATGACGATTATCTTGCGGTTGAACCGCTGTATGTAAGGGAGAGCCTCAATAAGGACGTTGGCCTTCTCCATGTATTTCTCTTTTACCATCTGACACCCCTTCTTTATGAGCGGTACGAGCCATTTATCTTGACGTAGTCGTAAGTGAGGTCGCAGCCCCAGGCGAAGGCTTCCGCATCGCCGTTGTGAAGGTCCGCCTCGACCGTCACATGCTCTTTGGACAGGACCTCTGTCGCGAAGTCGTCATCGAAAGGAACCGCGGCTGAGGCCTTGCAGACCAGAACCTCGCCGGCCTCGGACTTCACGCTCACATCTATATTCGAAGCATCAAAATCAGCATCTGTATAGCCGATCGCGCAGAGTATGCGTCCCCAGTTGGCATCAGATGCGAATACCGCCGCCTTGAAGAGCGACGAGCAGACTATGCTCTTGCTGACCAGCCTTGCGGTCTCCTTGTCCGGAGCTCCTGTCACATGCGCTTCGAGCAGCTTTGTGCAGCCCTCTCCGTCGCCTGCGATCATCTTTGAAAGCTCGACGCTTACCGCATGAAGAGCCTCGCAGAACACGTCATATTCTTCTCCGGTCTCAATGATCTCTGCATTACCGGCAAGTCCGTTTGCGATCAGGACTACTGTGTCATTGGTGGATGTGTCTCCGTCGACACTGACCTGGTTGTAACTGTCGGCTATCTCCTCATGGAGAGCCTTGCTTACCAGTTCTTTGCTGATGGCGCAGTCCGTCGAGATAAAGCTGAGCATAGTACCCATGTTGATATGGATCATGCCGCTTCCCTTGGCTATACCGCCCAGAGTGCAGATCTTGCCGTCGATCTCAAACTGAACTGCACACTCCTTGATATATGTGTCAGTAGTCAGGATGGCGCGCGCAGCATCGGAAGAGCCCGTTCTAGACAGGCTGTCCACAAGAGCAGGCATGGCCTTTTCAAACGGCTCAATAGGAAGAGACACCCCGATGACTCCGGTAGCGGCAGGAAGCACGTCCTCTGCCTTTATGCCGAGGCAGTCAGCGGCGATCTGAGTAGCTTTTTCGGCCACTTCTTCGCCGTCAGGAGTGCAGGTGTTGGCGTTTCCGCTGTTGCAGAGAACAGCCTGAGCCACTCCGTTCTCAAGGTGTCTTTTTGTAACGGCAATGTGTGCCGCTTTTACTTTATTTTTCGTATATACAGCAGCAGCGTTTCCCGGGATCTCACTAACTATGAGAGCCAGGTCTGTCTTTTCGGCATTCTTTTTGATCCCGCTGTGGATGCCGGCTGCCTTGAATCCTGTTGCAGCTGTTACGCCGCCGTCTATCATCTTTATCATCGTTACCTCCAGTCCTTCCGAAAGCGCCTGCCGCCTTCAGTCAAACAAGTCCTTCTGTCTCATCCGTTCCGAGAACGATATTGAGATTCTGGACCGCCGCTCCCGACGCACCCTTACCGAGATTGTCATATGAAGCGATAAGCAATACCCTTTTGTCATTTCCGGTCACATACATCTCCATGCCGTTGTTTCCGGCCATCGGATCTGAGTAGACCGTTCCACCCTCCGGTGCCCCGTCGTGCACCGTGATGAGCGGCTCCTTGTCATATCTGTCACGCAATACCCTTTTGATTTCATCGATGCCCGCCCCGCATCTGAGCTGTGATGCATGCAGCGGAACTGTCATGACCATCCCGCTGTAAAAATCAGCCACGACCGGGCTGAAGCACGGAGCATTTTCAAGGCCTGTCATCTTCACCATCTCAGGAAGATGCTTATGTGACTGTCCCAGCGCATACTGTCCCGGCGAGCCGAGCTTCTCGTCCCTTTCAGGATCCTCATAGGATGCGATCATCTTTTTGCCCCCGCCCGAGTAGCCCGTCATGCAGAAGCATGTGAGAAGCGCATCCCTGTCCAGAAGTCCCGCGTCTATGAGCGGTCTTACCAGAAGGATGAAGCCGCTTGCGTGGCAGCCCGGATTCGCTATCCTTGTGCTGCTGCGGATCGCGTCCCTCTGCGCTCCGGACAGTTCGGGCATGCCGTATGTCCATCCCGCAGCGGTGCGGTGGGCGGTAGATGTGTCTATGATCACCGAATCCGCAGGAGCAGCCTCCGCGATCTCGGCTGCAGCTGCATCGGGCAGGCAGAGTATGGTGACATCCGCCTGTTTAATCATATCTACGCGAGCGCTGAGATCCTTTCTCTTTTCCGGATCGATGCTCAGCACTTCGATATCTCTGCGTCCCGCAAGATATTCATTTATCCTGAGGCCTGTAGTCCCGTGGCCTCCGTCGATAAAAACCTTATGCACAGATCTCCCCTTTTTATTCTATGATGTACGGCACAGCGTCCTCAGGGATCGGGCAGACATAGCTGCCGCCTCCGAGGCGCGCTTCAAACTCCTCTTTTGCTTTTTCAACGATGGAATTGTCCTGATAAATATCAGCGGCAGCGCATGCAAGCACTTTTGCCGCGTATACCGTTCCCTTGTCCCCTATTGAAGATGCGCCGCACGAAACGTTCTGCCAGGAGTGGCCCGGCGAGTGCGCAGTGAAGCACACCGTGTTGAACTGCGCGGCTGGCGTCTGCCAGCTGACGTCTCCGACGTCAGTCGAGCCGGGCATAAAGCCGTCTCCGCTGTAGAACGGCATCAGGAAGTCATTCAGATACTTTGTGCCGTTTTCCGAAAGTACTTTCACCTGCTCCCTTATAGCAGGATCGAACTGCGCTCCGTCTCCCGGTATATCTCCTGTGACCGGGCATGTCGCGTCGAGTTCCTTCGCGAATTCCAGCTCCTCTGCCGTATACTCCGGCATCGGAACGAAAGCCATATTGTTGTGGAAGAGCTTTTCGAGAGTCGTATTCGGAACAGTATTTGCAGTGCCGTCCACGAACACCTTCTCAAACTTCGTCTCTGTCATGTGGGCGGCGCCTTCCGCGCATTTTTCCACCCTTGCCGCCAGGTCGAGCGTGTCCTGAACGGAGATCGCCCTTATCATGTACAGCACTGATGCATGCGACTGCACCACATTCGGAGAGAATCCCCCGCCGTCCACCATCGCGTAGTGCACGCTGCACTCGCGCTTCATGTGTTCGCGCAGATAGTTGACGCCTATGTTCATTATCTCCACTGCATCAAGCGCAGAGCGTCCGTTTTCGGGATCTCCCGCAGCATGAGCAGCTATACCCTTGAATTTGTACAGCACCTGAACGCAGGAATTGCATGTCCCTGTGGATACCTGGTTCTCACCGCCCGGATGCCATGTGAGAGCACAGTCAAGGCTCTTCCATACCCCCTCGCGGGCCATGAACGCCTTTGACGCTCCGCCTTCTTCTCCCGGGCATCCGTAGAATATGACAGTGCCGTCCGCACCTGTCTCTTCAAGATACTTCTTTACAGCGACCGCAGCTCCGAATGAAGCGGCGCCGAGCATATTGTGTCCGCAGCCGTGTCCACTGCCGTCCGGCACGAGCTCTTCAGGCTTTGTGCTCCCGGCCTTCTGCGATAGTCCTGAGAGCGCGTCGAACTCTCCGAGTATACCGATCACAGGCTTGCCGCTTCCCGATACATACTTGCCGGAAAATGCGGTATCGATACCGGCGTGTCCGGTCTCGACCTCAAACCCGTGAGCCTTCAGCTTTTCGACATACAGCGCCGCCGACTTCGTCTCCTTGAGTGACAGTTCGGCATATTCCCACACCTTGTGCGAGACATCCGTGATCTCAGCAGCTAATTCCTTATCTATAAAATCGATTATTGCTTTCTTGTCCATTTTGCCAATTTTGCTTATTAATATATCGGCAGTAGGTCATTTCGCTTGTTTTTATTCCCAAATGACCTACTGCCGGCTGATCTGCCCTCGCAAAACCCTTTGAATAGTAGGTCATTTCGCTTGTTTTTATTCCCAAATGACCTACTGCCGGCTGATCTGCCCTCGCAAAACCCTTTGAATAGTAGGTCATTTCGCTTGTTTTTATCCTCAAATGACCTACTGCCGGCATTTTCAGAGAATTTTCGAAAGGAAGTCCTGCAGCCTCGGGTCTTTCGGATAATCGAAGACCTCTTCAGGTGTGCCCTCTTCCTTGATATATCCCTCGTCCACGAAGAGTACGCGGTTGGATACCTCTCTTGCGAATCCCATCTCGTGAGTTACGACTACCATCGTCATTCCTGTCTCGGCGAGCTCCTTCATGAGGTCGAGTACTTCGCCGATCATCTCAGGGTCGAGAGCTGATGTAGGCTCGTCGAAGAGCATTACGTCAGGATTCATAGCGAGCGACCTTACGATCGCGATACGCTGCTTCTGTCCGCCGGAGAGCTTTGACGGATAGACGTCTGCCTTGTCCTCGAGTCCGATCCTCTTCAGGAGGGTCATCGCTTGCTCGCGGATCTTCTCCTTCTCGGCGTTCAGGTCCTTTACCTTGTTGTACTTTGCAGTCTCGACCGGTGCCAGCATGATGTTGTCAAGCACGGTCAGATTGTTGAAGAGATTGAACTGCTGGAAAACCATGCTCATCTTGCGGCGTCCCAGGTTGGTGTCGATGTGGTTCTCCTTGTAGATCTTATCCATGAGAGCCTTGTACTCAGGGCCTTCCTGTGAGTGCTTTTCAAGAAGCAGGTCCTCCGCTTTGATCTTTGTGATCGCTGCCATGTCTTCCATGCCCTGGGCGATGAGCTTCTTGTATGTCTTCGAAGCCCTGATAACGTCAAAGTGCAGATACGGATCTACCGGTGTCATCAGCTTTCCCTCGATCCACACCTCGCCGAATGTAGGCTCCTCGAGGAGGTTCATGCAGCGCAGGAGCGTCGACTTGCCGGAACCCGAAGCTCCGATGATCGAAACCACCTCGCCCTTGTCGACAGTTGTCGAAACGCCCTTGAGTACCTGCAGGCTGCCGAAGTTCTTGTAAATATTCTTGATGTCGAGCATGTTCTGGTCATGCATTATCTTCTTTTCCATGATTATCTTTCAGGCCCCCGCCTAAGCGCTTGCCTTCATCCTCCTTTCAACCATTCCCAGCAGTTTGGACAGCGTGAATGTCAGTACAAAGTAGACCACGCCGATATCCATCAGTGTAGGGATGACGTTAAAGGTGATGCCCTTGATGATCGCATATGTAGTCATGAGCTCGCCGACGAAGAATGTCGATGCCAGCGATGTCTCCTTGATGATGGTGACAAACTCGTTTCCGAGAGCCGGAAGGATGTTCCTGATAGCCTGAGGCATTACGACCTTCAGCATCGTTGTCTTTGAAGTCAGTCCGAGAGCCCTTGCAGCCTCAGTCTGTCCCTTGTCGACCGCGCCGATACCGGAACGGATGATCTCAGTTACATAGGCCGCAGAGTTGAGCGACAGACCTACAGCCACGCAGGCAAAAGGTGTCATCTCCGCGAATGTGAAGATCATCGGCACGATGAAATACGCGATGTAGAGCTGCAGCAGTGCCGGGGTGCCTCTCATTATCTCGACAAAAGCCGTGATGATGACGTTGAGCACCTTGAAGCGGCTCATCTTGCCGATCGCCATGAGCGAGCCGAGAATGGCTCCGGCGATCACGGCAATGGCCGAAAGTGCCAGCGTATAGCCGAGTCCTGTCCAGAGCAGGCCCTGGCCGATGTAGTATGTCATGAAAATATCCCACATATCATGGAATATCTTTCCCATTGTCATAATGTTTTCCTCCGTTATCGTCAGTAATTATCGTCTGCGATCATCACCGTTAAACACAGCGGATCGCCGGTCACGCTTCCGGAGAAGCTCCGGCCGTGTGCCAGCGATCGCAGTGGTTTTTATTTCAGAATATGATCGTTCCGTTTAGATCGGTGTCCTGTTATTCAGTGATCTTGTTGCCCGAATCATCGTATCCGAGTTCGTCAGCTGTCTTGATCTCGCCGAGGAGCTGGCATGCTTCATACCATGTATCCCAGACGTTGTCCTTCTCCTGCTGATCGAGGATAGCGTTGACCTGCTCGCCGAGCTCTGCGTTGTCCTTGTTGATCATGATAACGTTGTTCTTGTAGAGCTCATCAACTTCGAACTGGAATCCTGTCATGACCAGATCGTCAGGGTTAGCCGAGATGAATGCCTCGCCGTTTCCTGTAGCTACTGCCAGAGCATCGATCTTGCCTGTCATCAGAGCTGTTACAGCGTCGTTCAGGTTCTCATAGAGTACCATCTCTGCGCCAGGGAGCTGCTGCTCAACCAGCATCTTCTGGAGGGATCCGCCCTGAGCTCCGACCTTGAGGCCGTTGTAGCTGTCAGCTGTTGTCAGCTTTCCGTCGTTAGCTTTTGTTGTGATGATCGTCTGCTCTGTCTCGTTGTCGCCGGCCTTGTACCACCTTGTGAGGAAGTAGTTATCAGCACGCTCTTCTGTCCAGCTGAATCCGGAGATTCCCATGTCTACGCTGCCTGTCTGAACAGCTGCCTGAACGGCGTCGAATGACATCGGCTTGATAACCAGTTCCTTGCCCAGCTTGTTGGCTATATCCTTTGCAAGAAGAACGTCGAAACCAACGTACTGTTCATCACCCTGTCTCGAGAGATCTACGAATTCCATCGGTGCAAAGTCAGGCGATGTTGCTACTGTGAGCTGTCCGTCTGTCTCACCGGCTTCGCTCTCGATCTGTGCGAGAATGTTGTTGTAAGCAGCTGCTACGTCTGTTGATGCAGCGCTGTCTTCTGCAGGTGCCTCTTCTGATTTGCTTCCGCATGCGCCGAGCATAAATGTGAATATCATTGAGAATGCCAGCAGCAGTACAATTGATTTCTTTTTCATTTTTATTTCTCCTATTCCATTTTCCTTGATTTGCTCCATCCGTGTCCGGACAGTGCGTTTTTTTCTTTACGTGCAAGACTATAACATCTAATGAATATTTATGCAAGAAAATTTATGAATATTTTATTACTTTTTCTGTATCTTTATACATACACAAATACACCCCCTTCCGGCCATCCTTCCGGCCGGTCGAGGGTGTAAGTTTTCGTTGAAATTTCTGTGTATTGCACCGCATCCGCCATTTTCACGTCAGAATCGGTGCAGATATCTCCATCGGGTGCAACTCTGAATGCATTTTAGTATTTTTATGCACCCATTTTGCCAAATCGGGTGTAAGTCCGGAGATTTTTTCCCTGGCAGTTACACCCAAACGGCATTTTTCCGGTCTTCAAAGCCCGGAAAACCATTTCCGGGTGTAATACTGAAGATTTTTCTTCTCCATGTTGCACCCTCATGCGGCAGCAGGCTCTGAAATGCCACTGACAGGGACCTTGTCGCCGAGTTCTTTCTTCACGAGTCTGAGTCACTCAAGGATTATAGGCAGTCTGCCGTCCTTGTCTACGTCAACGAGCTTAGCCCGGTCTACGTCATCGGGGCTTGCAAGCGCAGGTGTCTCGAGCTGGGCAATATAGTGGTCGACTTCCTTGCCTTCGCCCAGAAGCCTGTCCCTCTCGATGGCGGTAAGTTCATCCTTCGGTATCTCAAGGCCATGACCGTATTGTTCTATAATGTTGATTGTTCTGTCCCTGTTTCTTTGATTCTGCACTTATAACAATATGCATTCTATACGCAAGCGATGCCGGACGCAATCTGCCCGGCATCACTCATCATTTGTATATGTGGAGGTTTATTACTCGTTAACCACCTTGTTCTCTTTCCAGTCCCATTTGCCCTTGAGAGTGATCTTCTCATACCAAGGAACGAAGTAGGAAAGAATCGCAAATCCTGCGAGCAGGAAGAGATACCAGTTTTTCGGAATGATATCGAGCGGGCTTACTCTGCCTTCACACATGCTTGCAACTACCAGGAACTGTGCTCCATAAGGGATGAGTCCCTGCATGATGCATGTAAACACGTCGAGTATAGAAGCAGTCTTTCTTGGGTCGATGTCATACTTCTCGCTGACCTCTCTTGCCATAGGTCCGTCAACGATGATCGCAACTGTGTTGTTGGCTGTGGCCATATCTGTGAGGGCTGCGAGTACAGAGAGCCCGACCTGTGCAGACTTCTTGCCCCTGAATGTCTTTGACAGCTTCTCGATGAGCCAGTTGAGTCCGCCGTAGTGCTTTGCCATCTCAGCGATACCGCCGCAAAGCATAGACAGCAGGAATACTTCGATCATTCCCTGAAAGCCATCCCAGATGCTGCCTGCGAATTCGATGAATGTGATGTCTCCATACGCCATTCCGATGATTCCTGCTGCGAAGATCCCGATAGTCAGATCAAGGAATACGTTAATGCCGATAAGAGCGAGAACGAGTACCAGGATATACGGGATCACCTTGACGATGTCATACCCGCCTATCTCGAGAGTCTGAGCTGTCTCAGGTCTTCCGAATACGATGAGCAGGACAATAGTAACGATAGCTGCAGGAAATGAGATCCAGAAGTTTGTGCGGAACTTATCCTTAAGCTCTACCTTCTGTGTTCTTGTAGCTGCGATAGTTGTATCTGAGATCATGGACAGATTGTCTCCGAACATAGCACCCGAAACTACTGCTGCCATAACAAGAGGCAGGCTGAGACCGGCCTTATCGACAACGCCAAGTGCGATAGGTACGAGAGCTCCGATGGTTCCCATCGATGTACCTGTTGCTGTTGCAAGGAAGGCTGCGATAACGAAAAGTCCTGCCGTGAGGAGGGAAGCCGGAATGACTGATACGCCCAGGTTCACTGTTGCGTCAACACCGCCCATGGCACCCGCTGCTGCCGAGAAAGCTCCGGCGAGCAGATAGATCATCAGCATAGCCATAACGTCTTCGTTTGCAGCCCCTCTGGCGAAGATCGAGAAGTTCTCATTGATGCCGGTTTTATAGTTCATTGCGAACGCTACGAGGACAGCAATAAACATTGCAACGACTGCAGGGAACTGGTAGAATGCCATCTCTACACCTTTGGCCTGCAGAATGATTCCCGCGCCGAGGTAGATCACGATGAATACCGCGAATGGCACCAGAGCCAGTCCACTGCTTTTCTTCTGTGTTTCCATGTTATTAACTCCTTTTCTTTTGACAAACAATGATAAAGTACTGATTATTTTAGCGACCCGCACATTATAACGCTCACTGAAATGAATGAAAATAGTGATAGTTGATTAAACATAGTATTTCATGCGTCCTTTTTTATTAATTGTCTGTTCAGATATAAAAGCGCAAAAAAAATGTGCAGCGTCACAAAAGCTCACAATTGCCGGAGTAAGTGCACGAGGGGCACAGCCTACAGGTGACGCCATCCATCGCAAGCGGAGCGGCGTAAGAAAAGCCGGCCTCCTTCGCCAGCGTGACAAGTTCATTCACTTCCGGGATCTGTCCTTCTTCTCTGATCATGGGTCCTTCCTCAAAAAATGAAATTGTTTACCATATTATACAATGATTTTCTGTATTAGTCGAAAACAGTGTTGACACAGTTTTTATGTATATTTATAATCTCATCATAATAAATATACAAAAAGGCCCGCAAATATCATCTGCGGGCTGAATAACGAGTATATACTAATGAAAAGGGGAAAAGGGGTATAACATAAATGGATAAGTCCAGCATCAAAAAAGTCGTTCTCGCATATTCCGGAGGACTAGACACTTCGATCATCATTCCGTGGCTCAAGGAAAACTACAACGATCCTGAGATCATCGCGGTAGCCGGAAACGTCGGCCAGGCAAGCGAACTTGAAGGCCTTGAAGAGAAAGCTCTGAAGACAGGCGCAAGCAAACTCATCGTCGCCGACCTCACGGATGAGATGGTAGATGAGGTCATCATCCCGTCCCTCAAGATGGGCGCCAAGTATGAGAAGTATCTGCTCGGAACAGCATTCGCCCGTCCTGTCATCGGAAAGAAGCTGGCAAAGATCGCTCTTGAGGAGGGCGCAGATGCCGTAGTACACGGCTGCACAGGCAAGGGAAACGACCAGGTAAGATTCGAGCTCGCCATCAAGAGATGGGCACCGGGCATGAAGGTCATCGCTCCGTGGAGAGAATGGGATATCAAATCCAGGGATGAAGAGATCGATTACGCTGAGGCCCACAATGTGCCTCTGAAGATATCCAGAGAGACAAACTATTCAAAGGACATGAACCTCTGGCACCTGAGCCACGAGGGGCTCGACCTTGAGGATCCGGCCAACGAGCCGCTGTATGAGAAGGAAGGCTTCCTCGAACTGGGAGTATCCCCTCTTCAGGCTCCTGACGAACCGACCTACATCACACTCGGATTCGAAGCGGGCGCTCCTGTTTCCTTCAACGGAGAGAAGATGAAAGCCTCGAAGATCATCGGGAAGCTCAACGAGGTGGGCGGCGCCAACGGTATCGGCATCATCGACATCGTCGAGAACAGGCTGATCGGAATGAAGGACCGCGGCGTATACGAGACACCGGGCGGAACCATCCTCTACTTCGCTCACGAGCAGCTCGAGATGCTCACGGTAGACAAGGACACGATGCACCTCAAGCAGAAACTGGCTATCGATTACGCAGACATGCTGTACAACGGAAAGTGGTACTCGCCTCTCCAGGAAGCTCTCACAGCTTTCGCAAATGAGGCCAACAAGTATGTAACGGGCGAAGTAAAGCTCAAACTGTACAAGGGCAACATCATCCCTGCAGGAATGACATCACCTTACTCACTCTACTCTGAAGAGCTGGCGTCATTCGGCGAAACTGATTACGACCAGGCTCAGGCAGCAGGCTTCATCAACATCTGGGGCCTCCCTACAATGGTAGACGCACTCCGCAAGAAAGGCACACTGAAATAATGGACAAACTCTGGGCAGGCAGGACCGCCGGTACAACAGTAAATCTGGTAGATGAGATCAACTCCTCCATCGCGGTGGACAGGAGACTCTACAAAAGAGATATCGCAGGCAGCATCGCACACGCAAAGATGCTGGCTAAGCAGAACATAATAAGTTCCGAAGACGCGGACGCGATAGTCGCGGGTCTAGAAGGCATCGAAGCGGATATCACATCAGGAGTTCTTCAGATAGATCCTGATGCCGAAGACATCCACATGTTTGTCGAGACAGTGCTCACCCAGCGCATAGGCGACACGGGCAAGATGCTGCACACAGCAAGAAGCCGCAACGATCAGGTAGCTCTCGACACAAAGATGTACTGCATCGAAGAGATCGACAGCGTGGATGCCCTTCTGTGCGAACTCATGAAGGTGCTCTCTGACAAGGCCGAGAAGAATCTCGAGGTCATAATGCCGGGCTACACTCATATGCAGCACGCGCAGCCTGTCTCCTTCGCGCAGCATCTGATGGCTTACGCTATGATGTTTGAGAGAGACAAGAGCAGACTCAGAGACTGCAAGAACAGGATGCTCGAAAGATCCCCTATCGGAGCCTGCGCTCTGGCCGGCACCACCTTCAGCATCGACAGGGATTACGAGGCATCGCTTCTGGGATTCAGCGGGATCTCCATGAACAGCATGGACGCCGTATCCGACAGGGACCACTTCGTAGAGCTCATGTCGGCTCTGGCCATCATAATGATGCACTGTTCAAGGCTGTCCGAAGAGATAATCATGTGGGCGACTTCGGAGTTCAACTTTGTGCAGCTTCCGGATGAGTACACAACAGGCTCATCCATAATGCCGCAGAAGAAGAACCCTGATGTAGCCGAGCTCTGCAGGGGAAAGACCGGCAGGGTCTACGGAAACCTGATGTCGCTGCTGACAGTTCTGAAGGGCCTACCTCTTGCGTACAACAAGGACATACAGGAAGACAAGGAGCCGCTCTTCGACTCGGTAGAGACGGTAAAGCTCTGCATCGAAGCCTTCATCGAGATGGTCGATGTAATGATCGTAAACGAGGAGCGCATGTACGAATCCGCTACACAGGGATACGTAAATGCTACCGACCTCGCCGATTACCTTGTGGTAAAGGGTCTTCCTTTCAGAGACGCGTACAATGTGTCGGGCAAGGTAGTCTCCTACTGCATCGGACGCGGCTGCAAGCTCGAGGAGCTTCCGCTTGAAGAGTATAAGATGTTCTCCCCTCTGATCGAGGCTGACGTTCATGAGAGGCTCTCGCTCAAGACCTGCATGGAGAAGCGTAATTCCGCCGGAGGCACGAGCCCGGACTCCGTCAAGAAACAGATCGAATACATAAGAAATCTTATCTAAAGAAAGATCCTGCGGCATCATACCGCAGGATCTCTTATTTCACATCATAATTGCAGACCGATCACCAGCGGGCGATCTCTTCAGTTATCCGCTCCGCCTGCTCGTCCTTTCTGGCGTTATACTCCTTCTTCTTGTTCTCGAAGTAGTTGTTGCCCTCAGTGTCTATCGTCACGATGAGAGGTCCGAATTCCTTTACCTTCATGACCCAGACGGCTTCAGGCATTCCGAGATCGGACCATTCAACACCGCTGGTCTCCTCGACGCATACGGCATTTACCACGGCACAGCCGGCAGGAGCAGCGCAGTGTATCGCGCAGAATTCCTTACATCCGCGCGCGGTATCGTCCTTCATGCCGCCCTTGCCTATGACTATCTTCACTCCGGTCTCCCTGATGAAGTCATACTCGAATCTTTCCATGCGCATGGATGTTGTCGGTCCTATCGACACCATCTCATAGCTGCCGTCATCAAGCTGCCGTACGATAGGGCCGGCATGGAATACAGCACCGTTCTTTATGCTGCCCGGAAAGTCCCTGCCTTCACGGGTGACTCTCTCGTGAACGGCATCCCTGCCTGTAAAGAGGTCGCCGCTCAGGTAGATGGTATCTCCCGCATGGAGATTCTTTATGTCTTCGTCCATGACCGGAGTCGTAATTACGGTTTTTCCGTTCTTTATTTCTGTCATTGCCTGCCTCCGATCTTAGCCCTTAAAGCCCGAATGTGTAGTGGATCTGAAGCCCAGGTCCCTGTCGAATACTATTGCGCCCCTTCTGTGCGCCCAGCATCCGAAGTTGACTGCAACGCCCAGAGTCGCCGGATGTCTCGGAGTATTGACTATGTTCACGCCGAGGACCGAGCTGCTGCCGCCGAAGCCCTGAGGTCCGAGCCCTATAGCGTTTACGCCTTCTTCGAGGAGTTTCTCCATCTCAGCCGCCTTCGGGTCGTCACTGACGGAATCCACGCTGCGCATCAATGCCTTCTTTGAATTCATCGCAGCCGTCTCCACGGAGTTGCCGACTCCGACGCCGATCAGAAGTGGCGGGCACGCGTTGAGCCCATACTCTGTGACACGGTCAAGAACGAACGGGATGATCGCCTTGTATCCTGCTCCCGGCATGAAGACCTCAGCCTTGCCCGGAAGCGAGCATCCGCCACCGGCATAATAGGTGTAGATCTCACAGTCATCGCGGTCAGGCAATATGTCCCACCATATCACAGGTACGCCCTTTCCGACGTTGTTTCCCGTGTTCACATCGCTGAATGTCTCCACACAGTTAGGCCTGAGAGGTGTCTCATGTGTAGCCTTGAGGACGGCCTCAGTCAGAAGCCTCTCCATGTCATTCATCATCGGGAAACCCGAGCCGCATCTTACCCAGAACTGCACGACGCCCGTGTCCTGGCACAGAGGTCTGTCAAGTTCTTCTGCGAGCCTTAGGTTTCTGAACATCGTTTCATAAACTGCCATGGCCGCAGGGTCTGTCTCTTTTTCGCTGAGTTCTCTGAGCTTCGCTCCGACATCATCCGGAAGGATCTTCACGGTATGCCCTATAAAGGACGCCATCGCGTCGACAATGATCTTTTCTTTTTCTGCGTTCAAAATCGTCTCTCCTGTCTGATGCTTATCTGCGCGCGGCTCCGGTCGCTCTTGCGGCTTCGGCAACTGCCTTTGCCACCGCCGGGCCTACGCGCTTATCGAATGCTTTCGGGATGATGTATTCCGCCGATAGTTCCTCATCGGAAATCAGTCCTGCCAGCGCTTCTGACGCGGCAAGCTTCATCTCTTCGTTTATGGTGCTTGCCATGCAGTCGAATGCGCCTCTGAAAATGCCGGGGAAAGCGAGCACGTTGTTTATCTGGTTAGGGAAATCCGAGCGTCCGGTCGACACCACCGCGGCGCCGGCAGCCTTCGCTTCTTCAGGAAAGATCTCAGGCACCGGATTCGCGCAGGCAAAGATTATAGGGTCGGGATTCATCGAGCGCACCATGTCGCCCGTGACAAGTCCCGGGGCAGAAACACCGATAAAGATATCCGCTCCCTTAAGAGCGTCGGCAAGGCTGCCTTTCTCACCTGAAAGGTTCGTCACCTCTGCCATCTCCTCTTTTATCCAGTTCATGCCCTCAGGGCGGCCCTTGTAGATCATGCCCCTGCGGTCTGTCATCACTATGTTCTTAAAGCCGTAGGTCAGAAGCAGCTTTGTGATGGATATAGCCGCCGCTCCGGCGCCGGACGTTACTATCTTCACGTCCTCCTTCTTCTTTCCCGTGACCTTGAGTGCGTTCATAAGTCCCGCAAGCGTTATGACGGCCGTGCCGTGCTGGTCATCGTGAAAGACAGGAATGTCGCACCTCTCCTTGAGTTTTTTCTCTATCTCAAAGCAGCGCGGCGCCGAGATGTCCTCGAGGTTGATCCCTCCGAAGGACCCGGAAATCTGATATATGGTCTCAACGATGGTATCGACATCGTGTGACTTTATGCACAGCGGAAATGCGTCAACATCACCGAAGGACTTGAAGAGCACGCATTTGCCCTCCATTACCGGCATGCCGGCCTCCGGGCCGATGTCTCCGAGCCCGAGAACGGCTGAACCGTCCGTGATAACTGCGCAGGTGTTCCATCTCCTGGTGAGCTCGTAGCTCATCTCCGGGTCTTCCTGTATCTCGAGGCACGGCTCCGCAACGCCCGGTGTATAAGCGAGCGAGAGGTCATCCTCGTTGTCTACCTGTACCCTCGAAACTACCTCTATCTTTCCCTTCCACTGCTCATGCAGTCTTTCGGATTCCTTGGCATAATCCATTAAGTGCTCTGTCCCCTTTCCCCTTTAGCTTTTTTATTGAAGAGCCGCTTTTACTATGTCTTCTGCGGTCATTCCGTACTTCTTCAGAAGCTCTGCAGGCTTGCCTGACTCGCCGAAGCAGTCGTGCTGCCCGACCATGGTGATCCTGCACGGGCACTTCTGAGCCGTCACCTCAGCTACTGCCGAGCCAAGTCCTCCGATCACGGAGTGCTCCTCTGCTGTGACGATGTGTCCGCATTCTTTAGCCGCTCTGATGATCGCATCCTCATCGATAGGCTTTACGGTGTGCATGTCGATGACTCTGGCCTTTACGCCTCTTTCCCTGAGCTCCATGGCAGCTTCCATGGCAGCCGCGACCATGATGCCGTTGGCGATGATGGCAACGTCATTGCCCTCCATGATCTCGTAAGCCTCTCCGACTTTGAGCTGTGATGCAGCGTCCGAACCTTCGATGTAGATCTCAGGAACTCCCGACCTTCCGAGTCTGAAGTATGCCGGGCCGTCCGTATCGAACTCCTGCTTCATGAGGATCTTTGTGCTGACTGCGTCCGCAGGCACTATGACCTTCATGTCAGGCAGGACTCTCATGAGAGCGATGTCCTCGAAAGTCTGATGTGTAGCTCCGTCCTCGCCGACAGTGATGCCGCCGTGCGTAGCGCAGACCTTCACGTTCGCCTTTGTATGAGCGATGCTGTTTCTTACTATCTCGTAGGCACGTCCTGCCGCGAACATCGCGAAAGAGCTTGCAGCTACGACATGGCCGCTGAGAGCGATGCCGGCAGCTTCTGCCATCATGTCCTGCTCGGAGATGCCGCATTCGATGAATCTTTCAGGATACGCCTTCTCAAAGCCGTCAGTCTTGTTGGACCCCGAGAGGTCGGCGCTCATGACGATGAGATCTTCTCTCTCAGCTCCGTATTCTACCAGGAATTTTCCGTACGCCTCCCTTGTGGCGATCTTCTTTACGTCTGCCATTACATTTCACCTCCGAGTTCCTTAAGCGCCTGCGCCAGCTGCTCGTCATTCGGAGCTTTGCCATGCCAGCCTGCCTGGTTTTCCATAAAGCTTACGCCCTTGCCCTTTACGGTCTTTGCGACTATGCAAACAGGCTTGCCGCTTACCTTAAGAGCCTTTTCGAAGGTGTCGAGAAGGGCCTGCATGTCGTGTCCGTCAACGTTGAAAACTTCCCAGCCGAAAGCTGCGAACTTCGCGTCAACAGGAGCTACCTTCTTTACGGTGTCTACGACTCCGTCGATCTGAAGGTTGTTCCAGTCCACGACCGCGATCAGATTATCCAGTCCGTACTTGGCAGCCTGAAGAGCCGCCTCCCAGATAATGCCCTCCTGCAGTTCTCCGTCGCCTGTGACGACGAATGTCCTGCGGTCTTTTTTATCAAGTTTGTCTGCGATCGCCATGCCGACCGCTGCCGAAAATCCCTGTCCCAGTGAACCCGTCGATATCTCCACTCCCGGGCACATGTGCATGTCTGGGTGTCCCTGCAGGAATGAGCCCATGTGTCTGAGATTCAGCATCTCTTCAGGATCAAAGAAGCCTCTGTGCGCGAGCGTCGAATAAAGAGCCGGCGCCGCGTGGCCTTTCGAGAGAACGAGTCTGTCGCGCCCGTCCATGCACGGATCTTCCGGATCGACATTCATTACATTGAAATAGAGTGCCGTGAGGATGTCGGTCACCGAGAAGGAGCCTCCCGGATGTCCCGAACCCGCCGCGTGTATCCCCCTGAGCGCATCGATCCTGATGTCACGGGCGATCATATTGAGTTCTGCTGCTGTTTTCAAATTTCAGTCCTCCTTAGATATGCAGGAAGAGTCCTGCCATAATAAAGTATGTGCAAAGTGATATCATATCCGTTATGGACGCCATCATCGGTCCAGCCATCAGAGCCGGGTCGATGCCGATCCGCTTTGCGAACATCGGGAGCATCGAGCCTATCAGCTTGGCTATTATGACGATGAGTATCATGGATACGCATACCGTGACCGCGACCATAGGCGGGTTGTGATCTAGGTATACGATCCTGAAATAGTTAAGAACGCTGAGGCATATGCCGACTATCACGCCGACCCTTATCTCTTTCCACATTACCTTTATAAAGTCTTCGAGCTCCAGCTCACCCGTAGCCATGCCGCGGATGACAAGCGTCGAGGACTGTGAACCTGAGTTACCACCGGTGCCCATAAGCATCGGCATGTAGATGACCAGCGCTATTACGGCAGACATCGCGTCCTCGAATGTCTGGAGTATTCCGCCCGTTATGAAGTACGAGCACATGAGCAGAAACAGCCACGGCAGCCTCGCCTTGACGTGCTGCCAGACGGACATGTCAAGATATTCTCTGTCCGTCGTGTCGATGACTCCGCCCATACGTTCGATATCCTCGGTCGTCTCTTCTTCGATGACTTCGAGGATGTCGTCGACGGTAACGATACCGACGAGTCTGAATTCGTTATCCACTACCGGAATGGCCAGATAACCATACCTTGTGAAGAGGTCTGATACTTCTTCCTGGTCATCATCCACATGAGCGACGACCGGATCTTCATGCATGAGATCGCCCACTATCGCATCGTCAGGCGAGATGACCAGAGTCCTCAGCGACATGACGCCGATAAGCTTGCGTCCGCTGTCGAGCACGTAGCAGGTATAGATGGTCTCTGAATCAAGGCCTACCTCCTTGATGTGATCGAGGGCCTGCCTGACCGTCCAGTTTCTCCTGAGGTTTATGTACTCCGGGGTCATCAGGGCGCCGGCGCTGTCTTCCTTGTATTTGAGGAAGGTGTTTATCATGCGGCGCTCGCTCTTAGGAGTCTTGTCGAGGATCTTGTCCACGATATTCGAAGGCAGTTCCTCAAGTACGTCGATCATGTCGTCGAAGTCGAGCTCGTCGAGAATGTATTTTATCTCGGGATCGGTGATTATGTTGATGATGTCGATCTGATCATCGATGCTGAGCTCGGCAAATACATCTACGCTTATGTCTTTCGGAAGCGCTCTGAAAAGGACGACCATCCTCTGAAGGTCGTATTCACGCCTAATGTCCACAAGCATTTCCGCGATCTCTACCTCGTTATGCTTGAGGAGCTCGTCCCTGCAGTGGAAGTACTTTTTCTCTTCGAGCAGCCCGAAGATCTTCTCGAGGGACTCATCATATGCCTGATCCATATCAGGAACCATGTTGATGTTCTCCATTGGTCTGTCCTCCTTTCTTTATCCGGTCTTTCGCATTTATTTTGCGAGCATTTCCATTATATCTTCTTCGGTGATAATTGCCACCCCAAGTTCGCGCGCAGCCCTGTTTTTTGCTGAGCCCGATCCCGGATCATTGGTTATGAGGTAATCCGTCTTTGCGGATACCGAGCCGGCCACCTTTCCGCCTTCGGCTTCTATCTCCGCCTTGAGATCCTTTCGGTTGGAATAATGCTCAAGGCTCCCCGTAATGACGAAGGTCTTTCCCTCGAGTCCTGTACCTGCTGCCTCATAGCTCTCGTCGAGCGTGAGCTCAGTCAGAAGATCTGCGATCACGGCCCTGTTGTCCTCATCGGCAAAGTACTTCACATAGTCGCGTGCCATCACCGGTCCGACGCCGTCTATGCCGGTCAGGTCTTCCTCATCGAGCGATACCATCTCATCCCATTTGTTGCGGCACGCCCTTGCTATGAGATTCGAATTGGCCGTTCCTATACCCTGGACTCCGAGTCCGTAAAGCAGTCTGGCCGGCGTCGTGTGAGAAGCCCTCTCTGCCGATTCGACAAGGTTGTCATAGGACTTTTTGCCGAAGCCTTCCATTTCAATTATGGCTTCCCTGTGGCTGTCGAGCCTGAAGAGGTCCGCAAAGGTCCTCACCGCTCCAATGCCGATGAGCTTCAGAAGTCCCGACTCCGAAAGCCCCTCTATGTTGAGGGCATCTCTCGACACGAAGTGCGAGAATTTCTTCACGTGCTTCGCGATGCAGTCCGGATTGGTGCAGTAAAGAGTCTTTGTTCCTTCAAGATCCTTTACGAGCGTAGGTCCTCCGCATACCGGGCAGGTGTCCGGTATCTGTATGTTGCCGCTCTGTGTGAGATTGCCCGAAAGCTGCGGGATTATCATATTGGCCTTGTACACGACCACCGTATCTCCGATGCCGAGCTTAAGGTCTTCCATTATGTTTATATTGTGGACTGATGCCCTCGATACCGTTGTGCCTTCAAGCTCCACAGGATCGAATATCGCTACAGGATTCAGAAGACCGGTGCGCGACGGGCTCCACTCTATCTCACGAAGCACTGTCTCGGCCTGCTGGTCGCGCCACTTGAACGCTATCGAATCCTTCGGAAATTTCGCGGTCGCTCCGAGAGTTGACGCGTACTCTGCATCCTCAAGAGTGAGCACGAGTCCGTCCGAAGGGATATCGAAGTCCGTGATGGCCTTCTCGTATCCGTTTATGGCATCATTCAGGCTGTCCGCGTCGACCATGACGTAGTCGACTATATCGAAGCCCTGCGACTTCATCCATTCCATCTTCTGCCTGCGGCTCGGCATTTCGAGGCCTTCGCTGAGCGTGAGCGTGAACGCGTAAAAGCTCACCTTCCTCTCAGCCGTCACCTTCGGATCAAGCTGCCTTATGCTGCCGCTGCAGAGATTTCTAGGGTTCTTGTATCTGGCATCGGTATCTTCGATAGCCTCGTTGATCTTCTCAAAATCCGAATATCTTATTACCGCCTCGCCCCTGACGATCACCTTCCCTTTGTACGGGATGGATTTAGGGATGTTGCGGCACGCGAGCACGTTTGCAGTTATGAGCTCGCCCTCGACTCCGTTTCCTCTCGTGACGCCCTGCACGAGTCTGCCGTTCTCATAGGTAAGACCGACTGTGAGTCCGTCGAGTTTCCATGACAGAAGGCCTTCCTTGTCGCCAAGCCAGGCTCTGAGTTCGTCCCTGTCCTTGGTCTTGTTGAGCGAGAGCATCTTTATCTCGTGAACTATCTTCGGAAGTCCGGCTGCCGTCTCGTATCCTACGTTGACCGACGGGCTGTCGTCCCTTATGTATCCCGTCTCGTCCTCGAGAGCCAGGAGCTCATCATACATCTCGTCATATTCGTAGTTGGTCATCATCTCGATGCCATCCGTATAATACGCGTGAGATGCTTCATTCAGTTTTTCAACAAGCTCGTCTATCCTTTTTCTCTGATCCATTTCTCTTACCTATATCACCTGGATTCGGTCGTCGATGCGCCCGCCCATGCCGCTGTGTTCGCTGAAATACTCTTTCAGAACTCCGAAGGCGTCATTCGAGACCGTCTTAAGTCCTCCGTCTGCCGCAAGCTCTTCACATGTAAGGCCGAATACGGTCTCGGCATTGATGTAATAGAACTCCTGTATCCCGACGCGGAATGTCTGTTTGTCCGTTACAGGCTTGCCCCTGAAGCTCAGCTTCAGCTCTCCCGTGTTTCTCTTATACACGATGTGAAGATCTTTCGACGTATGGAAGAAGGCGTCCTTCCAGTCATCGAGGACCTCGTCCCTGAGCATGTGCTTTATTATGTGCTTTAGCTGTTTTCCGTTTATCTTTACCTTGTATATCTTTCCGTCATACGGGTAGGCCTCCCTGAGGTCCTGCAGTGTGACGGTCATGTCCATCTTGTAGCACCTGGTACTCGAACTTGCCATAAGCATGAGATCGATATCCAGTGATTCGGTGAAAGCATCCACAAAGAGCTGTCCTATCTCAGTGGTATTTCCCCTTCCGTAGTTGTCGAGTTCGCGCTTGAACCTCGTTATGATGGTGCCGTATTTCTCGTCGATGTCCATGAGGTAGGTATTCACCATGGCCTTTACGAACTTGTCCTCCGGACAGTGGTCCTCGTCGACCGGTACCATCTTCCACTCGAAGCGTTCAGTTTTTTTGCTTTCAGGGTCTATGAAGAGGTGAAGCTCTCCAAGATGGGTGTTCTCCTTTCCGGCCTGAACGATGACTATGCCGTTCTCCACGCTCGGTTCTTCCAGATATGTGTGTGAATGGCCGCCTATGATGGCCTTTACGCCGAGGGAAGGATCGAGCGCCCTGGCAAGTTCAAGATCGTCATAGAATCCGATATGAGTCATAAGCACGGTCATGTCCGGCTTACCGCGTTTTCCCGTTGCATATCTGATGGTCTTGCGCACTTCCTCCGCGGCGTCTGTGACCTCAACGAATGTCCCCACAAGACCTTCGGCCTTGGTCTGGTCGACTATGCCCGCGGTGATCAGACCTATGAAGAGAATGCTGAATCCGCCCACTTCAAGGATCTTATAAGGCCTCAGGAGCGGTCTGTTGTTTTTTCTGATGCGGAAATTCGCGTTCAGGATCGGGAAGTCCGCATAGCGCGAAACAAACATCATGTGCGAGATCCCGTAGTCGAGTTCGTGATTGCCTATGGACATGAGATCTATGTCTATTAGATTAAGGATGTCCATCGTTGACAGCCCTTGAAAATCGCTGTCGATGAGCGATCCCTGGAACACATCACCGGCAATGCAGTATACGGTGTCCGGGTTCTCCTTTTTCACCTTGCTCACGTAGCCTGCAACCTGTGCCAGGCTGTGCTGCATCTTTCCGTCTTCGTCTTTTTCCCCGGCGAACCTTCCGTGTATATCGTTTGAGTGCAGGATAATAAGTTCCCTGAGTTCTTTATCCATCAGTTGACCTTCTCCATTTTTACATAGCCCTTGCCGAGCTTCTTCTGTCCGACCTCATCAAACATGACTGTCATCGTTTTGTCGTCCTGCTCTATTACCATACCCTCTCCGAATTTCGGATGCCTTACGATATCGCCGTTCTCGAATTCCTGCGATATCTTTGCCTTGTTTGCGGTCTGCTTCCTTGCGGCGGCCAGTCCGTCAAAAGGTTTTGCCGCAGGCTCTCCCGCATAGCCGTCCGCGCTGCCGTAGCTGCTGCCTGCAAAGAAATAATCTCCGAAGTAGTCCCCTTCGCCTCTCAGCGCGCTGCCGGTCCTGAGTCTGTCATTCACCATGCTGTCGCCGTCCATGCATTCCCTGTCCATCTCACTGAGGAATCTGGACTCTATCTGGAAGTCCGTGCGGCCGTATACCGTGCGCACCTGCGCTCCGGTGAGGTAAAGCTTTTTCATGGCGCGGGTTATGCCAACGTAGCACAGCCTGCGCTCCTCTTCCATGCTGTGGTCTCCCTCAAAGGCAGCATTGCCCGGGAACATCCCGTTCTCCATTCCCGGCATGAATACCACCGGAAATTCAAGGCCCTTTGCCGAGTGCAGCGTCATCAGCACAACAGCATCCTCGTCCTCATCATGGTTGTCTATATCTGCCATGAGGGTTATCTGCTCGAGGAAAGCGGACAGTTCTGTCTGCTCATCCGCGCTCACTCCTTCTCCCGTGAGCTCGAGCCTGTCGCGGATCATCTCATCGTGCAGGGCCGCGACGCTTCCGTCATTCTGTGCCTTTTCAAACTCGGCGATGACCGATTTGAATTCCATTATGTTCTCGATGCGGGTCTCTGCCTCGACAGTGCCTGCGTCTTCAAGCGCCTTGAGATATCCCGATCTGTTCAGAACGTTGTCGTAGATATCTGTAAGAGTAAGATTCTCCTGCTCGCCCCGGATATCCTGTATCATACCGGTGAATGCTTCTATACCGCCTCTCACCTTAGGTCCGTACGATGCCAGGAGCTGCCTGTCGCAGAGTGCTTCGAACATGCTGATGCCGTAGGCGTTCGCATACTCCTCGATGCCCGCGAGGGTCTTCCCTCCGATACCGCGCTTAGGCTCATTTATGACCCGCATGATCGAAACGTTGTCGCCCGGGTTCTCGATGAGTCTAAGGTAGGCCATGACGTCCTTTATCTCCTTGCGGTCATAGTAGCGCATGCCCGCGAGGACCCTGTAAGGTATGCCCCTGAAGCTGAACTTCTCTTCGAAGCTTCTGGACTGCGCGTTCTTGCGGTACAGTATCGCGAAGTCCTTGTAGTCGTAGCCCTCGTCAGCTCTCAGCCTCTCGATCTCGGAGCCTATCCACCAGGCCTCCTGCTTCTCGTCCTCGAGCCTTTTATATGTGATCTTTGCGCCGTCCGACCTGTCGGTCCAGAGAGCCTTGGCCTTTCTTTCCTTATTATTTTTAATGACCGAGTTGGCGAGCTTCAGGATGTTGCCGTCCGACCTGTAGTTCTGCTCGAGCCTTATGGTCATAACGTCGCTGAAGTCGTTCTCGAAATCCAGGATGTTTCGGATGTCTGCGCCGCGCCACTGGTAAATGCACTGGTCGTCATCTCCGACGACACAAAGATTGCCATGGGCCGACGCCAGCATCTTTATGAGCTTGTACTGCAGATAGTTGGTATCCTGGTACTCGTCGACCATGATGTATCTGAAGCGGCCCGAGTAATATCCCAGGATATCCGGATTCTGCTCAAGCAGCTTCACGCCGTTCCAGAGCAGGTCGTCGAAGTCCATCGCGTTCGCGGAGAGAAGTTCCTCCTGATATCTTTTGTAGACCTCATAAATGACCTTGTCCTGCGGCATGCCGGGACGTGATGCGATGTACTCTTCAGGACCCTCTTCGTCCTCCTTGCACTTGCTTATCACGGCAGTCATCAGAGAGACCGGTGTGATCTTTTCATCGACGCTGAGTTCCTTGCTTATCCTTTTTATCAGGGTCTTCTTGTCCGATTCGTCATAGACGGTAAAGCCTGACTTGTATCCGAGTCTTTCAGGTGAATACCTGAGCATGCGGAGACACATGGCATGAAAAGTCATTATCCACATCCCGTAGACTTCGCCGACCAGATCGGTTACACGGCTTCTCATCTCTCCGGCAGCCTTGTTGGTAAATGTTACGGCAAGTATGCTGCGTGGGTCTATCCCCTGCTCTATCATATATGCCATGCGGTGAGTCATCGTCGCCGTCTTTCCCGATCCGGCGCCTGCAAGTATCAGGAGAGGTCCGTCAATATGCCTTACCGCCTTATTCTGTTCACTGTTTAAAGTCATACGCATAGTTAATTTATTTTACCATATTCTTCCCTGTGAATGACAGACCGCGGGTGCTCTCAAACGTGCTGTTTTTGCCCCCGTAACTGGTTGACTTTTTATACTGTGGTGCTAAAATTTAACTGCGGGCCGCTGCAGGCCCGGGCCAAAAAATAATCAATTGTTTATTTAAGGAGAGTGATACCAATGGCAAACTATGTAGAAAGAGTCATCGAGCAGTGCAAGAAGAACAACCCTGGTGAGGTTGAATTCCACCAGACTGTAGAAGAAGTACTTTCTTCCCTTCAGCCTGTAGTTGAGCAGCACCCTGAGTATGAAGAGTGCGCACTTCTTGAGAGACTCGTTGAGCCTGAAAGAGGAGTAACATTCAGAGTAGTATGGGTTGATGACAATGGCAAAGTCCAGGTCAACAAGGGCTACAGATATCAGTTCAGCAGCGCAATCGGACCTTACAAGGGCGGTCTGAGATTCGCTCCAAACGTATATCCTGGAATCATCAAGTTCCTCGGATTCGAGCAGATCTTCAAGAACTCCCTGACAGGTCTTCCTATCGGCGGCGGCAAGGGCGGTTCGGACTTCGATCCTAACGGCAAGAGCGACGCTGAGGTTATGAGATTCTGCCAGGCTTTCATGACAGAGCTCTACAGACATATCGGACCTAACACTGACGTTCCTGCAGGTGACCTCGGTGTTGGCGCAAGAGAGATCGGATACCTCTTCGGACAGTACAAGAGAATCGTTGACAAGTATGAAGGCGTTCTCACAGGTAAGGGAATCCCTTACGGCGGACTCCTCGGCAGAACAGAAGCTACAGGCTTCGGTATCGTATGGTACGCAGAGGAAATGCTGAAGGCTAACGGCGAAGAGATCAAGGACAAGGTAGTCGCCATCTCCGGATTCGGTAACGTATCCTGGGGAACAGCATGGCAGCTCCAGAGACTGGGCGCTAAGCTGGTAACTATCTCCGGACCGGACGGATACATCTACGATCCAGAAGGAATCAGCACAGACGAGAAGGTTGCTTACCTGCTCGAGCTCAGAGGATCCGGAAAGAACATCTGCGCTCCTTACGCAGAGAAGTTCCCTGAAGCTACATTCTTCCCTGGCAAGAAGCCTTGGGGCGTATTCCAGGATACAGGATGCAAGGTTGACATGTTCATCCCATGCGCTATGCAGAACGACGTTCACATGGAGCATGCTAAGCAGATCGTTGAGGGCGGCTGCAAGTTCTATTGCGAAGGCGCTAACATGCCTACAACAAATGACGCTCTTAAGTATCTCATGGATAACTGCATCGCAGTTGGTCCTGCTAAGGCTGCTAACGCAGGCGGCGTTGCCTGCTCCTGCATCGAGATGGGCCAGAACGCAGGTCACACAGTATTCCAGCATGAGGACGTTTATGCACAGCTCCACCAGATCATGAAGAACATCTACAATGCATGTGCTAATGCTGGTGAGAAGTACTATGGCAACAAGAACGCTCTGGTACAGGGTGCTAACATCGCTGGATTCGAGAGAGTTGCTGAGGCTATGATGGCTCAGGGTCTTGTATAATAGATGACTCTATAAGCTTTAACGCTCAAATAAAAATAACACCGCTCAGGCGGTGTTATTTTTTTATGTCAGTTTTTCAGATCGTGACAGGCAGTGCTTCCGAGACCGTCAGCAGATACAGATATGCTTCGCCGACTTCTTTACCGGTGCCCTTCTTCACAGCTTCGCTGTAAAGTTCTATCTGCACCCTGTACTCATCTTTTATGCGGGCAAGCTCTTCTTCAAGCGGTCTGTCCGGTCTTATGTAGCTGGACTTGTAGTCTATAAGCACCATCCTGCCGTCCTCTTCGAAGCAGCAGTCTATGACACCCTGCACCAGGAGCTCACGGCCGTTTCTTTCGGTCTTAAGAGTAAACGGCTTCTCACGTCTGAGGCTTCCCCTGCGCGCGGCTTCTGCTGCCCTCTTTCCGAGGCTGCTCTCAAAGAATGCTGCGATCCGGCTCAGATCGAGTGAGCTGTATACTTCCTCTTCGATCGCGTTGTTTTCTCTGAGGAGATGTGCCCTGCTTTCTATGTAATCCATATCGGCCGATCCGTCCGTTCCGCATGCCTTTGTGAAATCGAGGAATTCCATTATGCGGTGATAGGCCGTTCCGATGTCCGCCGCGGATGCACGCTTTCTGTGTCTCTGTATCTGCATGATGCCCGAAGCGCTGTCAGCATCTGCTTCCGCATCGGCCTCGAAGTCTTCTCCCACGGCTGCCTTCGCCTCTGCCGCGAGTTCTTCCTTCCTTATGGCACTGACGGAATACTTCGCTTTGGCGGTCAGAAGTTCTTCATCCGGATATACGTATCTGAAGCGTCTGTCTATCTCGTCATATATCGCCTTCTCCTCTCCGGTGAGCGGTCTGTCTGCGGCTTTTCTGCGCATTCCGTCCGGAGCATCTTCCGATGCCTTCTTTGTGAGCTGAAGCGGCGACACGCGGTAAGTATTGTATCCGCTTTTAAGTACATCACGCATGGCTCTGAGGAAGCATTCAGGATGAGGCGTGTAGCGTTGGAGTGACTCCTCGTCCTTGTATGTACCGACCAGTATAAGCTTGTTTCTCGCCCGGGTCATTGCGACATACAGGAGCCTCATTTCTTCGCTGTATTCATCCTGCCGGGACTTGGCATTGATGGCTCTCTGTATAAGGGTCGATCTCCAGAACTTCCGCTGAGGATCTATGTACGGCATGCCCACGCCGGCAGCAGAGTCAAAGCTGAAGCCCTTCTCGTTGCTGTCGTTCCTGAATCTGTGGCCGAGGCCTCCGACTATGACGAACGGGAATTCCAGACCCTTGCTCTTGTGTATGGTCGAGATGCGCACAACGTCGTCATCGCGTCCGACCATCGTAGTCTGGCCGTTGCTTATCTTTTTGCTCTTCAGAAGCTCCGTGAAGCTGAGGAACGAACTCAGCGAGGCGATATTGTCCCTGCTGAATCTTACCGCTCTGTCGGCAAGCGCTCTGAGATTGGCCTGGCGGCGCGCGCCTTCAGGCATCGCTCCTGCCATCCTGTAATATCCTGAGTCCACAAGTACCTTCCAGACAAAGTCAGCAAGCGGCATCATGCGCGACAGAGCGCGCCACTCGAGGATATCCGAGCTGGCTCCTGCCGCTTTGCTGCGGAGAGCTCCCTCCGGTCCGTTAGCGGCATACCACTCAAAGGCCTTCCAGTACGGCGCCCTGCGGTCTCCGCCCGATCCGCTGTGAGCATTCCTGATCTCTGCCAGCTCTTCAGGGCTGAATCCGAATATCTCAGAATGCAGCACGGAAATGAGCGGCACGTCCCTTTTGATATTATCTATGCACGTCAGAAGATTGATCGCGACCTCGATCTCTATTGTGTCGAAGTATTCCTCCGATTCCTCTACGTGGGATTCTATGGTGCGGTTTCTGAGCGCGCGGCTCATGACCTCGCCTCTCCTTCTGACGGCTCTCAGAAGGATCACTATGTCGCGAGCCTCGGCCTTCCTGACCGTTTCGCTGCGCGTATCGTAAAACTCCGTCCCTATTATGGACTGTGCGAGATCCGCGATGTATTCTGCCTCGGCCTCTTCCTTTGTGAGATCCTCGATTTCCTCGTCGGCCTCTGATCCCTGAGCCGGAACCTCTTCTTCATGCGGCTCTTCTTCTGATCCCGGCTGGTCCCCGCTCAGAAGGATATGAACCTCAGGTTTAAAGTCGTATTCGGCCGGGCACCTGAGTCCCGTATAGAGCATGGCGCTCTCATCGTAGCCTTCCATTATTTTCGAGAAGACATGGTTTATGTATCTGATGGTCGCGTCGTTGCTCCTGAAATTCTTTCCGAGGTCAATGGCTGTACCGTCAGAAACCTCTCCCGACTTGTATTTCTTATATAGATCGGTGAATATGCCGGGCTCAGCCTGTCTGAATTTATATATGCACTGCTTAACGTCGCCTACCCTGAAAACGTTGTCAGGACGGGCTACACTGCTTATAAGAGTCTCCTGTATGTTGTTTGTATCCTGGTATTCGTCGACGAAGATGAATCTGAAGCGCTTTCTCATGACATCTGCCGCTTCAGCGTTCCTGAGTATGCGCACGGCAATGTGCTCCATGTCGGCAAAGTCGATCACCTTCTTCTCGCGCTTTTTTTCTTCGTATCTTCTTTCGAATTCCTCAAGCAGGCGCAGGTAATAGACTGTGTATCCGTATGTCGCTTTCATCTCGGCCAGACGGGTCTCGAAGTCAGGTACCAGATATCTGTTTCTGAATTTTTTGATCTCGTCCTTGAGCCCGTCATTCAGCGCCTTTACTTCGAGCTTTATGCTCTCATAGGCTTCCTTCTGATCCTTTTTGACAGACAGTCTGGTAGACGGTATAGCGCCTATCTCTCCGATGAGATCCAGGTCGAAGCGGCCCGATGCGGCTGCTTCATATATGCTAAGGACTGCCTCGTACTGAGGGCCCATCTTCTCATCGAACATCCCGCGTATGCCGGCATCGTCGAAGAGAGCCGCTATGCTCCTGAGGCTTCTGCACACTCCTCCGAACGTCCTGACAGCGTCATCCCCCATCATCTTCTGTATGGCTGAGCCGTCAAAGCTGTCAGCACTTACATTCAGCCTCTCAGCCATCGAATATGCCCATGTGAAATAGTCAGGCATGGACCTCAGCCTGGAATATGCCTTTATAACGTTCTGCATAAAGGCTTCATCGGTGCGCTCTTCGCTGTACAGCCTCAGAAATTCCCTGAAGCTTCCTCCTTCTATGATGCTGTCATTTCCGAAGCCCTCATCGAAGAGCTCAGATACTGCCTCCCTCTGCATGAGCTCGCACTGTACATCATCGGCTATGCCGAAGCCCGGTTCGAGGTCGGTCTCGTGGAAGAATTCCTTGATGACCCTCATGGCGAAGCTGTCGATGGTGGTTATATATGCCCTGTACAGCCTCGAGAGCTGGTCCTTCATGCGCGGCGCGTCTTCAGGCGCCTCTTCCATACGTTTTTTTATCGCAGCAGAAAGGCGCAGCCTCATCTCTGACGCGGCCGCCTTGGTGAATGTCACGACAAGCATCTCATCCACGTTGGCCTTGCCTTCGAGGATGATCCTTATGATCCTCTCAACAAGCACGGACGTCTTGCCCGAGCCCGCCGCAGCGGACACAAGCACCGACTTGTCGAGGGTCTTTATTGCTTGAAGTTGTGCATCGGTAAATTCTCTTGCCATGGTAGTAAAAAGAGGTCACCAAGGTGACCTCTGAGTTATACGAGTACAGTGCCTTCCATTCCTTCCGGCACCTCCAGTCCCATCATGGTCAGGAGTGTCGGAGCGATGTCGGCGAGTTTGCCTGTCTCCTTCCTGAATTCCATAGGCTCGCTGCAGATGTGGCAGAGAGGCACTAAGGCTGTGGAGTGCTTTGTCACAGGCTCGCCCTTCTCATCGAGCATGGTGTCGGCATTGCCGTGGTCGGCGGTCAGAAGTATCTGTCCGTCGTGAGCGAGTATGGCCTCACTGATCTGACCTACCAGTCCGTCGAGTGTCTCGATGGCCTTTACAGCCGCATCGAAGACTCCGGTATGACCTACCATGTCCGGGTTTGCAAAGTTGAGGATGATGAGATCGTAAACGTCCTCGTTGATCTTTTCGATAACCTTGGACGCGACCTCAGGTGCGCTCATCTCAGGCTGCATATCGTATGTGGCTACCTTAGGCGAAGGGATAAGTATGCGGTCTTCGCCTTCGTTAGGCTCTTCGACTCCGCCGTTGAAGAAGAATGTCACGTGGGCATACTTCTCAGTCTCCGCGATACGGAGCTGTCTGAGTCCGAGCTTGGCGATAGTTCCGCCGAGTGTAGGCTCTACTGCCTCAGGCGGGAATGCGACAGTCACGTTAGGCATAGTGGCGTCGTATTCTGCCATGCATACGTATGTGAGATCCTTAGGTGCGGACTTTCTTTCGAAACCGTCAAAGTCAGGATCGACGAGTGCACGTGTGATCTCTCTTGCTCTGTCAGGTCTGAAGTTTATGAAAATGACAGAGTCTCCGTCCTTTATAGGTACAGCGTTAATGACTGTAGGCTGTACGAATTCGTCTGTCTCATCCTTTGCGTAGGAATTGTCGATAGCCTCCTGCGCGCATGATGCCTTAAGGCCTTCGCCCAGAGTCAGTGCGTCATAGGCTCTTACAAGACGCTCCCAGCGCTTGTCTCTGTCCATTGCGTAGAATCTTCCGGAGATAACTCCGATCCTTCCGCAGCCCTCTTCCTTCATGTAATCCTCGAGAGCTCCAAGCCATGTCATGGCACTCTTTGGCGGAACGTCTCTTCCGTCGAGGAAGCAGTGTACAGCAACATCGCTCACACCGTTCTTCTTTGCCATATCGATGGTCGCCTTGAGGTGCTCAAAGTGGCTGTGTACGCCTCCGTCAGATACGAGGCCCATGATGTGAAGAGTGTGGCCGTCTGCTGCGTTCTTCATAGCGTTCAGCAGAGGTCCGTTCTCAAAGAACTTTCCCGACTCGATCGATCTTGTGATCTTGAGAAGGTTCTGATATACGACGCTGCCTGCTCCGATATTGAGGTGTCCGACTTCCGAGTTTCCCATCTGACCGGCCGGGAGACCTACAGGTTCTCCGCTTGCTTCGATGGTCATGAACGGATACTCGCTGAAGAGTCTGTCGAGCACAGGTGTCTTTGCAGCTGCGATCGCGTTTCCGTAAGTTTCTTTTCTGATGCCGAATCCGTCAAGGATCATCAGCATCGCAGGTCTGTGTTTCATTATTCTTCTCCGTCTTCAGCGGCGACCTTGATCATGTCAGCTGCGATCTCCTTTGCAGCCTGGCTGACAGGTCTTTCGCTTTCTTCTTCAGTAAGTGCAGGCTTTCCGTCAATGATGTCCCTTGCTCTCTTTGCTGCAAGGATGACCAGTGAATACTTGCTGTCTGTCTTGTCTCTCAGTGTGTTTATTGATGGATAAAGAAGCATTTTGTTTCCCCTTTCCTTGGTATATTGTTCACTTCTCAGTATTTTCGTTTTCGTATTCCCTGATTATCGGCTTTACAGCCTCAGGGACTCTTGCCGACTCTGCGGCGATTATGCTGCGGACCAGCGCTACCGCCTCATCTATATCGTTGTTTACGAGATAGTAGTCATACTCGCCGATGAGCTTTATCTCATTCAGAGCCTCGCCGAGCCTCTTCTCTACCTTCTCGGCATCCTCAGTCCCGCGGCCCTCCAGGCGCTTCCTGAGTTCCGAAAGGCTTGGCGGAAGAATGAATATGAGTACGGCCTCAGGCATTGCCTTCTTTACCTGAAGACCTCCCTGCACGTCTATGTCGAGAATGACATTGTGTCCTCTTTCAAGACGGTTCACGACCATGTCCTTCGGCGTACCATACAGATTGTCGAATACGGTCGCGTGTTCAAGGAAGTTTCCGGCTTCGATGTTCCTCTCGAATTCTTCGCGCGTCACAAAGTAGTACTCTCTTCCGTGCACTTCGCCTTCACGCGGGCTCCGTGTCGTCATCGACACCGAGAAGTCGTTCATCTTATCCTCAAGAAGCTGCGCGCATACGGTCCCTTTGCCGGTCCCGGACGGCCCAGAAATTACTATAAGCTTTCCTTTTTTACGGCTCATGATTACCTCCCCGTGGACTTATGATTTTACCACACCCTCCTCTGATTTCGCAATCAGCAGATTGGCGGCTACATCGCCCTCAACGTTGATAGTGGTGAATGCCATATCGAGCAGCCTGTAGAAAGCTGCTATCGGACCTATGATGTCTATCGGCAGTTCGAAAATGGTGAGGAACGAGGTCATGAGGACTATGCCTCCTCCCGGTATCCCCGGAGCGGCCATGTTTATAAGAGTCGCTACGGCAGCCATCGCGGCAAGCTTCGCGAGCGGAATGTCCAGTGAGTAAAAGTCCGAGACAAAGATCGCCAGACAGCAGAAGGAGCAGGCTCCTCCGCACATGTTTATGGTGCAGCCGAGAGGCAGCGTGAATTTGCTTATGGCCTCAGGCGCGCCGAGATCTTCTATGCTTACCTTAAGCGTTGTCGGCAATGTCGCAGCAGAGCTTGTCGTGGACATGGTCATAAGAGCCACCTTGCCGCAGGCTTTAAGGAACGCCTTCGGGTCAGTATCCGTCAGAAGCGTCACTGGCAGCAGGAATATCAGTATGAACACCGCGATGCATGCAAGCCAGCAGCACAGTATGTACTTTCCTATCGCCATGAAGAGACCTGCACCGTACTCGGCTATCGAATACGCCATGAGGAACATGACTCCGATAGGTGAAGTCTCCATGACCACTGCAAGTATCCTGAAGACTATATCCGAGACCCTGTTCACAAAAGCCGCGGCCTTTTTCCCCTTTTCTCCCAGCGCGATTATTATGACGGAAAGCACCACCGAAAGAAGTATGGCCGCGAGTATGTTGCTCGACGAGAAGATATCTTCCAGGCTTTGAGGGAATAGCTTCTGCAGCACTGATGCCAGAGAGACATCGGCTGGCCCGTCGCCTTCGTATACAGGCTGGTTTTCGAAGACTATGCCCCTGCCGGGTCTTATCATCATGGCAACAACGGACGACACGGCGAATGAAGCCAGAAACATGATCACATAAAGAGCTACTGTCTTTACTGCCACGCGTTTCAGAGATACCATGCCGGCTGAATTTATGATGCCCGTCATCATGGCGCACATCAGCACCGGCAGCACCATGAATTTTATGAGTCTCAGGTATATGTCTCCGACAATTTTTGCGTCAACTGAAAACTGCGGAGCCAGAAATCCCATTATGATACCGGCTCCGAAGCCTATTGCTATCCTTATGAACAGATTCTCTTTCTTAAGGATATCCATTCTACTCTATGTTCTGTACCTGCTCTCTTACCTTCTCTATCTCGGCCTTGAGCTCAAGCATGTAAGATGTTATCTCTTTATCGTTGGATTTCGAACCTATGGTATTGGCCTCACGGTTCATCTCCTGGATCAGGAAATCTATCTTTTTGCCGATCGCCTCGCTGCCGTCCGAACTGAGGAATCCCCTAAGCTGGCTTATGTGGCTGTCGAGCCTTACGAGTTCTTCCGTAATATTGGCTTTGTCTGCGAATATCGCGGCTTCAAGCGCGATCCTCTCTTCAGGCACCTCATGGACGCCTCCGAGTATCTCCTCGACTCTGGTCTTGAACTTTACGGCATATTCCTTTTCGATCTCCGGGGCTCTTTCCTCTATCTTTGCCCTGATAGCGCTTATGATATCTGCTCTCGCTGAAAGGTCTGCAACAAGCTTCGCACCCTCGGTCTCTCTCATGCTGCAGAAGTCATCGAGAGCATTGCCCGTTGCGCCGAGAAGTCTGGCGGCCATGGCCTCTTCGTCCTCTGCGGCAGGACTTGTGACGATAACGTCAGGCATTTTTGCCAGCATGCTCAGCGAGACATGTGACTCATCTCCGAAGTCGAAGCTGTCCCTGAGTTCTGACAGAGCGCTGTAATAGCGGGCTGCGAGCTCTTTGTCGAGCCTCACGTCAGTATCGCTCTTTCCGATGTTGTCCACAGAAACATTTACCTCGACCTTGCCGCGGTGGACTCTTTCCTTTATTGCGGCCTTTATCGTCTCTTCTGCAAAAGCATAGCGCCTGGGCATCTTCACGAATATATCAAGGTATCTGTGGTTTACGGATCTTATCTCTACTGTCACCTTGCTGATCTCGTCAGAGTACTCGCCTCTGCCGAATCCCGTCATGCTTTTAATCATTCTTCTATGCTCCAATCGTTATTCCAGTCGCTGTGCTGTACGCTCTCTGTTTCTGCATCAACATCGATGGCTTCCGCGCGTATCGAGGCTTCTTCCCTGAGTTCTTCCTGTTCCCGGATCACTCTTTCTTCTTCAGCCTCACGTCTGGCATCGGCTTCGTCAAATTTCGCCTTGGTGTTGATCACCTTGAGAACAACATAAGCAACTGCCAGTATTATCAGTATAGTAAGCATTCCCATTCCGAACCTCCATTCAATAGCTGTCGGCCCATCCCGTGACCAGTGAATCCGGGAAATTGACCTCTGCATAAGTCAGCATCTTGTCCCTGCCGGAGACATGCGTTGAATGCACATTTATGTGCCGCGGCTTTATGCCGTGCTTCTTCATGTATTTAAGCGCATCAAAGCCGGTAAACAGGCTGTCCCACCCGAGGTCGTAATCAAGGCTGACCTCCTCGAGGCAGTCGCGGTATTTATCGACAAGCGCCAGAAAATCCGCGTAGTTATCTGCCGCCTTGTATCCTCCGTCCCGCGGAGGTGTTCTGCGGTCATCGAGATACAGCTTCATGGCTAGATGTTATGCGGCTTCAGTACCAGGATATCGCAGTCCAGGTGAATGTCGCCCGTGTTGATATAGCTGACCCTTGCCACGGTCACTTTTTTGCCCGCCTTTGTGGCAAAATCGATGAACTTCTCGATAGTGTCGATGTTCGGATATCCGAAGCCCACTATCTCAGACCTGAAGTGCATCGGTATGACCATTTTCGGAGTCGTGCGCTCTATCAGCTCCATGGCCTCCTGCATATCGTAGGTGTAGTATCCGCCTATAGGGATCAGGGCAATGTCGGCGTCCTTCAGCAGAGCCATATTCTCTTCTGTAAGAAGGTCGTCTATCTTCTCGCCTATGTCGCCGTAGTGGATGAGCTTCTCGCCCGTCCTCTTGTCCGTTACTATATTGATCCTGTTCTCGCCTCTGAGCGCGCCCTTTTCAGGATCATGGTATGTATCGATCGCCTCGACCCTGTACGGGCTGTCGTCTCTGGCCTCAAGCTGCACACATTCCATGCCGAAGTGGTCATCGTGGGTGTGAGAAGGCAGGACCTTGCTCGCTACGTCCCTTATATCGTGATACCCCGGGACCGAACCCGGCTTATACGGATCGAAAATGATCGAATAACCCGTCTTGTCATCGTAGAGTTTGAAGCATGCATGGCCTGTATATCTGATGATCATGTCTTTCTCCTTTATCTTATGAGTGAGATCGCGGATCTCAGAGTCCTGATCTCACAAACTCCCGCGCCCTTTTCATACTCGCCGTCGAGAGTCCAGTGGGTGTTCTCGTCGATCTCGACAGTTACATCATGCGCCGAATACTTTTCTATCTGATGCGACTGGAACGATCCTCCGATTGTGCTTATCGCGATGTCGTTAAGCGCAAGAATGTCCCTTGGCATCTTTATCATCAGGACTTCCATGAGTCCGTCATTCATATCCACATCAAGTTTTTCGAGATTCAGTATGCCGCCTATCGACTTCGAGTTGCAGACCGCTCCGAGAACATAATCTCCTTCATGGACCTCTTCATCAGGCGTGCCCTTCTCAAGCGTGATCTTCGCGTGTATCGGGTGCAGGTTCGCAAGCTCCTTGACGCCGCCCATCACGTAAGCAGCGTGGCCGAAAATGTTCTTGAGGTTCTGCGGGACTGAATACGTAGTCGAGGTAAAAGCTCCAAAGCTGGCCACATAGCTGAAGTACCTGCCGTTGAAACTCCCGATATCCACCGGAGCGGCAGTGCCCTTTACCGCCGTGTCTGCGCAGTCCAGAATGTTTTTCGGAAGTCCCACCGAATGCGCAAAGTCGTTTGTGGATCCCGCCGGGATATATCCTATCGGAGTTGTGTGGCCGCCGCTCAGAAGACCGTCGATCACTTCATTGAGAGTACCGTCTCCGCCGGATACCACGACCCGGTCGACCTCTCCGCCGTACTCCTCGGCAAAGTCTCTGGCGTCACCGTGTCCCGTAGTCATAAGCACCTGTGTAAGGAAGCCTGCACCGGAAAATCTCCCGATGATCTCGGACATGTATTTCGGCGCCTGCATAACTCCGGATTTAGGGTTCATGATGAAAAGCAGCTTTTTTCTGTCGTGCATTTCTGCGACCTCCGTAGTGTTGTTTTTATTCAGGGTTATTCGGATCCCCTTCGTCTTCGGCAGCTTCGGCTCTTGCCTCAAGCTCCCGCTCTATTCTTTCCTTTACGTTGCGCTCTTCTTCGAGCTCCGCTATCTCGCGCTCACGCTTTTCGTCGTATCCCGGGTCAAACTTTCTGGAAGCCTTTACGGCAAGACTGTCGAGCGATCTGTCAGTCATGTCGTATTCGCCGATGATCAGCTTGTTCCACATCTCCTCGCCTTTTGATCCGTGCTGCTTTATCAGGTATTCCTTTATCTTAGCAGGTGTGAGTCTTCCGCGCCTCATATGGATGTCCCACGACTTGTTGAACATCATACCTATGCAGAGCACCCAGCTTATAAGGTAGAACCACAGCATCATGGCTACGATATTCGAGAACGCACCGTACAGAAGGTTGTAGTTTGTCGCTCTGGAAATATACAGGGAGTAGAACCATGTGACGATCATTATGCCTATGGTCGCGACGACCGCGCCCGGAAGTACCGCCCTGAGCGGAACACGTATACGCGGGAGCAGATAGTAATTGGCCAGTATAACAACAAAGAAGAGAATGCCGAGGACCGGAGTCCTTAAGTTGTTGATCAGATTACCCATATATGTATTCTGAAGCACTCTTCTGGCGATCAGTTCTCCATACACATATATCACGAGAGTCGCCGCTACGACCAGGATGGATCCCATCGCGATCGGTATGGCCTTTACCCTCTCGGTGAAGAAGTTGAACCTGTACCGTCCGTAGCTTATGGTGTAAGTTGTCAGCCTCGAAAGCGAAAACGCCAGCGATGAACTCGCCCACAGAGCGAGGACGATCATGACTACGTTTGTAAGAGCTGTCGAAGACGCCGAGAACAGTCTGAGCAGAACGCCTCCCATCTCCGTTGAAAGATGCGTCTCAAGCCACTCCTTTATGAAGTCCATCGATACATCGAAGATACCCAGGACCTGGGTAAGAACGATGAGCATCGGAACAGAGGACATAAAGAAGAAATACGCGATCTGCGCCGCAAATCCCGCATAATACTGGTCGTCAAACTGCCTCCACAGATGGAAGCAGATCTTTCTGAACCTGTCCCATGTAAGCGGAAGCTTTTTTTCGTTTTCGTGTTGGTCTGTTTCTGTGTAATCCCAGAAATCTCTCATATGCTGACTGCGCCCCCGGCATCAGCCGAGAAGTCTTTCGAGTTCTGCAAGAGCCTTTGCTCTGTGGCTGATCTTGTTCTTGAAGTCTGTGCCGAGCTCGGCGAAGGAGTTCTCATAGCCGTCCGGGACGAATACAGGGTCGTATCCGAATCCGCCTTCTCCCAGCTTGCACTCTGCGATATGGCCTGTGCACTCTCCCCTCGCGACAAGCACATGCCTGCCGTCCGGCTGCTCTTCTGCAGAAGCAGGAGCACCCACGCCGTCGGGATAGATAAGAGTTATGACAGTCACAAACTTCGCGGTCCTTTTGCTTGCAGGCACGCCTTCGAGTTCTCCCAGAAGCTTTGTGTTGTTGTCGTCATAGCTGCAGTCTTCACCTGCATATCTGGCGCTGTATACTCCCGGTCTTCCGCCGAGTGCATCCACCATAAGACCCGAGTCATCAGCGATGACCGGGCTGTCGGCATATTTTTTAAGTTCAGGGTCTGCTTCTATCATATCCATGATGACGCTCGCCTTGAGCATCGAGTTTTCCTCGAAGGTCGTCCCTGTTTCTTCGATATCATCCATAGGGATACCTGCGTCGTCACGCGAAATGACATGAAGGTCATACTTGTCCAGTATGCCCCTGATCTCCTTGATCTTATTCTTGTTCTGTGATGCTAAAATCGCTGTTCTCATATTTCCCTTAATTGTACCATTATTTGTTTCTTTTCAAAACCCGGCCTGTCTGTCTCTGGCGGCTTCCATCATGAGTGCGCACTCGATGCGCTTTCTGTGGAGCATGCAGCCGAAGTCATAGACCTTGTTGATATCACCGTTTGAGTGGTAGTTGTTTGCTGCACAGCCTCCCGCACAGTACAGCCTTGCCCAGCAGTCTTTGCACTTGTCGCGGGTGTAGATGTTGTTGCCGTTCCTGAATATGTCAACGGTCTCAGGATGAGTGATGCCGTCATAGATGTTTCCGACTATCATCTCGTCATCGCCCACAAACTGATGGCACGGATACAGATCTCCCGTAGGGGTCACGGCAAGGTACTCCGTCGCGACTCCGCAGCCGGCAACTCTCTTGTATATGCACGGCCCGCCCGTAAGATCGACAGTATAGTGATAGAAGTTGAAGCCTTCGCCCTTCTTTTCCCTGTCAAGCATCTCAAGCGCGAGCTTTTCGTATTCCTCATAGAGCTTCGGAAGATCTTCTTCGTGAAGCGCGTAAGGAGCTGACGGATCGGCAACGACAGGCTCGATCGAAGTCTCTTTGAATCCGAGATCTGCCATAGCCATTACGTCCGCAGCAAAGTCCTTGTTGTAGGCGGTATAGGTCCCTCTCATGTAGTACTCGGAAGATCTTCTGCCCTCCGCCCTCCCGTCATCTGCGGTCCTGGCTTCGACCAGGGCTTTGAAGTTGTCCATTATGGAGTCATATGTGCCACCGCCCGACTTGCTGTGGCGCATGCGGTCATGGGTCTCCCTGCGTCCGTCCATGCTGAGCACTACGTTGCCCATCTCGCGGTTGGTGAAGTCGATCACATCCTGATCGATAAGCACTCCGTTGGTCGTAAGCGTGAAGTTGAATATCTTGTTGTACTTTTTCTCGAGCTCGCGTCCGTATGCTACGATCTCCTTGCATACATCCCAGTTGATGAGAGGCTCGCCTCCGAAGAAATCGACTTCGAGATGGCGGCGCGTCCCGGAATGTTCGACCAGATAATCGAGAGCGCGCTTTCCTGTCTCAGCGCTCATGATACCGCTCTTGCCGGAGTAGTCGCCCTTGCCCGCAAAGCAGTATTCGCAGTCCATGTTGCAGCCGTGCGCAACGTGAAGGCAGATGGCTTTGAGGACTGACTGCTTCATCTTGATCGCGTCCGCAGCTGCCTCGAATGGATCCTCCGACCAGAGGAGCTTAGCTTCGCAGAGCTCCTTTATGTCACCGAGCATCTCCCGGGATTCATCCCGGGTAATGTCATGCCGGCACGCGATCTCCGAAGCGACCTCATCTCTTGCATTGCTGTCTGAAAGCACGCCAACCGGGTCGCCGCTTTCATCGAGAAGAGCAATAGCATCGTATGCGACCTCATCAACAGAATGGACAGCGCCGCTGGCCGCATCAACGACCATATTGAATCCGTTTAGTTTATACTGATGTATCATCTTTACCTGTGTTCCCAAATTTAAAATACATAAATAAAAACGGCGCTGCCTTAAGCAGCGCCGCCGTAAAGCATCTTACTTTTCCTTGCGCTGCTCGCAGTGCTGGTTAGCAACGCTGCAGGAAGTCTTGCTTGCAGACTGGCACGAAGTCTGGCACTCGCCGCATCCGCCTGTGAGTTTCGACTCAGCCATATCTCTTGTTGTGATTGTCTTGATTCTCTTCATTTTGGGACTCCTTCGTTGATAGTTTTAAAGTCTTATGTAGCATACCATTACGGCGCTTATCTGTCAAACCTGCGAGCGGGCATCCATGATGCCTGTCAGTCGCGGATATCTACTGAAAATATCGAATCGCCGTCTTTTGTCTCACTGAATTTTGCCGCAGCTTCTCTCTTCTTCTCAGCCTTTCCCAGATATTCTGAATAGTCGTTTGCCGGGACTTCGATCTCGCTTACATATTCTTCATATCTTGTGGCAGGCTCATCAGCAGGCTCAGCCTTTGCCGGAGCTTCCGGAACCGGTGCAGGTTCTGGAGCAGGTGCAGGTGCAGCAGCAGGCTTAGGCATCGATTCAGTCCTGAAGTCAGGTACCTCAGGAGCTACGAAGTCCTCAGGGATCATCGGCTCGTCTCCGCCTACTCTAGGCACCTCGAGCGTTGCGCGGCTTTTCATCTTGTCGCTTATGTCCCCGATAGGCTCGAAAGGATGCTCCTCGTGAGCTTCCACGACTTCCTTAGGCGCTGCCTTTATGCTGAAGTCGAATACGGCCTCTTTCTTCATATCCCTGTTGACGACTCTTATCCTGTCGGCCTTGCCGTCAGTGCTGTCGGCTTTTACGAGGATATCCTTCGATTCGCCGGCTGCTATGTCGAGTGTGACCTCCTGTCCCGGAATAGGAACGCGGTCCCATCTTCTCGTGTCAGGGTTATATGCTGTGTGGAAGAATCTGACTTTTCCCACAGTAACTTTTATCGTATAGATGCAGTCCTGGTTGACGCTCGGGAGCAGGCATTCGCTCTGCTTGTCGCCAAGCTGCCCTCTCAGGTTAACAGTGCCCCTTGCCGACCTGTATACAAGTCCTCTGTATTCGTTGCGCGCGTTGATCTGTTCGCTGACTATGATCACGTCGCACGGAGCGTTGTTGATGACATACTGTGCGGTCGATCCTATTGAGCTCAGCATATCTTCCTTTGAGGACTTTGTCATGACGATGAGGTCTGCGCCTGTCTCTCTGGCTGCTCTGACGATCCTTACGCCCGCCTTGCCCACTGCCGACATCGTTGACAGTTTGTATCCTTCAAGCGAAGCAGCAATAAGTGCCAGCTTACCGTCGAGCTCGCTGATAGCTGCGGCTTCTGCCTCGGACTTCACCGAGTAGCTGAGCTTTTCGTCTATCATCAGAAGGACGAGTTCAGCTTCATCAGGCCCAAAGTTTTTCTTTACGTAATGCAGTGCCTTCAGGCTCCGCTGTGTTTCTTCGATTGGAAGAAGTATCTTCTTCATCTCTGTCTCCTCTTGTGTTATCGGTCGCCACAAATCTGCAATCTATTTTACCATATGTAAGGCGTCATTTCAAAAAGCGTGCGTTATGCGTTAGAAGGAATATTTCGATCATTGCATAGAGAACAAGGTAATCGTCGTCATAAGAGAGTATCACATCATTCTGAGTGTATCCCTCGTTCTCAAAGAGCAGGTTAGGCGAGCCGCCGACCACGGCCTTCAGCTGCCCGTCGAGGCTTATCATGTAGTTACAGGAAACATTTGCTCTGAGACATGACGGGAAAATTTCCACCCTGAATTCACCGTCATCAGTTGCGCAGATAAAGCCCTCGGACTTTCCTTCCCTTAATACTTTTATCTCGCCGTAACGCTCCCCGTCAGCCATGATGTCAAAACCGGCAGACTCGACTGTCTCGCCCCTTTTGTTGAATGCCCTCGGGATCACAGACGCCATCTCATTGCCGTCTGTGTCCAGGACCTTTGCTTCAAAAGGCTTGCGGGAACTCTCGACTCTGAGCACCCGGTTCCCGTCCGAATCTCTGAAATACCCGTCCGAGGAATTGTGGTGATAGAACTTATAGAAGTCCATGTATTCAGGTACGTCTCCGCCGCCTCCGGCGAACTTTTCAATAAGCTCTGCAAGGTGCTTTACCATCATCACGGACGCAAGTTTGAAGCCAGCGAAGATCGAATACCTCTCCGGCGTCACTTCTGCCTCTTTGGCGTTGACCAGATCCTCAAAGCGGTACTCGTCATCCTCACTCCTTATGATGTTGTCAAGCATTGTTATGTGCTTTACATCTATGTACTTTTTGCTGCGCGAGATGACGACGCAGTCCCTGAACTTTCCAGGTCCGAATACGATGCTGGTTCCAGTATATCCCTTATGCTCTGCTTTCCAAGGCTTTCCTAACGGCGTATCGAGATCCTTCAGCTTTTCGTATATCTCATCGACGCTGAGATCTGTCTTTATGATCTTTTCATAGATGCTGCGGTCATTGAATTTACCGCCGCCCCGGTTCCAGTATACCCCGAAAGCAAGCAGCAGTATTATCCCGCCGAAAATAAACCTGCCCACGGAAAACATGAGCACGGCAAGAAGGACCCCAAGACCTATTACAGCTGTTATTGCCCTGTCCTGTTTCATTTGCAGCCTTCTCCTTTGTCCCTGAGTCCGCCCTTATGAGAGCAGCGCGTCAACGGCGCTTCTTACTGCCTTGCGGCGCTCTTCTGCCTCTTCTGCAGTCGCGCCCTGTACCATAACGTAGGACTTGATCTTTGGTTCTGTGCCGGAAGGTCTTACAGCTACAGCGCATCCGTCCTCAAGCCTGTAGAAGAGCACGTTGCTCTTTGTGAAGCCCGGAATATCGTCAAGATAGTCAGTTACGCTTTCTACCTTGAGACCGATCTCTTCAGGAGTGTTCTCTCTGATGCGGGCCATGACGGCTTCCCTTCTCTCTGCCGAGTCAAAGCCTGCGAATACTGCCGATTCAGTATTCTCCACATAGTAGCCGTACTTCTCATAAAGAGCCATCAGGCCGTCATATACCGACATGCCTCTTGACTTGTACCAGCATCCGACCTCTGCCATCATCATTGCTGCGAATACAGCATCCTTGTCCCTGGCGTATGTGCCGCCGAGGAATCCGATGCTCTCCTCGAATCCGAAGATGAAGTTCTCATCCCCGTTCTCATCGAGTTCCTTTATCTTTTCGCCGATGAACTTGAATCCCGTGAGGACCTCATACATCTTTACGCCGTTTACCGCCGCGATCTTGTCGGCCATAACGGTCGATACGATCGACTTGCATACGAAAGGCTTCTCAGGCATGGTGCCGAGTTCCTTGCGTACGGTAAAGATGTAGTCCAGCATGAGGCATGCTTCCTGGTTGCCCGTGAGCACCTTGTAGCTTCCGTCGCTTGCTTTTACAACGGTGCCGCATCTGTCGCTGTCAGGGTCGACTCCGACTACCAGCTCAGCGTCGTTCTTCTTTGCGTACTCGATCGCAAGAGCAAAGCCCTCTGTGTTCTCAGGGTTAGGCGACTTTACTGTCGGGAAGTTGCCGTCCGGTACCATCTGCTCCTCTACCGGGATGATAGCTCCGTAACCCTGTCTTCTGAGTATCTCCGGCACCAGCTTGTATCCGGCTCCGTGGAAAGGTGTGAAGACTATCTTCATGTCCTTTGCCACCTGATCGATGTACTTGTGAGTGACCGAAGTCTCCATTACCTTTGCGATATATGTCTCGTCCATCTCGTCTCCGAGGATCTCGATAATGCCGCTTTCGACAGCTGCCGCATAGTCGGTCGTCTTTACATCCTCAAAGATGTCGATCTTGGCGATCTCTGCGGATACCACGTCTGCGTGCTCAGGTCCGAGCTGGGCGCCGTCTGCCCAGTATGCCTTGTATCCGTTGTATTCCTTAGGATTATGGCTTGCAGTGATATTGATGCCTGCCATCGAGCCGGTCTCTCTTACAGCAAATGAAAGCTCCGGTGTAGGGCGCATGTCATCAAAGATGTATACCTTTATTCCGTTTGCAGCCAGAACAGCAGCAGCTTCCTCTGCGAAGAGTCTCGAGTTGAGTCTCGAGTCATGCGCGATCGCTACTCCGTGTCCCTCTTCGGAGTCTCCGCCTTCCTGGCCGCCCTTGCTGATGACGAGGTTGGCAAGGCCCTGTGTGGCGTATCTTACAGTATAGACGTTCATGCAGCCGATCCCCGGGCCCATCGTTCCCCTGAGACCCGCCGTTCCGAAGGTCAGCATGGCCTTGAATCTCCCCTCGATCTCGGCCTCATTGCCTTCGAGCGCTCTGAGCTCTTCCTTGGTCTGCTCGTCCACCTTGTCCGATGCCAGCCAGTATTCGTATTCTTCTCTGTAAGTCCTCATTGTTTTTACCTTTCCTGTTATATCTTCAGTGATACCTGTTATTAACCTGCTTCTTCGAACTGCGAGTTGTAGAGAACGGCGTATGCCCCGCCCTTTGCGAGCAGCTCTTCGTGTGTTCCCTGTTCTACTATGTCGCCGTGATCCATAACGAGTATGAGATCGGCGTTCCTGATAGTCGACAGTCTGTGCGCGATGATGAAGCTCGTCCTGTCCTCTGTCAGGGCGTCCATCGCTTTCTGGATCTCTTCTTCTGTTCTTGTATCTACAGACGAAGTAGCTTCGTCGAGTATCAGAAGTCTCTTGTCCGCGAGGACAGCGCGGGCGATCGTCAGCAGCTGCCTCTGGCCCTCTGAAATGTTTGTTGCATCCTCGTTCAGCACCATTTTGTAGCCTCCCGGGAGAGCCTTGATGAAGTGATGTGCCTTAGCCGTCTTTGCCGCCGCGATTATCTCCTTGTTGGTGGCACCCTCCCTGCCGTAGCCTATGTTCTCCTTTATGGTGCCGTTGAAGAGCCATGTATCCTGGAGCACCATCGCGAAGTTGTCGCGGAGCTCCTTTCTGGTGAACTGCCTTATGTCGCGGCCGTCGATGAGTATGGATCCTCCATCTACATCATAGAACCTCATAAGCAATTTTACCATAGTCGTCTTGCCTGCGCCCGTAGGACCTACGATAGCTATCTTCTGTCCCGGTTCGACCTTTGCGCTGAAGTCCTTTATGACAGGATGAGCCTTGTCGTAGCCGAAGCTTACGTGCCTGAATTCGACAGCGCCCTTCACCTCGCCCATCTCATCCTCAGCTCCCGGAGCGTCGACCTCCTCTGTCTCGTCAAGGAATTCAAATACGCGCTCAGCTGCTGCAGCCATGGACTGCACCTGGTTCATTATCTGGGCTATGTCCTGTATAGGCTGGCCTATGTTCTTTACATACTGAACAAATGCCTGGATGTCTCCGACTCCGATGGCGCCCCTGACGCAGAAGATGCCGCCGGCGACCGTAACGGCCGCATAGCCGAGGTTGCTGACTATCCTCATGAGAGGGCGCATCATTCCGGAGAGGAACTGCGACTTCCACGCGGACTCATAGAGCTTCTCATTCGACTCGTTGAACTCCTCAGTTACCGCGTCTTCCCTGTTGAAGGCCTTTACGACGAGGTGTCCCGAGAATGTCTCCTCGACCTGGCCGTCGATTATTCCGAGGTACTTCTGCTGGGCGGCGAAGTGCTTCTGTGAGACTTTGATGAGAAGCCCCATCACCAGTGCCGACAGCGGTATGACGAGCAGCGCTATCAGTGTCATGGTCACATTTATTGTGAGCATGACGGCTACTATTCCGAGCATGCTTATGATGGCCCAGATGAAGTTTGAGATGCTCTGGCTAAGCGACTGGCCCAGGGTATCTACGTCGTTGGTGATCCTCGAAAGTATCTCGCCTGTCTGGACGCGCTCAAAGTAGCCGATAGGCATGCGGTTTATCTTCTCGGATATGTCGCGGCGCATCCTGTAGACGATCTTCTGCGTGACATTCGTCATTATGAGCGCCTGCACGTACTGGGCTATGGCTCCTATAAAATAGAGCGCCAGCGTCATCAGCAGTACGCGCGCGACAGCGGCAAAGTCTATGCCGCCGGTGCCATGGATCTTATTCATGACACCCTCTGCGAGCAGAGTGGTCGCGCGCCCCATCACCTTGGGGCCGACCGTCTCAAATATCGTCGCAAGCGCGGACACCACAATGACCACCGCTATGGCGAATTTGTATCCGCCCATATAGCTGAGCGTATCCTTTATCGCCTTGCGGAAATTCTTAGGCTTCTCGCCCGGTGCAAGTATGCTGCTCGGGCCGCCTCCGCGGCGCCTCTGCCTCTTGCCGTCACCCTGCCCGGTCTGCGCTTCCTTTTCGCCTTCGTATTCTGTTTTAGGCTTATTATCTTCTGCCATCTATTATGCCAGCGCTGCCTCCGAAAGCTGCGACAGTGCCGTCTCCCTGTATATCTCACACGTCTTCATGAGTTCGGAATGTGTTCCCTTGCCCACTATACGTCCTTCATCAAGAACGATGATCTGCTCGGCGTGCATTATGGTGCCGACTCTCTGCGCTACTATTATGCGCGTGCTTCCCGCGGTATGCTCCGCAAGAGCCCTTCTCAGTGTCACGTCCGTCTTCATATCGAGCGCCGAGAATGAGTCGTCAAATATCATTATCTGAGGCTTCTTTACCACGGCCCTTGCGATGGCAAGCCTCTGCTTCTGTCCGCCGGATACGTTTGCTCCGCCCTGCGATACCTCGCGGTCAAAACCTTCCGGTCTTTCATCTATGAATTCAGTCGCCTGGGCTATCTGCGCAGCCAGTCTCACCTCTTCATCCGTTGCGTCCTCGTCGCCCCAGCGGATGTTGTCGGCTACAGTTCCCGAGAAGAGGATGCCCTTCTGCGGAACATATCCTATTTCATCTCTCAGAGACTCAAGCGTGATGCCCTTTATATCCTTTCCGCTTATGGTGATGCGGCCTTCAGTCGCGTCAAAGAACCTCGGTATGAGCTTTATGAGCGTGGACTTGCCGCAGCCCGTCGGTCCTATTATCGCAGTAGTCTCGCCCTCCCTTGCCGTAAAGTCGATGTCCGTGAGGACGTTCTCCTCTGCATCAGGATACCTGAACGAAACGTGCTCGAATCTTATCTCCGCCTCATCATCAGGTCCAAGCACCTCCGCGTCCTCGGAGTCCTTTATGCTTGTCTCTTTCTCAAGGACCTCATATATCCTGTCCGCGGCGATGCCGGCTCTCGGCAGGAATATAGCCATGCCGGCTATCATGAGGAAGGAGAACACTATCTCCATCGCATAGGCTATAAATGCGGTCATAGTACCGACCTGCATGGTACCGGCGTCTATCCTTCCGGCCGCGACCCATGTGATCCATATGCTGAGCCCGTACATGACTATCATCAGGATAGGCGTCATGGAGATCATGGTGCGGTTTACGAAAAGCTGATTTCTGTAGAGATCGGTATTTGCCTTGTCGAAGCGCTTCTCCTCGGTATCCTCTCGTCCAAAGGCTCTTATTACCTGTATTCCGGTCAGTATCTCTCTGGACACCGCATTGAGAGCGTCAATGAGGGACTGCATGATCCTGAACTTAGGCATGGCGACCGCGAAAGCAGTGCCCGTAAGAAGGAACATCGCTATCACGCCCGTCACTATCACGAAGTTCATGTGGGCATGCGTCTGATAGACTTTTATGATCGACCAGGTGCATATGCACGGCGCAAAGAGGGCCATCCTCAGCACCATCGTCGATGTCATCTGTACCTGCTGGATATCGTTGGTCGCGCGGGTGATGAGAGACGATGTCTTGAATTCGTCCATCTCTGCGCTCGAAAACGACATTACGTTTTTGAAAAGGCGCGACCTGAGGTCTTTTCCTATGCCCGCTCCGACCCTCGCGGCCAGAAGCGACACGAGCGTGGTGAACGCCATAACGGCTACCGACATGAGCAGCATGAGCCCGCCTATCCTGAACATGAATCTGTTCTGAATCGCCAGAAGATCGAGACCCGCCTCCTCATCGCAGTCCCCAGCATAGGCTATTCCCATGGCAAGGAAGTTGCTGTTTGCGGCGCTTCCTGCAGTGCTGCCGGCATCTCCGTCCCCTGCAGCGGCCTGAGCTTCAGAAAGCGTCTCGCCGTTCTTTTCGGCATAACGCGTGACTATAGGGGTCAGCAGCGACTCATCGAGCGCGTCAAGCTCCTCCTCGCTCATCTCCCTGCGGTCCATTATCCCGTCCGAGCCTTCAGCGAAAGCATCTTCCCAGAGATCGCGCTGCCCGGCATCCATAAGGTCCGCCGCCGCCTCAAACTCGGTTTCCGTGATAGCCTCAGGTACTATGTGCTCTATTCCCCTGTTCTGGATGCCCGTGTCGATGAGTGCCTGCGTGTACTGCGGCAGATTCATCTCACAAAAAGCCTGCCCTGCCATGAGAAGCAGGACAAGTAAGGCCGTCCATTTGTAAGGCATCATTGTTCTGAACAGGTTTTTCATTAACTACTTATCGTACTTTGAATTTCTTGTCTCATCGATGCTGCCGGCTGTTTCGAGAGCCCGCTCGATGTCCTCTATGCATGTGACCTCGATCACATTGTCCCTGTCTTCCCTGCGGCAGAACTCCCTGTCTGCCATGTCATCCAGAAATTCAAAGAAGTGATCGTAGTATCCGTTTACGTTATATACCATTACAGGCTTGTTGACCTTGCCGAGCATCCCTATGCGCTTCATCGCCATGACCTCGGCTATCTCGTCGAGAGTGCCGGTGCCGCCCGGGAGAGCAATGAAAGCATCTCCGAGCTCCATCATCCTCTCACGCCTCGACGACATGTTTTCGGCTACCTCGAGTTCTGTGAGGTCGTCACGTGTCTCCTCGGCCAGTATGAAGAACGCCGGTGTTATCCCGGTCGCATGTCCGCCGCCTTCAAGAAGCGCGTTCGAAACACGGCCCATCATGCCGTCACGGCCTCCGCCGTAGACAAGCCTGTGACCTTTTTTCGCCATCCATGCCCCGAGTTCCTCTGCACGTTTCACAAACTCGGGATCACTCCCTTCACGCGCTCCGCAGTAAACTGTTATGTTCATAGTCCTCCGCCGCTGTTACATTACCGATCTCGCCTGCATCTCTCTGAGCACAGTCTCTTCATTCTGCTCATCATCCTGTTCCTTATCCCATTCAGGGTCATAGAAGAGATTGAGTCTGAGCTGGTTGGAGATCTCTCTTAAAAGCTTGCAGCCGGCAATACTGTTGCCCTGTGCGTCAAGCGCAGGTCCGAATACGCCTATGCCCGCACGCTTGTCCGAAACCGAAAGCAGTCCGCCGCCGACTCCCGACTTGGTCGGGATGCCTACTTTGATCGCGAATGTGCCTGAGCCGTCATACATGCCGCAGGTGAGCATCAGAGTCTTGACTATGCGCGCTGTGCGGGACGACATAAATCTCTTTCCCGTGATCGCGCAGACTCCGTCATTTGCAAGCTTCTTTCCGAGATTTGCGAGGGATTCAGCTGTTACGTTCATCGAGCACATCTTTGTGTAGAATCTCAGAGTGTCTTCGACGTCCGTCGTGATGATCCCCTTGCTCTCAAGAAGGTAAGCAATGGAGCGGTTTCTCGAGCAGGTCTTCATCTCGGAATCGAATACGGATTCATTCAGTTCGATCCCGGGATCAGAGCAGATGTTTCTTGTATATCTCAGCATGTCCTGGAATGATACCTCAGGAAGAAGCAGTCCGCATACAGCAAGAGCGCCCGAGTTGATCAACGGATTGTACGGCTTGGAATCACTCACATCAAGCTCTACCAGCGAGTCAAAAGCTTCGCCTGATGGCTCCATGCCGACTTTCCTGAATACGTTCTTGAGTCCGCAGACTTCAAGCGCAACTATAAGCATCACTACCTTTGAGACCGACTGCATCGTAAATCTGTGGTCGTAATCTCCGAGGCAGATCTTGTCTCCCTTCAGCGGATAAAGGCAGATTCCCAGCTGATGAGGATCCTCCTTGCCGAGCTCCGGTATATATGTAGCGACAGCACCCTTTGGGATCTCTTCCCTGGCCAGGTTCATCGCTCGTTCGATGATCTCCTTGGCCTTTTTTGTCTCTGTCATCTGGTAGCGTCTGTCTACCACAGGAATCGTCATCGTCTCACGTCCCTCAAGATTGCCGTTGTTTTTTTCAGTCATTTTGTCCTCCTGTTCTCCTGTCGGAGCGTGTCCGCTCAATGTGCAGGATAACTTTTGTACAAATTATCTGCAGATATATTATTTTACAACATAAGTATGTATTTTGAAAGATATGGCGCCTTCATCCCCCATGCGGGCTTAACTTTCCCGGACTCTTTTGCTAAAATGCAAGTGTCACAGATAATAGATCGGAGGCATTGAAATGTCAGAAATTCACGAACATACACACGCTCATGATCACGCACACTTTCATGAGCATACACATACGGACGAAAACGGCAATGTTTACACACATACGCATGTCCACAGCGACGGCTCGCACCACCACGACCACGGTCATATCCATTCCGAGGAACACACGAAGAAGGTCCTCAACAGGATGAGCCGTATCATCGGCCACATGGAATCGACCAAACGCATGGTCGAGGACGGCCGCGACTGCTCCGAGGTGCTTATTCAGCTCTCAGCCATAGAATCCGCGGTCAAATCGGTGAGCCGTGTGATACTCAAGGAGCATATGTCGACATGCATAGTCGACGCGGTCAAGAAAGACGACCTCGAATCGCTCGAAGAACTCAACAGGGCCATCGACAAATTCATCAAGTAGTTTGCATTGGCCGCTCTGCCCGGAGATATAGCGGAGCTGCCCCAAAACGATCATATACAAAAGGCCGGCGTTTCATAAAGAAGCGCCGGCTTTCTCATACTATCTGTTCTTTGGCGTTATTTATATGCAGCCGCCAGTTCTTCTGCGAGTGCTTCGACCTGCGCACGGCTCCCGTCGTTAAGCGCAGATACCAGTTTTACACCGTTCTCGCAGAAAGTCATGTTCTTGCATCCCTCGAGCATGCCCTTCATTACCTTTGCAGCCTGAGGTGCCCACGATCCGTTCTCGATAAAGGCAACTCTTCTGTTCTGGTAATTTCTTTCAGTCAGCGACTCAATGAACTCTCTCATGAACGGGAATATTCCGTTGTTGAAAGTTGTAGTCGCGAATACTACTGTGTCATATCTGAACGCATCCTCAACTGCCTCGGCGATATCGTCCCTTGCCAGGTCAGTGACCTCAACTTCAGGAACGCCCAGTGCCTCAAGCTTCTCAGCGAGGAGTTCGACAGCTTTCTTTGTATTTCCGTATACCGATGTGTACGCGATAACGACGCCCTTTGATTCAGGCTCGTACTTTGACCATGTGTCATAGAGTCCGAGGTAGTATCCGAGGTCTTCCATCAGCACAGGACCGTGGAGCGGGCAGATCGTCTGAATGTCGAGACCTGCAGCCTTCTTAAGAACAGCCTGTGTCTGCGGGCCGTACTTTCCGACGATGCCGAAGTAATAGCGTCTTGCCTCGCATGCCCAGTCATCATCGTCTGCGCCTGTCTCGCCGCATACATCGAGTCCTCCGAACTTGCCGAAAGCATCTGCCGAGAAGAGCACCTTGTCCTTTGCGTCATATGTCATTATGACCTCAGGCCAGTGCACCATAGGAGCAGCAATAAAACTGAGAACATGGCTTCCGAGCTCAAGAGTGTCGCCCTCTTTTACCACCACTCTTCTGTCAGCAAAGTCTTCGCCCTCGAAGAAGTTTGCCATCATAGTGAATGCCTTTGCAGACGAAACGATCTTTGCCTCAGGGAACGCGTTCATGAACCCTCTGACCGAACCGGAGTGGTCAGGCTCCATGTGCTGCACTACCAGATAGTCCGGCGCACCACAGGCTTCTTTGACCTTCGCGATCCACTCATCGGTGAAATTGCCGTCTACGGAATCCATTACCGCAGTCTTCTCATCTTTGATCACATACGAATTGTATGCCATTCCCTCGGGTACAATATAGTGGCCCTCAAACAGATCGATGTCATGATCGTTGACACCGACGTACAGGATGTCGTTTGAAATCTTCATTATCTTTTTCTTCTCCTTATTCTGCCTTCCAGAGTGAGTGCAGATTGCAATATGCGTAAACAGCTTCTACTTCGTCACCGTCGCAGATCTTAAAGCATGCCTTTGGCGCGTCGCCCGGCTTAAGAGTCTTGCGCTGGTTGCCCTGCTTTGTCTGAAGAGCGATCCACTCGATGTAGTGTTCTTCGAGCATCGGGTGCTCAACAGAGCCCACAGTGACTGCTACGACATCGCCCTTTACCTCAAATGCAGGCACATGCTTCTCAACAGCAGCATCAGTCGTGCCCGGTACTACTTCTTTCATAGGTTCGCCGCAGCAGACTATCGGGCAGGCAGATTTCTTTACGATCGCTGCCATCTGTCCGCACTTAGCACATCTGTAGAATTTCATTTCCATATCTGTCCCTCCTGATCACTTCCGGAACTATTGCTTTTGACTTTGCATATTGTAACATAGCGCGCTTCTGCGGGCAATTGAGGCACCTGTTTTTGTTGACCGGGGCAGGCTCTCAATGCTAAAGTTAATCAATCGAAAACAACGGATCCCGCAGCAAAGTCAAGGGAGGGACAAACATGAAGACTTTACCTTTCAGATACGAAGTTTTGGACGGCAAGGGCGAGTCTATGTACATAGATTTCAGAAGAGCCGACCCTGATGACCTTGAAAAAGTCCTTGCTCTGCAGGACGCGATCGTAGAAGCGCTGCCGGACAAGGATCTCTACGCGACATTCACAAGAGAAGAGTCACTTGGGCAGCTTGAGCATGACATCTGCATGATCGCAGAGTGCGGCGGCGAAGTTGCCGGCTACTCCGTCATGATCCCGAACGATCCTGATAATCCGGAAAACTACGGCAAGTATTTCAATTACGACAGAGATCAGCTTGCTCAGACCGTATCCATGGATCTTACCATGGTTGCTCCTAAGTACAGAGGACGCGGCATCCAGAGGATATTCAACAAGCTGCGTCTTGGGATGGCTGCCGAAATGGGCGCCCATGAAGCGCTTACGACTATCTCGCCTGACAATCCGTACAGCTACAGAAACTTCCTTGTGCTCAACTTTGAGATAGTTGATGAAAGAGAGCTCTACGGCGGAAAGAGGCGCTATATACTCAGAAAAACCTTCTGATAATACAGTTCTGAAGACCAAAACAGCGGGCCTTTGCCCGCTGCTTATTTTGCTTTATTTTACGGCTGCCATAAATACGACGGTGCCTTCTTCATTTATCGCGGCGACCTCCATGAGCATGTCGTCCGACGGACGCTTTACGAATCGTATTGTATCCCCTTCGTAGCACTGCCTCACGAAATGGATGTCGAGTTCTCTGAGATCCATCTCATTCAGTTCGTCGAGCGTGAAGCAGCCGAGCATAGCTCTCACATAGTTGACGTTGTTCATGTGACCGCCCCTGTCTATGTCTATGGAGCGCACCGTGTATTCACCGAAAGGCTCGGCGTCCTCAAAGTGCTTGCTTCTCCTGACGAAAGGTTCATCATCAGGCGGATCGATGCAGAAATCGGCATCAGGATAAAAATCCGACATGTGAGCCGGTCTCCCGTTGTCCCGTCTGAGAGCAGCCCATATGCTTCTCGCATATCCCATGATCTCCCCGTCTTTGCTCAGAGAGAAATCCCTTTCGCAGGTAGCCCTTTCTGCAGGCTGTATCCATGTTGTCACATCAAGATCATCATACACAAAAGGCTTGCTGATGATCTTCACTCTGATCCTGGAAAGGACCCAGAAGAGGCCCATATCCTCCATTTCGAGCGCGCCTATGCCGACTGTATCCGCATGCAGTCCGGCTATGTCCTGAAACATGTCGAGGACTGCAGGGATGGTCATGTATGAGTCTTCATCGCACATGCTCGGCATGGTCTGCATCCTGACCACGCGGCTGCACTTAAGCTTTTCCATTATTCTCTCCCAGCCCCTGTTTTGTCTATGTGATATTTTACTGCTCCGGCCATGCCTGCACTGTTTCCGAGTGCTGCAGCTTTGATCACCAGTCCTTCAGCGAAGTCAGGCATCACCATTTTAAGGACTTTTTCGCGGAGCGGCTTTACCAGAAGTTCTTCCTGGGCAGACACTCCTCCTCCGATTATTATCATCTCAGGATCGAAGATGTGCGTCAGGCCGGCAAGGCCGTAAGCGATCTCATCAGTCCAGCTGTCCAGGGCAGCCAGAGCCCCTTTGTCTCCGGCTTCTGCTGCGTTGAATACTTCCCTTCCATTCCTGAACGGAAGCCCTGCAGCTTCTGATATCCTGACCAGTGCCGACGTAGACGCGTGAGTTTCGTAATGCGACTCCCAGCTTCCGGCAGGACCTTTTTCAGCGTGAGTTGCAAAATGTCCTATCTCTCCGCCATAGCCGCGGGCTCCCTCAATGAGCCTGCCGCCTGCTATTATGCCTCCGCCTATCCCGGTGCCGAGCACCACACAGACCACGTTATCGGAGCCTTTCGCAGCCCCTGTCCATGCCTCTGCCAGCGCTACGCAGTTGCCGTCGTTCGCAATAGTTGCCGGAAGCCCATACCTTTCGGTCAGCGGCCCGGTCACTTCGGTATGCGACCACCCCGGAACATTTCCGCCGTTTTCTGCTATGCATCCGGATGCGCTGTCTATGCATCCCGCGGATGAAACGCCTATCCCTTCGTAATCAGCCGCGTCAAGACCGTGTTCCCTCATGAATGAATCCAATCCGCAAAAAAGGGTCTCCATTACCGTCTCGCTTCCGTCCCTTACTATAGGGACTTCGCAGCGCATTGCAACCTCACCGTTTTCTGAAACGACACCTATCTTTATGAATGTGCCGCCTATGTCTATTCCCAGATACTGTCTGTTGTTTTTCATATCTCTAGTTTATCTCAAGCATCTCGATGCTGAAATTGAGTGCCTTGCCTGCCATCTCGTGGTTGCAGTCAAATGTTATGTTTTCCTCATCCATTTCGGTGACAAGAGCGTCGAAAGGACGTCCGAGCTCGTCAGCAAGCATTACCTTATCGCCTGCCTCGATGCCGTCAAGTCCCTGAACAGTCTCTCTCTTCACAGTGATCACCATGTTAGGGTTAGGCATTCCGTACGCATCTTCAGGTTCAAGATGAACATCGATCACCTCTCCCACTTTCATCTCAGCAACAGCGCGGTCGAATCCCTTTATCATCTGGCCTGTACCGCAGATGAATTCAAGCGGCTGGTTGCGGTCATATGAAGCATCAAACTGTGAGCCGTCATCAAAGGTTCCTCTGTAGTGCACCTTTACCTTCTTTCCGACGTTTGTGCCTTCAAACATGTAGATAGGCTCAAACTGGCCACCGCCACAGCCCGGGCATCCTGCGCAGTCAGTCGGGCTGCATCCGCCGTCTCCGCAGCCGTGGTCATGATCGTGATCATGTCCGTGCTCGTGATCATGATGATCGCAGTTTACGCCCGTATTAACAAGTTCTCCTGCAAGGAATGCAGCGACAGCTTCGTCAGCATTGCCCTCTGCTCCTGCGCACACCTCGATACCTGCCTCAGCGAGGGCATCCTGGGCGCCCTGACCCATGCCTCCGCAAATGAGAGCGTCGATGTCTGCTTCCTTGAGAAGCCATGCGAGAGCCTCATGTCCTACGCCGTTTGAGCTCATGACCTCAGAGTCGATGACTCTGCCGCCGTCAACGTTGTAGACCTTGAATTCTTCGGTTCTGCCGAAATGCTGGAATACATTTCCGTTATCGTATGTTACAGCTATTTTCATAATTACTCCTGTTTGTCTTTATTATTTTAAGGGATCAGAATCCCAGATTATCGTTTACGAGGATAACATGCATCCTGTCTGCATGCCTTGAATACCTTGTGACAAGGAACTGGCAGCAGATGGTGTCGGCTGACTTGCAGTCCATGCACGAGCCCGTCTTTGTGCAAGGCGTCTCGATGCCAAACCTCTGGGCGTTGGTCGGGGCCGCAACATTGCGCGCTCTCTTCATCGCTCCGTCGGTGTCTTTGCAGACTTTGTTCATTCCGACGATGAAGACCACCTTCTTAGGGCCGAAAGATATCGCCGAGACTCTGTTGGCATTTCCATCGATGTTGACGAGGATTCCGTCTTCTGTCATGGCGTTGCAGCTTGAAAGGAATACATCCGCGTCATATGCCATGAGTGCAGCAGCCCTTTTGTCTTCCATTGCATCTCTGTCAATGAAGTTGTAATTGCCTGTCTTCAGCGCGTCAACAAGACCTATCTCGTGAGCGCTCATCGCACCGCCCATGGTTACTGAACTGCCCTCAGGGATAAGGCTGAGTGCAATGCTGAGAGCCTCCTCCTTGCTTGCTGCATAATATCCCTTCATATTTCTGGATTCAAGTCCCTTTATGACCTTCTGAGCAAGCAGAGAGTTTCTCTTTGTAATGTTTCCGTTCATTTTGTCCCTCTTTCTGTATCTGACCCATACCCTCAGAAAAAATCCCTGCAGACTTTGTCCGCAGGGATTCATTATAGCATATTGCCGCTTTCCTGTCTCTTTAAATGACAGCATCAGCTGTCATGCCTGTGTTCACACTTTGTTCCGGTATTCGTATATCAGTTTGTCGTAAATCATGTCTCCGACTGTGAGTCCATCTTTATCTTTACACACAAACTCCATCCCTGCCTTTTCAAGCACTCTCTTTGATGCGGAATTCTCCGCTGCACACCAGGCCGTTATGCATCCAATACCTTCGTTCTCAGTCAGATATTCAAGAACTTTCTGCAGGGCTTCAGTCGCAAAGCCGCGCCCTTGCCAGCCGGGAATAACGCTGAATCCCACCTCGATGCAGCCATCACTGTAATCATAGGCCCCGATCGTTCCGACCACAACGTCGTCACCATTTACATCCATTACCCAGGAGTAGGAATGTTCATCTCCGTAGCTTTCGATAAAGCGCTGCACCGTCTCGCGAGCCATCTCAGGCGTAGCATACGGATTCCAGCCCGAGTATTTTTGCATCTCAGGATCCTTTCCGAGATACTCATACAGCTGTTCAGCGTCGTCAGGGCGGTATCTCCGCAAGACAAGGTGTTCTGTCCATAGTTCTGCGGTGCCGTGCGGCACTATCTCTTCGATGGATGCGATCTGAGAATTGTAGATAATGAAGTCTTCAATGCGGATCCCGTCTTCTTCTCCACCCCATTCACATTCCAAAAAATCCCGGTTCTCATAGCTTGCGAGGCCGGAGAAAGTTTCCCCATATATGTCCGTTATCTGAACATACTTTCCGTCGTATGCTGTCAGGTCCATCAAACACCTCCCGGCTGACCGTTTATCGTTTTAAGTATAGCATATCGCTCAGTCCGGCTGCAGACCGTCATGCATCGTCTTCTTCCCAGAAAAGCTCATCCAGGGTCTTTCCGAGTTCACGGCATATAGCGATGCACAGGTTTATTGTTGGATTGTAATCGCCTTTTTCTATTGCGCTGATCGTCTGTCTCGATACACCTATGAGATCGGCCAGCTGCTGCTGTGACAGATCTCTGGCGACGCGCGCTGATTTCATTTTAAGGTTTTTCATGGTTGTCCGCCCGCCTTTCACAGGATCATATCGTCTTCTGCGGCCTCTTCCTTGTCCATATTGCGCTGCTTTAAGGTGATCGTGATCATGATGATCGCAAAGGACAGGCAGAAGAGCAGCGAAGCGCATGGTCCGAAAGCGAGTTTGCCGTCAGTCATGGCTCCGTCTTTCAGCCCAGAGATCCCCGAGACAAGGTTGCAGACTATGACGACCCACATCACCGCACGGTATGTTCTGGTGTCTGTTCCGACTCCGAAATAGGAATCGTTCTTTATGCAGTAAAGTGCGTACACCATGACGCCTGCAAGTATTATTATGAATATCGCAAGAGTACGCGTGACAGGCAGAGTTTCGAATGCGCCGAAGCTCTCTGTAAGGAGGTCCAGCGTCAGAAGACCGAGCATTGTGAAGCATGCGTATTTGTATCCCTTGCCTCTTACGAGCTCCTGTCTTTCATCAAAAGTGCCTTTCATCGATTTTTTGATGAACTTCCAGACAATGCCGAATATTATCAAAGCGGTCACTATGCCGAATGCCAGACCGGCTCCATAACTTGTAGTCATATTGTTGCCTCCTTCCGGGTTGGATATGTCCTGATCGTTTCTGTTTGATCTGTTCTCTTACCTGTTTCCATTCCCTTTGTGAGGTCATATTACATCAGTAATAGCAATTTGTCAAATATATCTGACATTTTATTAAAAATATTTTCCACTAGAAAACCCGCCTGAACTCCGGCGGGTCACATTTACCAAACGGTGGGCTTCCAAACAAACAGGCCCTCGCCGGAAGCGATCTGCCTGATCAGATCCAGCAGTTGTGCATCCGGATCAAAAACAGTCAAATGAGTGTCATCAGGTTCGGAAAGGATCATGCTTTCATCTATTATAATATAGAGATACCTGTTTTTTATCTCGTCAGCAACGTGCTCCGGCAGCGGATTTATCTCTGTTTCATCGCTGATCGATATATCTCTATAGCAATTCAGTTTCAGAATCAGATCAATATGCTTTTGCTTTATCTCTTCGATCCGGTCGCCCCGGAGGAAATACTTTTCAACAGCAAAGTATTGTCCGGGACTGTCCGCAGGAACTTGCGACGGCATAATATCAATGATCCAGTATGGGCTTTGAAGCAGTTCTTCTACCGTTTTCTTCATTTTATAGGCCTCCGCAACTTCGAATTATCTGTTCATTGGAATCTATTTATCAGTTATGATCAGCTGCAGTACATCCGGTCTTGCGTAATGCCCTACTGCATCATGCTCCATTTTGCATGCTGCCGGAAGATCCATATCCAGTTCAGCATATATTATCGTCTCCTCATCCCAAACCGGCTCCGTAACATAATGTCCGTAAGGATCTATTATGCAGCTGCCGCCGCGGCACACCATGTCCGGCAAAGCTGCTGCCGCGTCTTTTTCATTCAGATCATCCGGATAAGAACTTTTTCTGATGATCATATCTGCATTGATAAAATAGCATTTGCCTTCTATCGCTATGTGCTGAATGCTTGCCTGCCATTCAGGATTATCGTTTGTGTTTGGTGAAATATAAATCGTTATCCCTTTCTGATAAAGAGCGACTCTTGCAAGCGGCATATAGCTTTCCCAGCATATAAGGCTGCCAATGGGTCCCCACGGTGTTTCCGTGATCGGGAAATAGTTTTTATCAGCGTCTCCCCACACAAGTCTTTCTGATCCTGTAGGTTTAAATTTGCGATGCACTTTAAAGGTTCCGTCCGGTTCAAAAATGACATTGCTATTGTACAACGTGCCTCCGACGGCAGATCTCTCAGAAAAGCCAATGCTGATATATGCGTCATGCTTTTTTGCTGCACTTGCAAGTTGAGTAAACTCATCTCCGGCCGCCACAACGGAAGCATCATAATACCTCTTCCAGTCTTCTCTGCCGGATTCCGTCCTTTTGCCGACACTGAATCCGAAGTTCAAGCCTACGGGATATCCCGGAATAAACAATTCAGGAAATACTATAAGGTCCGCTTTGTTTTTCGCAGCCTCTTCGATATATCCAAGAGCCTTTTTCAGACTTTCCTGCTTATTGAACAAGACCGGTTCTGCCTGAACAAGTGCTATACGGCATGTATGTTTATCTAAATCTCTCATTACGGGCTTACACTCTCCTTCATCAAACTTGGATTAATCAATCGGTTGCTGATACGAGCATTACTACATATCTGTTTAATGACTTATCATATGCACTCCAGCAGCATGCTCCATACCATTCATGTCCAGCATCAAAAAATTCTGACCAGTCTGTTGTCCACTCATAGATGTCAAGCGCATCTTTTCCGTTTGGAAACAGAACTTCGTTCACTTTTCTGAAGTCTTCAGGCTTGTTTCTTCTGCCATGTACCGGTTCCAGCAAAGCATACCAATAAGGAACCGTAGTACCAAAATTCTCGTCGTTTGGCACCCATTCGGCATCATACCTGGCGTTGCCATAATAATCAGTCTTTACAATATTCGGACAGTAGAAAAACACCAGCGGTGCCAGTGGAGATGGCTGCGCTTTATCGATGTCATAAGCCAAAATGCGCAGTTTGTCCGCAACATGATCGCCAAACATGATCCGGGCGTTTTCTTTATCCTCTATGCTTTGTTTCACCAGCCAGTCAAAGACACAACGCAATGCCTCCCTATGAGATTTCATCCCCTCATAAGGTTTATCATCACGCAATAGATGATAGTCAACCTCACCAACCAGATAATATTCACTATCCGGATCATATTGCTTTATATATTCATAGAAAGTGTCATTATCTATTCTTTTCATAATTCGTTCCCACAAATTTGAATTGGTCGAATTTATCTATATCGTTTCAATTTCTATATCGCACCCAAACACTTCATCAAACAGGATCGAAATGGATCCTTCACTGCAAAACTCCCTGACAGAATATCCGAGATTCGGAGCTTTGTAGGAAATATCTGCTCCGGCGTCTTTTAATGCCTGCAACACACTTCTGAGATCTTCGTGCAATTCCTCTGTGAAGATCCGATCTTTCCCTTCACGATGTTCCACATAATTGTATGATGGCAATATCTGCTTTGCCTGTAACGCAAAACGGTTTGATCCTGAATTGCCATATGAATCAAGTGCATTCACATCTGCACCCATATCCAGCATCCTTTTCAGGACATCAAGAGCTTCGGCCGCTTTCTCCTTTGTTGAGAAAACTATGAAGCCCATGTTTTTATCATTTGTATTCCACCTGCATGACATCACCGCACAATTGATCGCATCATGGATCACAGGTGTTCTCCACGCGTTGCAGCAGGACTCGTCCTCGATAAAATTCACTTCCGCGCCCATATCCAGTAAATAGTTGGCAATTGCGGTATTTCCCGATTTGAGCGCAACCTGCAAAGGCGACTGCCCGTCATCCTTCTTAGGCGGCTGCTTTGCAACACAATTTACCAGTTCAGGATTCTTTTCAATGATTTGCCTTACCATTTCAAGGTCAGATGCTCTTATAGCAGTAAATAGTTTCTTCATATTCTCAAACTCCGATTTGTTCATCTCACAAAAAAGTATAACATAAAGAAAGACCCGCTGGAATTCCAACGGGTCTGAACTATGTGGTGGAGCGTAGGGGGATCGAATTTGCAAGCTATCGCTGAACATGTTGAAATGAAAGGAGGACAGCACGCCATCTCTTTTCATCCAACCACTCATCCAATCACCTTCTAGTCATCGACAAAACCTGAATTTGTGCGATTAACTTCTGCTTTCATGTTCTATTAATATTTAACTGCAGTTGGTGTTTATCTTATTGACCGTTCATAAAATTCCAAAAACCTCACAAACAAATCCTGATCTAATCTTGCGCTCCATTTAGCATGATCAAGATGTTCCGTTTCATATCTTGCTTTATCTTCCTTAAAGCGTTCTTTATTCTCCTCTGTTTCATAATCATAGTCTAATGTCTTAAGCCAATCATCAAATCCGGCGTTGAATTCATCCTTATAAGAATTTACAGGATCATTGAGTATTTCACTATGACCTCTGTCCTCAAATCTGATAAATGAAAATCGCGGATCATCCTTATATTTTTCATAATACTTGTCTAATCCATACTCGATCCCTATCACGTCATCATCAGCACTATGTACTATCATTACACTAGTATCCGGAGATGCATCAAACCCATCCATAGCAGTATTTGTTGCATATTTACCATATTTGAGGAACTCATGGATCCTGATAAACGGCGTCATCGTATAAATAAGGCTTCCTGCCTGTGATTTTCCGCCTGATTCAAACATATCCGATGAACTGTTGAAGCCTGAACACTCAATAACCGCCTTGACTTCTGTATGGTAATTTAGAACCGCACTTACACAGTATCCTCCCCAGCTGTGTCCGAACAGGACTATCGGAAGGTCCGGGATGTCATTATTTGATTCCACAAAAGTAATTGCATTATCAAGATCTATCACTCCTTGCGGGACTCCGCCCAACCCGTCACCTTCACTCTTATCCATTGCCGTAGCGTCATATGCAAAAACATAGTATCCATTCTTAGCAAAATAATCTGCTGCATCCATATAAGAATTATGCCCTCCGCCGCCAAATCCGTGAGCAATGATCACTATTCCGTGCTGATTCTCTCCGTTACTGTAAAGATAACCTGCAAGCATTTGCCCCTTATCAGAAGGGAACGAATACTCAGCGCATTCCAGACCATTAAAATCTTCTACATGAAGCATAAGAGGTTCATAGCTGTCTGCACTTATATTGAAATTATCATTGTACATATATACACAGAAAACCCACCATCCGATAACAATCAAAATGATGATGCACAATAGAACAGTAAGGACGATTCTTGTTTTAGTTTTAATATTTTTCGCAGCCATATTATTACCAGCTTCTTGATTCCATGATTTATACAGAACTCTGCAAATCTGAATTTGAAACCTCAAATTGTGTAGGTAGTTATACCGCCTCATAGGGATTTAATAAAGACCTCCGAAACCGTTGAAAATAAAGGATTTTTCGCACCCTGCTCACCTTATCCCTTTATACGATTTCAC
>Ga0256405_10000692_pt1 | contig 106713 bp, 93 predicted proteins | sample RumenRJG_02DNA_FD_189096 | JGI IMG/M metagenome (GOLD analysis project Ga0256405, IMG submission 189096) | Bovine rumen microbial communities from Lethbridge, Alberta, Canada - RJG_02 | ecosystem: Host-associated > Mammals > Digestive system > Stomach > Rumen | place: Canada: Alberta...
AAAGAGAAAAGCTTGTATGAAGTTTTGAAGATATATGAAAAATAAAAAAAGATGAAGGGGTGTAGTTCATCGGTAGAATAAGAGTCTCCAAAACTCCAGAGGAGGGTTCGATTCCTTCCACCCCTGTTGTTAGAACGCTTTGGATAATCAGAGCGTTTTTTTTGATATATTATAATAGTTAAAAAAATAGGAGAAGAATAGAAAAATTATGCAAGAAATATTTTTAGAAATAGATGATTTTTATAAGAATATATTTAAAAACAGAGAAAATTATATTTTATTAGATATACGTGATGAGGATCAGTTTAAGTATGGTCATATACCTAATGCAATAAATTATAGAGCAGATCTTTTGTATAAAGATATGGAAAATGAAGAAGCACAGCATAATAGTTTAGATTGTAATAAATTGAAGCTCGATAGAGAAAAAAAAATAATTATATATTCTAATAATAACAAAGATGCTATTGAAATTGCAAAATTTCTTTTTGAATTGAAATTTGATGTTAAAGTTATAAAAGATGGTTATGTTTCGTGGGTATTATTTGAAATGGAGCAGGAGTTGAATAATGCGGATAAAGGAGTAAAAGACTCTGTTGAATTATCAATTAGAAAAAAATTTCATAAGAATATTTTTTCAAAATTTGCTAAAGCTATAAAAACATATGAACTATTAAAACCAAATGATAAAGTTATGGTATGTATTTCTGGTGGAAAAGATTCAATGTTGATGGCAAAATTATTTCAAGAATTAAAAAAACATGATAGATTCTATTTTGAATTAGAATTTGTAGTAATGGATCCTGGATATAATAAAGCTAATAGGTTAATTATTGAGAAAAATGCTGAATTGTTAGGTATTCCTATAAAAATTTTTGATACACCTATTTTTGATGCTGTATTTGATATAGAAAAATCACCATGTTATTTATGCGCAAGAATGAGAAGAGGTTATTTATATAGCTATGCTCAAAAGTTGGGGTGTAATAAGATTGCACTTGGTCATCATTATGATGATGTTATAGAAACTATTTTGATGGGAATGTTATATGGCGCCCAAATTCAAACGATGATGCCTAAATTACATAGTACAAATTTTGATGGATTAGAATTGATAAGACCATTATACTTAATTCGAGAAAAGGACATTATTAATTGGAGAGACTATAATAATCTATATTTTTTACAGTGTGCTTGTAAGTTCACAGAAGAAACCTCTGTATTATTAAATAGCAGAAAAAATGAATCTGCTTCAAAGAGAAAAGAGATAAAGAATTTGATTAAAGAAATAAAGAAGGTAAATCCTTATGTTGAAGGAAATATTTTCAAAAGTGTGGAAAACGTTAATTTGAGTACTATTGTTGCTTATAAGAAGGATGGAATAAAGCACAGTTTTTTGGAATCATATGATGAATAATGTTTATTGGATAACAGAAATATTTAAATTAAATATGTATTATATATACATTAAAAATTCATTATAGATATATAATTAGAGGATAGAAAATAGGAGGAATTATGACTTTACAACAATTGAATCAAGTGATTGTAATTGCAGATGCGGGCTCAATGAATGAAGCATCTAAAAGATTATTTGTTTCTCAGCCTAATTTGTCATCTGTAGTTAAAGAATTAGAAGAAGAAACTGGAATAACTATTTTTCTTAGATCAAATAGAGGAATTGTCATTACACCAGAAGGAGAAGAATTTATCGGATATGCTAAACAAGTTATCCAACAATATGATCTTTTAAGAGAAAGATACAATTCATCTTCTGTAAAAAAGAAATTTAGTGTATCTACTCAACATTATAGTTTTGCAGTTGAGGCATTTGTTGAAATGGTTAAAACATTTGGAATGGACGAGTATGAGTTCGCAATTCATGAGACAAAAACTAATATTGTAATTGAAAATGTAAAAAATATGAAGAGTGAAATAGGTGTTTTGTATTTAAGTGAATTTAATGAAAAAATAATGAGAAAAATTTTTAGTGAAAATAGTCTGATTTTTAAGGAACTATTTGTGTGCGATACATTTGTGTATTTGTGGAGAGGGCATCCGTTAGCTGATAAGAAAATTATTTCTATGAAAGATTTAGAGAATTATCCATGTTTGGCATTTGAACAAGGAACGAATAATTCGTTCTATTTTGCGGAAGAAATGAAGAGCACTTTTCAATATAAGCAGATTATTCGAGGTGACGACAGAGCTACTATGCTTAATCTAATGAGAGGATTATTGGGTTTTACGTTGTGTTCCGGAATAATAAGTGAAAATTTAAATGGAAATGATTATGTTGCTATTCCTTTAAAGGAAAGTGAAAAGATGCATATTGGATATATAATGCATAAAGGAGCAAAACTTAGTCCTTTAGGAGAAAGATATGTTCAGGAATTAAAACAATATCAGAACAAAGTTTTGTAAAATTATATGGTAATAAAAATTTTTTATAACTATTAATAAATATTGTTTATCGTTGTTATAAACTTAAGTTATATCAGAGTATCAAAACTGTATATTATGTTATCTTTAGAATTATTGATATAATATACTTGGAGTTGAGTTATGAAGTTTTGATATATTTTTAAGAGTAAACGGTATTAATATTTATCCTAAAGGGATATGTGGCCGACATATCCCTTTTTTGATAATACTGTTGTCATGAATAAGATTGTGTCAGAATTTATTAGAATAAAACGTAATAGGATAGAGATAAAAGTTTATTCAGAATAAAACGTAATAGGATAGAGATAAAAGTCTATTCAGAATAAAACGTAGTAGGATAGAGTTAAATGTTTTATTTAAATAGATTCGAATGACATATAAATTAGCAAGGAGTACAAAATGAATAAAAATCAAGAAAGTTTAAGACTAGATGATGTATTAATTGAATTTGATGATGTATGTAAAATGTATCAAACTTCAAAAGGTCAAGTTAATGCATTAACAGATATTAATTTTAAAATTAAAAAAGGATCAATATGTGGAATAATAGGTTTATCAGGTGCTGGCAAATCAACATTTGTTCGTTGTATTAATCTATTAGAAAAACCAACTAGTGGTAAAGTCCTTTTAAATGGAGAGAACTTGTTAGACATTTCTGATAAGGAATTGCGAATTAAAAGGCAAAAAATGGGAATGATTTTTCAACATTTTAATTTGCTTGAACAAAGGACAGCATTAGATAATATTTGTTTTCCATTAGAGTTAGCAGGTTTTTCTAGAAAACAAGCAAGAGCTAAAGCTATGAAATATCTTGAAATTGTGGATTTAGTAGACAGAAAAGATAATTTTCCTTCTCAACTTTCAGGAGGACAAAAACAACGTATAGCAATAGCTCGAGCATTAGCTACTGAGCCAGAAGTTTTATTGTGTGACGAGGCAACAAGTGCCCTTGATCCTACGACTACTAATTCGATTTTGGATTTATTAAAAGACATAAATGCAAAATTGGGTGTTACGGTTGTAATTATCACACATGAGATGGGGATAGTAGAAAAAATATGTGATTATGTAGCTGTTATCGATAAAGGTAGAATTGTAGAAGAGGGAAAGGTTAAAGACATATTTTTAGCTCCGAAATCGCAATATACTAAGAAATTGTTATATCCTGATTTGAGTAATTTTGCAGTAGAAAATAAGAAAAAAGTGATAAGACTTTCTTTTGATGGTCAATCATCATATGAACCGGTAATTGCAAATTTAGTTTTAAAATGCAATGCAAAAATTAATATTTTGGGAGCAAGCACGGAAAACATTAGTGGTAAAGCATTTGGACAAATGCTTATTGAAATGCCAAAAGATGAAAAGGTTCTAGCTAAAGTTAAAAATTACTTAGATGAAATTCATATAAACTATGAGGAGGATATATAAGGATGAGTATTAGTTTCGATATTTTAATGAAATTGTTGTTAGATGGTGTTGCAGAGACATTATATATGACAATAGTTGGTACTTTTGCAGCATATATTTTAGGAATACCTTTAGGAGTTTTATTATATGTAACATCAAAAGAAGGAATTAGACCAAATAAAGTAGTGTATGGTTTATTTGGCGCAGTAATCAATGTTATTAGATCAATCCCATTTTTGATTTTGTTAGTGGCATTGATTCCAGTTACTCGTTTAATTGTGGGAACATCAGTTGGAACTAACGCAACAATTGTACCTTTGGTAATAGGTGCAGCTCCATTTGTAGCAAGAATGATAGAATCTTCGTTACTAGAAGTTGATAATGGTGTTATAGAAGCTGCACAGTCTATGGGAGCATCTAATTTTCAAATTGTAAAAAAAGTGTTGTTACCAGAGGCCAAACCATCTCTTTTAACTGGTAGCACAATCGCAATCACAACTATTTTGGGGTATTCTGCACTTGCTGGTTTTGTAGGGGGTGGAGGTTTAGGTGCCACAGCCTTAAATTATGGTTATACTAGATATCAAACAGATGTCATGCTAATTACAGTTGCAGTGCTTGTGATTATTGTACAGGTTTTTCAAGAAGTAGGTATGTTTATTGTGAGAAAAACTGATAAAAGGAAGAAATAACTTATAGATTATTTCGAAGATTGATAAAAAGAATAATTAAAAGCTAAAGAAAAAGAGGTAGGATTATACTACTAAAATTTACAAGTAATTCTAGAAGAATATAAAGGAGAGATAAGTATGAAAAATTCATTGAAAAAGGATATTGTAAAGAATATTGCAAAAAAATTCACAAGAAAAATCATTACAGCAGGAGTTTTATTTACAATGACTGTTGGAGTTTTAGGAGGATGCGGTTCTAAATCAGATGATAAAACAATTAAGATAGGTGCTTCACCTTCTCCACACGCTGAAATTCTTGAACAGGTTAAGGGAGAATTAGAAAAAGAAGGTTATAAGCTTGAAATCGTAGAGTATAATGATTATGTGATTCCTAATAAGGCATTAAATGATGGTGAAATTGATGCAAATTATTTTCAACATACAGCATATTTAGAAAATTATAATAAAGAAAATAAAACTGATTTAAAAGAGGCTGCAAGAATTCATTTTGAACCATTAGGTATTTATTCGAAAAAAATAAAATCATTGAAAGATGTTAAAGACAACGCAGTTGTAATAGTACCAAATGATGCTACAAATGAAGCTAGAGCCTTATTACTTCTTCAAGAAGAAGGATTAATTAAACTTGATAAGAAAAAAGGTTTTAAATCAACAGTATTAGATATAGTTGAAAATCCTAAAAATCTAAAGATTAAAGAGTTAGCTGCTGAACAATTACCAAGAGCTTTAGATGATGCTGATATAGGTGTAATTAATGGTAATTATGCCATTGATGGAGGATTGAAAATAAAGGATGCTTTAAGTCTAGAAAAGAGCACTTCAGATGCAACTAAAGTTTATTCAAATGTTATCGCTGTAAGAAAAGGTGACAAGAATAGTGCAAAGATTAAAGCGCTTGTTAAGGCTTTGAAATCTGAAAAAGTAAAGAATTTCATTAAGAAAAAATATAAAGGATCTGTTGTTTCAGTAGATTAATTATATAATTTGATTATACGGATGGAAATGTTTGTAATATTCTATAAAAAAATGAATAAAAGTATTGATTAAATAATTCTAATAAAAAATCAATAAAAAATATAGCTCGTATGTTTAGATAGATGTTTTAACAGATGAATATATATTTGATTAGTATGTATTAATGTTGAAAATAATATCTAAAACATGCGGGTTTTTTGTTTGTAAATCAATTAAAAATAATATATTAATATAGAAAAACGAATAGATTATTTTTGTATTAACTTATTAATTCTAAATAAAATTTTTATAAAAAATACTTAATATACTCATAAATCCTTTGACAAAACAATAATATGATGGCATAATTTTTATGTTGCAATTTTTTATAGCGACAATATTTGATGTTAATATTCAGAAATTTTTAAGAAAGTTGGTAGTATTTTATGTATGAAAATAAGAAAAAAATTCGTTTTACTGATACTGACGAAGTAAAAGCTTTTGTTAAAGCAGCTGGAAAATGTGACTTTGATATTGATGTTATTTATAATAGAATCGTTATAGATGCAAAGTCAATTCTGGGTGTTTTAGCGCTTGGAGTAAATAAAGATCTTACAATTGGTTATCATGGAGAAGATGAAAACTTTGAAAATGTATTAAGTGAATTATCTGTTGCATAGAATATTAACGTTACTGAGAATTAGATGTGAATAAAGTTTTTAAAAATTAGTACGAACATATTTAATGCAAATTAATTCTATATGAATAGACAATAATTATAAAAGTTGAAAAACAATAAATAATAAGATAAAAAACAAAAAAACTAGAATAGAAAAAATATAATTATAAAATTAAAACTGTAACAACAATATAAAAATAAAACAATAAAGAAAAATGGGCGAAGATTATTATCTACAAGTATGTTTAATCTTATAACTAAAGAATAAGTTATGTACTTGTTTGGAAGATAATAATTTTAGCCCAATTTTCTTTTTTCTTTAAAATTTTAATGTGAAAATATTTTTATTATGAAAACATAATGTTAAATTTTAGTTTTCGACTGTTGGTAATAAGTCTAAAAATGCCTTTGTTGAAGGTGATAAAGGAAGCGAAGTATTAACTGATGCAACCATTTGTCGTGTTGGCATTTTTTCTTTTGTATTTAAAATAAATAATTCGCTAGAATCTTTTACACAATAATCTGGAACAAATGCAATTCCCAGTCCGATTTTTGCCATATCTATTAACAAATCATTACTGCTTAATTCGATTTCAGGTAAAAGCTCTAGTTGATGTTGTAAAAATTGTTTATGTAAAAATTCACTTGTTGTACTTTTTCTTTCGAGCATCATAAGAGGGTAGTGTTTTAATTCTTCGAAAGATATTTCTTTTTGAGTTAAATTAAAGTAATCAGGATTAGCAACAAAAACGTCATTAAAATTTGCAACAGTTTTTTGCAAATATGATGGATTTAGGTGTGAATTTGGAAAATTAGTTACAATCAAATCCACTTTTCCCTGTGATAATAAATCCACACAATTTATAGAAGTTCCGTTAGTTACTTTGATAGGAACATTTGGAAATTTTTTGTGGAATTCTTTAAAAAATGGAACTAGAAAATATCGACAAATTGTATCACTAGCACCAATATGAAGTTGTCCTAATCCAAGGTTGCTTGCATCGAGTAATTGGCCTTCACCACGAGCAATTAAATTCATAGCTGGTTCAACATGTTTTAATAATACTTTTCCTGCTGGTGTTAATTGAACTTTCTTTGTGCTTCTTATAAAAAGTGGTTGTTCAAGTTTGCGTTCAAGAGTTTTGATAGACTGACTTACAGCTGACTGAGAAATAAATAATTTTTTACTTGCTTCAGAAAAGCTTAACGAAGAAGCAACATAATAAAAAACTTTGTATAATTCATAATTAATATCCATTGTATCCTCTTTTCTAATTTTTAATATAAGGCTTATATATATTATAAGGACTACTTATAAGTATGTCAATTAAAAATTTATATGATGAAAATAATTAAAATTAGTAAAACTTATAGGTAAAATTAAATATATTAATTATGCTAATTCTAAATTAGGTGTTATACTTTATGTAGCAAAAAGATTTATCGGAGGTAAGTTTATGAGCGATGTACGTCGTGTTTATGTAGAAAAAAAAGCTGATTTTGCGGTAAAGGCAAAAGAGCTAAAACATGAAATTAAACATTATTTAGGAATTAATTCAATCGAATCTGTTAGAGTATTAATAAGATATGATATTGAGAATATATCTGAAGAAACATATAAAAAAGCATTATACACAGTTTTTTCAGAAGCACCAGTAGATATGGTTTATGAGGAAAAAATTGATTTGGCAGGAGAAAGAGTTTTTTCTGTTGAATTTTTACCAGGACAATTTGATCAGAGAGCAGATTCAGCTGAACAATGTGTTAAATTGTTAAATGAAAACGAAGAACCTATTATACGTTCTGCAACAACTTACGTCATCGCAGGTAATATTTCAAACGATGAATTTGAGGCAATTAAGAAACATTGTATTAACCCAGTAGATTCTAGAGAAACATCTTTAGAAAAGCCTGAAACATTAAGACAAGATTTTAAAGAGCCAGAAGATGTATTAGTATTTGACGGCTTCGTTGATATGGATGAAGAAAAATTAAATGAATTATATAAGTCATTAAATCTTGCAATGACTTTTAAAGATTTCTTACATATTCAGAATTATTTTGCAAATGAAGAAAAAAGAAATCCATCAATGACAGAAATTAGAGTGCTAGATACATATTGGTCTGATCATTGTAGACATACAACATTTTCAACAGAGTTAAAAAATATTAAATTTGATGACGGCTTTTATAAAGAAAGAATTGAAGAAAGCTATAAAGATTATTTAGATTCTCATAAGGAATTATATAAAGGAAGAGATGACAAGTTCGTTTGCTTGATGGATATTGCTTTATTAGCAATGAAACGTCTAAAAACAGAAGGAAAATTAGATGATCAAGAAGAGAGTGACGAAATCAATGCATGTTCAATTGTTGTTCCGGTTGAAGTAGATGGAAAAATTGAAGAATGGTTAGTAAACTTTAAAAATGAAACTCATAACCATCCAACAGAAATCGAACCATTTGGTGGCGCAGCAACATGTTTAGGAGGAGCTATTAGAGATCCATTATCTGGACGTACTTATGTATATCAGGCTATGCGTGTGACAGGAGCAGCAGATCCAACAAAACCTGTTTCAGAAACATTAGCTGGAAAATTACCACAGAAGAAAATAGTTAGAGAAGCGGCTCATGGATATAGTTCATATGGTAACCAGATTGGTTTGGCAACAGGCTATGTAAAAGAAGTTTATCATCCAGATTACGTTGCTAAAAGAATGGAAATTGGTGCAGTAATGGGAGCAGCACCTAGAAGAGCTGTTCAGAGATTGAATTCTGATCCAGGTGATATTATCGTTTTATTAGGTGGTCGAACAGGACGCGATGGTATCGGTGGAGCTACAGGTTCATCTAAAGCACATACTACAAAATCTACATCGGTTTGTGGAGCTGAAGTTCAAAAAGGTAATGCTCCAACAGAAAGAAAATTACAAAGATTATTCCGTCGTGAAGAAGTTAGCCATATTATTAAAAAATGTAATGACTTTGGAGCAGGTGGAGTTTCAGTTGCCATCGGAGAATTAGCAGACGGATTAAGAATTTGTTTGGATAAGGTTCCAAAGAAATATGCAGGTTTAGATGGAACAGAAATTGCTATTTCTGAATCACAAGAGAGAATGGCTGTTGTTGTTGCAAAAGAAGATGTGGATAAGTTCTTACAGTATGCAAAAGAAGAAAATTTAGAAGCAACAACTGTAGCTGTTGTTACAGAAGAAAAACGATTAATTCTTGAGTGGAGAGGAAAAGAAATCGTTAACATTTCTAGAGCATTTTTGGATACAAATGGCGCACATCAAGAAACAGATGTAGAAGTAGAAATGCCAGATGAAAACGAAAATTACTTAGAAAAAATTAATTCAAATAGTATTTGCAAAGCTCTTGAAGAAGGTGATATAAAGAAAGCCTGGATGGAAGAATTATCAGACATCAATGTATGTTCTCAAAAAGGGTTAGTAGAAATGTTTGATGGTTCTATTGGAGCAGGAAGCGTTTTGATGCCATATGGTGGAAGATATCAGTTAACAGAAACACAGAGTATGGTTGCTAAATTGCCTGTATTAAAAGGAAAATGTGATACTGTTACTATGATGTCTTATGGTTTTGATCCATATTTATCATCATGGAGTCCTTACCATGGAGCAATTTATGCTGTATTAGAATCATTGTCAAGAATTGTCGCAGTAGGTGGAGATTATAAGAAAGTAAGATTCACATTCCAAGAGTACTTTAGAAGAATGTCTAGCGATGCAAAAAGATGGAGTCAGCCACTTGCGGCATTACTTGGAGCATATGATGCACAAATTGGTTTTGGTTTACCATCAATAGGTGGAAAAGATTCAATGTCTGGAACATTCAATGATATTGATGTACCACCAACATTAGTTTCTTTTGCAGTAGATGTTGCACGTGAAAAAGATGTTGTGACACCTGAAATAAAAAAAGAAGACGATAAATTAGTATTATTTACTATTGAAAAAGATAAATACAGTTTACCAAATTATGAACAAGTTAAAAAATTATATGATTTTATTCGTTCATTAGTTGAAAAGAATTTAATTGAATCATCATATGCGCTAGATGGAAAAGGATTAGTAGCGGCTGTATCAAAAATGGGATTCGGTAATAAACTTGGTGTAACAATTTCAAATGATGTTACAGAAAAAGAATTATTTGCTCCTGGATTTGGTAATATAGTATGTGAAATTGATGATAAATACTTGGAAGAAGTTCTTAAGTTTGCAAAAGAAGCTAACTTAGAGCAATTTGTTAAAGTTGTTGGTCATGTAAATGAATTACAGGCATTTGTATATGGAAATATGATTTTACCAATTGAAGAAGCCTTAAATGGATGGAAAGCTCCACTTGAAAAAGTTTTTGCAACAAAAGCAACAGATGATACTTCAAAAGTTGAAGAAAAATTATATGATGCAAAAAATATTTATGTTTGTAAAAACAAAGTAGCAAGACCTAAAGTATTTATTCCAGTTTTCCCAGGTACTAACTGTGAATATGATAGTGCAAGAGCTTTCGAAAATGCAGGCGCAGATACAATTGTCAGGGTGTTCAAAAACTTAACAGCTGATGATATTAGAGAATCTGTTGACGAATTTGTAAAAGCAATTAATCAATCACAGATTATTATGTTCCCAGGTGGATTTTCAGCTGGTGATGAACCAGAAGGATCAGCAAAGTTCTTTGCAACAGCTTTTAGAAATGCTAAAATGACAGAAGCAGTAAATGATTTAATTACTAATAGAGATGGTTTAGCATTAGGTATTTGTAACGGATTCCAGGCGTTGATTAAACTTGGATTGGTTCCAAATGGTGAAATTTCACAACAAAAATCTGATGCGCCAACATTAACTTATAATACTATCAACCGTCATATAAGTAAAATGGTTTATACAAAGGTTGTATCAAATAAATCACCATGGCTTGCAGGTGCTAAATTAGGTGGGGTTTATACAAATCCGGCATCACATGGTGAAGGAAGATTTGTAGCATCTAAAGAGTGGTTAGAAAAGCTACAGGAGAATGGACAAATTGCAACACAATACGTAGATTGTGATGGAAATGCTTCTATGGACGAAGAGTGGAATGTTAATGGTTCTTACCTTGCTATTGAAGGTATTACAAGCCCAGATGGTAGAATCTTAGGTAAGATGGCTCATTCAGAAAGACGTGGAGAGAGTGTTGCAGTTAACATTTATGGTGAGCAAGACCTTAAGATTTTTGAATCAGGAGTTAAATATTTTAAATAGTATGTAAATTACTTTAAATAGTATGATGGTTTTGAAAAATATTATTTAGATTTATACAAATATTGTTTAAATTTAGTTATGAAAAATTGTTTTATTAGGCAACTCATTAAAATATAGAAGCTGATATGTAAAACGCAAATAAAAGCTTATTAATAAATTTACTTGACACGATAATGAGTTGTAATATAGAAAAGGGCTATACATCGATATAGGTGTATAGCCCCTATTTTATTGTTCAATCACTGTACAAGTGTTGATTTGCTGTAAAATAGTTGAATAATTGATAACAATTAATCAATATGATAATCATATCTTTTTAAAAATAGGTTTTCTTTCTTTAAATATCGTAAAAAAATCAAATCCTGAATCTTTTAAAATTTGAATTGCTTTATCAAAATCATATGCAACATGTTCACATTTATGAGCGTCAGAACCAAGAGTAATTATTTCTCCACCAAGTTCTTTATAACGCTTTATAATGTCTTCGCAAGGATTTGGATGTCCTAAACCATATTTAAATCCGCCTGTATTGAGTTCTATGCCTTTTCCCATATTGATTATTTTTTTGAGTATTTCATCAATTATATCTGAAAACTTCAAATATGAATAAAACTTATTAGTGTTTGGACCATATCGAACAACGTAGTCAATATGTCCATAAACATCAAAATTGTTGAATGAATTTAAATTTTCGAGTATCGATTCAAAATACTCGTAATATGCTTCATCTTCAGACTTATCTTTAAAAAAATCTGGATAATATGGATCAAAACCGTGTACAACATGGCTAGATCCTATTACAAAGTCAAAAGGGTATGAATTGATTAATGCATTGTTTTTATTAGCTATTTCAGGCTGTAAACCTACTTCAATACCAAATCCCAATTCTATTTGATCTTTATATTTATCCTTGAATGTACTAAATTTTTTTAGATAAGAATCTGCATCTAATAAAAATAGAGAGGGTTCATCTGGATAGTCATAATCAAGATGTTCGGTAAAATATATACCATTAAGATTTAAAGATATTGCCTTTTTAATAATTTGCTCCATTGGAGTATCACTATCACCCGAAAAAGAAGAGTGTAAATGAGCATCCCATAACATTTTTTGTCCTCCTGAAAATAAATTTTAGAATTTTTAAGTTAAAACTTTTGTTTTTGAAATAATTCAATTAATAGTATAGAAAATTCAAACAAAATAAGTGAACTACTTATAGCTATTTTAAATTATATATAAAGAAAAAGAAAGAATTATTTACTAAAAAATAACTGAAAAAGTAAAAAATAATTTATAAAAAAGTAATATTTTGCTTTTATCATAAAGGATAATTAATAAAAATAAAAAATATTTTTGTGAAAATTGCCTTAAAATGTATCCTGATAAAAACTTCTAGTGAAAAAATTAACAAAGACAAAAGAAAGCACTTGAAATTTTTTAAATTATTATGTAAAATATAAAAAGCGTGGGAACACTTTTTCCCAATAATTTTATTTATAATTCTAGGAGGAATTAAATCATGGCAGTAAGAGTAGCAATTAATGGATTTGGCCGTATTGGTCGTCTTGCATTCAGACAAATGTTCCAGGCAGAGGGATTCGAAATCGTTGCAATCAACGATTTAACAAGCCCAGAAATGCTTGCATATTTATTAAAATATGATTCTTCACAGGGACGTTATGCAAAAGCTGAAACAGTAACAAATTCTGATCATTCAATCACAGTTGATGGACAGGAAATCGAAATTTACAAAGAAGCAGATGCTCACAACCTTCCTTGGGGAGATCTTGATATCGACGTAGTTCTTGAGTGTACAGGTTTCTACACATCAAAAGCTAAAGCACAGGCTCACATCGATGCAGGTGCTAAGAAAGTAGTTATTTCAGCTCCAGCTGGTAACGATCTTCCAACAATCGTTTACAACACAAACCACGAGACATTAACAGCAGATGACAATATCATCTCAGCTGCTTCATGTACAACAAACTGCTTAGCTCCAATGGCTAAAGCATTAAACGATTTAGCACCAATTCAGTCTGGTATCATGGTAACTATCCATGCTTACACAGGTGATCAGATGATCCTTGACGGACCACAGAGAAAAGGTAACTTCCGTCGTAGCCGTGCAGGTGCTGAAAACATCGTACCTAACTCAACAGGTGCTGCTAAAGCAATCGGTCTTGTAGTTCCAGAATTAAACGGAAAATTAATCGGATCTGCTCAGCGTGTACCAGTTCCAACAGGTTCTACAACAATCTTAACAGCAGTTGTTAAAGGAAACGTAACAGTTGACGAAATCAACGCTAAAATGAAAGCTTCTACAAACGAATCATTCGGATACAATGAAGATCAAATCGTATCTAAAGATATCGTAGGTATGACATTCGGTTCATTATTCGATGCTACACAGACAATGTGTGTACCAACAGAAGATGGAAATACAGAAGTACAGGTTGTTTCATGGTATGATAATGAAAACTCATTCACATCTAACATGTGCAGAACAATCAAATACTTTGCTAAATTCTTAAACAAATAATTTAATATATAAGAATTATTAGTAAAAAAATAGACCTTAATGGGGGTCCAGCTCTATTGGGCTGGACCTTTTTTAATAGTAAAAAATATTGTTAATATTCGATGGAGGAATAGACATGGGATTAAATAAAAAATCTGTTGATGATATTAATGTAAGTGGACAAAGAGTCCTTTGCAGATGTGATTTTAACGTACCACTTAAAGATGGTAAAATTACAGACGAAAATAGACTTGTTGCAGCATTACCAACAATCAAAAAATTAATTGCTGATGGTGGAAAAGTAATTCTTTGCTCTCACCTTGGTAAACCAAAGGGAGAACCAAAACCAGAATTATCTTTAGCTCCTGTAGCTGTACGTTTATCTGAATTATTAGGACAGGAAGTAAAATTCGCTGCTGATGATGAAGTAGTAGGCGCTAATGCTAGAGCTGCTGTAGAAGCTATGAAAGATGGAGAAGTTGTACTTCTTCAGAATACTCGTTATAGAGCAGAAGAAACAAAAAACGGTGAAGCATTATCAAAAGACTTAGCTTCTCTTGCTGATGTATTTGTAAACGATGCTTTCGGTACAGCTCATAGAGCTCACTGCTCAAATGTAGGTGTAGCTGAATGCTTAAAAGCAGAAGGTAAACCAGCTGTAGTTGGATACTTAATGCAGAAAGAAATCGATTTCCTTGGAAAAGCTGTTGAAAATCCAGTACGTCCATTTGTAGCTATCCTTGGTGGAGCTAAAGTTGCTGATAAATTAAACGTAATCAACAACCTTCTTGAGAAATGTGATACTCTTATCATCGGTGGTGGTATGGCTTACACATTCCTTAAAGCACAGGGATTCGAAATCGGAACATCTCTTTGCGATGATTCTAAACTTGATTACTGTAAAGAAATGCTTGCTAAAGCTGAAAAACTTGGAAAGAAAATCTTACTTCCAGTTGATTCTGTAACAGTAAAATCATTCCCTAACCCAATTGATGCTGAAGTTGCAAGTGAAGTACATGCTAATGAAGATATGCCAAGCGATCAATTGGCTGGTGATATCGGACCAAAAACAGCTGAATTATATGCTAACGAAGTTAAAGCAGCTAAGACTGTTGTATGGAATGGACCAATGGGTGTATTTGAAAACCCAACACTTTCAAAAGGTACTTTAAAAGTTGCTGAAGTATTAGCAGATGCTGATGCTACAACAATCATCGGTGGTGGTGATTCAGCAGCAGCTGTTAACCAGATGGGATTCGGACCAAAGATGAGCCACATCTCTACAGGTGGTGGAGCTTCATTAGAGTTCTTAGAAGGTAAAGCACTTCCAGGTGTTGTTGCAGCTGACGAAAAATAATTTTTTTAGATTATTTTTATAAAAAATTTTATATATAGTATTCTTTAGCTAAGAATACAAAGACCTTTAGAAGGAGATATTAATTATGTCAAGAAGAAAAATCGTAGCCGGAAACTGGAAAATGAACATGACTCCAAGCCAGGCTGTTAAATTAGTAGAAGAATTAAAACCATTAGTAGCATCTGATGATGTTGATGTAGTATACTGCGTACCTGCAATTGACATTGTACCAGTAGTAGAAGCTGTTAAAGGAACTAACGTAGAAGTTGGTGCTGAAAACATGTACTTCGAAGAAAGTGGTGCTTATACAGGAGAAATCTCAGCTCAGATGTTAGTTGATGCTGGTGTTAAGTATGTTATCATTGGTCACTCTGAAAGAAGAGATTACTTCAAAGAAGATGATGTATTATTAAACAAAAAAGTTAAAAAAGCTTTAGAAGCTGGATTAACTCCAATTCTTTGCTGTGGTGAATCATTAGAGCAGAGAGAATCTGGTGTTACATTAGATTGGATCCGTTTACAGATTAAATCTGATTTAGAAGGTGTAACAGCTGATCAAGTTAAAAATATCGTAATCGCTTACGAACCAATTTGGGCTATCGGAACAGGTAAAACAGCTACTTCTGATCAAGCACAGGAAGTTTGTGGAGCTATTCGTGAGTGCATTAAAGAAATGTACGATGAAGCTACAGCTGAAGCAGTACGTATTCAGTACGGCGGATCTGTTAATGCAGGAAATGCAGCTGAAATCTTTGCAAAACCTGACATTGACGGTGGTCTTGTAGGTGGAGCTTCTTTAAAACCAGATTTTAGTAAAGTAGTTAACTACAAATAATTAAATAAATTAAAATGGCAACAATTGTGCTTTACGCATAAATGACCATGCGAGCGGGTTTCATTTTGTTTTTATTGACGATGAAATCCGCTTTTTTATGAGAATGAAAGAATTATGTAGTTATTTATTTAAAAATAAAACTATATATTTACATAAATAGTTTTCTGTATGTGAGGATTTTATAAAAAATTCATATTAAATTAATTATGTTTGTTAAAATATTCACTTGAAAACATTTTAAAATAATGTATTATATTAATAGTGTGATATTGTTTTTTTTCACAAACATAGTATAGATGTAAAGAGAGGAAAATATATATGAGTAAAAAACCAGTAGTTTTAATGGTACTTGATGGATATGGTTTAAGTGATAAGACAGAAGGAAATGCTATTGCAATGGCTAATACTCCTGTAATGGATAAATTAATGAAAGAGTGCCCATTTCAAAAAGGATATGCTTCAGGTTTAGCTGTAGGACTTCCAGATGGTCAGATGGGTAACTCAGAAGTTGGACATATGAATATCGGTGCTGGACGAGTAATTTACCAGGATCTTACAAGAATTTCAAAAGCAATTGAAGACAGATCATTCTTTGATAATAAGGTTATTGCAGAGGCAATGGAAAATTGTAAGAAAAATGATTCAGATTTACACCTTTGGGGATTACTTTCTGATGGTGGTGTTCATAGCCACATCGATCATTTATATGGCTTACTACAGATGGCTAAAGAATTTGGATTATCTAAAGTATATGTTCATGCATTTTTAGATGGTAGAGACACACCACCAGCATCTGGAAAGAGTTATGTAGAAACATTACAGAAAAAAATGGATGAAATCGGTGTAGGTAAAATCGCTTCATTAGCAGGACGTTATTATGCAATGGATCGTGATAATAACTGGGATCGTGTACAACTTGCTTATGATTCATTAGTTGCAGGTGAAGGTGTAGTCGCTGAGGATGCTGTTCAGGCTATGGCTGATTCTTATGCTAAAGATGTAACAGATGAATTTGTTGTACCAACGGTTATCGTTGAAAATGGTAAACCATTATCAGTTGTTAAACCAGAAGATTCAGTAATTTTCTTCAACTTTAGACCTGATAGAGCTAGAGAAATGACAAGAGCTTTCTGCGATGACAAATTTACAGGATTTGAAAGAAAAGGTGGATTCTTAGGAGTACACTTCGTTTGCTTCAAAGATTATGATGAGTCAATCGGTAATAAGTTTGTTGCTTTCCCTAAAGAAGAAATTGCTAATACATTTGGTGAATACCTTGCAAAGAATGGTAAAAAACAGTTAAGATTAGCTGAAACTGAGAAATATGCACACGTTACATTCTTCTTCAATGGTGGTGTAGAAGAACCAAATATTGAAGAAAAACGTATCTTAGTTAATTCACCTAAAGATGTTGCAACATATGATTTAAAACCAGAAATGAGTGCACCAGAAGTAGGAGTAGATTTAGTAGAAGCTGTTAAATCTGATGAATATGATGTAATCATTATCAACTTTGCTAACCCAGATATGGTTGGACATACAGGTGTAATTCCTGCTGCAGTTAAAGCTGTAGAAAAAATTGATGAATTAGTAGGAAAAACTGTAGAAGCTGTTAAAGAAGTTGGCGGTGTAATGTTTATTTGTGCTGATCACGGTAATGCTGAAAAGATGGTTGATTATGAAACAGGCAAACCACATACAGCTCATACAACAAATCCAGTTCCATTTATTCTTGTTGGCGGAGAAGATAATTGGGATCTTAAAGAAAACGGACGTCTTTGCGATATCGCTCCAACATTACTTGATATCATGGAAATGGAACAGCCAAAAGAAATGACAGGTGTTTCTTTATTAGTTCGTAAATAATAGTATCTAATTAATTTGATTAGTAAAAATAATGAATTTTAAGTTAGATAATATATAAACTGCCTAGTCTTTTTTGAAACATTAGGTAATTTAATGAGCACTATCGTAGCATTTTGCTAGTGTATAGTGCTCTATTTTTGTGAATATTGCTAAAAATAAAAATCACAGATAAGGAAAGGAAAAAAAAATTATAAGATAGTCTTATAAAAGAGGTAAAATTGACAAAATTTCTTATATAATAGTAAGTTTTTTCTACATTGGATAATGCTTTAAAAATGCTGTACTTTCATTGACTTTATAAAAGTGAGTGTATTATAATTTAGGCGTGCTGATGATTGCACATAAAAAGAAAATAAAAAAATATAAATCAAAAAAATGTAAGAATAATGTTATTGGTTTTACTAATATGATATATATTACACAACCTTTTAGCATGAGATGGAGGACGAAAATGAGCATTCAGGAATTTAAACCATTTAAAGAAGGAAAAGTTAGAGAGGTATATGATAATGGAGATAGTTTAATTATTGTAGCTACTGACAGAATTTCCGCATTTGATAATATTTTAAAAAATAAAATCACAGACAAAGGGGCTATCTTAACACAGATGTCTAAATTTTGGTTTGATTATACAAAGGATGTAGTTCAGAATCACATGCTTTCAGTTGATGTTAAAGATATGCCAGAATATTTCCAACAGGAAAGATTTGATGGTAATAGTATGATGTGTAAAAAACTTGAAATGTTACCAATTGAATGTATCGTAAGAGGATATATTACAGGTTCAGGTTGGGCAAGTTATCAGGAAAATCAAACAGTTTGTGGTATAAAATTACCAGAAGGTTTAATCGAATCTGATAAATTAGCTGAGCCAATCTATACACCTAGTACAAAAGCTGAATTAGGTGATCATGATGAAAATATTTCATTTGAAAAGAGCATTGAAGTATTAGAAAAAATTTATCCAGGAAAAGGCGAATATTACGCAACACAACTTAAAGAAAAAACTATTGCTCTTTACAAAAAATGTGCAGAATATGCACTAAGTAAAGGAATCATTATCGCAGATACAAAATTTGAATTTGGTTTAAATGAAAATGGTGAAGTAGTATTAGGAGATGAGATGCTAACTCCAGATAGCTCAAGATTCTGGCCATTAGAAGGCTATAAACCAGGACAGTCACAGCCATCATTTGATAAACAGTTTGTAAGAGATTGGTTAAAACAGAACAAAGATAATGATAATTTATTACCAGAAGAAGTTGTTAATAAGACAATTGAAAAATATAAAGAAGCATTTGAATTATTAACAGGTGAAAAATTTTCTAGATAGTTTAATTAATTTAAGGATTGATGGAGAAATCAATGAATAATAATATTATGAATTTTAATGAAACAGATACACCTTGGGATGATTTACACGAAGAATGTGGTGTATTTGGTATGTATGATTTTGAAGGAAATGATGTTGCGTCATCTATATATTATGGTTTATTTGCATTACAGCACAGAGGACAAGAAAGTGCCGGCATTGCGGTAAGTGATACTAAAAAAGGCAGAGCTAAAGTGACTTCTCATAAAGGAATGGGATTAGTTAATGAGGTTTTTAACAGTGAAATACTTGAATCATTAAAAGGTGATTTAGGAGTAGGACATGTTAGATATTCAACAGCTGGTTCATCAACTATAGAGAATGCGCAACCTTTAGTTTTAAATTATGTTAAAGGAACATTAGCTTTAGCGCATAATGGTAACTTGATTAATGCGAATGAGTTAAGAGAAGGTTTAGCACAAACAGGTGCAATTTTCCAAACAACAATAGATTCGGAAGTTATTGCTTATCATATTGCTCGAGAGAGATTAAAAACAAAAACTGTTCAAGAAGCAGTTAGAGAAGCATGTAAAAAGTTAAAAGGTGCCTACTCTTTGGTAGTTGCAAGTCCTAGAAAATTAATAGGTGCAAGAGACCCATTTGGTTTTAAACCATTATGTATTGGAAAGCGTGATAACGCATATATTATTACATCTGAAACATGTGCTTTAGATACGATTGGAGCAACATTTGTTAGAGATGTTTTACCAGGTGAGGTAGTTACAATTACAGCTGAAGGTATCCAATCAGATAAAACTATGTGTTTACCAACAAGTTGTGAAGCACGTTGTATTTTTGAGTACATTTATTTTGCGAGATGCGATAGTAAAATAGATGGTATAAGCGTATATGAGAGTAGATTAAAAGCAGGTAAGTTTTTGGCAAAAGATTCACCAGTTAAGGCAGATATTGTAACGGGTGTACCTGAATCAGGAAATGCTGCTGCATTAGGTTATTCTATGGAGTCAGGAATACCTTATGAACCTGCTTTTGTAAAAAATACATACGTTGGGAGAACTTTTATCAAACCTAAGCAAAGTAGTAGAGAGTCATCAGTTCAAGTTAAATTGAATGTTTTACGAGAAGCAGTATCCGGGAAAAGAGTAATCATGATTGATGATTCTATTGTTAGAGGTACAACATCAGATAGAATTGTTAAAATGCTCAGAATGGCTGGCGCAACAGAAGTTCATGTTAGAATTAGTTCGCCTCCATTTTTATGGCCATGCTATTTTGGAACAGATATTCCAGCTAGGGAACAGCTTATAGCATATAATCGTTCAATTGAAGATATTAGAAAGATTATCGGAGCTGATTCACTAGGATATTTAGAGTTGGATAGATTGCCACAGCTTGCATTAGGATTAAACATTTGTCAGGGATGTTTTACAGGTAAATATCCTTTAGAACCTCCAAAAGATGATATTCGAGGAGAGTATTTTGACAAAGAAGATGATATAGAAAAAAAGAATGCTAATAAATAATGAATATGAAATTAGCAAACAATATAAAATTAGCAAATTAATATATGATTGTTAAATAGTAAGTTTTTTATTAAGGAGAAAAATATGAGTACAGATAGATATTCAAGCCCATTATCAGAGAGATATGCCAGCAAAGAAATGCAGTATATTTTTTCACAGGATATGAAATTTACAACTTGGAGAAAATTATGGATTGCTTTAGCTGAAACTGAAATGGAATTAGGTTTAAGTGAGAATGGTAAGCCTGTAATTACACAGGAACAAATTGATGAATTAAAAGCGCACGTTGATGATATTAATTATGACGTTGCAGTTGAAAGAGAAAAATTAGTTCGTCATGACGTTATGAGCCACGTATATGCTTATGGACAGCAGTGTCCAAAAGCAGCAGGTATTATTCATCTAGGAGCAACAAGCTGTTTTGTTGGTGATAATACAGATATTATTATTATGTCTGAAGCTTTAAAATTAGTTCATAAGAAACTTATTAGTGTTATTAAAGAATTAGCTGATTTCGCTAAGAAAAATAAAGATTTACCAACACTTGCGTTTACACATTTTCAGCCTGCACAGCCAACAACAGTTGGAAAAAGAGCTACTTTATGGATGAATGAATTTGTAATGGATTTAGAAGATTTAGAGTATGTTTTAGATTCATTAAAACTACTTGGATCTAAAGGAACAACTGGAACACAGGCTAGTTTCTTAGAGTTATTTAATGGAGACAACGAAACAATTGATAAGATTGATCCTATGATTGCAAAAAAAATGGGATTCAAAGAATGTTATCCAGTATCAGGACAGACTTATTCAAGAAAAGTTGATACTCGTGTAGCAAACGTTTTAGCAGGTATTGCTGCAAGTGCTCATAAAATGTCAAATGATATTAGATTATTACAGCACTTAAAAGAAGTTGAAGAACCATTCGAAAAGAATCAAATCGGTTCATCTGCAATGGCATATAAGAGAAATCCAATGAGAAGTGAGAGAATTGCGTCATTGTCAAGATACGTTATGGTTGATGCGTTAAATCCAGCAATTACTTCAGCTACACAGTGGTTTGAAAGAACATTAGATGATTCAGCTAACAAGAGATTATCTATTCCAGAAGGCTTCTTAGCAATTGATGGAATTTTAGACTTATGCTTAAATGTAGTAGATGGTCTTGTTGTATATCCAAAAGTTATTGAAAAACACTTTATGGCAGAAATTCCATTTATGGCTACAGAAAATATTATGATGGATGCTGTAAAACAGGGTGGAAATAGACAAGAATTACATGAAAAAATAAGACAATTATCTATGGAAGCTGGTAGACATGTTAAAGAAGAAGGAAAAGATAACGATCTAATTGACCTAATCGCTGCAGATTCTTCATTTGGATTAACAAAATCAGAAATCATGAAAAAATTAAGACCAGAATTATATGTTGGTCGTGCACCACGTCAGGTTGAAGTTTATTTAAGAGATGTAATCAAACCAATCATTGATGCACATAAGGATGAAGTTGGAGTTAAAGCAGAGATAAACGTTTAATGCAAATACTTAAAATATTATATATAGAATAATATTATTTTTGCACTTCAATGCTTTGCAAATAAAAAAAGGATGCTTTTCTACGAAGATGTACCGACCCCAAAAAGTTAGACCAAAAAATCTAACGATTGGAGGTCGGTACATAGAAGGCATCCTTATTTTTTTATTTATTTTTTGATGCAAATAAAATGCAACTTTGTAATTTATCTTATAATATATTTCAATTGTAATGTATTCTATTTATATTATGATTTAAATAACTTCCAACATTGTTACATGTTTTATAAAACATTTAAATTGTAGTTCCATTTATTTTTTTAATCATTCTGTCAGGATGATTTGCGTATGCAACAGCGGTATGTTTTGAAATTATTCCATCAACATATAATTTATAGATGCTTGAGTCCATAGTTACCATATTTTGAGATGAAGCTGTGTAAATTATTCCTTCAAGCTGGTGATTTTTTTCTTCTCGAATAAGTGTGCGAATTGCAGGGTTTACAAACATAATCTCAAAAGCTGGTATGATTTTACCATCTATTGAAGGTATTAGTTTCTGGGAAACAACAGCTTTTAAAACACTTGAAAGTTGTATTGCAATTTGATGTTGTTGTGTTGCAGGAAAGGCATCTGTAATTCTATCAATTGTGTGAGATGCACCAATTGTATGTAATGTTGAAAAAATTAAATGACCAGTTTCGGCAGCAGTTACGGCAACATTCATGGTTTCATAATCTCGCATTTCACCAAGTAAAATGACATCAGGACTTTGTCGAAGAGATGCTCTAAGTGCGGTTAAATAGCTTTGAGAATCAGTGTTTATTTCCCTTTGAGTGACAATACTTTTTTCATGGCGATGAAGATACTCTATAGGATCTTCTAGTGTAATTATATGTTTTTCCTGTTCTTTATTTATTTTATCAATTATACATGCTAGGGTTGTGGATTTTCCGCTACCGGCAAGACCTGTAACAAGAACTAGGCCATTTTTTAGGTTGGCGAGATTCATCACTGTTTCAGGAATACCAATATCTGAAGGATTAGGCAAATCAAAAGTTATTACCCTGATTACTGCGGAGAGAGAGCCACGTTGTTTAAAAGTACAAACTCTAAAACGAGAAACTCCTGGAATGGCAAACGAAAAATCATCGTCACCATGTTCAAGTAAATGAGTAATATCATTATCTGTAGTTAATTCATAGATTTGTGATACTAATTCCTTCGTTTGATCAGGTATTAATTTTTTATCATCTAAAAGAATCATGTTTTCATTTATGCGGTATGTTAAAGGACGTCCTGTTATTATAAAAATATCAGAAGCTCCTTGTTTGGTCGCATTTTTTAAAACATCGATAACATTCATAATTGTGTTGCCCCTTTCCCTTATTAATCACCAGTATACACATTAAGAGTATCGTCAATTGGTTCATTGATTTCTACTTTCTCGTTCCATCCTTTAATTTGAAAGAAAACATCATTTGAGTTAAATGGGTATTTTATATAAATAATTGTTTCAAGTTTTCGGGATTTAGAAATTTTTGTTGAAAATTCAAAATAAAAACTTGTTCCAGCTGAACTTTGAATAGTTAGTTTATTTTTTAAATTTGTATAAAACTGTCCAGAAAACTTTTGCAATTCATTAAAAGCATTTGTATAATATTCCGACTCTGAGTTACAGTTAGAATAGCATTTGAATAAAACATCATCTATTTTTTCTAATTCTTCATTTGCTAAACAACGAGCCTTGTAATAGTCGGAATTTTTTTTCGTAATCTTATACGATAATTGATAGTCATATTTTGATGTAATATAAGTTAGAATTGTAAACGATAGCACACACATAATTGTAAGAATGGTTACAATTGAACTTATTCCGTAGTTTGAAAATTTTCTTGTGCTTTTTGGTTTGCGTATTGTAAAATTATTCATATTTTTCTCCCTAAGCTAGAGCTTTAGTTGTAATCAATTACGTGTTTTTGTAAATATCGATTTGATTTAAGTGAATAAATTCTTGTTTTATTTTTCCTGTTATAGCAAGATATAAGTATTTTAGAATAGTGTTTACGATTATTTGTTATTTTTACTAAACAGTAATATTTGCTTTTCTTTTCAGGTGCATTTTGGAAATTATTATCAAAATAAATAATTAAGTGATCATGTAAATCCGTTGAGTATGGAAAAGCTACCAATAAAGACTCAAAATCATTATTCCCATGTTCAAAAATATTTGCAATTCTACTGCAAATAATTGTTGAATCATGAAGCTCTTTAGAGGATTCAGTAAGTTTTGTAGATTTAATGAAAAATTGCATACATAATCCCAAAATAGTTAAAAACAATAAAAGATTAATCATTAATTCAATTAAAAATAAACTAGATTGGTGATTTGTTATTTTTTTCATAATAATCTCCTTTGATGAAACTATTTATATATAAACTATTTTTGCTGAATGTAGAAAAAAATCTAATACCTCATGATGGTTAGTTGATGCGGTATATTCAATGGTAAGAAGTTTTGCATAAGGTAAAGAGATCTTGAAATCCTTCGCAATTGCAATTTTTTGTCCAGCGTCAAGAGAAAAAATAGAATTTTCAGTAATAACTAATTCTCGTAAATAACCGTTATATACGTAAATGTAAGTTATGTATGAAGGTGATGTATCTCTTGAACATAAGGCAAGGGCAGTGGTTGTAGTGCCAGAAGAATCATACAATTGTGAAATTTTAATTCCATTTTCATAATCATATTCATCTATTTTTTGGGTTAAATAAGCAGAACAAGAGCGTATATTAAAAAGTTCATTTATTTTTTTTGAATTATTATAATATATTTTTGCCCCTGATATAATTACAAATGAATTTGCTAATGAAAAAAATAAAAATAAAATAATCAAAAAAAATGAAGCAACTCTTGTTTTTCTTCTGTCAAATAAAAAAATTTTAAACATCTTCTCACACTCCTTATTTTTGTAGAACGATTATGTGAGGTCTGAGATTATCAGCAATAAATGTATAATCTATATAAAACTTATTTGCATTATACGAAAAGCCATATTCTTTTATAATATAATCTAGACTAGGTGGGTAAAAGCCTTCGATACAATAACAAGTTGTAATGTTTTTTTCTAGGGCTTCTTCTAAAAAGACTTGCTCCTGAGCAAGACTACGATTGTTTAAATTGTCCGAAAAATAGGAAAAATCTAAAAACAGTGCGCTAAATAGAACAAAAATACTAAGAGGTAGAATTAAATTTTTCCAATTAAATTTATCATAATTAAACATATTTGCCTCCTTGTGGCAATTTATAACCATAATGAAATGATGTTTTTTACTATATACCATTAGGAATACACGCAACCTATAAACTTGACATAATTCCAAGAAGCGGAGTAATAAATGTAAATAAAATCAATGCTATTAGTATTGTCATAATAATTACAAGTGAAGGTTCTATAACTCCAATAAAACGGTTTACTTTTTCTAGAGCTTCATTTTCGTATTCGACGGATATATCATTCATAATATCTTCTATTGATCCTGTTGTAAAACCAATATTAAGCCATGTTGAATACATATTTGAAAAAATATTGGAAAGAACAAGAGCTTTAGCAAATGTTTCTCCATTTTCAATATGATGCTTACAAGCAGAGATATTATTAGTCATTAATGGATCATTTATTACTTTTTGGGCAAGTTCAATTCCATGATCAATATCTAGTCCGCTATAAAAAGTTAAATACATACAATTGGCAAAGCGGCTTCGCGATATTAATGCAGTTATTTTACTACCCAGGAAAAAAGTTTTCCCAAGATCTGTTTTAAAAAAGAATATAATTAATCCTAAAAAAAACACAAGAAGGATAATTATTGCATATAAATAATGATTTAAGAAAACACTTATTTTAAGTAAAGCATTAGCTAGTCCTGTTACGTTAGTGCCAAGTTCATCATATATTTTTGTAAAAATCGGTAAAATTTTTACAATTAAAACCATAATCACACCAAGCATTAGAAATATCATTACGATTGGATAAAACAATGCATCTCGTATTGCCTGGCGAATATTAGATTCGCGTTCATAATATGTAGACAAGGAAAAGAGAGTGTCTTCTAGCTTTCCTGTTTCCTCACTAATTTCGAGCATTGATAACATATATTCAGGGAAAAGATTGGTCTCTTTTAATGCATCTGTAAGAGGAGTGCCTTCTTCCATAGTTGTGTATAAATTATGCCAGAATCCTTTTGTACGTTTATCCTTTGTCTCTTCCACTAAAATAGAAATGCCAACATGTGCAGGTAGGCCAGCACGAATAATCATTCCCATTTGCTTACAAAATGTAGAAATTTCAATTTGAGAAAGAGTTTTTTGTTTGTTGTGAAATCTATTCTTTTGGTGTTGATTTTCAGCAAATGTCATTATATCCCTCCTAGTACATAAAACTAATTTTGTATTTATCCTTAGTAGGAACAAATTTTATTGGGTTTTTACTTGTTGATGCAAAAGTTGGATCCATCATGGTCCATGTATCTCCAGTAAATTGAATTATTCCGTTAATCCAACCAATATCCTTAATATATACACTTATCCAGGCATGATATTCTGTGCCAGCATAGCCTATTTCAAGACGAGTAGGAATTCTTTGACTACGTAGCATTGAAGCAATAACTGATGCATAGTCAAAACAAATACCTGTTTTTGTTTGCATAGTTGTATCTATGTTAGGAAGATAACCTGCTTTTAAATTTCGTGCTTTATCATAGTCATATTTAAAATTTGTAATTACATAATTATAAGCTTTTTCAACAACATTAAGATCATTTTTTGCATTGCTAGCAAGTTGTTGCCCAACTGAAATACATATTGAAGAACTGTTAAAGTCAACAAATTGATTAGGATACAAAAAAGGTAGCAAATCATTGTTGAGAGTTACGGATATATTTTTTGAAAGAGCAAGAGAATATTTTGTTCCACCAATATTCTCATAAATACTGATTTTATAGTTGCCGTTACCAGCACTTAGAGGATAACAAGTAACATGTTTGGGTAAATCATAATTGTATGTTATTGAATCAGGACCAATAATTTGTATTTTTACCTTTGGATTATTGCCAAAATAATTTGCAAGTACATATCCTTCATTTCGATTACTAAAATCTATGCTACAAACATTTGAAGTCGCTTTCTCACTACCTTCAGCAGGGATACGAACCTGAGGAGTGCTATCACGCAAAGGTGTATTATCAGGTTTTACCTGTGAAGTATTAGTATTGTTATTAGTTTCATAGCCTCTATTTGTGGTAGAAGGCGAACTATTATTTGAATCCGATGGTGGATTGTAGTAGTGAGGTTCTGATTTATCATCATTACATCCTGAAGAGATCGCTACTAAACACAAAATAATAATTATATTAAAAAACTTATTTATTTTTTTTTTCATTGCATTCTCCTAGAAAATAAAAAATTGTCGCCTTGTATAATCTATATCGACATCAGTTGAAAAATATGAAATGGTATGATATACTGTAATGAGTTTTAAGTAGCAAAATAGGAGGGACACTCGATGAAGACTAATATAGAGATTGCTCTAGCAGTTGCATTAATTGCATTAAGTCTTATTATGACAATTGTTGTTCTTATGCAAGAGGGAAAATCAGCTGGTCTTGGTACTATTGCAGGTGCAGCAGATACATTCTGGCAGAAGAATAAAGCTCGTTCTGCTGAAGGCCGTCTAGTATTATTTACAAAAATTGGCGTCGCTTTGATGTTAATCATCTCAGTGGTTTTAGATTTAGGTATTTGGTAGAAGATGGGGATTGTAATTTAAGACAAGTCTATATTTTAGGACAAAGCGCTTTGTCTTAACGAAGAAGAACTTCAGCATGTAGGTGAGGTTCTTTTTTAGTGTCAAAAATCCAGTTTTTATTATAAAAGTATAAAGATATAGCTATTTTGAAAGATTGTATGTTATGATAAAGATATAGCCCACTTAAATAACTTACAGATGAAGTACGAATTTAGAGGTGAAATAGTGAGTAAAAAAAAGAAAATAGATTTATATGAAATTAGAAAAAAATTAGTTTATGATTTTATGTGTGAAGATGTTTATGTTCCAATGAAAATCAAGGAATTGATGATAATATTAGGAGTTTCAAAGGAAGATAGACCACAATTAGATAAGATTTTAGAGGAATTAATAGATGAAGGAAAAATTGTAATTTCCAAAAGAGGTAAATATTCCAAAGCAGTAGAAAATCGCCTAGAGGGTACATTTGTCGGAAATCCAAGAGGCTTTGGTTTTGTTGAGTTAGATGATGACACAATGGATGATATTTTTATCCCAAGCAATTGCATTAATGGTGCAATCCACAACGATAGGGTTGAAGTTGTCGTAACTCAAACCCCAAAAGGCAAAAGAAAAGAAGGAAAAATAGAAAAAATTATTCAACGTGGCAATAAACAGATAGTTTGTACATATGAGCAGAGTCAAAATTTTGGTTTTGCCGTACCAGATAGTGTAAAATTTAATTCTGATATTTTTATTCCAAAAGGAAAATCAAAGAATGCAAAATCCGGAGATAAAATAGTAGTAGAAATTACTAAATATGCGCAAGGTAACAAACATTCTGAAGGAAAAGTAGTAGAAGTCCTTGGTGGAAAAGACGATGTTGGTACAGACATTTTGTCAATTATTAGAACTAATGATTTGCCAGAAGAGTTTCCAGTTCGCGTAACAAATCAAGCGGAAAGAGTTGGGAAAGAAGTATCTAGTGCTGATATGGCTGGAAGAATGGATATTAGAGATTGGATGATGGTTACAATCGATGGCGAAGATGCTAAGGATTTAGATGACGCGGTTTCGTTGACTAAAGAAGGAGATAACTACAAATTAGGGGTTCATATTGCGGATGTTACAAACTATGTTCAAGAGGGTAGTGCATTAGATAGAGAAGCTATCAAAAGAGGAACATCTGTATATCTAGTTGATAGAGTAATTCCTATGCTACCAAGAGCACTTTCTAACGGAATTTGCTCATTGAATCAAGGCGAAAATCGATTGGCGTTAAGTTGCATTATGACTATTGATGAAAAAGGTAAAGTAATTGATTATAAAATAGCAGAAACTGTTATAAAAGTAGACAGACGAATGAGCTATACTCAGGTTAAAAAAATCTTAGAAGACAAAGATGAAGAGTTAATAGAAGAATATAAAGATTTTGTGCCAATGTTTGAAGAAATGGCTAAATTAGCTGGAATATTAAGAAAAAGAAGAATGAAAAGAGGCTCAATTGATTTTGATTTTCCAGAAACAAAGGTTATTCTTGATGAGTTAGGTAAACCAGTTGAAATTAAGCCATATGATAGAAATGTTGCAACTAAGCTAATAGAAGATTTTATGTTAATAGCTAATGAAACTGTAGCAACTGCATATTTTTGGCAGGAAACACCATTCTTATATAGAACGCATGAGACACCGGATCCTGAGAAAATAGATAAGTTAGCGACTTTTATCAATAATTTTGGCTATACGATTCATTTGAAAAAAGATCAAATTCATCCAAAAGAAATACAAAAATTATTGAATAATATTCAAGGATCTGACGAGGAAGCACTTATTAGCAGATTGACATTACGTTCGATGCAGCAGGCTAGATATACTACAGAATGTACAGGACATTTTGGATTAGCGACTACATATTATTGTCACTTTACTTCGCCAATTCGAAGATATCCGGATTTGCAGATTCATAGAATAATAAAAGAAAGTTTGCGTGGAAAGCTAAATGACACCAGAAAAAAACATTATCAAGATATTCTTCCTCAAATTGCCAAATCGTCTAGCGATTTAGAAAGAAGAGCAGCTGAATCTGAGAGAGAAACAGTTAAACTTAAAAAGGTTGAGTATATGAAAGATAAGATTAATCAAGAATTTGATGGCGTTATTTCAGGTGTTACTCAATGGGGAATATTTGTTGAACTAGCAAATACTGTTGAAGGATTAGTTAGAATTGCTGATTTAGTTGATGATTTTTACATTTATGATGAAGATAAATATGAATTCTATGGAGAATCAACAGGAAAAACATACAAATTAGGGCAAAAAGTAAAAATCAAAGTAAAAAAAGCAGATGTAAGTATGCGTGCTCTTGATTTTGAAATGGTTGAATAATTGTTTGAAAAGAAAATCAAAGATTGAATCAAAAGTTTAACCAAAAATAAAATTAAATAATTAAAAAAAATTATAAAATGAAATAAAAAAAGGCTGTTAAATGAGGTGACCCCTCAAAATTCAGCCTTTTTGTTTTTCATAAATTATTAAAACATAATGTTAGAACGCTTCTTTAGGATTTTTCCACCATTAACGATACTTATAATTCCGCATACTAAACCACATACCAAAACGATCACGCCAATTGCAATACTTGCTGCGCCAGAGCGTCCTAAAGATTTATAAAGTTTTTCTTCCATATAAGTGTCCTCCTAACTGTATAAATACATTATAGCATAAGTGAAATCTCTTGCAATGCAAATATTAATAAAATATAATAATAGTAATAGAAAAAGGCAATAAAATGCCGAAAAATACAAACAAAGAATACATATAGGGAGGTTTGGAAATGTTAAGTTTAAATGATTATAAAGTTACCGATACAATCAAGCACCTTGGTGTTTATGACGAAGAACTTGAGATATTTGAAAGTCAGTATAAGGTCAAAGAGGGAATATCGTATAATTCGTATGCAATAATGGATGATAAAATTGCAATTATGGATACAGTAGATGAAAGAGCAACTTATCCTTGGCTTATGAATTTAGACAAAACATTAGATGGTAAAGAGCCAGATTTTTTGGTTGTTTTGCACGTAGAACCTGATCACTCAGCAAATATAAGAAATATTGCATATAAATATCCTAATATGAAATTAGTTGGAAATGCAAAAACTTTTCAGATGATTTCACAATTTCATGATATAGATTTGACAGATAGAACGATTGTTGTAAAAGAGGGTGATACTCTTGAGCTAGGCGAACACGTTCTACATTTTGTTATGGCGCCAATGGTACATTGGCCGGAAGTAATGGTTGCATATGAAAGTACAGAAAAGGTCTTGTTTTCAGCTGATGCATTTGGACGCTTTGGTTATCCTGATGAAAAAGTGACATGGGATGATGAGGCAAGAAGATATTTTATTAATATTGTTGGTAAATATGGCGTTCAAGTTCAGACTTTGTTAAAGAAAGCAGCTGCGTTAGACATAAAAACAATTTGTCCGCTTCACGGTCCTGTTTTAAAAGAAAACCTAGAACATTATATTTCAAAATATAATACATGGAGTAGTTATGAACCAGAAGAAACAGGAGTTTTAGTGGCTGTAGCATCAATTCATGGTTCAACTTATAATGTGGCATATGAAATGAAATTAATGTTAGAAAAGAGTGGAGTCAAAAACGTAGAGCTTTTTGATGTGACAAGAGAAGATATAGCTCAAGGAGTTGCATTAGCTTTTAAATATGATAGAATTATTCTTGCAGCATCTTCGTATGATGGAGGAGTTTTTATGCCAATGGAAGATTATTTACATCATTTAGTTGCTAAGAATTTCCAAAATAGAAAGATTGGATTGGTTCAAAATGGAACCTGGGCTCCATCAGCAGCTAAGAAAATGCAATCAATTCTTGAAAAACAAAAAAATATCACATATTACGATACAATTGTTACAATCAAGAGTACGTTAGATGATAGCAGTAAAAAAGCTGTTGAAGAATTAGTGAAGGAAGTGTCATGTTAAAAGTATATTATGCAAGGTGTATAGAAAAAGATTCTTTTTCAGAGAAATTAGAACAAGATAAGCTTCATAGTGATAGAATAAAAAAAATACAGAAGTTATCAAATATAGATGAGAAGTGCCGTAGTTTATCTGCGGGACTTCTTGTTAGTTATGCGCTAGAAAAAGAAAATATTTCTATAAAAGATATAAAAATAGAATACAAAGAGAATGGAAAACCATATTTAAAAGATTGTAATCTTTATTATAATATAAGCCATACAAAAAACTACGTGGCAGTTGTGGTTTCAGATAGAGAAGTTGGAATAGACGTTGAAACAATCAGAGAAAGGTGGATTAAGCGCTATCAACAGCTTGAGAATCTAGCAAATAAAATTTTATCAGATAAAGAGAAAATTATATTTGATTTGAAAGATACAATAGATGATAAAGCAGCATATTTTACCGAAATCTGGACTAAAAAAGAAAGCTATGTAAAGACGACAGGTAAGGGAATTACATCTGAGTTATCTAAAATTGATACAAGTGAAATGGATTGTTTTTTTACAGATAGAATCGATTACAGAACTTTTTTAAGTATATGTTGTTTTGAAAATGTAAATATTTTAGAAAAAATTAATAAAAAAGAACTAAAATTATAGGAGGCATATAAAGATGCATGATGAACTAACCGAAAGTGACATTAGAAAGATGAAAGAAGAAATAGAATACAGAAAGCTTGTGGTGCGAAAGTCAGCACTAGAGGATGTTAAAGAAGCTCGTGCGCAAGGAGATTTAAGTGAGAACTTTGAGTATAAGGCGGCTAAAAAATTCAAAAATGAAAACGAAAGCCGAATTCGTTATCTTGAAAAAATGATAAAGACAGCTGTTGTGATTTCGGACGAGTCGAAAGAAGATGAAGTTGGAATGAATAACACGGTTGATGTTTATTTTGAAGATGATGATGTCACAGAAACATATAAGATTGTTACAACTGTCAGAGGCAATTCATTAAAGAATTTAATAAGTAAAGAGTCACCTTTAGGAGCAGCTATTTATGGCCATAAAGTTGGAGATAGATGCCAGGTTAAAGTTAATGATAGTTTTTCATATTATGTAATAGTAAAAAAAATTGATAATTCTTCAAGTGATGAAGAAGATTCAATAAGAAAATTCTAGTACGAGCATAAATTTCTTTTTCATTTTTCTTGAAAGGAATCATTTATATACAAGGATGTGAGATAAAATGCCAAGAAAAATGAATTTAGATGAACCTAATTGGGCTTCAAAAAAACAAAAAGATATTTACTCAAAAAAAGTTGAGATGAGACCTTTTTTACCAGAAGAAGTTTCTTTAAGAAACTTATCAAATAAAAAGGTTGTAAAGAATGGCAATACTAGTGGTGTTAATAAAAATGATGCCGATATGGAAAGATTTATTGACATTATAGTAAAGAAAATGTAATAAAACTAATAAAACCTTAGAAGTAAGCAAATTATATGATTAAAAAGTGATTTTGTTTATTTTAAGGTTTTTTTTATTAAAAAAATTCTTACATGTGACTTGCGTGTGACTACCAATAAATATAATAGTTTTATCTAAGGAGTATAATAAAATGGTTTGGAGGGGCTTATATGAAAAAAAAGTATGTAAAGTTGGCTGGAGCAGTTGGCTTACTTGCTGTTGCTGCAATTGGTGGTTCATTAGCGGCTAGTTATTCAACAACAGAAAATATAGGCGCAGCTGTTGTAGATATTACAGAGGGATCAGTTAATGTAGAGATTGAAGGTACGGGACTTTCTACTTTGAGAGAATCTAATGGAGAAATAGTAATTGGTTCTGATAAGGAATGCAAACTGGATTTAAAAAATACAAGTCAAGGTGAAAATGCGTATAGCATGTATTCAAAGGTTGTGATTTCTTCTACATGGAATAATGATACATTAGATGAAAAAGAATTAGAAGATGATTATGTTGGATTTAAAATAGATGGAAAATTAATTAAAAAAGTTGATTCATATGATGAACAATACAAAGTTGGAGATTGGATTGTTGCAAAAAACGATGGAATTGAAATGGTTTTATACTATACAAAGAAAATTGAACCTGGCGAAAAATCATCTGATTTCTTAGATGCTATTTCATATGATTCAAGAATAAATAATGATTATATTGACGGCAAACTTCAATTCAAGATTGCAGCTTATTCAGTGCAAGCACAGAATGTTGAAAAAGGTATGCCAGCTGAATGGGGAGTATTTCCTACTTTAGATGGCAAAGGTAATATTGAAAAAATAGCAGAAGAATAAAAAGGAGTAGGGGTATGAATAAAAAAATATTAGCATTAGCGACGGCTGTGGTTGTGTCAATATTTGGAAATTCAACAGTCTTTGCCGCAAATCTTCCTAAAGTAGTCTTTAATGCAAATAAGCAATTTGTGTATGAAGGGAATATAAAAAAAATAGGTAATTCAGTAACTTTACTAGGCGATGAATTTGAGGGAATTGCGCCTGGAGATACAAGGACACAAGTGATTGAGCTAGAGAATAAGAGCGACAATCTGATGGACTTTTACTTAGCCGAAGAGACCATAGATAAGCTCGAAGAAGCTAATAAATCATCGGGTGGTGCTTATGTATATGATATTTCAGTTGGGAAAAACAAAGACAGTGCAAAATCACTTCTAAACGCTGTAGCTGGTGGATATGAAAATGCAAATTCAAATGGTAGTTCAGAAGGATTGGCAGAAATTAGTGACTTAAAAGATTATACATATGTGGCACAACTTGCAAAAAATGAGTCAACAAACATTTACTTAACTCTTACCATAGAAGGGGAGGGAAATGATAGTACAACAGTTGTAGATTATTCAAACGCAACTGCACAATTAAAATTTAATTTTAGGGCCTATGATGTTAATCATGAAATAGTTTATGGCCCTGATACAGTTTCAACATCTACATCACCTTTAAGTACCGCAAAAAACACTCTTTCAAGTTTTACAAAAAAAGTAAAAACAAATGATGTAGCAATTGCAAGTTTAGTTTTAGCTATGATTGCTGGGATTGCTTTAGCAGGTTTTGCAATAATAAAAAAGAACAGAAAGGGTGATGAGTGATATGAAAAAAAAGATGAATAGATTATTTGGCTTTTTTCTCGCGTTTGTTTTAATTTTTACAGTTGTTAGACCGGTAGAGATTGATGCAGCAGGATTAAAACAGACAATAACATTTAGAGCGGGCGATGTAGGAAGTTTTAATTTATCTAGTTCTAACTTAAAACAAAGCAGTAAAGTTGGCTCGAATTCTGTTTCGAAAGTTGAAATAAAAGAAAAATTTATTAGACTTACAGTTGAAAAAGGAACAAGTATTCCAAAAGCAATTTACGATGGGTTTGGTTATGTTATATCAGATACAACAGGTTTATATAATTTTTTTGCAGGGGCATTAAAGACAAATAGTTCATATGCATTGTTAAATGATATGAAACGATGGGGACTATCAGATGATGACTTTGCTGGAAAAACTGATATAAGCCAGAATAAAGAATTTGTATTGGATTATGGTAAAATTGTAAATCCAGTACCATATACTATTAGATATTTAGATGCACAATCAAATGAAGCTATTGCAGCACCGGTAATTGTTTACGGTAGTGCTGGAGATGAAATAACAGTATCACCTATAGTAATTAATCAGTATGCAACAACTAATCAGCCAGTTACACATAAGCTTGAAAAAGGTCAAGATAACTTGATTACATTCTATTATGCTTATACAGGAACAACTTATGTACCTGGAAATGTAATTACTACACCAGCGACACCGGTTACTATTCCAGCTGCAACTGTTGCCACAACAGGTGGTTTAGCAGCAGCCGGAGCCGCCGGAGCAGGAGCGGGAGCCGGAGCCGCCGGAGCAGGAGCGGGAGCCGTAGGAGCAGGAGCGGGAGCAGGAGCGAACATCGCAGATAATCCAACTCCAGCAGGAGCAAATCCAGATGCAAATGTAGATAATCCAGAAAATGCTAACGGTGGAGAAAACGCAGAAATTGATGATAATAAAACACCAAAATCAGCAGGAATTGATGATAATAACAATAATCATGAAAAAAAATCATCAAATTTCTTTATGAATAATTTGGTATTGATTATAGTAGGAATTATTCTTTTAACATCAGCATTTGGTATTGGAGCAGTAATTGCTGTTAGTAAAAACAAAAAGAATTAAGAAAATGCAAAAAAAAGAAAAATGAAACCCCCAATTATATATTTTTAGGTGCCATCGTAAGGAAACTTATTGGTGGCATCTTTTTTTTGGCTTTTATACAATTCATGAAATATTATTGCTAGAAATGATTATAAAAGCAAGTAATATAACAAAAATTCTATAATTTGTAGTTATAAAGAGAATATAAAATTTTTCTAAAATTATATTAAATTTTTGTGGCGTTTAGAATAAAAAAGTGATAAAATATAAAAAACAAACAAAAAAAAGCATAAATAATAAACAAATATATATAAAAATAATAAATTTTCTACGAAAGAGGAATGATATTATGTTAAAAGTTAACACTTTAGGAAGGTTTCAATTACTGTATAAAGATAAAGTGATTGAAATGAAAGAGATTAGGTCAGCTATGATGACTAAAGTTTTATTGTATTTGTTGATATATAGAAACGAAGAACTCAATAGTGAGCGTTTGTGCACGGCTATTTGGGAAAGGACGGATGTTACGAACCCAGCGGGTGCACTCAAGAATTTGATATACCGTTTAAGGAACTTCTTTAGAAAAGAATTTGAAATAGAGGATGTTATCTTAAATAGTTGTGGAACTTATAAATGGAATCCACAAGTCGAGGTTGAGTTAGACATCGAAAGATTTAAACAAATTGTAGTGAATGCAAAAGATCAAGATAAAGATAAAGCAATTCTAATGTATCAAGAAGGACTAGAAATTTACAAGGGCGATTTTATGCCAGCATTTTTAGAAATGTATTGGATATTGACATTAAATACTTACTATCATTCGTTATACTTATCTACAGCAAAAGAACTAGCTGAAATACTTTCCAAGAACAACAATATGACAGAATTAGAGAAATTATGTAATAAAGTAATAAAAATAGATAATGTAGATGAAGAAATCTATTGTTACCTATTAGAATCTTTAATAGAACAAAATAAAATTTCTTTAGCATATGAAGCTTATGATAAAGCAAAAAAATTGCTTTTGTCTGAGCTTAAGATTGATAAAACGGAAAAATTAGATGCTGTTTACGAAAAAATACTATCATACAACAAGAATGATATTGTGAATGAGATGGATGAAGTATATGATGACATAAACGAAATTGATGAAGATGTTGATGGGGCTTTTGTTTGTGGCTATCAGGTTTTTAAGGAAATATACAGATTAAATGCAAGAATGAATGCAAGAGATGATGATGAGGGACAAGTCCTTTTAATTACATTAGATAGTTGTTATAAAACAAAAAATGAAATGACAGAATATCAAGTAAAAAAAGCGATGGTGGCATTAGAAAAGATTCTTATAGATTCATTAAGAATTGGTGATGTTATTTCAAAGTATTCTGCGTCACAATATATAGTTTTACTTCCATCGTGTAGTACTGAAAATGGAATAATGGTTTCAAATAGAATAATAGAAAACTTGCTAGAGAAAAACGATAAAAATAAATCAGTTTCCGTACAAATTGATTTAGAGCCAGTTGAATTAGCAACAAGGGCAGATAATCTCTTCGAAGGCTAGATAGTAAAAAAATGGCATAAAATATAGTCGTGTGACTAGCATGTGACTGCATGTTGTTATTATGTTTATATTAATAAATGAATCGCATTTACTATGAGGGTGGTAAATTATTCATAGGGTGAGTATAAGGAGGAGTTACATGAAACCAAGAACAGTATGCAAAAAATCATTAGCGGTGATATTAGCTGGTTTGATGATGATGGGAAATATTGGTAGCGCTGGTGCTGAATCATCATCTAACTCAGATCCATCAAATCAGCAAGTTGAGACAGCGTACAAAAGTCCGGTTAGAGTTAGTTTGTTTAAATATAAAACGAAACCTGACAAAACAGCTCAACCAAGTGCTTTAAGAGAGGAAACTACTGAAAAAGAGGAGTCGACTCAAAAAGCCGAAAACAAAACAGAAAAAAAAGAAAGTGTAACTGAGAAGAAAGCAGATAATAATACTACATCTGATCAGAGCTTAAATGAAAATAAATCAGCTCAAGAAGAAGGTACAGATACAGAACAACCTGCACCAAAAAGTAGTGATTCTGAACAACCTACAAGAGGTGAGGCTGATAATGGATCGGTTAATGAAGAAACAAATGGTACTAGAACAGAGTATCAAACAATAAATGAATATAATTATTATACACGAGGGGATAAGAAAGCATTACAGTTTATAGGCGGTGGTGCTACAGTACTTGATGGAACTGGATTTAATAAGTGTATAAATGGAACAGCTTATCAAGGCATATTTGCAGATAATCTTGTGAATGGAGCATTAGTTGAATCGCCAGGTGTACATACATTACCATTATTCAGTACAACAAAATATAACAGTGATAAGACATATTATTATACAGATGAAGATCCTTATGTTACAGGATATTATAATATAGATACAACAAAGCTGTATATAAAGTCTAGTGACGGTGAATATTCTTATGACAGTGATAAAAATGAAGCAATATTTGATCCAGAAACTGGAGAAATTGCATCAGGTGGTAAACCTACAGCAGAAGGAAGTTTTTTCCCATTTGAAAATAAAACTGGTGAAAAATTCCACTTTGGTGTTATGACAGATTTTAATTTTGTTGTTCCTGAGTCTGAAAAAAATAATACTTCAGATGATAAATATATTTTTGAATTTTCAGCAGATGATGATTTGTGTGCATATATTGATGGAACTAAAGTAGTGGATGTTGGTGGCATTCATGATGCTGTTACAGCTAAGCTTAACGTAATAACAGGTGTAGTTGAGTATTATAATAAAGATGGTGGAACGGCAGCGATTATAAAAGTTAATGAAAACTCAAATCAGAATCAGAATGTGCAACAGGAACAAAGTTCAACTACAGGTTATGCGGATGGAAATGCCCATAGAATGCAGGTATTTTACTTGGAAAGAGGTGCTGGAAAAGGTACTTTAAGAATGAAATTTAAACCAGCTGATGATACAAATAATGATGATATAAAAGCAACGAAGACTGCTTCTTTAGTTTCTGAGGCAGATAGAAGATATAAGATTGATATAAATGTTGCTGCAAAACCAAAACAACATGTTGTTACAAAACCTTCAAATGTAGTCATGGTGCTGGATGCATCAAGTTCTATGAGACAACATGATGCTAAGGTAGTTAGTGGCGGAGGAAAAGCAGTTTATGATGCTTTAGATAAATTAGATAAAGAGAGAACTTATTATGCATCAGAAAAAAACACAACTGTCTTTTATAGTAATGATTGCTGGCAAAAGAGGTATAAATATCAGGGCAATAAATATAAAACAGTAGAAATAACTAGTGCATCCGATTGTCCGTCAGAACTATATCAAAGAAGAGTAGATACAATGGTAGATGCTATAAAATCTTTAGTAGATGTTATAAATAAAGATTCTATGCTTGCTATAGTTATTTTTAATAGCGAAGCTAATACAGTACAGGAATTCGTAAAAGTTGGTGGAGCGGAGAGTACAATCAAACAAACAATTGAAAAAATACCAGATATGATAGAACATGGTTCTCGTGCTAGCATGGGATTAGATCGAGCTCATGTGTTGTTCGCTAATGAAAGATTATTTAAAGAAGATGAGGAAAATGACGTTATATATTTTTCAGATGGAGAATTATCTAAAAGTGAGCAAACTTCAGCGATATCTTATGCACAGAGATTAAAAAATGATAATGTAACAGTCTGGGGGGTTGTTTATGCAGGGGATACTTCTGGTTCTACATATCGAATTGCATCAGATAATAAGGTTGTAAGTTCAGAAGGAATTGAAGGATTAGCGGAAGCATTTTATACAATTGTTACAAGCTTGGAAATACAGAAAGGAAAAGTAATAGATTATCTCGACGACAGATTTGATCTTGTTGATGGTGAAGGAAATCTAATTAACGGAGATAAGATTGATTCGAACGGGCATATAGGTACTATTGTGAGGAGTATTAGTGGAACATATATAGTATGGGAAAATGAAACATTCGGAGATTTGGAAGATGAGAAAAAATGGAGTGTTAATTTTTATATCCAAGCAAAGGATTCATATTTGGGTGGGTATTGTGTACCAACAAATGGATCTGCTTCGAGTGTGATAGTTGGAGATGTAATAAAACCTCTGAACATGCCAACTGTTGATGTGCCTTTGAAAAAATGTAGTTTTAGAAATTATGAAGAAACATTTTATTTGGGCACTAATTTAAAAAATGTGTGGAAAAATGTAAGAGATATTGCAAAACCAGGACAGAATGAGGAACTGAATATGATGGTAGATAATGATGTTATGGATGCATTAATGAATAGCATTGACAATGACACCTTAACTGCAACTCTTGACAGGGATTATGCTTATACATCATCGGGTGATAAAGATGGTAGTATTAGATATACATTAAAGCTTGAAGGAACAAATACATGCGAGGATCACAGAGTTACAGAAGTTGGAAAAGCAAGAGAGGTTTATACATTAACAGCTGTCTATACACCTAGAACGAGACAGAATCGAGAAAATAGTATGCTTGGTATTTATAAGGAAAGATTGAATGCTAACGTAGATATAGGTGATGATGAAAAGACAATTAAAAAAACAGGTAGTTATACTGTTAATGTTGTTGCTGGTTCACTTAAGATTTCGAAGGTTATATCAAAAGAGGATTATGAAAAATCTTTAGAATCTGGTGATGCTACATTTACATTCCGAGTAGCATATACACCACTTAAGGATCAATCTAAAGAAACTATTGATGATAAATCTATCGACTTGTATAAGACAGTGAGATTTACAGATAAGGAGAGTTATAGTCTTAAAGAGACAGAAGATAAAAAAGGTTATATTATTTCAACAACTATGAATGATTTGGCTAGAGGCAAATATGTAGTATCAGAATTAGAAACTATGGGCTATAGATGTGATTCTGTTGTAAAATCTGGCTATTCAGGAGCTGAAATTTTGGATGGCAAGAAGGTGGAATTTATATTTAATCAAAATAATAGTGATGAAGGTACAGTTATTTCTTTAAAGGGATCTTCATACGAAACAATATCTGACAACTTAAAGGTTAATGTGAAGTATACTAATAGTAATAATCATTCTGGTAAGTTAACAGATACGGATGTGGTCAAGAATACATTTGATATGAGTGGTTCAACATCTAATACTAAAATTGCGGATAATGATTATGAAGCAAATTATAGAGATGCATTCATACATGCAATTGAAAGAGCAAATGTTGCATCATAAATAATAATTCATGATGAATTTAGTAGTTGCTCGTGCCCAATGTTTGTGGGCATGAGTAACTATAGAGTTTCAAATGTATGGAGGGGAATATATGAAGAAAATTTTGAAGAAGAAAAAAATAGTTGCAAGTGTGTTGGCTTTAGTCGTTATTGCGGGGACTGCTGGTTCATACGCAATTTATAAGGCACAAACAAGTACAGCAGCTAATACATTCACAAAAGGAAAATTGAAAACCCAAATTGAAGAAGAATTTGAGGGAGAGGTATCACCAGGTGCTGTAATTAAAAAGACACCTAGAGTTGTGAATGTTGGACAAACAAACGCATTTGTTAGAGTAAGGGTGACAGCTACACCAGATATTATAAATTATAGTAGCAATGTAGTAGAGGATAAAATACAACTTTTCTCCGGAAAGTGGTCAGAGAATAATTTCACAGAAGAAAATGATAAAACGGGATATAAAACGATTTTAGGAAAAGATGCAGATGTTTTATATGGAGAACCAGATGAAGGTGAAGAGAAAGTTGGATGGATATATTCAGACGGTTACTATTATTACAATAAACCTATAAAGAGGCAAGAAGAAACAGAAAAAGTGTTTAGTGCTGTAAAAATAGGAACAGATGTTAAATATAGTTTTGATGTGACTGTTTATCAGGAATCAGTTAGTGCATCTAGGTATGATACTGATAAAACATATGATTTAAGGACTATCAAATCTGAATTTTCAGGTGTTGATAAATAATAGGCTAGTATAAGACTAGAATAATTAAGTAAGGGTAGGGAGAGTATTATGATTAAGAAAATTTGTAGTTTTTTAGCAACATTATTAATGTTAGGATTATTAGCAGTGGCAGGTTTGTTGTTTATACCAAGAGCAATGGGGTATGATGAATTTGCAGTTTTAAGTGGAAGTATGAAACCAAAACTTCAGGTAGGCTCATTAGTTTATACAAAGGAAGTAAAAGAGAGCGATTTGAAAAAAGGGGATATTGTTACATTTAAACTTGCAAAAGATACTATTGTAACTCATAGAATCGAAAACATAAATTCAGACGGTACATATACAACTAAAGGAGATGCAAACAATACTGTTGATGGTGCGACAATTACAAAGGAAAATATAGTTGGAAAATATTCTTTTAATATTCCATATTTAGGATATGTTTCAATTTATTCAAAGACACCAATTGGAGTAGCAGTTTTATGTGGACTAATCGTAATAGTTCTGTTGTTAAACTTTTTGCCTGAGGCCCTATCAGAAAAAGAAGTTTATAATGACGACTGGCATAATGAAGAGTAGTTATTTTTTTCAAAATGTAATAAATTTATCATTATGTTACTATTATGTGACTAAGTGATGATAGATTTATATATATGGAGTATAAAAACAATAATTTAAAGGAGAGTAGAATTATGAACAAGAAAAAAATGGCAACAGTTTTAGGATCAGTTACATTAATTGGAGCAATTGGGATTGGAGGAACATTAGCTTATTTAAGCAAGGAAACAGATGAAGTTTCTAATACTTTTACATTAGGAAAAGAAATCAAGATTGTCTTAAAGGAGTCTTCTGTTGGAACGGAAGTAGATGCAGAAGGTAAAGCAGGTGCTTATCAAGCATTAGTAAATGAGGTATACGGTTATGATCTTGATGGTGAAAACACTTGGACAGTTACAAAAAACGAGTATAAGGATGTAGTGTTAGGTGAAACTGTTTATAAAGATCCAACAGTTCTTGTGGATAAAGATTCAAGCGAGGCATATATTTATGTTGCTGTAAAAAATGCATCTCCTAGTGAAGAGAATGACGGAACACAGTTTCAGGTAAATATTGATTCTTCAAAATGGGAACTTGTAGGAACAGCTGCAGATAATACTTCGATTTATGCTTATAAAGAAGTTGCTAAAGCAAATGATAATTTAACAGTATTTACTAATGCTAAAGTAAGAAAAACGGATGATGCAAACGTTTCATTTAACAGCTTAGATGTTAAAGCATATGCTATACAGTCAAGAGGTATTAAACAAGCTACAGCTACTGCTGAAGCGCTTAAGATGGCTAATGGAACAGCGGTTACACCAGAACAGCCATAAGAAGAAAATCCAGGAGCATAATCTTCACAACAGATTAAAAAACCAATTTATATGAATATATAAAACACACTAGATGTTCTCATACGATATTTATCGTGTGAGAACATCTTTTTTGCTAATTAAACAATTGAATAACAATCTGATTATGATATAATTAAAGTGTATAGAATTTTTTCAAATATTAAGGAATAGGAGGAGCCATATGAAAAGAGTTACACAATTTACAAAGATTTTTATAATTGCTACAATAACTTGTGCTACATTAATTGGATGTGAAACAAAAGGAAAAACAGAACCAAGTACTACAAAAAAAACAGAGACTTCTCAGAATAACAAACAAAGCAAGGCTTTTAAGAATAATTCTAGTACGAAGGCGACTAATAAGGCACTTGTTGGATACAAGACAATTCTTACAAGGCTACATAATGAGCATATACTAGGGGACAAGGAAGTTAAACTAGCTGAATCAAGTGACATAGAGAACAATCAGTATGCAATATATGATGTAGATAAAGATGGGCAAGATGAATTGATAGTTCTTTTTACAACGGCGGACAATGAATACGTTCAAGGCAAAATTTATGGATATGATTCTAAAAATGGTGAAGTTGTAGAAAAAATGAGTTGCTATCCATCAGTTCATGTTTATGATAATGGAATAATTTGTGATGATGTAACAGTTGCACTCAATAGATCAGCTGATCGATTGTGGCCATATGGAGTTTGGAAATATGATTCTACTCAAAAGAAATATATAAATCAAGGCTATGTTTCAGAAATATTTGCAGATGATTCAGAGACAGAGAGTGAGGAGCTAGATCAATTTCCAACAGATAAAGATAAAGACAACGATAAAATTTTATACGTAATAAAGAAAGATAACTCAGATATGACATTTTTAGACAAGGATGAATATGAAAAATGGCATGATGGCTTTTTAAAAGATACAAAAGAAGTTAAAATTAATTACAAAAATTTGACTTTAAAAAATATTAACGATAGCTGTAAGGAGCAATAGATAAGATGATAAAGAAAAGACTAGTTAATTTATTAGATAATGCAAAAAAATATATTTATTATCAAATATTGTTACAATTTTCAATTTTAATATTAAGAATTTACATGATTTTCATGGCTTCATCATTAGTGGATAAGGCAATCAAAGGCGATTTGGCTGAGACACAAATCGTCTTTTTTGCGTTAAAAACATTTATCTCTATTATTGTATGTTGTATTTGTGAAAAATTTTATATTAACGCGACAACAAAGATAAGCCTTAATGTGAAAAGTATATTAAGAGAGAAAATTTATCAAAAATTATTACGATTAGGGATGTCGTATAATGAAAAAATTGAGACAAGTAATCTAGTTCAATTAGCGGTTGAAGGAGTAGAGAATCTTGAAGTGTATTTTAGCAAGTACTTATCACAGTTGGTGTATAGTGTGGCTGCAACATTTTTACTTTTTTTGTGCATATGTTCAAAAAATATAATTGATGGCTTTATATTGCTGATTTGTGTGCCTTTAATTCCAATTTCAATAGCTTTGGTTTCTAAGATAGCAAGAAAAATAGTTGGAAAATATTGGAAATCATACACTGATTTAGGAGATTTATTTTTGGAAAATTTGCGAGGCTTAACAACTTTAAAAATATATCAGGCAGATAAGGCAAAAGCAGATGAATTGAATGAAAAATCCGAACAATTTAGAAAATCCACAATGAAGGTTTTGACAATGCAGCTTAACTCATTGACATTAATGGATATAATGACTTGTGGAGGCTCAGCGTTAGGAATCATTATTGTTTTAATTCAGTATAGTGCAGGAAAAATTAGTTTTGGTTCAGCATTTGCAGTAATTTTATTGTCAGTCGAATTCTTTTTACCATTTAGAAAATTAGGATCTTTTTTCCATGTTGCAATGAATGGTATGACTGCTAGTGATAATATATTTGGATTTCTTGATTTGCCAGAAGAAGAGGAAAAAGATGCTAAAATTACAACAGAACCAATTTTTATTAAAATGGATAATGTTGGCTATACGTATAAGGATGGACAAAATGTGTTAGATAGAATTTCTTTTAACATAAATCCAGGAGATTTTATTGCAATTGTTGGTAAATCAGGCTGTGGAAAAAGTACATTAGCAAGGATTGTTTCAGGACAGTTGGGTGGCTATGTTGGAAGAATAAACATCCAAGGTAAAGAAATGTCTGATGTTAATAAAAAATCTTTATGTGAAAACATAGTTGTTGTAACTGGTGATAGTTATCTTTTTAAAGGAAATGTAAGAGATAATTTGTTACTTGGTAATCCAAACGCAACTGATGAAATATTAAATAAAATGCTTAAACAAGTTGATCTTTTTGATACGCTTGAACAGAAAGATGGTTTAGATACAGTTATAGAGGAAGATGGAAGTAATTTTTCAGGAGGACAAAGACAAAGACTTGCAATTGCAAGGGCACTTCTTAAAGACGCACCATTTTATATTTTTGATGAAGCAACAAGTAACATTGATAAAGAAAGTGAAGAGAAAATAATTGAGGTAGTTAAGAAGCTTTCTGACACAAAGACAATAATCCTTATTTCGCATAGATTAGAAAATGTTGTTGATTGCGATAAGATTTATATGTTAGAAAATGGACGAATTTTAGAGAGCGGTCTTCATGAGGAGTTACTTGAGCAAGACGGAGTTTATGCACAGCTTTATAACAAACAAAAATCGTTAGAGAATTATTCAGTAGAAAAAACAAAAGTTAAAAAGATTAAGTTTGTTGAAAATAAAGCAAAAAAGAATGTGGTATCCGAAGAAAACACTGATATGGTAGAAACGGCGACTCAACCGAAATCGAACGTTAAAACCAGTAATATTTCTATAATAAAAGAGTTATTAAAATTAATAAAACCATTGTTGCTTGTGCTATTTATAGCAACAGTTTGTGGAATTTTAGGATATTTATGTGCCATTTCAATTACCCTAAAAGCAACGTATAACTTGTGCTTACTTAAGGGGCAAAAAGATGCCGGATGGTTAGAAATTTTATTGATTGTTGCAGTTTTAAGAGGAGTGCTTGCCTATCTTGAACAATACTGCAATCACTATATTGCATTTAAAGTTTTAGCAATTATACGAGCTAAAGTATTTAAGCAGTTAAGAAAACTTTGCCCTGCAAAATTAGAAGCAAAGGATAAGGGAAATCTTATTTCGTTAATTACATCAGATATAGAGTTGCTAGAAGTCTTTTATGCACACACAATATCACCAATTATTATCGGTGTGTTTATAATTGCATTTATGACTGCTTTTATCGGAGAAATTTCACCAATTGCTGGATTAATTGCATTTGTGTCTTATATTACAATTGGTTTTGTTTATCCACTTGTTTTTGGAAAAAAAGGAGAAAAAGCAGCAACAGAATACAGAAACAAAATTGCAGATATAAACAGTTTTGTTCTTATTTCTTTAAGAGGAATCAAAGAAACTTTACAATACTCAAATGGTGAAAAAAGATTATATGAAATTGCAGACAGAAACGATGATTTATCATTTTTAAAAATTAGATTGGGTAGATTAGAAGAAAAACAAAAAGTGTTTATGCAGTTTATGATTTTGGCAAGTTCTTATTTAATATTTGTAGTTTTGATTCATGCAAGTATTACGGATGAATCAATATCAATTGAAAATACGGTATTAGGTATGGCTGCGATTATGAGTTCTTTTGGACCTGTTATTGCATTATCCAATTTAACAAACAATTTACCACATGTAGTTGCAAGTGGAAGGCGAGTTCTAGGATTATTATCAGAAAAACCTGAAGTTCCGGAAATAAAATTTGATAAACGTATCGGAAGTGAAGATATAATATTTGATAATGTTTCGTTTGAATATCAAAATAACGAAAAAGCACTTGATAATGTAAGTTTTGTTGTTCCAAAAAATAAGATAATCGGAATCAGCGGAAAAAGTGGATGTGGAAAATCAACAATTCTTAAACTTATGATGCATTTTTGGGATGCGGATAAAGGAAAAATTGAGTTTGGTATTGATGATATAAAAGATATAGATACATCGAATTTGCGAGATATTGAGTCATATGTTTCTCAAGAAACATACATATTTAATGATACTATTGAAAATAATATCATGTTGGCAAATCCAAGAGCAGAACATAGCGATGTTGTGGATGCTGCAAAAAAAGCATCATTACACAAATTCATAAAGTCTTTGCCAGAAGGATATAATACGATTGTTGGTGAACTAGGTTCAAAATTGTCAGATGGGCAAAAACAAAGAATTGGTCTTGCGCGAGCATTTTTACATGATCCTAAAATTCTCCTTCTTGATGAGCCAACAAGTAACATTGATAGTTTGAATGAAGGAATAATTTTAAATGCAATAATCAAGGAAGCAAAAAACAAGACAGTTGTTGTTGTTTCACACAAAGATACAACTTTAGATTTTATTGATGAGATGATAAAGATTGTTTAAACAATATAAGCTAAATTAGTATAAAAAACATAGGATTAGTAAAAAATATGCTAAACCCTATGTTTTTTTATGCAATAAATAAAAACATTGCAACTAAACTATGACAACAAAAAACATTTTATAAACAGGAACTACACAATCACAAGTGGTTGATTAAATTCATTTTTTAATTGTGTTGCATTATTTTTCTTTTGTAAAATCAATTGATTATAAATATCACTTATGTATAAATCTTTTTCGAAAAAAGAATATTTTTTGTTATCTAAAATATTAGATGCATCAGCAACTTTTGTAATCATAGGTGAATTACTATTTTGCTTAATATGGCTGAGTAAATCTTTAGAGTTTTTATTAAAACCAAGAATTCTAAGGTATGGAGCATAGCCTAATTCTTTTCCTAAATCATAATCTGTTTGCTTTATATTTAATAATATATGAAGTAAAATTCGACTTAATCTAGTATAAGTTATATCTTTTGATTTTAGAAGATGTCTAAATTGCGTAAAATTCTCATATTCATATATGTTGTTTGCTATTTTATTAGAAAAATTAACAGAACAATCAGCATAATCGCTATATGTTTTGTTTTTTTCAAGGAATAATTTATAGCCTAACATATTTGAAATATCATCTTCATGTATAAGAATTTGCTCATTTTTTAAAATGATTTTTCGGGTCGTTTCAGGAACTGCCTCAACCCAAGTAATTGTTGATGCATTATCTGAAGCATGTTTTTGAATTTCATCTGCTCCCATTTTTGAGTAACTATCTAGATTAGTATCAATATTTTTAAAAATATCATTCCTAATTGATGTAGCAGAAGAAAATCGTCCTGTTATTTCTTGTGTGTTATATGTACCACCTTTCCTTGGAAGTGAAATGGGGATAACAGAGGAATTGTTCTTCAATAGAACCTTTAGGTACTCAATTCCTAAAATATTATTTGAAGCGCTTAGAACCTCGTTTATATTCGAATCAGCAAGTTCTAATAAATGAATGTCGCCAGAGTTTATGCTATCAGTTAATATTTTGTTTGCAGAAACAAAATCAATTAAAGTGTTTAAAGAATTTGCTCGTGCAGTAGCATAGTTATTCCCAGAACGAATCATCGAAAAAAGATTCGACTGAACGCTAGGATTGTTTTCTACGAAGATTCTTGCTAGGGTTTTTAACATGGAAAGCTTAGTTGTTTCAGCTCCAAACCCTAAATGTGTGATAACACCGGTGTTAAGAAGAGTGTTTACACCACCATTTGCAAAATATTCAGCGGAAGAACAAGCCCAAACACTTGGAATTTCAATTACTAAATCAGCTCCGGCTCTTAAAGCCATTTCAGCTCTGCAATGTTTGCTTAATATAGAAGGAATTCCTCGTTGCAAAAAATTACCACTCATAGCAATAATACAATAATCAGCATCTATTTGTTTTTTTAATTCTTTTATTTGGTATTCATGTCCATTGTGAAAAGGATTATATTCTGCTACAATTCCTAAAACGTTCATATCGATATGTCCTTTCTGTAAAAAAATACAATATAATAATATTTTATCGAAAAATAAAGTAATAATATAATAGCATTTTTTTGTTAATTATAAAAGGTTTATAAATATAGTCTAAAAAAACCATTATTTTTTTAAAAAAATTGTACAAAACGTAGTACAATTATATTTTTTGTCTTGTAAGCAAATTGAAATCAGTTTATAATTAAAGAGTGTGTTTAAGCATTAGGTATAATAGAGGTAGGGAAAGGCTAATGCTTTTACAAAAAATTAATCAAAAGAGGAGATAATAATATGAACGTATTAGTTGTTAATTGTGGTAGTTCATCACTAAAATATCAGCTTATTAATTCTGAAACAGAGAAGGTTTTGGCTAAAGGTCTTTGCGAAAGAATTGGGATAGACGGACGTCTTGTGTATCAAAAGAGTGGATTAGATAAAGAAATTTCAGAATTAGATATGCCAACACATAAACAGGCAATCCAATTTGTATTAGATGCTCTAGTTAATGATAAAACAGGTGCAATCAAAGAACTTAGTGAAATTGATGCTGTAGGACACAGAGTAGTACATGGTGGAGAAAAATTCTCATCTTCAACTCTTCTTACACCAGAAGTTTTAAAAGCTATTGAAGAATGCAATGATCTTGCACCACTTCATAATCCAGCTAACTTAATTGGAATTAATGCATGTAAAGAACTAATGCCAAATACTCCAATGGTAGGTGTGTTTGATACGGCCTTTCATCAGACTATGCCAGAAAAAGCATATTTATACGGTTTACCATATAAATATTATGAAAAGTATAAGGTAAGACGATATGGATTCCATGGAACAAGTCATAGTTTTGTTTCTAAGAGAACAGCTGAATTTTTAGGATTAGATATTAATAATTCTAAAATTATTGTTGCACACTTAGGTAACGGAGCATCTGTAAGTGCAGTATTAAACGGAAAGAGCGTTGATACATCAATGGGTCTTACTCCACTTGAAGGACTTGTTATGGGAACACGTTCAGGTGATATCGATCCAGCAATCATGGAATTTATTGCTAAAAAAGAAAACTTATCAATTGAAGGTGTAATGAATGTATTGAATAAAGATTCAGGAATTCATGGAATTTCAGGTAAATCTTCAGACTTCAGAGATATTAGAGCAGGAGCAGCTGAAGGAGATAAGAGATGTCAGGCAGCAATGGATGTATTTTCATATAAAGTTGCAAAATATATTGGCTCTTATGTAGCGGCAATGAATGGTGTTGATGCAATTGCATTTACAGCTGGTATTGGAGAAAACGTAGGAAAATTAAGAAAGAGCATTATGAGTTACTTTGATTATCTTGGAGTAAAAATGAATGATGAAGTTAATCTTGCAACAATGGCTGAAGAAGCATTAATTTCTACAGAAGATTCTAAAGTTAAGGTTTGTGTTATCCCAACTAATGAAGAATTAGCCATTTGTAGAGAAACAGTTGCTCTTGTAAAATAGTTATTGACAAAACGAAATCCGATATGTATAATTGTTTAGGTATGAATAGGAGTGTACAGTGATTATTAGTATTTCAGATTTATTAAAAACAATTAACAAAGAAGAGACACATGTAGTAGATGTTGAAATGTCTACTATTAAGTCACGTTTAGGCGAATTTCCTATTCGAGAAAAACATCCGGTCTCTCTTTTAATTAAGAATGTTGAGAACAGTAAGCTTCAAATTAAGGGAGAAATCAAGATTGTTCTTGATGTACCGTGTAGTAGATGCTTGGAGACAGTTCCAACAGCTATTGAATGTAGCATTGACAAAGAACTTAACATAGATAATGGTTCTGCTGTTGATGAAGATATGGAAACAACAGACTACCTGATTGGATTCAATTTGGATGTAGATAAGCTTGTCTACGCCGAAATTTTGGTGAACTGGCCAATGAAAGTTCTATGTAAAGAAGATTGCAAAGGAATTTGTAAGGTTTGTGGTACGAACCTTAATAAAGGAGAGTGCAATTGCCAAAGAACAGAGCTTGATCCAAGAATGGCAGCAATCCAAGACGTATTTAATAAATTTAAGGAGGTGTAAGCAAATGTCTATTTGTCCAAAGAATAAATCTTCTAAAGGAAGAAGAGATAAGAGAAGAGCTAACTGGAAAATGAAAGCTCCAAACTTAGTAAAATGTAGCAATTGTGGAGAACTTATGATGCCACACAGAGTTTGTAAAAGCTGTGGATATTATTCAATGAAATCCATCGTAGAAAAAGCAAACTAATTATAGCATATGTTAGGCCTTCTGGTTTGTATTTCCAGAAGGTCTTTTGCTGTTATAGACCCACTTTTTCCTTGATTTATGAATTAAATTATAGTATATTTTTAATAGACGCGTAAGGAGGAGAGGTTATGCAGAAGATTACAGTTGTAGCACTTGATGCAATGGGCGGCGATAATGCTCCGCAGGAAGCGATTAAAGGTGCTATTGATGCTGTTAATGCAAGAGATGACATAAAAGTTCTTTTAGTAGGACAGCAAAGTATTATAGAAAAAGAATTAGAAAAGTATTCATATCCTAGAGAGCAGATTGAAGTTGTAGATGCTCCTGAAGTGATTGAAATGGCCGAACCACCAGTTATGGCGATTCGTAAGAAAAAAGAATCATCAATCGTTATAGGAATGAATTTGGTTAAGAAAAAAAATGCAGACGCTTTTGTATCAGCAGGAAGTTCGGGAGCTGTGTTAGTTGGAGGTCAGATAATTGTTGGCCGTATTCGTGGTATCGAAAGACCACCTTTAGCTCCACTTATTCCTACAGAAAAGGGCGTTTCATTGTTGATAGATTGTGGTGCTAATGTTGATGCTAGAGCATCACATTTGGTACAATTTGCGAAGATGGGTTCTATTTACATGGAGAATGTTGTTGGAATTAAGAATCCAAAAGTTGCAATAGTAAACATTGGCGCAGAAGAAGAAAAAGGTAATGCTCTTGTGAAAGAAACATTCCCATTACTTAAAGAATGCGAAGATATTAATTTTGTAGGAAGTATAGAAGCAAGGGATATTCCTAATGGCTATGCGGATGTTATTGTGTGTGAAGCATTTACAGGCAATGTTATTTTGAAATTATATGAAGGATTAAGTTCTACTTTATTACGTGTAGTAAAGAAAGGGCTTATGTCGACTTTAAGAAGTAAATTGGGCGCATTATTAGTTAAACCTGCTCTTAAGAAAACCCTTAAAGCGTTCGATGCATCTGAATATGGAGGTGCACCATTACTTGGTTTGAATGGATTGGTTGTAAAAACTCATGGTAGTTCAAAAGCAAAAGAGATTACTAATTCAATTTTTCAATGTGTTACTTTTAAAGAACAATGCATAAATGAAAAGATTAAAGAAAGAATAGTCGATAATTCAACTAAAGAAGAATTATCAAAAGATAAATAATTAATTAGGAAAGGAAATGAAAGTATGGAATTTGAAAAAATTAAAGCAATTATTGTCGATGTTTTGAACGTTGATGAAAGTGAAATTACTAAAGAAACAACATTTGTAGATGATCTTGGGGCAGATTCTTTAGACGTATTCCAAATTATTATGGGAATTGAAGAAGAATTTGGAGTTGAGATTCCAAATGAGGAAGCTGAAAGTATTATAACTGTAGGTGATGCTGTGGATAAAATCAAAGCAGTTACTAGAAATCAAGATTAATTAATAATTTGCTAAATGATATTAAATCACCCACCGCCGTATTGGATTGTTGATCAATTTGGTACTTCGGTGGGTGTCTGTTATAGTTAAGCATAAAGGAGAAAAAAATTGTCAACTAAATTAAAAGAATTTCAAAAAATAATTAAGTATGAGTTTAATAATGAAGGATTATTAAGACAAGCATTAACACATAGTTCATATGCTAACGAAAAAAAATTAAAAAAGTTTTCAGATAATGAAAGGTTAGAATTTTTAGGAGACGCAGTTCTTGAAATAGTCTCAAGTGAATATTTATACGTTAATTATCCAAATGTTCAAGAAGGTAAATTAACAAGATTAAGAGCAAGTATGGTTTGTGAACCAACATTGGCATTGTGTACAGAAGATATAAATTTAGGAGAATACCTATATCTTGGTAATGGTGAAGATAAAACAGGTGGAAGAAAAAGAAAATCAATTTTATCTGATGCGCTTGAAGCAATAATTGGAGCAATATATCTAGATGGTGGTTTTGCTAGTGCAAAAGAGTTTGTATATAGTTTTATTTTAAATGATATCCAGCAAAAACAGCTCTTTTATGATAGCAAGACTATCTTGCAGGAAGTTGTGCAAGGTGAACATAAAGAGCTTCAATATGTTGTTGTAAAAGAAGAGGGACCAGATCATGCAAAGACATTTACTGTTGAAGCATTGTTGGATGGACAGAAAATAGAAACTGGAACGGGTCACACTAAAAAAGCAGCAGAGCAAGATGCAGCATATAAAACTTTACTAAAATTAAAACCAAATATAAGGGGATAAAGAATGTATTTAAAAAGTTTAGAGGTTCATGGATTTAAATCTTTTGCCAATAAAATAGTATTTGATTTTCATAATGGAATAACAGGAATTGTTGGACCAAATGGAAGTGGAAAAAGTAATGTAGCGGATGCTGTTCGTTGGGTACTTGGAGAACAAAGTGCCAGACAATTAAGAGGGGCATCTATGCAAGATGTTATTTTTGCGGGAACAGAGAATCGCAAACCTTTAAGTTACGCTTATGTTGCGATTACATTGGATAATGCAGATCATCAGTTAGCAATTGATTATGAAGAAGTAACGATTGCCAGACGAGTATATCGCTCTGGTGAAAGTGAATACCTAATCAATGGTAGTCCATGTCGATTAAAAGATGTGTCAGAGTTATTTTATGATACAGGTATCGGTAAAGAGGGGTATTCAATAATCGGTCAGGGTCAGATTGATAAAATATTAAGCGGTAGACCAGAAGAAAAGAGGGAACTCTTTGATGAGGCTGCAGGTATCGTAAAATTTAAAAAACGTAAAGTGACTGCACAAAGAAAACTTGAAGAAGAACGAGAAAATCTTGTCAGAGTTAATGACATTTTGTCGGAATTAGAAAGACAAGTAGGACCCCTAGAGAAGCAATCTGAAAAAGCTAAAGATTACTTGAAATACAAAGAAAACCTAAAAAAATACGAAGTTAATAAATTTCTTATGGAAAATAAGAGATTAGAGACTGAAAAAAATGATATTGATGCAAAATTTAAAATTGCCGATGAGCAAAAAAATGAAGTCTCACAAAAATATCAGAATATTAAAAATGAATACGAAAAATTAGAACAGGATATCGAAAAAATAGACTCTGAAATTAATGAGACGAAGGAAAATATTAATAATTCATCTCTTAATAAGAATAGGCTTGAAGGACAAATAAACGTCCTTAAAGAACAGATTAAAGCGGCTGAAAATACTGATGAGCATTATAAAAATAGATTAAATTCTATTGATAAAGATAAAGAAGAAAAGGATAATGCAAAGCGTGAGTATCTTAAAAAGAAAAAAGAAATTGATGATAAAAAACAACAGATTTCGGAAGAACGTATAAAGATTGAGACTGAGGTAAATGAGTTAAAAAAAGAAAATCAGTCGAAAAGAGCTCGACTTGATGAGAGTCAGGCTAACATTATCCAAAACATAAAAGATAAGACTTTACTTGAAGGAAAGAAGCAACAGCAGAAGACCTTAATAGAACAGGTCAATATTAGGAAAGCTCAACTTAATCAAAGACTTTTGGCTAGAAAAAGTGAAGAAGAAGATATTGATTCTAATGTTAAAGAATTTGAAAAAGCAGTTGAAGAAGTTAATGTTAGAATTGATGCTTTAAGAAAAAAACAAAATGAGGCAGAAAAAAATGTCCTTACATGGAAGAGCAAATTAAAAGAGAATTCTAAGAATATAGAGGAAAATAATGAAAAATATCATAAAGTTATCTCTAAGTTAGAAACTCTAAAAAACATTGCAGAAAGATACGAAGGATTTGGAAACAGTGTTAAACGTGTAATGGAACAAAAAAGTGAAAATCCTAAGATTTGTGGAGTCGTTTCTGATTTGATTAAGGCAGATAAAAAGTATGAAGTTGCGATTGAAACAGCTCTTGGCGGTAATGTGCAAAATATTGTTACAGAAGATGAAAATACTGCCAAAGAAATGATAGAATTTTTAAAGAAAAATCGTTATGGCCGTGCCACATTTTTACCAGTTACTAGTGTTACTGGAAGAAGAAATCCTAAGAGCGAGGAAGCATTAGAGTGCAAGGGTGCTATAGGAATGGCTAATGAATTAGTTAAATGTGATCCTAAATATGCAGAGATTTGTGCTTATTTACTAGGTAGAGTTATAGTTGTTGATCATATTGACAATGCTTTAGCAATTGCTAAAAAGTTTAAATATTCGTTACACATGGTTACATTAGAGGGAGAATATTTAAGCCCAGGCGGAACTTTAGCTGGTGGTGCCTTTAAGAATTCTTCTAATCTTTTATCTAGACAAAGAGAAATCGAAGAACTAGAAAAAGAGTTACAAGATGTTATCGAAATGAAAGATAAATTAAAAGCTAGACGTGGAGATATTGATACTGCAAGAATTCTAAATGAAGATGAAAATAATTCATTAAGAAAACAATTGCAGGAATTAAGCCTTGAAAAGAATACGGCTGATTTGAATTTGAAACGTGTAGAAGAGCAAAAAGGTAAAAGTGACGATATTTATAAGACACTTAAAAAAGAAAATGATGAAATAGAACAACAATTAATAGATATTAATAATCAAACAAAGGAAATAGAACAACAACTTGAGAATGCACAAAATGAAACGACAAGATTGGAAAAATTGTCGCTAGAATTAAAAGTGCAAATGGATGGAGATCTAAAAAAAGAAGATACTGCATTAGAAAAGTTAGCTGAAATAAAATTAAAAGAGGCAAATATAGTTCAGGAAGTTAATTATATTAACGAGAATATTGAACGTTTAGATGAAGAAATATCTAAACATAATAAAGAGAGAGCACTATTAGTTGAAAATGCTAGTCTGGCAAAAGATGAAATTGAAGAAAAGAAAAATTCAATAGAAGAAATCAAGAAAACAATTGCAAATTCATCAGATGCTTACACTAAATGGAAGGAAACTTTAGAGAGAGATTTAAAAAAGAAAGAAGAATTATCTGTTATTCATAAAGGATTTTTCGAGAAACAAGAAGAGGTTACAACTAAGCTTTCTCTTTTAGATAAGGAAATATTTAGACTAAATTCTAAAAAAGAAAAACTAGTAGAAGAACACGATAGAAAGACTAACTACATGTGGAATGAGTACGAGTTAACACCTCATGCTGCACTTGAATTAGAAAGTGATGAATTTTCAAATGAAGATCAGTTACGAAAAATGATTCAGGAAACAAAGGACGACATTAAAAAACTAGGTGATGTCAATGTAAATGCGATTGAAGAGTATAAAGAAGTGTCCACAAGATATGAGTTTTTAAAGACTCAGCATGATGATTTGATTAAGGCTGAAGAATCATTAGTTGGAATTATTTCTGATTTGGATGAAGGTATGAGAAAACAATTCTCAGAAAAATTCAAAGAAATTCAAGCAACATTTAATTCAACTTTCAAACAACTGTTTGGAGGAGGAAAGGGTTCACTTGAATTGGCAGAAGGCGAAGATATTTTAGAGTGTGGAATTAAAATTATTGCACAACCACCAGGAAAAAAATTGCAAAATATGATGCAATTGTCCGGTGGTGAAAAAGCTCTTACTGCTATCGCTTTATTATTTGCTATACAGGCATTAAAACCATCACCATTTTGTTTATTGGATGAAATTGAAGCTGCGCTTGATGATTCAAACGTATCAAAATATGCTAAATATCTTAGTAATTTAACAAATAATACACAATTTATTGTAATTACGCATAGACGTGGTACAATGAATGCAGCGGATAGATTGTATGGTATTACAATGCAAGAAAAGGGTGTTTCTACATTAGTTTCTGTAGATTTGATTGAAAAAGACTTGTCGGAGTAATATAATAGATATTGTATATCGATTTTTAGGGTATGTAATTTAGGTTGCATACCCATAAATATTACAAATTAAACGAAAGGGAAAGATATATGTTTAATTTCGAAAAAAATATTGAAAAAAATTTAGAGGCACAGATGAGTGCCAAAGAGGAAAAGCAGGAGAAAAAGGGATTTTTCAAAAGACTTGTTGAAGGACTTAGTAAGACAAGAAATAATATTGTGTCTGGTTTAGACTCTGTTTTTAGTGGCTTTTCGAAGATTGATGAAGATTTTTATGAAGAACTAGAAGAAATTCTTATTATGGGTGATTTAGGAGTTCGTGCAACAGAGCAGATTTTAGATGAATTGCGTTATAAAGTCAAAGAAAATCATATTAAAGATCCTCAAGAATGTAAACAGTTGTTAATTGACAGTATTAGAAATCAAATGAAAGTTGATTCTACTGATTATAAATTTGAAGAAGAAAAATCAGTTGTTTTAATTATTGGTGTAAATGGTGTTGGTAAAACAACAACAGTTGGTAAGCTAGCTGGCAAATTTAAAGCAGAAGGTAAAAAGGTTGTAATTGCTGGAGCAGATACTTTTAGGGCTGCAGCCGGAGATCAATTAAAAGAATGGGCTAATAGAAGCGGCGTTGACATGATTGGTGGAACAGAGGGCGCAGATCCTGGTTCAGTAGTATATGATGCTGTTGCAGCTGCAAAAGCAAGAAACGCTGATGTGTTATTAGTTGATACAGCTGGTAGACTTCATAATAAGAAAAACTTAATGAATGAATTAGGTAAAATTAACAGAATTATTGAAAAAGAATATGCAGGAGTTTTCAAAGAAACATTGGTTGTATTAGATGCAACAACAGGTCAAAATGCTCTTGCGCAGGCTAAAGAGTTTTCTGAAGTCGCTAATATTACAGGTATTGTTTTAACAAAAATGGATGGTACTGCAAAAGGTGGTATCGCTGTTGCAATTCAATCAGAATTGTCAGTGCCTGTAAAATATATTGGAGTAGGTGAAACTATTGATGATTTACAGAAGTTTGATGCAAATGAATTTATTGATGCATTATTTGATGTAAACGAAGATCAATAATTTTATATATATGTTTGAAGTAAGAAAGGAATAATATTATGTTAACATTGGACAAATTTGAAGAAGCAAGTGAAAAAGTCAAAGAGGTTACACTAGAGACAAAACTAGTTTATAGTGATTATTTAAGTGAGCAGACAGGTAATAAAGTTTATTTAAAACCTGAAAATATGCAGTTTACTGGAGCGTATAAAGTTCGCGGAGCATATTATAAAATTAGCACATTATCAGATGAGGAAAGAAAAAAAGGACTAATTACCGCATCAGCAGGAAACCATGCACAGGGCGTAGCATATGCAGCAAAATGTTATGGAGCTAAAGCAGTAATTGTTATGCCAACTACAACACCACTTATTAAAGTAAATAGAACAAAGAGTTACGGTGCAGAAGTAGTATTACATGGTAATGTGTATGATGAAGCATGTGCTTATGCTCTTGAGTTAGCTAAAAAAGAAGGATATACATTTATTCATCCGTTTGATGATTTACAGGTTGCAACAGGTCAAGGAAGTATTGCAATGGAAATTTTTAAAGAACTACCATTAGTTGAATACATTTTAGTACCAATTGGTGGCGGCGGATTAGCAACAGGTGTTTCAACTTTAGCTAAATTATTAAATCCTAAAATTAAAGTTATTGGTGTAGAGCCTTCAGGTGCAGCTTGTATGCAGGCGTCATTAAAAGAAGGAAAAGTTGTAACTCTTCCAAAAGTTAACACAATTGCAGATGGAACAGCAGTAAAGACACCAGGAAGCAAGATTTTCCCATTCTTACAAAAAAACATTGATGAAGTTATTACAGTTGATGATGATGAATTAATCGTAGCATTCCTTGATATGGTTGAAAATCATAAAATGATAGTTGAAAATTCAGGCTTATTGACAGTTGCAGCTTTGAAACACCTTAAAGTAAAAAATAAGAGAGTTGTTTCAATATTAAGTGGTGGTAACATGGATGTTATTACAATGTCATCTGTTGTTCAGCATGGTTTGATTTTTAGAGATAGAATCTTTAGTTTTTCGGTGTTATTACCAGATAAGCCAGGGGAACTTTCAAAAGTTGCAGATGTTATTGCAAAATCAAAAGGAAATGTGATTAAGCTTGAACATAATCAGTTCGTTACAACTAATCGTAGTGCAGCAGTTGAATTGCAGATTACATTAGAAAGTTTTGGAACTGAACATAAAAAAGAGATTTTAAAGACATTGAAGGATAATGGCTATGATCCTAAAATTGTTCAGACAAATTTATAAGATGTTTTATCAACAGTTTTAAAGGACCTTCACATAGTTGACACAAAGTAAACATAGATTAGTTGGAATATTCACATTTTTTAAACATAATAATGTTTTATTATTTTTTTAAAAGATTATATGAAATTAAAAAATGTGAATATAAAGGAGAGGACATTGTATATGAATGAATCAAAAGGTCAAGATATTAATGAAAGTACAAGAAAAAAAGGCAAAAGTAAAATAGCTAAGTTTTTATTAATTTTAATAACATGCGGTGCACTTGCTGGAGGGTCCTTTGCAGGATCGTATTATGTGTATAGAACCCAGTTTAAATCATTAATAGAAAATAGAGAATCAGAAGACTTAAAGCCTGTTTCAAAAAACAAAAAAACGCTTATAAAAAATAATGATGTTTCGGGTATAGTGAAGCATACAATGCCATCTGTTGTTGCAATTACTAATATTTCGGAAAAAGAAGTGTCTTCTTATTTCACTGGTGAAAGGTCCGTTAAAGAACAAAAGAGTGTTGGTAGTGGAATTATAGTAAAAGAAGATGGTAAAACCTTATACATTGTAACTAACAATCATGTGGTTGATGGAGCTAAGGACTTAACAGTTCAATTTTGCGATAGTAAAGTCGCTGATGCAGAAGTACAAGGAAATATTGCAAAAAATGATTTAGCTGTAATTAAAGTCAAATTATCATCTTTATCAAGTGATACAAAGAAAAAAATTAAAGTTGCCACATTAGGTAACTCAAGTGAAACAAAAGTTGGTGAATCAGCTATAGCCATAGGAAATGCATTGGGATATGGACAATCAGTAACAACTGGTATAATTAGTGCAGTTGATAGAAAAGTTTCTTCATCAGATGAAAGCGGACGCAAAAAGTATACAAATAAATTAATTCAAACAGATGCAGCCATAAATCCAGGAAACAGTGGTGGAGCATTACTAAATGCAAAAGGTGAATTGATTGGAATTAATTCTGCTAAGTATTCTGCGACAAGCGTAGAGGGAATGGGTTTTGCTATTCCAATTGACACAGCTAAAAAGCTAATAGATCAAATGATAAAAAAAGGAACTAAGGACGATAGTTTCAAGGATAGCAAACCAACATATAAGAAGAGATATAAGAGTGACTATCCAAATAATAAAGATGGTGACGATAAAGACTACGATGATGATGATAAAGACTATGATGATGACGATGATTATAGTAGTAAATATAATGACAAAAATTCTCCATTTGATGACGATGATTCAGATTCAAGTTTAGATGATTATTAATTAATAATATTTATAAAAAAAGGGCAAAAAGCATGAATACGATTTATATTGTATTCATGAAGGATGTCCTTTTTTGCTAAGAATAATTATAAATAAAGCATAATATAAAGCATTACAAATAAAGTATAATTTAAATTGATAAATAGAATTTTTTAAGAAAAACAAACAAAAATCGAAAATATGTTCTATCAAGAAAAAATACTTGACATCTACATTCTCTTATGTTAATCTATTCAAGGTGATAGACATGGAAGAAAAAATAGAACAGGCTTTTTTATATGATTTTTATGGCGAGTTGCTCAATGAGCATCAGCGTCAGGTATATGAAGATTTTGTCTTCAATGATTTATCCTTAGGGGAAATTGCAGAAACAAGAAATATCACTAGACAGGGTGTAAGTGATATGATAAAGAGATGTACTAGAAAATTAGAAGGATATGAGGATAAGCTCCATTTGGTTAAGAAGTTTATGGTGATTAAAGATGAAGTGGCGGAGATTCATAAATTGACTAGAAAGTTCAAAGGAGAGCCACAGATAGAGATTATTAATCAAATTGAGGCTATATCTAATCAGATAATAGAGGAATTATAATATGGCATTTGATAGTTTATCAGAAAAATTACAAAATGTATTTAAAAATTTAAGAAGCAAAGGTCGTTTAACAGAAGACGATGTAAAGGCAGCTCTAAGAGAAGTTAAGATGGCTTTGCTTGAGGCAGATGTAAACTTTCGAGTAGTTAAACAGTTTACTAAAAGTGTTCAAGAGAGAGCTATCGGCCAAGATGTTATGAATGGCTTGAATCCTGGTCAAATGGTTATCAAAATCGTTAATGAAGAGATGACTAAGCTTATGGGTTCTGAAACTACAGAGATAGATTTTAAGCCTAGTAACGAATTAACTATTATTATGATGGTTGGTTTACAAGGTGCTGGTAAGACTACAACAACGGCTAAGATTGCTGGAAAGTTAAAGAGTAAAGGTAAGAAGGTTTTATTAGCAGCTTGTGATGTATATAGACCTGCAGCTATTGAACAGTTAAAAATCAATGGCGAGAAACAAGGCGTTGAAGTATTTGCAATGGGCAATAAGAATAAGCCTGCAGATATTGCCAAAGCGGCAGTTAATCATGCGATTTCGAATGGAAATAATGTATTGATTATCGATACAGCTGGTCGTTTACATATTGATGAAGAGATGATGGACGAGTTGGTAGAAATCAAGAATTCAGTTGATGTTCATAGAACATTACTAGTAGTTGATTCCATGACAGGTCAGGATGCGGTTAATGTTGCTGGAACTTTTGATGAGAAAGTTGGAGTTGATGGTGTCATCTTAACTAAGTTAGATGGTGATACTAGAGGTGGTGCTGCTCTTTCAATTAGAGCTGTAACAGGAAAACCAATTCTTTTCGTAGGTATGGGTGAGAAACTCTCGGATTTAGAGCAGTTTTATCCAGATAGAATGACATCACGTATTTTGGGAATGGGTGATGTTCTAACAATGATTGAAAAGGCTCAAGAGACAATAGATGAGAATAAAGCTAAAGAGCTTGAACGCAAAATGAAACAGAATGAGTTTGATTTTGAAATGTATCTTGAATCTATGAGTCAAATGAGAAAAATGGGTGGCCTATCAAGCATTTTGGGTATGCTTCCAGGATTAGGAATGGGTTCTAAGTTGCCTGATTTTGATTCGGATGAAGCGGAGAAGAATATGGCTAGAATTGAAGCTATTATATATTCAATGACTCCGGAAGAACGAAGAAATCCAAAGGTTATGAATCCAAGTAGAAAAAACCGTATTGCAAAGGGCGCTGGAGTGAATATTTCAGAAGTAAACAAATTGATTAAGCAGTTTGAACAGATGAAAAAAATGATGAAACAGATGCCAGGCATGTTTGGCGGTGGTAAACGTGGTAAAAAAGGATTGTTCAAGGGACTTCCTTTTTAACATAAATGCATTGTGCATAAAGAACTATTAGGAGGTGAAACAATGGCAGTTAAAATTAGATTAAGAAGAATGGGACACAAAAAAGCTCCTTTCTATAGAATCATCGTTGCAGATTCAAGATCTCCAAGAGATGGTAGATTCATCGAAGAGATTGGTACATATGATCCAACAAAGGATCCATCAGAATATCATGTAAACGAAGAATTAGCAAAAAAATGGTTAGCTAATGGTGCTCAACCAACAGAAACAGTTGCTAGACTTTTCAAAAATGCTGGTATCGAAAAATAGGATTTGAGAGGTGGACGTAATGAAAGAATTAGTTGAAGTAATTGCAAAATCGCTAGTCGATTATCCAGAAGAGGTTGTTGTAACTGAATCTGAAAATGAGAAAGCAATTGTTTTGGAATTACGTGTTTCACAGTCTGACATGGGCAAAGTGATTGGCAAACAGGGTCGTATTGCTAAGGCATTACGTACAGTTGTTAAAGCCGCTGCCTCAAAAGAAGACAAAAAAGTAATTGTTGAGATTATGCAGTAATCCTACGACCGTCTCGTTTGAGGCGGTCTTTTTCGTTTTTGTAATATAAATTTTTACGCGTTAGATAAATGTAATGTGATAAGAAAAATACGACAAGTAGAATGCAATATAAAGTAGAATGCAATAAGGAGAAAGTTGATGAGAGATAAATTGCAGGTAGGTGTAATTACAAGTACTCATGGAATTCGTGGAGAAGTTAAAGTTTTCCCAACGACTGATGATGCACAGAGATTTCTAGATTTGAAAACAGTATATTTAGATACTGGAAAAGAAGAATTAGAACTTGAAATAGAAAAGGTTAAATTTTTTAAAAATCTAGTTATTCTTAAATTTAAAAACTATGATAATATCAATGATATTGAAAAATATAAAAAGTGCCCTATTTTAGTAACTCGTGAAGATGCAGTTGAATTAGAAGAAAATGAATATTTTATTGCTGATTTAATTGGATTAGATGCCGTTTCTGATGAGGGCGAGAATCTTGGAAAGATATCGGATGTGTTACAAACAGGTGCCAATGATGTTTATGTTATAAAAAATAAAGGAGTCAAAGATATTTTGGTTCCAGCAATTGAACAATGTGTAAGAGAAGTTAATCTTGAGGAAAATCGTATAGTGATTCATCTTTTACCTGGTTTAAGATAGTAGAGGAGCATATGATGAATTTTCATATTTTAACTTTATTTCCAGAAATGGTAATGCATGGATTAAATACAAGTATTATTGGTAGAGCAATAAAAAATGGATTGATATCAATAGAAGCAATAAATATTCGCGACTATTCAAATAATAAATTTAATAAAGTTGATGATTATACATATGGTGGCGGAGCTGGTATGCTTATGCAAGCGGAGCCAGTTTATTTGGCTTATAAAAGTGTAGAATCAAATATTCAACCGAATAAAAAAAAGAGAGTAATCTATGTAACTCCGCAAGGAGAAACTTTTACCCAAAAAAAAGCAAAAGAGCTATCACAAAGTGATGAATTAATTTTTCTTTGTGGACATTATGAAGGAATTGATGAAAGAGTATTAGAAGAGATTGTGACAGATTATGTTTCGATTGGTGATTATGTTTTAACAGGTGGAGAATTACCAACAATGGTAATGATAGATGCTATATCTAGACTTGTCCCAGGGGTGTTGCATAACGATTTATCCGCTGAAACAGAGTCATTTCATAATAATCTTTTAGAGTATCCACAATATTCAAGACCAGAGGTGTGGAGAGGTAAGAAAGTTCCAGATGTTATTTTGTCAGGAAACACAAAAGAAGTTGAAAAATGGCGTCTTGAACAGTCAATAAAGAGAACAAAGGAAAGAAGATACGATTTGTATCTCAAATTTAAAACAAGTCAAAAATGCATAGATGTTTTGAAAAAAAACAAGCTAAATTATGCAGATATGATTAATGTTTTGGAGATGGGGCGTGCAAATGTTATTTTTGAAGATGAAAATCAGATTTTGATTCAAGATGAAGAAACACTTTGTTATTATTATGCACCAATCTCAGAGAAAGCGGACGTGATTTCTTTAATAAATGATATGACGTTATTAACGTCAATGGGAGAGTCAAGCACTGATTCTGTATTAAAAATAATAAGCCATGATTGCCGGACTAATAAAAAACTTGAAGATTTTTATGGAGGAAGAGCCATAAAAAAAGAATTCGCTCAATTGGTATATACACCAAAAAATAGGCTATCAATAAAGGCTATGAGACATCCAAAGGTAGATATAAATACATTTGAAGTTTTTAATCAGGATAAAACATTGGCAAAAGTAGATATGAGAACGTTTGGTTTGCCGATTGTTTCTGAAATCAAAGCTGAAAATGAAGAACAAGGTGACTTGGATTTTTATAAAAAGACTCTTTTGACGGCTCTTATAAATGATATGCTAGATTTAGATGTTATGCCAGTTTTTTGGTTTACAGATAATGAAATGTCTTATTTTGGTAAAGTTATTGATACAGTGTATTTATATCAAGCAAAGGAAAAAGTTAATATATTTTTTATAAGTAAATAGCTTGACAGGTGCACTGTAATCATGATAATATTTTAATGTTGTATTGTGAATAAGAGATGGTCCTCTGTAGCAAGATATGCTTTAAGAACATCAAAATAATAGGAGGTCACAAAATGAACGAAATTATCAAAAAAATTGAACAAGAACAATTAAAAGCTGAAGTTCCAGCATTTAACACAGGTGATACTGTAAGAGTTCACGCTAAAATCAAAGAAGGAAACCGTGAAAGAATCCAGATCTTTGAAGGAACTGTAATTAAAAAACAGGGTGGAAGCAACCGTGCTACATTTACAGTAAGAAAACTTTCTAACGGTGTTGGAGTAGAAAAGACTTGGCCATTACATTCACCAAACGTTGCTAATGTAGAAGTTGTACGTAAAGGTAAAGTAAGACGTGCTAAACTTTACTACTTAAGAGATCGTGTTGGTAAAGCAGCTAAAGTTAAAGAAATCGTTAAATAATTTTTGTTTAATGTGGCAGATGCTTTGTGGCATCTGCCTTTTTTCACATTATAATTACAATAAATTAACTTTTGAGGAGGTAATTTATGTTATTTAAGAGCAGAAAAGGTCTTGATTTTACAAGAAAAAAACGAAAAGTTAACCATAAGGCAGTTAGGAGCGTAAGCATTTGGATTGTGGAAATAATAATAGTTGTATTATTGGCTTTCATAACGGTGTTCTTTTTCGGTAAACGAGTTGGTGTTGTCGGAAAATCAATGGAAACAAGTTTGTATAGCGATGAACAGGTTTTGGTAAATAAATTTATATATAAGGTTTCTAAACCTAAAAAAAATGATATTATAGTATTTAAACCAAATGGAAATAAGAAGTCTCCATATTATTTGCGAAGAGTTATAGCTACTCCAGGTGATTCTGTGCAAATAAAAAATGGAATGATATATATTAACGGTAAGATGCTTCAGGAAAATCGTAGAGTTGCGACAATCGAAAATCCTGGTATTGCCAATAAAAAGATTAGATTAAACAAAGATGAATATTTTGTCTTAGGAGATAATAGAAACAACAGTGAGGATAGTAGATATTCTAGTGTTGGAAATGTTAAAGCTAAATATATAGAAGGAAAAGCATGGTTGAAAGTTGTTCCATTTTCTAGAGTTGGTTTTGTAAAATAAGAATCAAACAATGAAATAACGATAATAAAACGAAAATGCAACATAGATAACTTATATTATTTTTAAGAAAAGAGGTTTTATATGAATTTTCAATGGTATCCAGGTCATATGACTAAAGCTAAAAGACAAATGCAAGAAGATATTAAACTTATTGATTTGGTAATTGAGCTAGTCGATGCAAGAATTCCACTTAGTAGTCGAAATCCTGATATAGATGAATTGGGAAAAAACAAATTCAGATTAATTTTGATGAATAAGTCTGATTTGGCTGATAAAAGACAAAGCGAAGAGTGGAGCAAGTTTTTTCAAGAAAAAGGATATTTTGTATATGGATTAGATGCTAGAGCCAAAAAAGGTATGAAGAAAATTACAGATATTATAATGGAAGCTTGCAAAGAAAAAATAGAAAGAGATAGAAAACGTGGTATTAAAAACAGACCAATTAGAGCAATGGTTGTGGGAATTCCTAACGTAGGAAAATCTACTTTCATAAATTCATATGCTGGAAAAGCTGTTGCAAAAACAGGAAATAAACCAGGTGTTACAAAAGGTAAGCAATGGATTAGATTAGGAAAAAATGTTGAACTTTTAGATACACCAGGAATTCTTTGGCCTAAATTTGAAGATCAATTAGTAGGTCTTAGATTAGCTTTGGTAGGTTCAATTAAGGATGAAATATTAAACACAGATGAGTTGGCAGTGGAATTAATCAAATTATTAAAAGAAAAATATGCTGGAATTTTACATGAACGTTATAATGTAAATGAGGATGCAAAAGAGATAGATATAATATATGAAATTGCTAAAAATAGAAACTGTGTTTCAAAAGGAAATGAACCTGATTTTAGCAAGGCTGCAATTCTTCTGATAGATGAATTCAGAAGCGGAACACTTGGCAAGATTACAGTAGAATGGTGCGGGGATTATGAGTAAGAAGATTGGAGACATAAAAGAAGAGCTAGCTAATTTAAAGGAAATAGAGCTTCTTGAATTTATTAATAACTATTCATCGGATGAAAGAAGTGGAGTAGTTAAACTAGTTGAAAGAGCTAAAAAAAAATTAGAGGCTTATGAAGCAGAACTTGATAGAATTGAGACTATTAAAAAATTTGAAAAACAATATAGTGACTGTGAGTTTATATGTGGAATCGATGAGGTTGGCAGAGGCCCATTAGCAGGTCCAGTTGTTGCGGGAGCAGTTATTTTGCCAAAGGATTGTCATATTTTGTATATAAATGATTCTAAAAAACTATCTGAAAAAAAGAGAGAACAGTTATATGATCAGATTACACGAGAAGCTGTGGCTTGGTCAACAGGATTGGTTTCACCGGCTAGGATTGATGAAATAAATATTTTGCAAGCAACATATGAGGCAATGCGACAAGCTATTAGCAAACTTTCTCCACAGCCAGATTTGTTGTTAAATGATGCAGTTACTATCCCAAAAGTGCAGATTCAACAGGTGCCAATTATAAAAGGTGATGCAAAAAGTATTTCAATTGGAGCAGCTAGTATAGTTGCAAAAGTAACAAGGGATAGATTAATGGTTGAATACGATAAAATTATGCCTGAATATGATTTCGCGTCTAACAAAGGATATGGTTCAGCTAAGCATATCAAGGCATTAAAAGAAGTAGGACCATCACCGATACATAGAGCAACATTTATAAAAAATTTTGTATTACCAAATAATAAATAGTATAATAGTATTTAGATAGAGCAAGTTATTTATTTGAATAGCATTGAAAATTTTTTCTTTGTAAGGGTTTTGTGTATTATAGGAGATATTATAGGTAAAATTATTATTTAATTTGGAAATGGGGTATAAAAATGCAAATTTCTAATTTATATGATAAATATAATAATATAAATAAGCAAAAACTAGATACAAATATTAATGCAAAAAATGTTGGAAAGACTTCCACAATACAGGATATGAAGGCTGGAGACGTCTTTGAGGGTACTGTCGTTTCAGTAAAAAATGATAAGGTAAGTATTGCTTTGTCTGATGGACAAAAAATAGAGGCGCGTCTTGATAATGGTGTACAAGTTGCACCAGGACAGTCCTTATTTTTTGAGGTTAAATCAGCCTCTACAAGTACAATAGAAATAAGGCCATATAGTTCTGGAACTGAAGGCAATAATCCTATTCTTGCTAATGCTTTAAAAGAAGCGTCCATAGATGTTAATGTGCAGACCCTTAAGATGGTTCAGGAGATGATGCATGAGGGTTTGCCAATTGACAAGGAGAGTTTGGCCAAAATGTACAGACAAATTGTTAATTTTAGCAATATAGATGTTAAAACGGTTGTACAAATGACTAAATTTGATATTCCTATTACTGAACAAAGAGCATATCAATTTGAAAACTATCTAAATGATAAGCAAGCAATAACTAATAAATTAAATGATGTTTTAAATAATCTGGTAAAAAATATATCTGATCCAAGTATTCCAATTAAACAAATAGAGTCTAATAATGTTAAACTTCTTGATATTGTATCAAAAGGATTAGAAAACGTTAAAGTAGAACAGGTTTTAGATAAAGAAGAAGTGAATATGTTATTAGATAAGATATTGCAAATTGAAGGACAGCAGGATGAGGGAAAAGATTTTTTGAAAATGATAAAAATGTTTCAATCAGAAAATGCTAAGATTGCAGAAAATCGAAATGTTTTAGCAGAAACGTCAATTAATAAAGGTGAGGTGCTTGCTGAAGAAGAAAACGTAATTGCTTTAGAGAAGAATGATATGACATCAATTCACTCACAAGAGAAGAATGCTGATACTCAAACAAAGAGTGGTGGCATACAAAATGAAAATATTGATGTGCAAAATAATTCTCAAAATGTTGATACAAAGAATCCCGATTTAAGCACCTTAAATCAAGAGAAACAAACAATTGATGGTAATGTGCAAAAGAGTGAAAATTTGAATTCAAATTTTAGTAAGTTAGAAGTGGCAGATATATTAAATCAAATAAAATCTCTTATGAATAATCCGGCAGTTAGCGAGAAGGATATATTATCTCTTATATTAAGTAAAGAATATAAGGGATTTGTTGAGTCAATTATAAAAGAACAATGGTTAATTGAACCGGAACAGTTAAAAGAAAATGGAAAAATTACACAATTATATAAAAAATTAGATTATCAGATTACACAAATCGAGGAACTTGTTAATGCAGTAAGTCAAAATAAAACTGCATTGATGTCGACAATATCCGAGATTAGAGGAAACCTTGATTTTATGAATCAGGTAAATAATATTTATAATTATGTTCAAATTCCACTTAAAATGACAAAACAGGATGTTAATGGAGAATTGTATCTTTATACGAATAGAAAAAATCTAAAAGAAAAAAAGGGTGAATTATCTGCTTTTTTACATTTAGAACTCGATAATTTAGGAACCACCGATGTATCAATCAAGCTTAAAGATAAAAATTTAAAAACAAATTTTTTTGTAGAGGATGATGCATCATATGATTTGATTTTTGCGAATTTACCTATGCTGTTAAGCAAACTCAATAAATTAGGATATGCTTGTACTTTAGAGGTTGTTAATGAAAAAAAGAAAATAAATTTTGTTGAAGACTTTTTGAAAAAAGATTTGCCAACAGCGGGACCAGTTAAAAGATTTTCATTTGATATGAGGGCGTGATTATGGATGAGAGAATACTAAATAAGAAAAAAATTGATAAAAAAAAAATACAATCAAAAAAAGTACAATCTTCAAAGGAGGTTGATGTTTCAGATAAGAAAAAAGAAAAAACAGCTGTAGCCCTAGCATATGAGCCTGGCGATAAAGCACCAAAGATTTTGGCTACAGGCAAGGGAAATCTAGCTGATAAAATTATTGAAACAGCTAAAGAAAATGAGGTACCGTTGTATAAGGATAATAAGTTGGCTGACACTTTATCTAAACTTGAGATTGGCGATGTTATTCCTCCAGAATTGTATGAGATTGTAGCTGAAATTCTTGTTTTTGTAGATGATATGGATAAGTTAAAAGCAAAAATAGCTTAACTATAATTAGATAAAAAATTTTAATAAATGTATTGCATTGTATTGGAAAATGAAATAGAATATATAAATAGATGAATTCAAATAAAAAAGTGGACAGAAATAGAATTCGAATGTAAAATATAATTTGTATGTTTTTTTCAGTTTTTCATTTTTTAAGAATATAAAAGATGAAATACAATATTAATAAAAGAAATAATAAATACAACAAACGTAAAGTTGGGCAGGAACGCGAGAAGCAGGCGGCTGTTTTTTTAGAAAAGAATGGCTATCATATTATTACGTTTAATTATCGTAATAGAATTGGCGAGATTGATATTATTGCTAGAGATAAAGAAAGTATAGTCTTTGTGGAAGTAAAATATAGAAGTAGCACCAGATATGGTTGGCCGGAGGAAGCGGTCGATTATAAAAAACAAAAAAACATAATTGCTGTTGCTAATTATTTTATAATGAGTAACAATCTTGTTGATGTGCCAATGAGATTTGATGTTGTTTCTATTTTAAATAACAAGATAGAGCATATTCAAAATGCGTTTGGAGTATGAAATAATATGTAAAGGTGATTTGAATATTAGAAATGGACTTGAAGTATAAGAATAATCAAAAAGTTTTTAATTTAGTAAATTACACAATTGAAAACGATAAAACAAATAATAATAAGATAGTAGTACCATTACTAAAATTTACTAAAATTGATGAAACAGGTATAGTAAATCATTGTTTTACAACTCGAGAAGGTGGAGTGAGTAAAGAACATTTATCATCATTAAATCTAAGTTTTACCAGAGGAGATGATCCTGAAAATGTTCTTGAAAATTACAGACGTTTAGCGTGTGCTTTAGGGTGTACGTTAAATGATTTTGTTTTAACATCACAGACACATACAACGAATGTATTAAAAGTTACAAAGAAAGATGCAGGAAATGGTGTTGTTAAAAAACTTCCATATGATAATATTGATGGGTTAATTACTGATGAGCCAGGACTTGTTTTGTCAACTTTTTATGCAGATTGTGTACCACTTTATTTTGTGGATTCAAAGAATAAAGCAATAGGATTAAGCCATTCAGGCTGGCGTGGAACAGTAAAAAGAATGGGTAAGGTGACTCTTGAGGCAATGGCAAGAGAATTCAATACAGACCCCAAAGATGTTGTTTGTGCTATTGGTCCATCAATTTGTCAGCAATGCTATGAAGTAAGTTTAGACGTGGCTGAAGAATTTATAAATGAGTTTGCTGGACATGAAGACGAGATAATAATTCAAAAGGAAAATGATAAATGTTTACTTGATTTATGGAGAGCAAATGAAATAGTTTTAGAAGATGCTGGCGTGTTAAAAGAGAACATTGCAACAACTAATCTATGTACATGCTGCAATTCGAAGTATTTATATTCACATAGAGCATCAAATGGAAAACGCGGTAATTTAGGCGCTTTTATGTATATAAAATAATTTTGACATCTTTTTAGGAGGACGAAATGGAGACAAAAGAATATATTGATTACATTATAGATGAATTAAAAAAAATTACAGCTATTGATAGTCCAACAGGTTTTACAAAAGAAGTAGCGGATTTTGTGGTAGGAGAGTATAAAAAATTAGGATACGATGCTAAACTTACCCAAAAAGGTGGAGTTTTTGTGGATCTAGGTGGCAAAGATAAAGAAGATGGATTGGTTTTAGCAGCCCATATTGATACGTTAGGCGGAATAGTTAAAGAAGTTAAATCAAATGGCCGTCTTAAATTATCTCCATTAGGAGGTATGAATGCCAATAATGCTGAAGCTGAAAACGTAACAATTCATACTCGTTTTGATGGCGAATATACTGGAACTTTACAGCTTACTAATGCATCAGTTCATGTTAATGGAGAGTATGATGATACTAAGCGTACATGGGATGTAATGGAAGTTGTTATTGATGAGGATACAAAAAGTAAAGAAGATACAGATAAGCTTGGTATAATGGTTGGTGATTTTATTTGCTTTAATCCACGTACAACAATTACTAAATCAGGTTATATTAAAAGTAGATTTTTAGATGATAAACTAAGTGTTGGTATATTATTAGGTTATGCTAAATATTTAAAAGATAATAAAATTACACCATCAAGAAGAATATATAATCATATAACAGTCTATGAAGAAGTTGGACATGGTGGAGCTGCATCAATTCCTGAAGGTGTAACAGAAATGATTTCTGTTGATATGGGATGTGTAGGTGAAGGCTTGAATTGTACAGAAAAACAGGTTTCAATCTGTGCAAAAGATTCAAGAGGACCATACAATTATGATGTTGTAACAAAAATGATTAAAATTTCAAAAGAAAATAATATTGATTTTGCAGTCGATATTTATCCTTTTTATGGCTCTGATGTAGATGTTGCCTTAAGCGCTGGATATGATATAAAACATGGTTTGATTGGAGCTGGAGTATATGCATCTCATGGTTATGAGAGAAGTCATATTGATGGAGTAACAAACACATTTAGATTATTAATTGAATATTGTAAATAAATATTTAATTGCAAATAAATATTTGATTTTAATATCGAAATTTAGATAGGAGAATATAAATTATGAGTAAACCAATAGTAGCGATAGTAGGAAGACCAAACGTTGGTAAATCTACATTGTTTAATACTTTAGCAGGAGAAAGAATTTCTATTGTTAAAGATACACCAGGTGTTACAAGGGATAGAATTTATGCAGAAGTAAGCTGGTTAGATAAAAATTTTACAATGATTGATACGGGTGGTATTGAACCAGAAAGTAAGGATATAATTTTATCACAGATGAGAGAACAGGCACAGATAGCAATCGATACTGCTGATGTAATTATGTTTATTGTAGATGTGAGACAAGGATTACAGGATGCTGACTCAAAGGTTGCTGATATGCTTAGAAGATCAAAAAAACCAGTTGTTTTAGTTGTTAACAAGGTTGATGATTTTAATAAGATGATGGCAGATGTATATGAATTTTATAATTTAGGTATAGGCGATCCACATCCAGTTTCTGCATCAGGTAAGTTAGGCTTAGGTGATATGTTGGATGAAGTTATTTCTCATTTTCCTGAAGGAGCAGGAGAAGAAGAGGAAGATGATAGACCAAAGATTGCAGTTATTGGTAAACCAAACGTTGGTAAATCATCACTTATTAATAAATTATCGAATGAAGATAGATCAATCGTTTCTAATATAGCCGGTACAACAAGAGATTCAATTGATACTAATGTTAGATATAATAAAAAAGATTATCTTTTTGTTGATACAGCAGGTATTAGAAGAAAAAGTAAAGTTAAAGAGGATATCGAGAGATATAGTATAATTCGTGCAGTTGCAGCGGTTGAAAAAGCCGATGTTGTTGTGATTATGATTGATGCAACAGAAGGTGTAACTGAGCAAGATGCTAAGATTGCAGGTATTGCGCATGATAGAGGAAAAGGTATTATTATCGCTGTTAATAAATGGGATGCCATTGAAAAAGATAATAAGACAATGAAAAAACATACAGAAGAGATTAGAGATGTATTAAGCTTTATGCCTTATGCAGAAATTTTATTTATTTCTGTAAAATCAGGACAAAGATTAAATAAATTATTTGAACTTATTGATATCGTTATGGAGAATAATGCTATGAGAGTTCAAACAGGTGTGTTAAATGAAATCGTAACAGAAGCAGTTGCAATGCAGCAGCCACCAACAGATAAGGGTAAACGTTTGAAAATATTCTATGTTACTCAGGTTGCAGTTAAACCACCAACATTTGTTATCTTTGTTAATGATAGAAACTTGATGCATTTCTCATATACAAGATATTTGGAAAACCGTATAAGAGATACATTTGGCTTCCAGGGAACAGCTTTAAAATTCATAATTAGAGAGAGAAAGGAAGGAAAATAATGATTTTCGCACGATTAATAGCTCTATTAGTTGGTTATTTATTCGGAAATTTTCAAACAGGGTATCTTTATGGAAAAAGCAAAGGCATTGACATTAGAAAACATGGAAGTGGAAATGCTGGAACTACAAATACGTTAAGAACATTAGGAGTAAAAGCGGGTTTAATTACTTTTTTGGGCGATTGTTTTAAAGCAGTTTTTGCAATTTTAATCATAAAATATATTTTTAGAAATCAGTTTACTGATTCGATAAAAATATTGGAAATGTATGCAGGTTTTGGAACAGTTTTAGGCCACAATTTTCCATTTTATCTTGGATTTAAGGGTGGAAAGGGAATTGCGTGCACTGCCGGAGTTATTCTTGCAGTATGTCCACTAGCGACTATTATATGCTTAATAGTTTTTATATCTATTGTTGCAATAACAAGATATGTTTCATTAGGTTCAATTATTATGATTTCAGTTTTCTTGATTCAAGTGGTAGTATTTAATCATTTAGGAATGCTAGGAATAGATAGTAGCAGATTCAGCCTTGAATTTGAGTTTGACATTATAGCGGCATGTTTTACATGTATGGGAATTTGGAGACATAAAGCAAATATTATAAGATTATTAAGTGGCAACGAGAATAAATTCGCAATGAGTAAAAAATAATAACTTAATTATTCAAAATTATTAAAGTTAGGAGTAATAAAATAATGAGAAAAATAGGTGTTATAGGAGCAGGAAGCTGGGGCATTGCATTGTCAAAAGTCCTTGCAGATAATGGTCATGATATTGTAGTATGGTCAATTGTGGAAGACGAAATCAAGATGTTAAAAGAAAAAAAAGAACATGTTGATAAGCTACCAGGTGTTAAATTGCCAGATAGCATCAAATATACAACTAGTATTCAAGAGGCTATTGATGAAAAAGAAATCATTATTTTAGCGGTTCCATCTGTATTTACAAGAAGCACTGCTAAGACAATGGCTCCATATGTTAAAAAAGGACAAATTGTAGTATGTGTAGCAAAAGGAATTGAAGATAAAACTCTTAAAACATTAGCTGAAATTGTTACTGAGGAGATTCCAGTTGCACAGGTTGCAGTAATGTGTGGACCATCTCATGCAGAGGAAGTTGGAGCAGGTCTCCCAACAACATTGGTTGCAGGTGCTAAAGAAAAAGTGATAGCAGAGACTATTCAGGATACATTTATGAATGAGGTTTTCAGAGTTTATACTAGTCCAGATATTTTAGGAATGGAATTAGGTGGCTCATTAAAAAATGTAATTGCTCTTGCAGCAGGTATGGCAGATGGATTAGGTTATGGAGATAACACAAAAGCAGCACTTATTACAAGAGGAATAGCAGAAATCAGTAGATTAGCTTCTAAAATGGGTGCCAATATGGAAACACTATATGGTTTAACAGGTATTGGTGATTTGATTGTTACATGTGAAAGCAAGCATAGTAGAAATAGAAAAGCGGGCATGTTGATTGGTCAAGGATATACAATGGATGAAGCTACTAAAGAAGTAAAAATGGTAGTAGAAGGTATTTTCTCTGCAAAAGCAGCTTTAGCTTTAGGAAAAAAATATGATGTTGAGCTTCCTATTATCAAAGAAGTAAATAAAGTATTATTTGAAGATAAGAAAGCAAAAGATGCGGTTACGGATTTGATGTTAAGAGATAAAAGAAGTGAAAACAGCGTTTTAGAATGGGAGAAATAAAGTGGAGAAAATATTAATAAAGTATTTTTCGGAAGAAATAGAAAAATTAACTTATATTGAGGGAAAATCTGATTGGATTGATCTTAGAGTTTCTGAAGAAGTTGAGTTAAAAAAAGGTGATTTTAAATTAATTCCATTAGGTGTTGCTATGAAATTGCCAGATGGATATGAGGCACATTTAGTACCAAGAAGTTCAACATTTAAGAATTTTGGCTTAATTCAAACAAATAGTATGGGTGTGATTGATGGCTCATATTGTGGAGATAATGATATGTGGAGAATGCCAGTGTTGGCAACTAGAGATGTTGTTTTACATGTAAATGATAGAATTTGTCAATTTAGAATTGTTCAAAATCAACCTCAGATTGTTTTTGAACAGACAGAACACCTATCAGACCAAGATAGAGGCGGTTTTGGAAGTACTGGCATCAAATAATAATATTTATTAAGTTTTTGTATGCATCTAATTTGCTAAATAATTAAAAAAATAATTGAATATTCAGACAAATGTAGTTATAATTAAAATATAGAATACATATGATATTGCTACAATGAAAGCATCTTGAGAAAGTCTATTAAAGTTATACTATAAAAATATAAAAGCTTGCATTTTTATGCAAGCTTTTTTGGAAGGAGCATACTATGGAAACAGAAAAAAAAGAAAGAATGGAAGATCGTATGGTTAAGTTTTATTCAAAAGAGAGCAATAAACTTGCACTTCATGCAATTCCAGGACATTTTGCAACAAGTACAGCTCATATCAATTATTATGTAGATGTAACAAGTATTAAGACAAGAGCGAATGAAGCAATGGAAGCAGCGAAGCTTTTTTATTCAAAAATTAATACAAGTGTTTATATTGATACAATTATTTGTATGGATGGAACAGAGGTTATTGGAGCTTTTTTGAGTCAAGAATTAGAATCAAGACATTTTTTATCAACAAATTTACATCAAACGCATTATATAATTACCCCTGAGTATAATTCTAATAATCAAATGATTTTTAGGGACAATAATAAGGGTGCAATAGAAAACAAGCATGTTGTGTTGCTTTTTGCAAATACGACAACAGGTGAAACTATAAAAAAATGTTTAGAATGTGTTAGATATTATGGCGGAATTGTAGAAAATATAATGTCAGTATTTGGAATTATAAAACAGGTTGAAGGAATACCTGTTGAATCATTATTTGATGCTGATGATGTGCCAGGTTATGCATATTATCCAGCGTATCCTGCAGATGCGTGTCCATTTTGTAAGAAAAAAATTAAAATTGATGCAATGGTTAATGGATTTGGATATTCCAAATTATAACCAAGTGGTTTTGAATACTACATGTAAAAGAAAAGAAAACTATTATTTGTTGATACGATTAAAATAAAATTTGTAATCAATTACTTTTATCTCAGTTCTAATACATAAACACGCAAAAATGGGCAAAAATTCTTTTTTTTTTCGAAGTTTTATGTTATACTGAAAAAGTGTTATTTTACAATAATGGAAACTAAATGCAAATGACACATTATCCAAAGAGGAAAAATGATGGATAAAACATTGGAAATAATAAATTGAAACTTAGTAAAAATAGTGATAGGCGAGATGGAGGAAGAATGAGTAAAGTAGTTGTTGTTACAGATAGTAGTTGTGCGTTTACACAAGAAGAAGCTAAGAAAATTGGCGTTGAAATTGTACCATTACCATTTTATATTAATGGTGAAATAAAATACGAAGATGTGGATTTGACACAAGAAGATTTTTATAAGAAATTACAAGAAGGTGTTGAGTTAAAAACATCTATGCCATTGTTAGGTGATGTTACAGACAAGTGGGATGAGTTACTTGAAAAGTATGATGAGGTTGTATATATTCCTTTATCAGCAGGATTAAGTAGTTCATGCGAAACAGCGATAATGTTATCACAAGATTATGATGGTAAAGTTCAGGTAGTAAATAATAAACGAGTATCAGTTACTTTAAAAAGATCAATTTATGATGCAGTTGAATTAGCAGAACAAGGCAAAAACGCTGCAGAAATTAAAGAAATTCTTGAAAAAACAGCTCATGATTCGGCAATATATATCATGGTTGACACATTATCCTATTTAAAAAAGGGTGGACGTATCACAGCAGCTGCAGCAGCAATTGGAACATTACTAAAGATTAAACCAGTTTTACAGATTCAGGGTGATAAATTAGATGCTTTTTCTAAAGCACGTACAGTTAAACAGGCTAAATCTACAATGATTAAAGCAATTAAAGATGATTTTGAAAAGAAATATAATGATCCTGAAGGAAAAAATATGTATATTCAGGTAGCATATTCACATAATCTAGAGGATGCTTTGGCTTTTAAAGAAGAAGTAGAAAATGCATTTCCTGGAATAGAAGTGAAAATGGATCCACTATCATTGTGTATAGCTTGTCATATCGGACCAGGTTCTTTAGCTGTTGCTTATTCAAAAAAAGTAGAAGCATAAAAAATCAAATGTAAATTAAAAATTTAAGAAGGTTATATTATTTTTTATGGATATAAATTTAGAATATTATAAAATATTTTATTATGTGGGAACGAAACAGAGTATTACTTTGGCAGCTGAGGAATTATCTATTTCGCAACCGGCTGTTAGTCAGGCAATAAAAAATATAGAGCAGGCATACGGATGCAAATTGTTTGCTAGGGTTCCTAAAGGGGTAAGATTTACGGCGGAAGGAGAAGTTTTGTTTTCCTACGTAAAAAAAGGATACGAAACTATACTTGCGGGTGATAAAAGGCTCAATGAAATGCTTAATTTGGAAAGTGGAGAGATTAGGATAGGTGCAAGTGATATGACTTTGAAATATTATATACTTTCCTATTTAGAAAAATTTCATGAGTTGCATCCTGAAATTAAGGTTACAGTTACTAATGCACCAACACCAGAGACAATTTCGTGTTTGTCAGATGGCGAAATCGATTTTGGTGTTGTAAGTACACCGTTTAACGATGCAAGTAATATAAAGAAGATACCTGTGAAAGAGATAAGAGATATTTTTGTAGCAGGAAACAGATTTAGTGATTTGAAGGGCAAAAAGATTTCGTATAAAGATTTAGAAAAAATGTCTACAATGTGTTTAGAAGGTCATACCTCAACGAGACAATATGTTACTTCATATTTGAAAAAATTTGGCGCTAAATTAAAGCCAGAATTTGAATTAGCCACAAGTGATATGTTAGTTCAATTTGCAAAACGTAATCTCGGAATTGCAAGTGTTGTAGAAGATTTCGCAAAAGAAGAATTAGAAAATGGAGAACTTTTTGAACTTAAATTTGAAGAAGAAATTCCTAAACGTAAGTTTTGTATTGTATTAAATGAAAAATTACCTATGTCAACTGCAGCCAAAGAACTGATATCAGCAATGTTAGATAATAATTATTTGAAATAAACTTTGGATATAAGCAGAGATTATTTACATTATAAAAAAACATAATTTTACTTATGATATTTTTTGTTCTATAATCATTAAGTAAGGACGGCGAGTTGTTTTTACACTTGCCGTTTTCTATTTTAAAATTAAGTAGTTTGTTTGAAGACACTGTTCGAAACACTTCACAGTGTTGGAAGATTTAGGAGGACAAAAAATGGTTAAAGCAGTAGTTGGAGCCAATTGGGGCGATGAAGGAAAAGGTAAAATAACAGATACTCTTGCAAAAGAAGCTGATATTATCGTAAGATTTCAGGGTGGTGCAAATGCAGGACATACTATTGTAAACGATTATGGTAAGTTTGCATTACATACATTACCATCTGGTGTATTTTATAGCCATACAACAAGCGTGATCGGTAATGGTGTTGCACTAAACATTCCTATTTTATTTGAAGAGATTAAATCTATTACTGATAGAAATGTTCCAATGCCTAAAATCAAAGTATCTGATAGAGCACAAATTGTTATGCCTTATCACATTTTATTCGATCAATATGAAGAAGAACGTTTAGGTGGTAAATCATTTGGTTCAACAAAATCAGGTATTGCACCATTTTATTCAGATAAATATGCTAAAATCGGATTTCAGGTTAATGAGTTATTCGATGAAGAAGTTTTAAAAGAAAAAGTGGAAAGAGTAGTTGCATTGAAAAATGTATTACTTGAGCATTTATATCATAAACCATTAATTGATAAAGACGAATTATTAGAAACATTACATTCATACAGAGAAATGATAGCTCCATATGTATGTGATACAGCAACATTTTTAGAGAATGCCAATAAAGAAGGAAAAACAATTCTTCTTGAAGGTCAGTTGGGTACATTAAAAGATCCAGATCATGGTATCTATCCAATGGTTACATCTTCATCTACTTTAGCTTCATACGGAGCAATTGGTGCGGGATTAGCTCCATACGATATAAAACAGATTATTACAGTTTGTAAAGCTTATTCTTCAGCAGTAGGTGCTGGTGCATTTGTTAGCGAAATCTTTGGTGATGAGGCTGATGAATTACGTCGTCGTGGAGGAGACGGTGGTGAATTTGGTGCTACAACAGGTAGACCAAGACGAATGGGTTGGTTCGATTGTGTTGCATCAAAATATGGATGTAGATTACAAGGTACAACAGATGTTGCGTTCACAGTTCTTGATGTATTAGGATATTTGGACGAAATTCCTGTATGTGTAGCTTATGATGTAGATGGAAAAGAAACAACAGATTTCCCTGTAACTCATCTTCTTGAAAAAGCTAAACCAGTTATTAAGAAATTACCAGGCTGGAAATGCGATATTAGAGGAATAAAGAATTATGACGAGTTGCCAGAAAACTGTCGCAAATATATCGAATTTATTGAGGGACAAATTGGCTATCCAATTACTATGGTTTCAAATGGACCAGGTAGAGAAGATATCATTTATAGAGAATCTAAATTAAAATAATTCTAAAATAGACTGAATTATTTGAAATAGATTTATGAAATCTTTGTATTATTCTTTCCTTGCAAAAAAATATTTTTTACAGATTTTAACAAATACAAAATACAAAATACAATATAAGCAAAAAATATAACGAATATATAACAAAAATGTAGTATAAGCAAAAATGTAACGGATACAAATGCAACATATATGATTTATGCAACATATAATATAAGGATTATAAAAGCAATATAAAAAACCAGGTGGAGCGGAGCACTGATAAATATCAGTATAGCTTTACCTGGTTTTTGATTATTTTTGAATTGGCTTTAATAATGCTTACGCTGTTAAAAAGAATAACTGAATTTCAAAAAATAAAACTGTATTATAGAATTAAATTTATGTTTTGAATTTAATCTATACTTAAAATTTATCTTTGGAATTATTTCTTTTTTCTTCTACTTTTTTTCGCAAGTCGTCTAATTCATCATTTTTTTTAGTAATAATTTTGTAAATGAAAGTGTACGTCCAAATTAAAACTGGGATAATAAATGTAGCAAAAATGGATGCTGCAAAAAAGCTTTGTTTTTTTGAATTGTCAAAAACCGAACAAAATATAGTGCTTAAATAAAGAAGAACTAAAATGATAATGCCTAAAATGGCTAAAACTTGTTTTGTTTTTTTCATAGTGTATCCTTTCGTGTTTAAAAGTTTAGAGTGTGCTAAATAATATAAAAATGAATAATATAAAAAAATAGCATAAAAAATTAATTTGCTATAAATTATTCTTCGCTTTATTGTATAATAATACGAAAAAAAAACTTCATAGTCAAGAAATGTTAGTGAAGTATTTAAAGAAACGGGAAGAAGTATTGAATAAAATGATAAAAATTGCTATAATGAACTTAATTAAACACACGAAAAGTGTGAATATTAAAAGACATAATAAAAGGTGGTAAAAAGATGACATTATACAAGAGATGGTACAGTGAAGCCTATAATGAAAAGGCAGACAAAGGGGAACTACAAAGATTCTGGCAAAATTATTTTGCACTAGAAAAGAGCGTTTATGAGAAGCTTCTTTCTAATCCTGACGAAAAAGTAGAAGGAACAGTTAAAGAATTAGCTGAAAAATATGGTTTATCTACAGTTGAGATGATTGGTTTCCTTGACGGAATCAATGATAGTTTAATTATTCCAAATAAAGTCGAAGAATTAGAAGAAGACGATGTTGTTAATTTACATTTTGATAAAGAAAAATTATATAAAAACATGGTAGATGCACAGGCAGATTGGCTCTATAATTTACCTATGTGGGACAATATTTATGATAAAGAGACACAGCATAGATTATACCTTGAACAAAAGAAATCAAAAACAGTTGTTGTTGGTAAAAAAATTGGTAGAAATGATCCATGTCCATGTGGTTCTGGTAAGAAATATAAATACTGTCATGGTGCCATTCAGAAAAATAAATAATAATTATATTAGTAATAGATTTAAAAAATAAAAAGTTTCTCTTTACATTTTGTTGAAATGGGAGTATCATACTAGGTAGATATTTTTATATTAACAAAACGATGAAGAGAAGAGTAGAGTAGTGGAATGTAACAGAGAGAGATACGTTTGGTGCGAGTATCTTTACAATAAGCTATTTGAAGACCAACTCTGAGTGACCCCAATCAGGTCCGGTGATTCCGTTATAATCAAATGAGAGGCTATGTTATTTTACATGTGCAATATTGTGTTGTATAGATGTTATTCAACGAATGATAATTGTGCAGAAATATTTTTCATAGCAATTCAGGGTGGAACCGCGTATTTACGTCCCTGATACCTTTTTTTGAGGTATCAGGGCTTTTTTATTTTATCTAGAATTTAATGCGGTATAGGTCCCTAGATGGATTTTCTAGATTATTTTAAATAGAGATAAGTCCAAGATGTTGGCGAAAGGAGACAGAAATGAAAATTACTTTAAAAGATGGTTCAGTTAAAGAATATGAATCAAAAATGACAGTTTACGAAATCGCAAAAGATATCAGTGAGGGCCTTGCTAGAGTTGCTTGTGCAGGTGAAGTTGATGGTAAAGTAGTTGATCTTAGAACAGAATTAGAGAAGGATTGTAATTTAAATATTATTACAGCATCTGATGAAGAAGGTCTTAAAGTAATCAGACATACTGCAGCACATGTTTTAGCTGAAGCAGTTAAGAGATTATATCCAACAGCAAAAATTACTATTGGACCAGCTATAGATGATGGTTTCTATTATGATTTTGATGCAGAACCATTTTCAAGAGAAGCTTTAGATAATCTTGAAAAAGAAATGAAAAAAATCATCAAAGAAGGAAAAGAAATCAAGAGATTTACTTTGCCAAAGGATGAAGCAATCAAGTTTATGAAAGAAAAAGATGAACCATATAAAGTAGAACTTATCGAAGAATTAGGTGATAATGAAGTTATTTCTTTCTATGATCAAGGAGATTTTGTAGATTTATGTGCAGGTCCACACTTGATGAGTACAAAAGGTGTAAAAGCATTTAAATTAATCTCTTCTTCAATGGCTTACTGGCGTGGAGACGAGAAAAAAGCAAGGTTACAAAGAATCTATGGTACAGCTTTTAATAAAAAAGATGAATTAAAAGAATATTTAAAGAAATTAGAAGACGCAAAAATGAGAGATCATAATAAACTTGGTCGTGAAATGGATTTGTTTACTACGGTTGATGTAATTGGACAGGGACTTCCATTATTCATGCCTAAGGGAACAAAAATGATTCAAAAATTACAGCGTTGGATTGAAGATTTAGAGGATAATGAATGGGGATATGTACGTACACGTACTCCTTTAATGGCAAAATCTACTCTATATAAAATCTCAGATCACTGGTATCACTATAAAGATGGTATGTTTGTTATGAGTGATACTGAGTTAACAGAAGAGGAAGCAAAACGTCAAGGAGGAAGAGAAATCCGTGGAGTACAGGATTTGAGCTTGATAGAACATGATGCTGATGCTGATACATATGCACTCCGTCCTATGACTTGTCCATTCCAGTATTATGTATATAAAGCTCGTCAAAAGAGCTACCGTGATTTGCCATATCGTATGGGTGAAACATCAACATTATTCCGTAACGAGGATTCTGGAGAAATGCATGGTTTGACTCGTGTACGTCAATTTACAATTTCAGAAGGACATTTAGTATGTACACCAGAACAAATAGATGAAGAGTTTAAAAACTGTGTTAAACTTGCTAAATATTGCTTAACAACATTAGGACTTCAAGATGATGTTACTTATCGTATGTCAAAATGGGATCCTGAAAACCCAGATAAATATCTTGGATCAAATGAAGATTGGGATCGTGTAGAAAATGCTATGAGAACAATCTTAGATGAAATCGGTTTAGAGTACACAGAAGCAGCTGGCGAAGCAGCATTCTATGGTCCAAAACTTGATATTCAGGCTAAGAATGTATACGGTAAAGAAGATACAATGATTACAATTCAGTTAGATATGTTCTTGGCAGAACGTTATGATATGTATTATGTTGATAAGAATGGTGAAAAGAAACGTCCATATATCATTCATAGAACATCAATGGGATGTTATGAAAGAACTCTTGCATGGTTAATTGAAAAATATGCTGGTAAATTCCCAACATGGTTATGCCCTGAACAGGTTAGAGTTTTACCACTATCAGAAAAATATATTGATTATGCAGATGAAGTTGCTAAAGAACTTAAAGCAAGACATGTTGATGTAACAGTTGATAGCAGATCAGAAAAATTAGGATATAAGATTAGAGAAGCTAGAAATGAAAGATTACCTTACATGTTAGTAGTAGGTGCTGAAGAAGAAAAGGCTAGAACAGTATCTGTAAGAAGTAGATTTGCAGGTGATGAAGGTGTTAAACCACTTGATGAATTCATCGAGCAGATTTGCAAAGAAATTGATACAAAAGAAATTAGAGAAGAAGTTGTTGAAGAATCAAAATAATTAAATTCTTCTGCTTTAAATGTTTTTCATAGTTATTGTTAGTAAAGTTTATTAGTGAATATAGTTAATAGATTTATTAATCATTAACATAGAGTTTATGGAAAATTTATAATTTTTCTCCTTTCATTAATTGAAAATGTCATATTTAGATATTAGAATAGTTTCTGTTAGAGTTTTTAACAGATAAAAGAGATTATTTATAATTATATAGATATTTAAACTATATGGATAGAATGTATATAGATAATCAGTATTTAAACTATGGGCGATGCATTTTTGAAAGGAGAAAAAATTGCGTAAAAAATCACATTTGGCATTATCGAATTTTTTAATTAAAACTAGTCCAAATTCGTTTATTAGTAAATATAAAATGGCGTACAGATTTGGTAATGTTTTACCAGATTTGAGAATATCTTTTTTGTACAAGAGGCATGAAATTAATGGTACAATTGATGATTTAGAGCAATATGCAGTGAGCTTAGTATTTGATGATAAGTTAACGGATAGAAAAAGAGCAATGATGTTAGGAGAGGTTAATCATTATGTCTCAGATTATTTTACATATCCACATAATAATTTTTATAAAGGAAATATGAAAGATCATTGTGAGTATGAGGAAATCTTAAAACAGATGCTAAGACGTTATTTAAAAACTGAACATGCTTGTAATATTTTGCCGGAAATAATAAGAGCGAGAAATGTGGAAGAGGTTTTTAATGAGATTAGAAAAATGCATAAATTGTATTCGAAACAAGATGCAGGAATATTTTGTGATATAGAATTTATAGTTGTTGTTAATTATCTAGTTGCTAAAAAATTACTGATATTAGTGCAGAGAGCTCAAGTTGAGAATAAATTATATAGCACGGGAAGTCTGTTGTTTTAAGAATATAGGTGGATTTTTTGAATTTGGATTTAGTGTGATAAAAGAAAAGAGGGTAAAGATTGAATCAAAATATTATATTTCCTCATCTTCATATATGGCTTCATGGAGTGGGCAAGATGATTGATATTAAGGGTTTTACTATTGCATATTATGGAATTGTGATTGTGATAGGAATGCTGGCAGGAATAGTATTAGCAAGTCATATTGCTAAAAAAACAGGACAGAATCCAGATGATTATTACGATTTGGCTATTTATGCAATAATATGTTCAATTATTGGTGCTAGACTTTATTATGTTGTATTTAGATGGGATATTTATAAGGACGATTTGTTAAGTATTTTTAATATAAGAAATGGTGGATTGGCTATCTATGGTGGAATAATAGCAGCAATTATTACTACATATGTTTTTGCACATGTAAAAAAATTGTCATTTCCATTAATGTGCGATACTGCTTGTTTTGGATTGATTCTAGGACAAGTGATTGGTAGATGGGGCAATTTCTTTAACAGAGAGGCATTTGGCGATTATACAAACGGACTTTTTGCTATGCAGCTACCATTAGATGCTGTTAGAAGCTCTGATGTGACAAAACAGATGTTAAACCATACAATCACAAAAGAGGGTATAGTTTATATACAGGTACATCCAACCTTCTTATATGAATCTTTGTGGAATTTGTGCTTGTTAGTTGCTTTGTTGTTATTTTTGAAACATAAAAAGTTTGAAGGACAGATATTCTTGCTCTATTTACTAGGATATGGAGTTGGAAGATTTTGGATAGAGTCATTAAGGACAGATCAACTTTTGATTCCTTATATAAAATATCCAGTTTCAATGCTAGTTGCGGTACTATTAGCAGTTGTGTCAATTGCGTTGAATGTATATTTGATTTTTTTCAAGAAAAAGCAAGTAGTAGAAACAGAATCATAAAAGATTTTCAAAGGCATCCTTAAAAAGGATGCTTTTTTAATGCTCAAAATCAATCATTTTTTTAAAATATCAAAAAAAATAATAAAATATATTAAAAAGTGGAGAAAAGTGGTATAATATTTATAGAAAGTGGTAGAAAGTGGTAAATTATATGATACAATAACCGAACTATTTATCAGATAGTTATGTTTGAAGCGAGGTGAGACTTATGTTCATGGGCGAATATAGCCATACAATTGATTCGAAGGGTAGGATGATTGTACCAGCTAAATTTAGAGAACAATTGGGCAATTCGTTCGTTGTGACAAAAGGCTTAGATGGATGTTTGTTCGTATATTCAGTTGAAGAATGGAAAAACATTGAAGAAAAGTTTCGCCAGGTACCACTAACTACTAAGGGGGCAAGAAAGTTTACTAGATTCTTTTTCGCATCGGCTGCTATGTGTGAACTTGATAAACAAGGAAGAATACTAGTACCAAATAGCTTAAGAGAATATGCAGAGCTAAAAAAAGATGTGATTTTCGTCGGTGTTTTAACTCGAGTAGAAATTTGGGATAAAGATAAATGGCAAGAAGATAATGATTACGAAGATATGGATGAAGTCGCAGAGCAGATGGCTGAACTTGGACTTTCAATATAATTTATGGTATTCATTTAGAATTAGAATAAGAAAAGATAGAAAAGATAGAAAAGAGGTTAAGAATGGAATTCAAACACTATTCCGTTTTATTAAATGAAACAATAGATAATTTAGATATAAAACCAGATGGAATTTATGTAGATGGAACGCTTGGCGGTGGTGGCCATTCGTTAGAAATTTGCAAAAGATTAGGTGAAAAAGGCAGATTAATCGGTATTGATCAAGATCAGGCAGCAATTAATGCTGCAAGTGAAAGATTGGCTGATTATAAAGATAAAGTTACAATTATAAGAAGCAATTATTCTAATATGAAAAATGTATTAGAGGAAATTGGAATTAATAAGGTTGATGGGATAGTTCTAGATTTAGGAGTTTCATCTTACCAACTTGACACCCCTGAACGCGGCTTTACTTATAGGGTTGAGGATGCTCCATTAGATATGAGAATGGATGATAGACAGCAGTTAACAGCTAGAGACATAGTAAATGACTACAGTGAAAAAGAATTGTTTAGAATCATTAGAGATTATGGAGAAGATAGATTTGCAAAAAATATTGCAAAACATATTTGTCAGGCAAGACAGGTAAAACCAATAGAAACAACTGGTGAACTTAATGAAATAATAAGTGCATCGATTCCTAAAAAGATACAAAAAACAGGAGGTCATCCTTCTAAAAGAACGTATCAAGCAATTAGAATAGAGTTGAATCATGAATTAGATGTTTTAAAAAATAATTTGGATGATATGATTGACCTATTAAATAATGATGGTAGGATTTGTATTATTACATTCCATTCTTTAGAGGATAGAATTGTTAAATCAGCCTTTAAAAAGAATGAAAATCCTTGTACTTGTCCGAGAGAATTTCCAGTATGTGTTTGTGGAAAGAAATCGAAAGGAAAGGTTGTTTCAAGAAAGCCTATTCTTCCATCAGAACAAGAGTTAATAGAAAATTCAAGATCTAAAAGTGCAAAACTAAGAGTTTTTCACAGAATTGACAAATAATTGACTTAATATAATTATATATATAATTATTTATATGAATATAGGGGGAGCGGAAAAGTTTTTTCGTAAGCAAAAAAGGAGTAGATAATATGGAGAAGAGAAGAGCAAGTTCTCACAAAAGAAAATATACTAAAACTAAGAATTCTCGAAAGTATTCAGTAGATGGAAACGTTGTAAGGCATGTTTCACCTGCATATGATCCAAGCGAGGAGAAAAGACGAAAAGAACGAGAGGGTATACGTCGTAAACGAACAAGGAGAAATGCAGTAAGACGTAATCGAGAAAAAGCAATGTTTATGAGTGCTTCATATGTTTTGTTTTTAGCGATTTGTGTTTTAGTAGGTGCAATATTTACTACATTATATGTTCGTGAGCAGGTTAAGTTGAATGATAATAAGAAACAAATGACAAAATTGCAAAGTACTTATAGCGAATTAAAAGTAGATAACGATGAAAAATACAAAAAAATAGAATCTTCTGTTGATTTAAATCATATTAAAGAGGTGGCTATAAACGAATATGGAATGAAAAATGCTCGACCAGATCAAATAATTACATATTCTGTGGAGTCAAGCAATTATATGAACCAATATAGCAAAATACCAGAAAAATAGGAGATTTTAAAAGTGGCAGGACGAGTAAGGAAAAAGCGTGTTCGCCCAAAGTTTAATAAAAAAATGAGAAAAAAACTTGTTTTTTTATTTGGAGCGTTGATGCTGATTTTATTTGGATTAATAGTCAGAATTATTTATTTAAATATAGAAAACAAAGATGAATATGAGAAAATCGTACTAGACCAACAGGCTTATGGTAGTAAGATTATTCCATTTAGAAGGGGAGATATTCTCGATAGAAATGGAACAATTATTGCTACTAGTGAGCCTGTTTATAGTGTAATTATGGATTGTTCCGTAATTAATTCTAATAAAATAGTTAAAAGCAAAACTTTAGAAGTTTTAAAGAGGGTATTTGAAGAATTAGATGAAAATCAAGTTAATCAGATTCTCAAAGAAAAGAAAAACAGCAGATATGTTGTTTTATTAAAGCAGCAAACGAAAGATAAAAAAGAAGCATTTGAAAAACTAAAAAAGGACTCAAAAGATAAAAAGAATATTAAAGGCATATGGTTCGAAAAACATTACCAAAGAAAATATCCATATGGTTCTTTGGCAAGTTCTGTTATTGGATTTTCTTCATCAGGTAATGTTGGAACAATAGGATTAGAAAATCAATATAATAGTACTTTAAATGGTGTAAACGGAAGAGAATATGGTTATCTTAAATCATCAGATAATCTTGAAAAAGCAATTGTGGAGCCTAAAGATGGTAAATCAATTGTTACTACAATTGATGTTAATTTACAATCAATTGTTGAGAAAAAAATAAAAGAATTTAATGATGCATATGCTAATAATGCTCATCCAGGAACTGGTAGTAAACATACAGCAGTTATTATGATGAATCCAAATAATGGTGAAATTTTGGCTATGGCAAATTATCCTAATTTTGATTTAAATAATCCAAGAGATTTAACAGCATATTATAGTCAAGATGAAATTAATGCAATGTCAGAAGAAACTAAAATGGATAATTTAAATAAATTGTGGCAAAATTTCTGTGTGAACTACACATATGAACCTGGTTCAATCCAAAAACCTCTTACAGTAGCAACAGGATTGGAAACTGGTGCTGTGACAAAAGATATGACATTTTATTGTGATGGTGGTGAGACATTTGGAAATACAAGAATCAAATGTGAAAGTCATCATGGAGTACAAACGGTTCAACAGGCTCTTATGAATTCGTGCAATGATTCTTTGATGCAAATGTCGTATCTTATAGGAAAAGAAAGATTTGAAAAATACATGAAATTATTTGGAATGTATCAAAAAACTGGCATAGATTTACCAGGTGAGGTTCAGAATAAGGGATTGATTAGAACTGCAGATAAAATGACACCGGTTGATTTGGCAACAAATGCTTTTGGGCAAAACTATAACTGTACAATGATTCAAATGGTTTCTGCTTTTTCAAGTGTAATTAATGGGGGAAGCTATTACCAACCACATGTGGTAAAGAAAACTATAGATTCAAAGAACAATACTATTTCAGAAGTAGATAATAGTATTCTTAGACAGACGATTTCTAAGTCAACTAGTGATCAGGTTAGGGAGTACCTTTATCATGTAATAGATGGAGGAACGGGTAAAACAGCAAAGGTTGATGGATATTCAATGGGAGGTAAGACAGGAACAGCTGAAAAATTACCTCGAGGTAAACATAATTATTTAGTGTCCTTTATGGGCTATGTACCGCAGAATAATCCTAAGGTTATCATTTATTGTATTGTTGATGAACCAAATTCTGATAATCAACCACACAGTACATATGCTCAAAACATAGCTAGAGAAATACTAAAAGAATCACTTCCATATCTTGGAGTATATATGGATGAGGCACAGACTGGAGCAAATGCTGATAAATCTGTAATAGGAAATGGAGCAATTGCGCCAAAATCAGCACCACAGCAACAGAGTCAGCCAGCTGATTTGCCAATTGAATCATCTGATGTAGGTGATAATAATCAGCAAACAGGTGAGGAACAAAATCAAGAACAACAAGAAGAGGCTAAGCGTCAACAAGAAGAGGCTGCAGCCCAAGAACAAGCAAACCAAGCTCAACAATAGAGTAAAATTTATAAATTTGTTTTTAACTGGAGGTCAAAATGAAATTAGAAAATAAAAAAGTTTTAGTAGTTGGTACAGGTATAAGTGGAATAGCTGCCACAGAATTATTAATTGGAAAAGGCGTTCAAGCTACATTGTTTGACGGTAATAAAGATTTAGATTTAAATAAGCTTTATGAAAGAGCACCAAAATTAAAAGAAGTTCCTATTATATTAGGTGAACTGGGAGATAAAATCAAAGAATTTGATGTTGCTGTATTAAGTCCAGGTGTTCCAACCGATTTGCCATTTGTAAATGAAATGAGAGACAATGGAATTAGCATCTGGGGCGAAATTGAACTTGCGTATTATTTTTCAAAAGGATTAATTGGTGCTATTACAGGTACAAATGGAAAAACAACAACAACTGCTTTAACAGGAGAAATTTTGAAGAATTATTATAATGATGTAAAAGTAGTTGGAAATATAGGAATTCCTTACACATCAGTTGCAAAAGATACAACAGAGAAGACAGTTACTATTGCAGAAATTAGTAGTTTTCAATTAGAGACAATTCATGAATTTGCACCAAAAGTAACTGCAATTTTAAATATTACACCAGATCATTTAAATAGACATCATACAATGCAAAACTATATAGAAGCAAAAGAAGCTATTACAAAGAATCAGAAAGAGAATGATGTGACGGTTCTTAATTATGAAGATGAGGTTTTACGAGAGTTTGGTAAAACATTAAAGAATAAAGTTGTTTTCTTTAGCAGTCAGAGAAAACTTGATAACGGATTCTATTTAGAAAATGATGTTATTTATAAAGCAGAAAATGGTGTAGCTAAGAGATTTATTCAGGTTGATGAACTTAATTTATTAGGTGTTCATAACTTTGAAAATGTTATGGCGGCAAGTGCAGTAGCATCTGCTATGGGTGTGCCAGAAGATAAAATCATTGAAGTATTAAAGACATTTCAAGCTGTTGAACATAGAATTGAATATGTTACAGAGAAAAAAGGTGTAAAATATTACAATGATTCAAAAGGAACTAATCCTGATGCTGCTATTAAAGGAATACAGGCAATGAATCGTCCAACATTTTTAATTGGAGGAGGATATGATAAAGATTCAGAATATGATGAATGGATTGAAAGCTTTGAGGGTAAAGTAAAAAAATTAGTTCTTATTGGACAAACAAAAGAAAAAATTGCTGAATGTGCAAAAAAACATGATTTTAATGATGTAGTATTACTTGACACGTTTGAAGAAGCAGTGAATTATTGTCACGATAATGCAGTAAATGGAGATGCTGTTTTGCTATCACCAGCATGTGCAAGTTGGGGAATGTTTGCTAATTATGAAGAAAGAGGTAGAATATTTAAAGAATTAGTAAATAATTTCTGCGATTAAAGTCAGGGGGACTGTTATGGCGAGTATAAAGAGTAAAAAAAACAAAGTTGTAGCTTCAAGGAAAGCTGCAACTGCACCAAAAAAAAGAACAACTTCAAGGGCCATTACCAGTACTCGAACTGTGTCAACAACAAGAGCATTAACAGACGAAGAGATAATTAGAAAAGCAAGAAATTCCAAATATAAATCGAGAATAAATGATAAAATAAAACCAAATACCATGAAAAATTATTTGGATTATAATTTTTTATTCATAATGTTTTTTTTGATTTGTTTTGGATTGATAATGCTTTATAGTACAAGTTACTATACAGGTTTAAATAAATTTAATGATCCTATGTTTTATATGAAAAAACAAATTCGATCAGTTGTTATAGGATTCATATTGATGTATTTTGTAATGAAAATAAACTATAAAGCATTAAGAAGATGGGCTTTCCCCTTATTGTGTTTTGCTACATTTTTATGCTGTTTGGTTTTTGTACCTAAAATTGGTATTGTAAGAAATGGTTCAAGACGATGGATTGGTTTTGGCAGTTTTACAGTACAACCGTCAGAAATTGCAAAAGTTTGTGTAATTATCTGGATGGCATATTTCCTTGAAAGAACTGCGAAAGAAGCAAAAGATGTAAAATACGTAATTAAAGCGTTGGTTACGGTTTCAGTTGTTGCAGTAGAAATTGTTATTTCAAATTTAAGTACCGCTCTTATTGTGGTTGGTATAGCACTTGTTATGATTTATGTGGTTATAAAAAAATCAAAACAAATATTTGCAGTTTGTGGTTTCCTTTCAATTCTAGGAATAGCTGCAATTAAGCTTCAATCGTATAGAGGTGATCGTTTAAAAGCATGGTTATCTCCTGAAAAAGCTGGAGCAAAAGGAGAACAAACATTACAAGGTTTATATGCAATTTGTTCAGGAGGCTTTTTGGGAAAAGGTCTTGGAAAAAGTATGCAAAAAATGGGACGTTTACCAGAGGCTCAAAATGATATGATTTTTTCAATTATATGTGAAGAATTGGGAATATTTGGAGCTATTTGCTTAGTAGTATTATTTGTCTTGCTAATCTGGAGAATGATGATTATAGCTAATAATGCACCAGATTTATTTGGAACACTTATTGTTGTTGGGGTAATGGCACATATAGCTTTACAAGTTGTACTAAATGTAGCTGTAGTAACAAATACAATTCCAAATACCGGTGTTACGTTACCGTTTGTAAGTTATGGAGGTACTTCAATCATTATTTTGATTGCGGAGATGGGATTAGTTTTGTCAGTATCAAGAGGAATAAAATTTCAGAATTAGGTTTTTATGAGGTATCTAGATTATGCGAAAAAAAATAAAAATTGAAGAAATAGAAAATCTTGCACTAGATGATACAACAACAAAAAAAGATAATGATAAAAGTGATAAACACAAAATTAACAAAATAAATTATAATGGAATTGGTAATGACGTGGAGTCAAAAAGTAAGGTAGTAAATCTATATTCAATTCCCAAACCATTAAAAATTCTTTTGGGAATTGTTATGGTATTGCTTGTGATTTTTATTGTCTTGTGCTCTGTTTTTAAGTTAAAAAAAGTCGAGATAGAGGGCAATACATTATATGACAACGAGAAAATAAAAAAAGTTGTTTTGAATGATAGTAATAGTTGGAATACACTTTATGTTTTTATAAAATATCGGATGACGAATACAAAAGATACTCCATTTATTAATGAAATGAACATAAAAATGGTTAATCCGACAACACTAAAGATTAATGTTTGTGAAAAGGAGATGTTAGGATATATTTATATTCCTGCGATAGATTCAAATGCTTATTTTGATAGAGATGGAATAGTAATAGAGCTGTCAAAAAGAATAATTCCTAACGTCCCAAAGGTGGATGGGTTATCGTGCGCAAAAGTTGTGCAATATGAAAAGTTACCAGTAGCATCAAGTAAATTGAAGGATTTGCTGGAACTTACTAGATCTTTAAAAAAATATAAAATTCCACCAGACCTGATAGTATACTTAAAAGATGATACTCCTAGTTTAAAATATAAGGATGTAGAAGTTCCTTTAGGAAAAACAGTTGAATACACTCCTAAAATAGAACGTCTTTGTCAGATATTGAAGTCTTTAAATAATATGAAAGGTGTGTTACACTTAGATAAGTGGAACAGTGGGGACAGTAATATTATTTTTGAAAAGACTCAATAGTGTTTATCGACTTGATTATATTAAATAATTAGATAAAATGAACAATTTATTGTTGATTATTTTTGGAAAAAATTATATTATTATTTATATAGGTGTTTGTTGGTAAAAAAATATTAAAATAACAGGCGCTATGGATGTTTCTATTATTGAATATAAGGGGTAAGCAAACGTTATTCACATTGTGGAAACTGAATCCATATTTATAATACGGGAGAGAAAGAGGAGGATGGACTTTGCTTGAAATTAAACAAACTGAGACAGATGCTAGCGCAAAAATAATAGTAGTTGGTGTAGGTGGCGCTGGTAATAATGCTGTTAATAGAATGGTAGATGAGAATATTGAAGGTGTAGAATTTATAGGTGTTAATACAGATTCTCAGGCTCTACAATTATGCAAAGCACCAACATTAATTCAAATTGGAGAGAAATTAACTAAAGGGTTAGGCGCTGGAGCTCAACCTGAGATTGGACAAAAAGCTGCAGAAGAAAGTGCAGAAGAATTGACAGCGGCAATTAAGAATGCTGACATGGTATTTGTTACATGTGGAATGGGTGGTGGAACTGGTACAGGTGCTGCACCAGTAGTGGCTAAAATTGCTAAAGAGCAAGGAATCCTTACTGTCGGCGTAGTTACTAAGCCATTTAGATTTGAAGCTAAACAAAGAATGATTAATGCTGTTGGTGGAATTGATAGACTTAAAGACAGTGTAGATACATTAATTGTAATCCCAAATGATAAATTATTAGAGATTGTTGATAGAAGAACAACTATGCCAGATGCTTTAAAGAAGGCAGATGAGGTTTTACAACAGGCAGTACAGGGAATTACAGATTTGATTAATGTTCCATCTTTAATTAACTTAGATTTTGCAGATGTTCAGACTGTAATGAAAGATAAAGGATTAGCACATATTGGTATTGGTACAGCCAAAGGTGATGACAAAGCAATTGAAGCCGTTAAGCTTGCTGTTGCATCTCCATTGTTGGAAACAACAATTAATGGTGCTTCACATGTAATTATTAATATTTCAGGTGACATTTCATTAGTTGATGCAAATGATGCTGCTACATATGTCGAAGAACTTGCAGGTTCAGATGCTAATATAATTTTTGGTGCTAAATATGATGAATCTATGACAGATGAAACAATTATTACAGTAATTGCTACTGGCTTAGAGGAAGTTGATGCAGATAGAGTAAGAATTGGTGCAATGGGTGGAGCTTCAGCTAACAATAGTGCTAATTCAAATGGATTTGTTAGATATTCTCAACCACAGAATACTTATTCACAACAGAATTCGCGCCCATCAGGTGTTAATTATGGTTTTGGTTCAGATTCTGTAGGTAATGTTGGAAATATGCGTTCAAATAATACTTCAGCATATAACAATAATTCGCAAGATTCTGTATACGGTTCATTACAGAAACCGCGTCAACCAGAAAGTACAGTTTCACCGGTTGAAATTAGTATTCCAGATTTTTTAAAAAGTTCTAGAAAATAAGATATAATAACTCCAAAGTATGATTTGTCATATTTTGGAGTTTTGTTTTATTAACAAGAAAAATAAATCACCTGTTAATTATAGATTAGTACAACAAGGATGGTTGTTGATATAAAATTTAACATTTAAAAATAAAACTTTATATTAATATTTAAAATTTTATTTTTTATTGTTTTCGAAATTATAAAAATATAACAAAAATTCTATATTTTATCAAAAAAGAGATTCCGAAATACAAAATAAAGGTAATGCATTGCCAAGGAGGGGGATGTTTATGTTACTAGAGTTTTTGGGAGCCGATCATGAAGTAACAGGAAGTTGCCACTATATTAGTTTTAACGGAATTAATATTTTAGTAGATTGTGGAATGGAGCAAGGACCAGATATTTATGTTAATCAAGAAATACCTGTAAATGCGACATTAATTGATTATATTTTTATAACACACGCTCATATTGATCATTCGGGATTATTGCCATTACTTTATAATCATGGATTTAGAGGTAAGATTTATGCAACAAAAGCGACATGTGAATTATGTGACATTATGTTAAAGGATTCTGCCCATATTCAAGAGTTTGAAGCAGAATGGAAAAACAGAAAAGCTAAAAGAGCCGGAAAAGAAAAAGTAATCCCAATGTACACAGTAGAAGATGCAGTGGGAGTTATGGATTTTTTTATTCCTTGTGAATATAATCAAAAAATAAAAATAACTGAAGGTTTAGAAGTTAGATTTATAGATGCAGGTCACTTGTTAGGCTCTTCATCAATTGAGATGTGGATTACGGAAGAAGATAAAAATAGATACGTCCAGGATTTAATGGAAAATGAAAAGTATATTACAAAAAAAATTGTTTTTTCAGGGGATATAGGAAGTGGAAATAGACCATTAATTAAGAATCCCGAATATATTAAAACTGCCGATTATGTGATAATGGAATCAACATATGGAAACAGAAATCATCAAGTATCTGTAGATTATGCATATGCGTTGGCAAAGGTTATTAAAGACACATTTGAAAAAGGCGGAAATGTTGTTATTCCTGCTTTTGCGGTTGGTAGAACACAAGAGTTATTGTATTTTTTACGAAGAATAAAAACTGAAAGTATTTTGCCAGAATATGAAGATTTTGAGGTTTACATTGATAGTCCACTTGCTATTGAAGCAACAAATATATTCCATAAAAATGTAGTAGATTGTTTTAATAAAGAAGCAAGTAAATTAATAATGTCTGGAGTTAATCCACTTAAATTTCCTCAATTAAAAGTGGCTACAACGAGTGATGATTCAAGAGCTATAAATTTCATTGATAATCCAAAAGTGATTATTTCAGCATCAGGAATGTGTGAGGCTGGAAGAATAAGGCATCATTTGAAACATAATCTCTGGAGAAAAGAGTCAACGATTGTTTTTGTCGGTTATCAAGTACCAGGAACACTTGGATATAGTTTGTTGAATGGCACTAAGAAAGTTAGATTGTTTGGTGAGGAAATTGATGTAAGGGCAAGAATTTTGAATTTGCCTGGAATAAGTGGGCATGCGGATAAAGATCATTTAATAAAATGGATAAGCCAATTTAAAGATAGTCATCCAAAGAAAGTATTTGTTGTACATGGGCAAGATCAAGTTACTGATATTTTTGCAGATACAATTACTAGAGAAGTCGGTTTTTCTGCGATTGCACCATATAGTGGTGATACGTACGATTTACTTACAGGAGAGTGCATAAAAAAAGGTCAAAAGATAAAAGCAAAAACAAGTGACAAAAAGAAAGAACGTACATATTCATCACAAGTATTTGCAAGACTTGTTGCTATGGGGGAGCGTTTGATGGCTGTTATTATGAAAAATGAAGGTGTAGCAAATAAAGATTTGGCAAAATTTGCTGATCAGATAAAGGCATTGTGTGATAAATGGGATAGATGAATATAGGGTGACAAATGTACATAATAAAACTATAAAATAAAAGTTGTTGTTAATTGATAATTGCCCTTCTTACTAAAAAAATAGTAAGGAGGGTATTTGTATGAATGATTTTATTTCTTTTCTATAAAAAAATGTATCTCACATTGACAATCGTTTTATTCCTATAGTAAAATAAAAAAAGTATGTTAAAATTCAAGAAAAATTAGGAGGCCAAAATGGTTAAGGTTATAGATTTAATTTCAGAAGAAGTAGTTAAAGCTTTTGTTGAAGCCGGCTATGATTCAAAATACGGTAAAGTTACTTTATCTAACAGACCGGATTTATGTGAATATCAATGTAATGGAGCAATGGCAGCTGCTAAAGAATATCATTGTGCACCGTTTATGATTGCAGATAAGGTAGCAGAAAGATTAGCAGAAAATGACATGTTTTCTCAGGTGGATTCTGTCAAACCAGGATTTTTGAATATGAAATTAAACAATGATTATTTGGCAGATTATTTAAATAAAATGCAGAAAGATGAAGAAAGATTAGGATGTGACAAAGTTTCTAATCCTTCTACAATTATGGTTGATTATGGCGGACCAAATGTTGCTAAACCCCTTCACGTAGGACATCTTCGTTCTGCTGTAATAGGTGAAAGTGTTAAGCGATTGGCTAAATTTATGGGCAATAATGTAATAGGTGATGTTCACTTGGGCGATTGGGGACTTCAAATGGGTCTTATTATTACTGAATTAAAACTACGTAAGCCAGAATTGGTTTATTTTGATGATTCGTATGATGGCGAATACCCAACAGAACCACCATTTACAATTTCAGAATTAGAAGAGATTTATCCAACTGCTAGTGGAAAGTCAAAAGAAGATTCAAAATACAAAGAAGCTGCGATGCAGGCAACTTTTGAATTGCAAAGCGGAAGAAAAGGTTATAGAGCATTGCTTAAACATATTTTAGATGTTTCAGTAACTGACTTAAAAAGAAACTACGAAAAATTAAATGTTTCATTTGATTTATGGAAAGGTGAATCTGATGCACAGCCATATATTCCAGATATGGTTAAAAAAATGAAGGAAGATGGATTCGCATATATCAGTGATGGAGCATTAGTCGTTGATGTTAAAGAAGAAACAGATACTAAAGAAGTTCCACCATGTATGATTCTTAAATCAGACGGAGCATCTTTATATAACACAACAGATCTTGCTACAATGGTATGGAGAATGAAAGATTATAATCCTTCTAAACTAATTTATGTAGTAGATAAAAGACAGGAATTATATTTCACACAGGTATTTAGATGTGCTAAGAAGACAGGTATTGTAGGAAAAGATACAGAACTTAAATTCTTAGGTTTCGGTACAATGAATGGTAAAGATGGTAAGCCTTTCAAAACTCGTGAAGGTGGAGTTATGCGTCTAGAGTATCTTTTAAAGAGCATTAATGAGCAGATGTATAATAAAATCTTAGAGAACAAAAAGAACAAAGAAGAAATTGATTTTGATGAAAACGAGGCAAAGAAGGTTTCGGAAGAAGTTGCTCTTGCAGCTATTAAATATGGAGATTTATCAAATCAGGCAAGTAAAGATTATATTTTCGATATAGATAGATTTATTTCGTTTGAGGGAAATACGGGACCATATATTTTATATACAATAGTTCGTATTAAATCAATTTTAGCAAAATATAATGCTGAGCAAAAAGATGCAAAAGAGTGTGCAACTAAAATTAAGGGAGCTCATTCTAAATCAGAAAAAGATTTAATGTTGGCTCTTGTAAAATTCAATGCTGTAATGGAAAATGCATATGAAGAAGTTGCACCACATAAAATTTGTGCGTTTATATATGAATTAGCAAATGCATTTAATAGTTTTTATCACAATAATAAAATTTTAGCTGAAGAAAATGAAGAAATAAAAACATCATATATTGCTTTATTACTTTTAACAAAAGATGTATTAGAAAAATGTATTGATGTATTAGGTTTTTCTGCGCCAGAAAGAATGTAGTAAATAGAAAATATCAAATGTAGTTCGGAGGATATTGTGAGTAATTTAAGAAGTGAAATTGAAAAAAGAAGAACATTTGCCATAATCTCGCATCCAGATGCTGGTAAGACAACATTAACGGAAAAATTTCTTTTATACGGAGGTGCTATTAATTTGGCGGGTTCCGTAAAAGGAAAGGCAACTGCTAGACATGCTGTATCAGATTGGATGGAAATTGAAAAACAAAGAGGTATTTCAGTAACGTCTTCTGTTTTACAGTTTAATTATGGTGGATATTGCATTAATATTCTTGATACACCTGGACATCAAGATTTCTCGGAGGATACATATCGTACTCTTATGGCAGCTGATTCTGCTGTAATGGTAATTGATGCAAGTAAAGGTGTTGAGGCGCAAACAAGAAAACTATTTAAAGTTTGTGTGATGAGACATATTCCAATCTTCACATTCATCAATAAGATGGATAGAGATGCTAATGATACTTTTGATTTGTTAGAGGATATTGAAAATGAATTAGGAATTGAGACATGTCCTATTAACTGGCCAATTGGTTCAGGTAAACAATTTAAAGGTGTTTATGATAGAGAAACTAAAAAAGTTATGACTTTTTCTGATACATTAAAAGGTACAAAAGAAGGAACGGAAAAAGAAATAGACATTGATGATCAAGTACTTGAAGAAGAAATAGGAACAGAATTTAAAGAAAAACTATTAGAAGATATTGAACTTTTAGATGGAGCTGGGGCTGAATTTGATATTGAAAAAGTATCAAAAGGTGAACTTTCACCAGTGTTCTTTGGTTCAGCATTAACCAACTTCGGTGTAGAAACATTTTTGCAGCACTTTTTGAAAATGACATATTCTCCGTTGGCAAGAAATTCTGATAAAGGATTAATTGATCCATTTACAAATGATTTTTCTGCTTTTGTATTTAAAATTCAAGCAAACATGAATAAAAATCATAGAGATAGAATTGCTTTTATGAGAATATGTTCAGGTAAATTTACAGCTGGAATGGAAGTTACACACGTTCAGGGTGGCAATAAAAAGGTTAAATTATCTCAGCCTCAACAGATGATGGCTGATGAGAGAAAAATCGTTGATGAAGCTTATGCAGGTGATATTATAGGTATTTTTGATCCTGGAATTTATTCTATAGGTGATACTTTGACAACAGCTAAAGATAAATTCTCTTTTGAGGGAATTCCTACATTTGCTCCAGAGCATTTTGCTAGATGTTCATTAATCGATTCAATGAAGAGAAAACAGTTTGTAAAAGGCGTAACACAGATTGCACAAGAAGGTGCCATTCAAATTTTTCAAGAATACAAGGGTGGTATGGAAGAAATCATTGTAGGTGTAGTTGGCGTTCTGCAGTTTGATGTTTTAAAATTCAGACTTAAGAGTGAGTATAATGTTGATATAAGATTAGAAAACTTACCATATGAGTATATTCGTTGGATTGGTAATCCAAAAGACGTCAATATTGATACTCTTTCAGGTACATCAGATATGAAGAAGGTTAAAGACATGAAAGACCGTCCATTGTTATTATTTGTTAATGAATGGAGTATAGGAATGACTTTAGATCGTAACGAAGGTTTAATTTTAGAAGAGTTTTCTAAAAATTAATGCAAGACTAATTATGTGTTATTATGCAAATTTGTCTTGGTTTTAATAATTATTTAAAGGCGCTTGTAACATTATACATATTATATATTATAAATTTTTAGCGATTGAATTAAAGCAAGGAAGCGAAAATTCAATCGCTTTTTATGTATAAATATTTAATCATAAATAATAGAAAAATCATAAAGATTCTTAATAGCTATCAAAATAAAAAAATGTGTGTAGTTATATTTGCCAAAAGGTTCAAACATGTATTATAATTATATGGCGGCGATAAAAGTAATTCGTAAAGATATAGTAATTAGATGAATTTTTAGAAAAAATATATAAACAAAATATTGACAAAGTATTTGAATCACGATATTATTATACAAGTCAAGTGATAGATTATTAAGTTCTATGAATTTTCTATATTTCTATATTTCGTATTTTATAAATCCCGTTGATACTAGAAAATAGATTATATGTTAAGAAATCTTATTAAGAAGTTTTATTATGTATTGATTTGTTTTTACAACTATGTTTGTTTTTTGCGCGCAAAAACTAATTAAAGTATATAATAAAACAAATCAAGTAAAGAAAAAAGTTCGAAGAAGACTAATGTAAGGAATAATCGAATAATTTCATAAAAATGAGTAAGTTACTTGACATCAAAAATAGTATAACATAAAAATGAACATTGATTAAAAGGAGATAAAAGATGGCAAAAGAAGATAAGTTAAAGGCATTAGATGCGGCGATTTCACAAATTGAAAAACAGTATGGAAAAGGTTCTATCATGAAACTTGGTGAAAATGCAGCTGATATGAATGTAGAAGCAGTTCCTACTGGTTCATTGAGCTTAGATATAGCATTAGGTGTAGGAGGACTTCCAAAGGGACGAATCATTGAAGTATATGGTCCTGAATCATCAGGTAAAACAACAGTTGCATTACATTGTGTTGCTGAAGTTCAAAAAAGAGGTGGTATTGCAGGTTTTATAGATGCTGAGCATGCTCTAGATCCTGCATATGCAAAAAATATAGGTGTAGATATCGATAATTTATATATTTCTCAACCAGATAATGGAGAGCAAGCACTTGAAATTACAGAGACAATGGTACGTTCAGGGGCAGTTGATATTGTGATTGTCGATTCAGTTGCTGCTTTAGTTCCAAAAGCTGAAATTGATGGTGATATGGGTGATTCACATGTAGGTTTGCAGGCTAGACTTATGTCTCAAGCTTTGAGAAAATTAACAGGTGTTATCAGCAGATCAAAATGTACAGTTATTTTTATCAACCAGTTAAGAGAAAAAGTAGGTGTTATGTTTGGAAATCCAGAGACAACAACAGGTGGTCGTGCATTAAAATTCTACTCATCTGTTCGATTAGATGTTAGAAGAGTTGAAACATTAAAACAAGCTGGAGAAGTGATTGGTAATCATACAAGAGTAAAAATTGTAAAAAACAAGGTAGCACCACCATTTAAAGAAGCAGAATTTGATATTATGTTTGGACAAGGTATTTCTAAAGAGGGGGATATTCTTGATTTGGCAGCAAACATTGATATAATCACAAAATCAGGTGCATGGTATTCTTATGAAGGTGAAAAGATTGGCCAAGGAAGAGAAAACGCTAAAACATATTTAAGAGAAAACCCAGAATTTAGAGATATGATTGAGGCAAAAGTAAGAGAGCATTATTTTAGCAATGATGAAGAAGAAACAGATGAAAAATCAGACAAAACTGATAGCAAAGCAGCAAAAGATACAGCTAAAAAAGCAGCATCTGATTCAGCACAAAAGGATAACAAATAATGAATGACATATCTGTTACGTCAATTAAGCCAATTACAAAGAAAAAGTTTAAAGTAAGATTTGACAACGGAATAGAGGTCGAACTTTATAAAGGGGATATTAAAACATTTGATTTATTTGACGGTTGTACATTAGATGGTAGTAAACAGAAAGAATTCTTTACTGATTTTCTTGGAAAAAGAGCTACTAAAAGGGCTATGCATATTTTGGAAAAAGCAGATAGAACCGAACAGGAAATAAGAGATAAGTTGAAGAAGAATTCATATCCTGAAGAGTGCATTGATATAGCAATTAATTATCTATATAGTTATCATTATTTAGATGATGAAAGGTATGCACAAAATTATGTCATGTTTTATAATGATACTAGAAGCCAACAAAAAATCAAATTTGATCTTCAAAGGAAAGGCGTAAGCAGAGATATTATTAATAGTGTTTTAGAAGAATATTATTTGGATAATGAACTTGATCAAATAAAAAAATGGATTGAAAAAAAACACTTTGATATTGAAAAAGCAGATGCAAAAGGTTTTAATAGGATGTATTCATTTTTACTTAGGAAGGGTTTTAAAAGTTCAAATGTGTTAAAAATGTTGAAAAAAGATAATTTTTATGATGATTAACTACAAAATTTACTTTGAAACCTTCTATTTGCTTGACAGAAGTGTACAAAAAGGATAAAATTTAAGTGTTGTAAATTATGACATTGAAAGTTATGTTTTTGTTATATGTACAATGAAAATTTAATAAGGGAGGTGCTCCTGTGTCGACGATTATAGTGGGTATCGTGACGTTTGTTCTTACCGCTGCATTAGTGTGGTTCGTTTCATCATGGCATCAGAAGACATCAGCAGATTCTAAGATTAATCGTGCTGAAGAGCAGGCTCGTGGAATAATCGATAATGCCGTTAAATCAGCAGAAGAGAAAAAACGAGAAGCTATGCTTGAAGTCAAGGAAGAATCAATTCGTACAAAGAATGAGCTTGATAAAGAAATCAAGGAAAGACGTTCTGAAATATCTCGTAATGAGAGAAGAATTAATCAGAAGGAAGAAAACCTTGATAAGAAACTCGAAGCCATGGAAAGACGAGAACAGAGTTTTAATGCTAAGGAAGAACAATTAGCAAAGCAAAAAGACAAAATTGCAAAGCTAAATGAACAAAGATTACAGGAACTAGAAAGAATCTCCGGATTAACCTCTGAACAAGCAAAAGAATATCTCTTAAAAACCATTGAAGAGGACGTTAAACTTGATACTGCTAAGATTATCAAGGAAATGGAATCTCAAGCAAAAGAAGAAGCAGGAAAAAAGGCAAAAGAATATGTTATAACAGCAATTCAGAAATGTGCAGCTGATCATGTGGCTGAAACAACAATATCTGTTGTTCAGTTACCTAATGATGAGATGAAAGGTAGAATCATAGGTCGAGAAGGACGTAATATTAGAACACTTGAGACGATGACAGGTGTTGATTTAATTATTGATGATACACCAGAAGCTGTGATACTATCTGCGTTTGATCCAATCAGACGAGAAGTAGCAAGAATTGCCTTAGAAAAGTTAATTGTAGACGGACGAATTCATCCGGCTAGAATCGAGGAAATGGTTGAAAAAGCTAAGAAGGAAGTAAACCAAATGATTCATGAAGCTGGAGAAAGTGCAGTATTAGAAGTTGGAGTTCATGGTATTCATCCAGAGTTGGTTCGATTACTTGGTAAAATGAAGTTTAGAACAAGTTATGGACAGAATGCTTTGAAACATTCGATAGAAGTGGCACAGTTAGCAGGATTATTAGCTTCAGAAGTAGGAGAGGATGTACGTTTAGCAAAGAGAGCTGGTTTATTGCATGACATTGGAAAAGCAGTTGATCATGAAATGGAAGGGTCTCATGTGCAATTAGGAGCTGAGCTTTGTAAGAAGTATAAAGAATCAGGCTTAGTGATTAATGCGGTTGAAGCTCATCATGGGGATGTTGAGGCTGAGTCGTTAATTGCATGTTTAGTACAAGCTGCAGATACGATTAGTGCTGCTAGACCAGGTGCAAGACGTGAAACATTAGAGACATACTCTAATAGATTAAAACAATTAGAGGATATCGCAAACGGTTATAAGGGTGTAGAGAAATCATTTGCAATTCAGGCAGGTAGAGAGATTAGAATAATGGTTGTTCCTGAACAAGTAAGCGATGCAGATATGGTACTTATGGCTAGGGATATTTCAAAACAAGTTGAAGATGAATTAGAATATCCTGGACAGATTAAGGTTAATGTAATTCGTGAATCTAGAGTTACCGATTATGCAAAGTAGAATTTAAAAATTTTTTGCCAGTAGTTGTCATAACTACTGGCATTTTGTTGTGTAGCAAGGTTTTAATAAACCCCCTGCTATGCAGGGGGACAACAGACGCTTTAGCTTACAGTAAAAACCTCCCGTGATATAATAACTTTGGTTCGCCAGCCAAGTTAAATATTACAGGAGGTG
>Ga0256405_10000693_pt1 | contig 106704 bp, 179 predicted proteins | sample RumenRJG_02DNA_FD_189096 | JGI IMG/M metagenome (GOLD analysis project Ga0256405, IMG submission 189096) | Bovine rumen microbial communities from Lethbridge, Alberta, Canada - RJG_02 | ecosystem: Host-associated > Mammals > Digestive system > Stomach > Rumen | place: Canada: Alberta...
CAAAGAATTAATGTTCTTTGCACAAGCCCCTCACTTTAGGGAGGGGTTATTGACATTTCTAAATATGTATTGTTTTAATTATTTTTTTGCCCTTTTAGTTATTTCTCATTAATTCATACAGTTTTGTAATTTCATCGTCAGTGAACTGTCTTACAGCACCGTCAGCATCTGGTTTACCTGTAGCCTTCTTACTGAAGAGTGAACGATAGGTATCTTTTTCATTATCATCCTTTGGATGCCACAGTTGATAAGCAAAATAAGCATGGTCATACTTATCATTTTTAAGCATGTTCATTACAGCTTTACGTTTAATATTCGAATTACCCTCGCCTTCACTGTCTTCTGCTTCACTGATGGCTTTCTTTTCAAATATTTTCTTTACTTCCTCAGTAACGATACTTTTTACATGATTTCTCAGGCCTTGTCTGTCAAGACTTTCACGTATCATCTTTTTTAATTCGTTTTTTAATGTATTTCTGTCCATTACGTATGAATTTTCTTATAAATATCAGTTAAATTCTATTAATTCCTTGGTTATTTCAAAAAAATGTAGTATATTTGCAACTGAAAAATAAATAAAAAAAAATTAATTAATATGGATAAAAACAACAATGGAACAACCACATTTGTTAATATTGCAAGTGGTGATGTAAGTAAGGTACCAACTGATACAACGGTAACACAAATGTATAATGATGTTGATGAAGGGGATTTTGATTTGCCAATTGATGATGAACGTCTATATAGGATGTATTGTTTGGTATTGAGACAATTGTCCCCAATGCAGAAGGGAATACAGTCAGCCCATGCAATTGTAGAATATGCTGATTTGTTCGGTGATACAATTGAATATAAGGAATGGTCAAAACTTGATAAGACAATTATTGTCCTTGATGGCGGTACCTTATTTGACTTGGATGATATCCGTGAGAAACTTGACGAACATGAAATTAAGTACGCAGAGTTCATGGAAGAGGATTTGGGTATGATTACCACAGCATTCTGTTTTATTGTTGATGACCACGTATTCGATGATGATACATATCCTGATTTCTATACATGGAGAAACAGAAAATATCCGAATAGGTCAATTCTTACAGACCTTACTTATTCACCAAGCAGTCTTAGTGGAGATATAGATTATAGTAAACATTATAAGGAATGGATTGATACTGTAATTGAAGGAGAAAATAATGAATTCCTTAGAGAACTTATTATGAGTAAACGTTTAGCAAACTAATGTAAATTACTGAGAATGAATAGTATAGTAAAGTGGTTCGGTGGAAAAAATTCTATGTTTAATAATATTTTAGCACAATTTCCTGAGAAGGGTTCATATGATACTTATATCGAGCCTTTTGGTGGTTCTTTCGGTGTTGGTTTCCATACACCGGAAGATTTAATTGCACCTATTGAGATATACAATGATTTATACAATAATGTATATTGTCTTTTTAAGGTATTAACTGACAAGGAGTTATTTGAGCAGTTCAAGGCGTTGTGTGATTGTTCTTATTACAATGAATATTTCCGTCAAGAGTTTAAGGAAAAACTTAAAGAAGATAATCTCTCAGAACTTATGAGGGCATATTATTTCTTCTATGTAAACCGTAGCAGTCATAATGGTATTGGTGGTTTTTCCATGAACAGAGTGGTTAGAAGAAATATGGCCAAATCTGTAAGTGACTTCATGTCTACGATTGACCGTCTTCCGGAGATACATCAGAGATTAAGTAAAGTAATGGTGTTACGTAGGGATGGAATGAAACTGATGGATGAATATAGTTCACCAAACGTATTCATTTATGCAGACCCACCTTATGTACTGTCTACAAGGTCTTCTGCTGAAAGATATGTCGTTGATATGACTGATGAACAACAGCAAGAGTTTATTGAAACTTGTCTTAGAAGTAAGGCAAAATTGCTTATCAGTGGATATGACAATGAATTGTATAATCAATTAACAGACAATGGGTTTACTAAACTTCAGTTTGAAGTTAACACAATTAGTGGTAATAGAAAGCCCAAGACAAAGGTAGAAACGCTTTGGAAAAATTATTAAGATATAATAATGCGAAATATTCTATTTGTACAATTTGCCAACAGCATGTTTAAAAGGCATGGCTCATGTGATACCTATTGGGATGTTTTCTATAAGAAATGGGAAAATATCGGGTATTACATGGGTAAGAATACCTTTGAGATACCCAAATGGATTACTGAGATTGCGTATTTTTTGCCGGACGATAATAAAGAGGTATTTTGGTGCAAAAATCACATTTCTGAGGTAATAAATCACATAAAAATCACGAAATACGACTTTGTTCTATTCTCATTGATGAATGCCAATCAATATTTCATACAGGATATTGTGAAGGCTTGCCCAAATCAGAAATTCCTAATTGGTGGATATAATGAGGATTTCATGTGGGAAATGCGTATACAATTCCCTAATATAAGAATATGTAACACTACAAAAGACACAGCAAGGGAACTTGGTGCAACTTATGAATTCGGAACTGATTATACTTTATTCAATGGTGAAAGGATTATACCAAGATTAACAATGTCCTATGGATGTCTTAACAACTGTAAATTCTGTATTGTACCTCATGGAAAGATTACATCAGTAAATGATAAGTACATTGAACAACAGATTAAATCATTTGAGCCGCTTGATTACAGATTAATCTATATTGACGATAAAACATTTGGTCAAGCAGACAATTACAGAAAATTAAAGGAATTATCTGATTTAACTGGTAAAGATGATTTCAATGGGTTTATTGTTCAGACAACATCCGGTATGTTAGTTAAGAAATCAGTGGATTTCAATGATATTGGTGTTAAAGTTGCTGAGATTGGTCTTGAGTCTTATAATGACGAAATACTAAGGAAATATAGGAAACCAAGTAGTGAAAAACTATTTGACAATGCAGTTGAAGCAGCAAGGGAAAGTGGTATAAAACTTATAGCAAATATTATAGTAGGTCTTCCTGAAGAAACAATTGATACATATCAAAAAACATATGATAGATTGATGTTTTTATTGTCAAAAGGACATCTAATTGGAGTAAACCCTGCTATATATACAAACTATGACGATGATGCAAATTTGGGTGAAATAGACTTCAAAGAAGATGAAAAGACTGAATTACACAAGGAATGGTGGGATAAATTCAATAATGCTGCGGCTGAAATTTTGTCCAATTAACAATTTTTAACAAAAAATATTTGGATATATGCAGAAAAAGTAGTATCTTTGCACGACGAAATGTAAAACATACCAATTCACTTGGTAAAACTACAATAATTATAATTTAGTAAATAAATAAATTTTTAAAATTTAATTTTTTTTTGTAAAAAGACTATGAAGAAGTTTATTTTTAGTTTGGTGATGGCTTTCGTAGCCATTATGAGTGCAAACGCACAGATTGCGACTGAGAACAGTAATGCATTGGATAACATTGCAGCAGGTGTAACGGTTGGTGCAAGTACCCCTCTTGATTTCAACTCTGTATTCCCTCTCAACACCAATGTTGGTGTAAAGGTACAGAAGGATTTTACCCCTGTATTCGGTGCTCAGATTGAGGCATTGGCTTTCTTGAATGATAACCATTTTGCCGACATTAAGACATTGGTTAAGACAACCAATCTTGGTTTTAACGGAGTGGTTAACCTTTCAAATGCATTTTGTGGCTACAATGGTACACCACGTACATTTGAGGTAAGTGCTGTAGCCGGCCTTGGATGGCTTCGTGCTTGGGACATTAAGGACAATAGTTTGTCTGCAAAGACAGGCGTTGATTTGGCTCTTAATCTTGGCAAGAACAAGGCTCATTCGTTTGTATTGACCCCTGCTGTATATTGGAATTTGCATAAGATTGATGCAATTCAGTTTACAAAGCATGGAGCACAGCTTGCACTTAATCTGACTTACATGTATCACTTTAAGACAAGCAATGGTACACATCATTTCAAGACCTATGATGTAGGTGCAATGATTAGTGAGATTGACCGTTTGAATGGCGCACTTGCAGAGTGTGAGAGCCGTGAGCCAAAGGTAGTTGAGAAGATTGTTGTTAAGGAGGTTCCTGTTACGGCTGATGGTCAGAAGGTTGTCGTTGATGAGAAGGGCACACCTGTCACAAATGACACAGACCGTGATGCTTGGATTGTTCCATTTAATAACAACAGTGCATATCTTAACGTTGAGGCACACTTCATCCTTAATCAGATTAGCCGTAATTCAGTTGTCGATATCGTAGCAACTGCATCTACCACCGGTACTGATGAGTATAATCAGAAGCTTTCTGAGTGGCGTGCACAGTCTGTTGCAACATACCTCAAGGGTCGTGGCATCAAGGTTAATAGTGCTGTCGGTAAGGGTAAGAACCCTGAAAGCGGACGTGTTGCTATTGTAACAATGGCGAAGTAAGAAAATACTTAATTTAAATCGTTCATTTGAGTAGGGTTTCGGTGATTACAATAATACGTGGTTGCTGAAACCTTTTTAATTTTTTTTTTAATATGTCCAAGATAATTCCTTATTGTAAGTTAAAAGAGGAACATTACGGTCCGAATGCCTTTGATGTTTCAAGGCCTAACATATTCGGTAATCCCTATACACATATTAAGAATAGGGAAACAAAGGCACAGATAAAGGTAAAGACTCGTGATGAAGCCATTGACCTATATGACCCATATTTTGACAACATGCTGAAAGATGAAACAGAAGTAGGTGAAATGTTCAGACAAGAATGGGATAGAATGTATGAGGCATATAAGACATATGATGAAATATACCTTGGATGCTTCTGTGATATAGGTAAAGAACGTTGTCATACAGAAATTATAGCAAAAAAACTAATTCAACGTTCAATGAAAGAAAAAATTGCTAAAATTAAGGAAAAACGTAAAGAAAAAAATTAATGTAACTTTTTAACGAAGAATGGATTGTCTAAAAGTATATTAATACGTTCTTCCATTAACTCACATGTATTACTGAAGTTTGCTACATCCTCATCTGTTAATTCAAACCACTCATTTAATACTCTTTTGTTCTCGAAATGAGTATGTAACATTTTTTCAATACGGTATGGATATTTTGTTGTATGGTAATTGGAAAGAAATAATTCTGTGGCATTACCGGTTTGGAGTTTTTTAATTCGGTTTTCTATTTTCCCCTTGGTAACACCTATTTTAAATAGATTATTTGCAGCATCGCAAATTAGATATACTATACCATCCATATACAATATTTAATTTAGGCGAAAATAAATTAATTTTCAATTTTTTAACATAAAATATTTGGATAATTGAGAAATAATTAGTATCTTTGCGAACGATAAAACCAAAAAATATATAAATAGATTATGTCTCAAAACGATTACGAAAGCATTTTGGCAAAGTACGAGATGGCACAGAAAATTGCAGAAGAGTTCCGTTACAACACAAACTTGGACGTGGTAATTAACAGTTATGCGGTTAGACTCAAGGAAATTAGTAAACAAATACGTTAAAAAATGAAATTTAGAGATTTATTCAATCAAGACACATGGCTTCCAGATTGGGATAAGATTTTCTCAATAAAGGAATTCAAGGATATGGAAACCTGTGAGCAGTCAAAGATATGGCACAAAGAAAAATTTTGTTCTACGCACACAAAATTAGTCACTCAGGCGTTACAGTCATTTTTGCTTAACCGTGAGAACATTGAGCCATCGGATAATGAATATTACATTATGATGATGTCTGCCGCAATATGTCATGACCTTGGAAAGCCTTCAACCACTAAGTTTGATGAGGAAAAGGGCGATTACACTACAAAGTGTCATGGACTTGTGGGTGCTAAGATTACACGTAGGTTGTTCTTCGATGAAGAATTTACATTACGTGAGAAGGTTTGCTATATGGTACGTCATCACATGGATTTACACCATATCTTTGATAAGGAGGAAATGTCTACCCGTAAGATGATTCAGTTGTCTCATGGTAGGGTAAGAGTTAAGGATATGCTTATTCTTAATATCTGTGATTCTCTTGGTTCTAAGAATGATGAAGAGGATGAAGAGTTTATTGCAGAGAAAGAGGAACGTATCAAGTCACTTGCCGAAGGCTTGAATTGCTATGAGACTCCTTATGAGTTTAACAATGATTATGAGAAGATTAGGTTCTTCCATTTCAAAGACAGACTGTTCCCGGAAGGATATGCATTACCAAAGGATTATGGCCAATTCACCATGTATGTAATGATAGGAGTACCTGGTAGTGGTAAATCGTATTATATTGAGAAGTATCTTAAAGATGCCGTTCAGATTAGCCGTGACCTTATACGTACAGAGATTGGTATCAAGGGTGAGAAACCACAAGGTAATAAGGAACAGGAAAGTCATGTAACGGAGATATTCAATGAGAGAATGTTGGAATGCTGCAAGAATAAGCAGGACTTCGTAATTGACAACACTAATGTCCGTAAGATGTATCGTGATGCATATACTGATATGACATTAAGGTTCATGCCTAGAATTGTATATGTGTATATAGAGGCACCTGACTTGCAGACATATAAAGACAGACGTAAGGGTATGATGCCGTTAGAGGTAATTGACCGTATGTGGAGTCAGTTTGATTTCCCGGAGCCTACGGAATATAATGAAATGATTTTGGATAAGCAATTTAAGCATTAAAGATAAATTAATATGAGAGCAGTATATTTAAAGAATTTCAGAAAGGGGTTTGCAACCAACAGTAGTTCAACACATTCAATCATCTATCGTAATAAAGATGAAATGTTTAAGGATTTGAATATCTTTGAATTGAATTATTATGATAGGTTTGATAACACAATTGCGGCTTCAAGAGAGGCTAAAATTAAATACGTTGCAGCAAATATCTTTTGGAATAAGACGTTATTCGAGATAATGTGCCAGTATTATCCGGAAATGAAACAATATGAGGAACTTGCCAAAAAAGCAAGGGAAAATGATTTGTATGAGGAATTTGGTATGTATACCAGGGGGGCACTTAGTTTCAGAAAAGGTACAGAACTTGAAGCAAGCATTGATTTCCTTAAAAATGTAATCGATGATGAAGACATTATTATTGTCGGCGGTTCTGATGAAGCAGATTTTGTATATGCTACAACTGAAGGACATAAGGAGATAGCATTGCCGGATGACATTGGAATTGGTAGTCTTTCAAAAGGTATAGTAAAGAACGGTAATTATTGGATTGGGTACGGATGGGATGGAAAAATTCGTTTCAAGACCGAAAAAGGTGACTGTGTTCCATCATATCCTGAACTTGTTGACCTTCGTATTACTAACAAGTGCCAACATGGTTGTCCGTTCTGTTTCATGGATTCTTCAATGAAGGAGAAAGAGGCTGATTTCTTCAAACTTAAAGCTATAATTAACCAATTATCGTCAAATGAGTATGACCGATATGACAGACGTGTTGAGTTCTCAGTTGGTGGCGGAAACATACTTCTTTATTCACATCTTGAAGAGTTGTTCAAGTACATGAAAGAACGTGGTCATATTATTAATACAACTATTAATGCAAAAGACTGCAAAGAGATTCTTTCAAATGAGAAATATCTTAAATTATTTAAGGATTATGTCACCGCAATTGGCGTATCTGTAACTGATGAGAAAGATATTGATATTCTTGGTGATTTTAAGTTCTCATTCAATCGTGATGGCTATAAGCAGATTACAATTCATCTGATACCTGAACTTCTTGGCGTTGAGAAGACAATGGAACTTATACAGAAGATTGAAAAGCAATATGAGTATTTCAATTTCCTTTTCTTGGGTTATAAGACTAATGGACGAGGAAAGACACAAGAGTATAGGACATTCACTAATGATGAATTAACCAAGTTGTTCGGCGAAGATTTATTGGTTAGTATTGATACCACGTTTGCCAATACATATAAGGATTGGCTTGAAAAGAATTTTGAAACTGACAAGACGATTACATTGAATGAAGGTGAATATAGCATGTATATTGATGCTGTTGAAGGTTTTGCATACAAATCATCATATCAGTTAGACAAACCTTACGACATTAAGTACGGAGGCTGTGAAGAACATGGTAAAACATGGTTTACACCGATAGAGGCATTTGCCAATATTCGTAGGGATAACGGATTCAAGGTATATGGTGAAGAAGATACTGAAACTAATTAACATTTAATATATGGAGTTGAAAACAGAAGACGAGTTAAGGACATTCATTGCATATAGTTCTTTTGATGAAATCGAAGACTATTCATCTAATATAAAAAAGGAACTTAACTCAAATTACGATAATCGTAATACAATAAACAATGCCGTTCAAACGCTTAAAGGGTTTGGTATAAAGTGTGACCAATATTCATATGATAAAAATATGGCTTATATAAATGAAGATATTAAGCCATTAAAAAAACATTTGGATTTAATCAATAAATACCTTAAAGAAAAACAAGAACATTGCACTCATGATTGGATATATGATGGTCATGATTCTCATTATGATTACTATAAATGTTCTAAATGCGGATTAGAAGATAAAAATTGACTCTGTTTAAAATAAAATGTATAGAGGTTAAAGAGGGGGAGATAAATAATGGCTAATATGAAGTTAAATAATTTCAGACCCTTATTCGATAAAATAACTGACGGTAAAATATTGATTGGTATACATGAGAATTATATGATATTTGCATTTTATCGTAGTTTTGAGGATAATAAAGTGTATTATTATCGTAATATATTCTCTTCTTTATTTGAAAAATAAATAGTATATTTGCTGTCGAAACATAAATAATATATATAAAAAATTAGGTAAAATGAGTAAAGTAATTTTAGAGTTAGAAGGAAACGTAAATGATTTGCTTTCCGTAGATAATGAAAGAAATCTTAAAATGACAAGGTTTGTACTTGATAGTGATAACGACCCTGAGAATGAGGAAACAGTTGATATTGCTATTACATCAGTTGACCCAAGTCGGACACATAAAGTATTCAATGAAGGCTTACTTAATAAGAAAGTAAAGATTACAGTAGAAACAATTGATTAAATATGGTAGAATTATTATATTTAAGATAAATAATATAATATGAAACCACGTTTAACAAAGGAGGAATTTATTGAAAAAGCTAAAAAGGTACATAAGGATATTGACTATGATTATTCAGAGGTTGTATATGTGAATAACCACACACCGGTTAAAATAATTGACCCTGAATTTGGTCCGTTTGAGCAAACACCAATGAAACATTTATCTGGTCACGATTCTCCGGCTAGACGCTATATAAAAATATCAAAACGATTAAGTTTAACCAAGGAACAATTCATAAATAAAGCCATATTAATTCATGGTAATAAATATGATTATTCAGAAGTTGATTATCTCAATTATTTTACAAAAGTTAAAATAATTTGTCATAATAAAGATGAACATGGGGTTGAACACGGTGAGTTTTGGCAAATACCTGCAAATCATATCAATAAAAATCATCCAAAGGGGTGTCATAAATGTGGGGGAAGTGATAAGTTATCCACTGAAGAGTTTATTGAAAAAGCAAAAGAAGTACATGGCGACAAATATGATTATTCTAAGTCTGAATATATTAACCATATGACAAAAGTTTGCATAATTTGCCATCAAAAAGATTGTTATGGTAATGAGCATGGTGAATTTTGGCAAATACCAAATAGTCACTTGAAAGGTTGTGGTTGTCCAAAGTGCAATAATTTAAAAAGGGTGCGTTATATAGAACATTTACTAATTAAAAACAACATAAATTATACATTAGAAAAAAGTTTTGAATGGCTACGTAATAAAGGCTTATTGAGACTTGATTTTTATTTGGATGACTATAATATAGCAATTGAACATCAAGGTCCTCAACATTTTAAGCCAACTAGATTTTGGCATAATGATAATGTATTAGCCTTAAAACAATTTAAAGAAAATCAAATAAGAGATAAAGTAAAAAAAGAACTTTGTGAAAAACATAATATTCAAATATATTATATAAATTACAATGAAAATATTAAAGAAAAAATAAAAAAATTACTAAATGAACTTAATAAAAACGAATAGAACCGGGGTCTGTTTTATTGGTGATATGCACGGAGAATTTAATTCTTTACAAGGTTTGATGAAACGTACAGAATTTACTGATACAACTTTTATAATTACAGGTGATTGCGGTTTCGGGTTTGAGAAAGAAGAACATTATAAGAATATTTTCAATAAACTGTCAAAGACAGCATCACAATTCAATGATGAATTTGTATTCATTAGGGGCAATCATGATTGTCCCCAATACTTTGATGGCAAGAAAATAAACAGAAAATATTTCAAAGCCATACCGGATTATACAGTTATTCAGACACAAGTACATAATATTCTTTGTGTAGGAGGCGCCACTTCTATTGATAGGTCAGGACGTATTGCTGCAACAAGGCAGAATGCAATACAATATGCATATTACCATCAATGTCCATTAGAGGATGCTGAAAAATTATGCAGACAATGTTATTGGTCTGATGAAGCGCCTGTTTATGATGAGGAAACATTAAATGAATTAAATCAATTGGGAATAAAGATTGATATTGTTGCTACGCATACATGTCCATCATTTGCCAAACCTTTAAACAAAAACGGAATACAAAGTTGGATAGTGGTAGACCCAAAGCTTGAAACTGATATTGATGCAGAACGTAAGGTAATGGATGATATATACAATAAGTTGATTGAAGATGGCCATCCGCTTTATAAGTGGTTCTATGGGCATTATCATTTTCATAATCAAGAGTATATAGACGGTATACAGTTTGTAATGCTCGATATGTGGAGAAACGGTAATTTTGACATTTATGATTTAAAATTTTAAAGAATATGGGATTTCGAATTAGTTTATATAGGTGTCCAAAAAAAGACGTGGATGCTATTAGAAACATCACGGATGAAGAATATAAAAATACTAATATATTCGAGACTCTTGAGAAAGATAGAATAAAGTACGACACTCTTGCTTGGGTTCTTGATAGAGGTGATGCGGAAAAAGAAAATCTTTGTTCAAAATTGTTTAATAACAAATTGGAGATTGAAGATGATATGTCCTTCGATACCATATCCAAGGAACAGTTATTGAATATCATAGAGTATATCAGAAAAAACAACATCTATGATTATTTAATGTCTCATACGGTTGACTATGATGAACAAGAAATCGGAAAGGACATAACCGGTAAATATTCTTGGGAGAAACCAACATGGGAAGAAGCAGTTAGAAAGGTTTGCCTTGATGCAAGATTCGATGCTGAATGTTGGGATAGCCATTGGATTGATGATGATGGCACAAAACATTATATGAATATTGACTTGTCTGATAATAAGTGGTGGATAAGTGATGGCATGTCTTATAGATATGCAATCTTTAACTTCATACATATATTAAAGTGTTTTGATTGGGAAAATGACTATCTTGTAGCAATAGGAGGATGAAAATATATAAAACTAAAAGTGGCGGTTTTTGGTTTGCACAAACAAAGGAAAACGGTTGGTTCTGTTTCAGTTCTACGCCACCTGATATAAACACACTGAATTTATGCCCAGGCATGTTCGGTAATCAAGAAGAGCAAACTGCTTGGGATGAAGGTGTTGATATACCAAAGGATGTAGAAATTAACGTTTTTAATAAATTTGCAAAGAAAAAGTACAACTATACTGATGTTTGTGAATTTATTAAAACATATTATCCAGATACCACACAAGATGAACTTAATAAACAATATGATTATTATCCAGAATTAATAAAACTTACTGATGAGATAATCAAGAAAAGTAATAGAAGCATTAATGATTTCTTATATGAGGAAATATATCGGGATGTAAAATCTCATATGCGAGAATGGGATTGTGATAAAGAACGAGTTACGAAATTTGTTATTGAATATGAGATACCAAAACATATGTGTTCATATCATGCTATGGTAGATGTTTTTGGTGATTATCACCCTACGAAACGTTTCCTATTGTATGAATTTTATACAAGAAGGGGAGACCGTTTGGATAATATAATTGATAAAGCCATTGAATTATATCCCGATAATAAGGATTATGATAAAGCATATTATTTTGTAAAAGATAAACTTCATAAAGAATGAGACATTACGATACTATAAACCGTATACAAGATGACGGTACGTTATTAGGTGAAGAGGTTGCTGCCTATAACAAGTTAGACGGACAAAATATCTGCATAAAGTATTCACCAAGGACAAAGAAATTCGACCAATTCGGTTCAAGAAAACGTGTCTTTGATGAAACTGATGAACAGTTTGGCAATGCTGTTAAATGGTTCAAGAATTCTTGTTATCCACAATTGCTATCTCAGATTGTAACCGATAACTCAAAGAAGAAAGGACTATTCACAGGTGTTGATGAAGTAACATTCTATTTTGAATGGTATGGAGAAAATTCATTTGCTGGCGTTCATGTTGAGGGTGATGAATTAAAACTTGCATTAATTGATGTCTTTATTAAGAAAAAAGGCTATATTGAATTAAAGCCGTTACAGGAACTATTCTATTCTCATAAGGAGATTATTCAGCCTGAATTAATATATAGAGGTAAACTGACAAAGGATTTCATCAAATCTATACAAGATAATGATTGGACGCAACCTGTCTGTAAATATCCAAATGTAAAAGAAGGAGTTGTATGTAGAAGAACGACACTTATGAAAGGTCAGAGGCTACCAAAAGTTAAATTCAAGACGAAGTGGTGGATGGAAAAACTTCATGAAAAGTATACACCTGAAGAATGTAGACTATTAGAATAATTTGATAAATATAAAAAAATATAATATGAAATTAAAACAAATTACATTTACTGGTATTGATAGATGGACTGATTTATCAGAATTGAAGAAAATACAAAAATATGTTCCGAATATCGAATTTGGAGTGTTACTTTCACGGAATTGGAAAGAAAATGGTAATCGTTATTTTGACCCATCTGATTTGCATAAACTACGTGGTTTAGGACTTAATCTTTCTTGTCATTTATGCGGTTATTTGGCGAGGGAGGCTGTGAATAACAATTGGAAACCGGTTATTGATTTATGTGAAGGTAATTTTGATTTGTTTAAACGATGTCAATTGAATGTATCTAATAATAAATCTAATCCGGAAAGACTTGAACTTGATATTCCAGAAACATTGGATGAAGTTATTATACAACAACATTCTGTCGATAATATCGAATTATGGAAAAGTGCAATGCCTAACAATAAAATTACCATATTGCTCGATGCTTCCGGCGGACAAGGGATAGATACTCCTATTGTAGCACTTGATTCATCATTTAAAGTTGGTTATGCCGGTGGCATATCATTCGATAATATATCAGATAAGGTAAGTTTCCTTGAGAATAGTCCAATTGTAAGAGATTATTGGGTTGATATGGAAAGCTCGGTTAGGACTGATGATAAATTTGATATTAAAAAGGTAATGGCTTGTATTTTTAAACTTTGTTTTGATGATGTGGCGTATTTTGGACAATTTGTATCCTCACCTAAATAATGAGGAAATATATTATCTGATGTTATTCTTTCAGTATTAACATTAATTAACAAAAAATATTTGGTGGAGTGGAAAAAAAGTATTAAATTTGCATCAAAATTAGAAATTAAAAGATTAAGAAAATGGGAAAAAATGTATTTACTAAAAGTGATTCGTACAAAAGTGAGTATAGTGCGGCTGTGATACGTGTTGGTGAACTTACTCCAATTGAGGGTTCAGACTTCCTTATGAAAACTAACGTGTTTGGTACACAGATTGTAGTTAGTAAGGACGTAAAAGAGGGTGACATTATGATTTATGCCGCTAATGAGACGCAACTTAATGAGAAATTCCTTTCCGTTAATAACCTTTATGAGATTAGTTGCCGTGAGAAGAATGCCAATAAGGAAGAGGTTGATGAAATCTACAAACCTTATGAGCCAATTAAGGCAAAGGCTGATACTATCCGTAATGAGGCTAAGAATGTAAAGGCTTCAATGGATAATCTCACCAAGAAGGCCGCTAAGATTAACAAGCAGATTAAGAAGATGACAAAAGACCTTGAGTCTCTTGATAGTTCATCTGAAGAGTATGGTATTAAGAAGGCTGAAATTGATACTTTGCAGAAGCAGGCTGACGATTATACAGCACGTGCAATCGCAAAGACCACAACATATACCAACTTGAAGAAAGAAGTAGAGGATATTGTTAAGTCTGGCGCTGACATTATTGCAGAGGTTAAGAAACATTGTGGATATATGAACAAGTATGGCCGCGTTCGTTGTCTTACTCTTAGAAATACTCCTTCATTTGGTGTTCTGTTTGCAACTGAGGACTTGATTAAGTATGACCCGACAATTACGATGGAGGATATTGAGGCATATGTTGGTCAAGAGTTTGATACTGTAAATGGTGATTTGTTCGTTAAGGTATATATTCCACCTATGCCGGCAGAATCTCAGAAAAAGAACAATAAGAATAGAGCACAAAAAACAATTAAGAGATTTGACCGCATGATTGATGGTGAATTCTTCTTCCACTACAGCACAAGTCAGTTCGAAAAGGATATTCAGTATTTCAAGCCGGATGATATTGTAGATATTAGTGTTAAACTACACGGAACAAGTTGTATAATTGGTAAACTGCATGTAAATCAGCCAATTAAACTGCCTTTCTGCAAGAGAATGTTTAACAAGTTTGTTGATTTCACACATCTGTTTAAATCACTTAGAATTACTGATAGTGAGGTTGTATATGGCCCTGTATATTCTTCACGTACTGTCATTAAAAACCGTTACATCAATCAAGGCGTAGGTGGTGGCTACTACAATGCTGACGTTTGGACTGAGTATGGCGACATTATCTATCCATATCTTGATGAAGGTATGACCGTCTATGGTGAGATTTGTGGTTATCTTACCGGTCAACCGTCAATGATACAGAAGGCTTATGATTATGGATGTGCTGAAGGTGAGAATAATATTATGTTCTACCGTATTTCAACTACCAATGAAGACGGTACTAAGAAAGAGTGGGAAGTATCTGAGGTTCTTGATTGGACTAACAAGTTGATTGAGAAAATGAAGGCAGCAGGTGACAAGAATTGGACACGTATTCATCCAATTGACCTTCTTTATCACGGTACTCTTGAAGACCTTTATCCCGATTTGGACACTGAGAATCATTGGCATGAGGCTTTGTTGGAACGTATGAAAAACGATAAGGAACACTTCGGAATGGAGGAACCGGAACCACTCTGTAAGAAATTCCCTGATTCACCGAGAGAGGGTCTTGTTGTACGTAGAGTTGGTGATTCTGTACTTCGTGCCGAGAAATTAAAGACCGTCGGGTTCCGTTTGAAAGAAGCCATCGTTTATGATTCCGGGGCTGTTGATATTGAGGCTTCTGAGGGATATGGTGATACAGCTGATGAAGCATAACGTTTAAAGTTACTTATAGAAGATGGGAACTTTATAAAAAATTCCCATCTTTCTTCGTATTATACATAGGAAATAGTATATCTGCAAAAAAAAATAATTATTAAGGTTAAATATTGTTAATTCCTTGGTTATTTCAAATTTTTGTAGTATCTTTGCAAAAAATAGAAATATATGGAACAATTAGTAAAACAGAAATGGTAGAAATAGATGAAGCACCGATGAATATTAAAATGACTGACTTAATAGATACTGATAAACTTTTTAATGAGTTAATGGAACATGTAATTACAATGTTCTATTACGGTTCAAGGGTATATGGTACGATGACTGATAAATCAGATGTTGACATTGTTGCCATTGTCGATGATGAAATTGATTTGTCCGGTTATGTTAATGGTATTGCAGAATTTAAAAATGATACCAATGACTATCAGTTTATTAATGAGTCAACGTTCATCAATATGGTTACGGAACATCACATCGTAGCACTTGAGATGTTTTGGCTTCCTTCTGACCTTATAATCAAGGGTGATGTAAAGAGATATGAGCCTTATTTTAAACTTGATAAGTGGAAGTTAAGACAAGTGGTATCCAGTATAGCGAGTAATGCATTTGCAAAGGCACATAAGAAAATGGCCGTTGAAAAGGATTACGACCTATATAGGGGACAGAAATCGTTATTCCATTCAATACGTGTAATGGTTTTCGGCATACAGATTGCCAAATTTGGTAAGATAGTTGATTATCAAGAGGCAAATCAATATTGGACTATGATTTATGCAATGCAAGACAGTCCTTGGGAAGTGTATAAAGAGACATTCAAACCAATTATAAATCAAATTAGAAGTGAATTGGTTGTATTATGTCCTAAACCAGATGAATATATTAATAGTAGATTAAATAAATAGGAATTACTTATGAGTGATAAAGTTATTGTTAAGTCATCGGGTGGTGGCATTGGTTTTTTAGGTGCATTAACTATATTGTTTATTGCGCTGAAATTGCTTAATCAGATTGATTGGAGTTGGTGGTGGGTATTAGCACCTATTTGGGTACCATTTGCAATCGTGATTATTATTTTATTTGTGTTCTTAGGTTTAGTAATACTTGGCATGAGGAGGTCTTATTGGTAATATGAGGGATAATTTCGGAAGTATTTTATTTGCATTTATGTCCATCATATGTATTGTATTATGGGCAACCATTGGTTTAAAGGCATTTCTTTTAACATTTTCACTATTTTGCCTCTTGATGTGGTTTAATATTACATTTACCACATTGGGTAATGCATTTATTGGACGAGATATTGATGTCAATTATGATATCTTTTGGAAATTGTTATTCATAATCCTTGCATCAGCCGGATTTGGTATATACTTTAATATTTGAGCATTATAAGAAAAATAGTAAAAATGAAAAATAAATTTAAACAAGGGGACACTGTTGTATATGATGGAAGAATATGGACGGTCAATGAATTTGATACTGTCCGTAAATCATATGAATTGTTTTTGCATGATGACATGACAAAAGATGTTACGTATGCAAAAGAAGAGGAAATTATTCTTCTAAGGGATAACTATGAAGACTTAAAACACTTCATTCACCGGAAATATGAAGATAAAGATAATCCAGTACGTCTATACGAATCAAGATGCAAATCAAGATGCAAACATTTTATAACTAATTAAAATTAATTAATATGGCAAAAGTTTATTTCTACAATGAAGACTGTCTTCAGAACATGAAACGCATGGCAGAGAAGAATTTTAAGATTGACCTTGTATTAACCTCACCTCCTTATGCAACATCAAGGAGTACTGTTAAGACCGAAAAGGCAATTGAGACCTATAACAGACGATATGATATCTGTCTTGACAACATGAATGATGATGAATATTGCAGTTGGACAATTGATATATTCAATCATTTTGACAAGGTACTCTCTAAGAACGGTGTTGTGCTGTATAATATTTCATACGGTTCTGAAAACCCAAGTGTAATGTGGCTTGCAATGAGTGATATTATAAGACAGACAAACTTTATGATTGCTGACTGTATTATTTGGAAGAAGAAAGCGGCGCTCCCCAATAATGTGGGAAATAAACTAACTCGTATTACAGAGTTTGTGTTTGTTCTTTGCCGTAAAAATGAATATAAGACATTCAATATCAATAAGAAGGTTAAATCTGTAAGAGAAGACACTGGTCAGAAATATTATGAGAATACATATAATTTCATTGAAGCCGCAAATAATGATGGCTCAAATAGTCTGAATAAGGCCACCTATTCAAGTGACTTGTGTCTGCAATTGCTTGATTTGTATGCAACAGAGAATAGTGTTGTCTTTGACCCATTCATGGGAACAGGTACTACAGGTGTTGCTTGTGAGAAATTCTGCCAAGCAGATACCATGATGTGCATTGGTTGTGAATTGTCAGCAGACCAAGTGAAATTCTCCAAGGATAGACTTGCAGAAGTAAGGGAAAATATTGCCAAAGGAAAAGACAAAGATGTTAAACGAAGAAAAAAGGAAAAGGAAGAATTAGAAAATGGGTAGCCTTAATAGCATATTAAATGATATCAATTCTGTTTTAATTGAAGGTAAAACGCATAATGATGTTTGCAAAATTATAACAGAAGAACTTGGCATTAACGATAAGGTCGCTGAGGTATCACTTGATATAATGAAAGAAATATCAAAGGATATCAGCATGCAACCTAAACAATATTTTACAAATATTCCGGGTGCATCTTTTAAAGATGGACTAATAACATATCAAGCATTTGGTAAAAAAATAACTGTAAAATATCGTTATATTAATTACCGTGATAAGTCATATTTTGACAAATATGATGCAAATATACGTCAAATGCCAAATGATTTCAACTATGCTACTAAGACACTTAGGCTAACAATTAAATCAATAAGCGGAAACATAGACATTTATACATTTGCTGATACAATACAGCATGAACTTGAACATTATTTCCAAGAAACTAAAATAAACCATTCATTAGCAGATAGTAATTGGTATAAAATTGCTTTAAAATGTAAAAATAGACCAAGACAGTCCTTGACTTATATGCTTGGTGATATTATGTATATTACAACGAAATGTGAGGAAGAAGCATTTACAAATGGTTTATATGCTGCATTGGTATATAATTACAAAAATGACAATATCCCCACGTATGAAATACTTGACAATAGCCCGGTTTATAATGCTTTACTAACTTTGCGTAAAGAAAAGGAAATAATATTAAATAATAAGGATGATATATCACTAAACAAAACTCTTTCAACAATCAAAAAGGCCACAGGTAAGGATTTTAACTATATTATTTCAAAAGTAGAAAAAGGCGAAAAAGAACTTGTCAGACGAATTGGACGAGTTATTGTTAAAGCACAAAAAGATTGCAATATCCCAAATGACATGTGGATTAATAATAGACGTAATACGTATACGAAAAAAACTGTAGAAGAACTGAATAATGCTTAATTAACAAAAATTAACGAGATTTTTTTGGAAGTCTCGTTTTTTTATAGTATCTTTGCAGTTGAATAATAATAAGGATATACAATGTTTGAAGTAAAGAAGTTTTTTAGTGGAGTATCAAGGATTTGCTCTATCATATGGAAATGCCTTATCCTTGAACTATTCAATGAGGTAGTAGAGCTAATAAGGAACAATAAACGTGCCTTTATTGAACTTGTCTGTGTCATTATTGGCCTTGTTTTATTTATCTTTTTTCCATCAATTACCATCAAGGCCTTTTGTTCTTTGGTTATACTATTCTTCCTATTATGCCTTTGGCTTTTATGTATAACAGAAGAAGAGAAAACCGATAAGACAGGCTATCCGATAACTGTATTCGAAACTATCAAACAATCTAAATATCCATTACTGAGTGCAATCGGATATATATTTCTGAATTTATTTTTTATTGCAATTTATATTTGGATTGAAATTTGGATTTGGTCTAACTAAAAATTAATTAATATGGAATTAAATAAGGAATATAAACATATTATAATCGGAAGTAATTATAAGAATGATTATGATATACTTAAAGGTAAGGTCGTAGATAAAATTTCTCTTGCTACTGATAGGGATAATTACGACATGAATGAGTTAATCATTACATTTACAGATAAAACATATGTGGCGTTTGAAATCGATGATGTTTCAGATGACCATGAATCTGAACGTAGACCCATATTGGAAAATTCGTGGGTTATCCCACCTCAGTGCTATAATACTGGTAATTATGATTGCCACATCAGCGTTGTTGATGGTGAACTTAGATTTGACCCATTAATTGAAAATAGGATTAAGGTTGGTTTGTGGAATTTGACAATGGATGAAGCGCAAAAAGTCATTGAGGATGATAAACACAGACGTGAGGAATACGAATATAAAAACTATCTTCGTCTTAAAGAGAAATTCGAAGGAAGAGAAGATGAGTTCAAAGATTTAGTTAAAAATTAATTAAAATATAAAAATGAGAAACTATTCTGAAAATGCCTATTCTGAGGCAATTGCCGGCCTTAAAAAGCATACCGGTGACAGTGCGTGTGTAACTGCAATTAATGACATGTTTATCGAGATTGATGATGACGAAATCACTGACATCTTCATACGGGAGAACGGTAAAATGATGACTGATTTCTGCCGTTTTTTCAAGGGTATAGAAGATGTACCAACCAAGTATTGGCATCCGTTATTTGACCATTATCAGATGAATATCGCTCGTAATCCATATTGTCGAACAAAGAACAAGATTGCAGAGAATATCATTGGTGATTATAAGCATGATACCGTATATCTTAGTCTTATCTCACATCTTGATTGTGCCGCCCATTCAATTGTCAATCAACTGAAGAGAAATCTTGGTATGTTTGAACGTTTCAATAAACTCGCTTAAAAAATACTTATTAGCAAATGCTAGTATCAGCCAAAAAACGCATAGCACAGAAACCATATGAGTGTGCTCTTTCACGTAAGCCTATTAATAAGGGTGATGAATACTATTCAGTATTTCAGAAGTTCCCTGAAGGTCCGTTATTTTTAAAAGTATCAAAAGATGCTTGGGATTTTGTCATGTCAATGTGGGATGCTATGTCCAATACTATGGAAGAAGACGGTATTGACGCTGAAATGTATGATTATCTCTACCATACAGTAAGAGGAAAAGAATTAATCACATTTGCTAACGGAGATACAATTGTTGTATAATATATGTCTAAAGAAGAGTTAAAAGAAAAGGTCAATAGACTTCGTAAGGAAGCCAATGCCATTGAGGACAAATATATTGCAGATGGTAAGACATGGGACGATTTTTGCAAAAACTCAACTGTAATGGAATATTGGAAAACTGTTGCTGAATACAGATTAGTACAGGACTATACTCTTAAACCAATTGGAGATAGAAATAGAGGTTCACATATGACTTTGGATGAGTTTAAAGCATATGCTGGCAGTTTCTTCTCTGACTATGATGGTAGTGGCTATTATGCAACTGAAACAGAAATCTCAAATATACCCTGTGTACCGTCTGAGATATGTGATGGCTATATTAGGCGAGATTTTACACATGTTATGTGGTATAATAAGTAATTTTAGTATTTTTTAACTAAAAATATTTTGACATATCAGAAATAATTTGTATCTTTGCACTTGAAAAAATAAAACAAAATAAAAACTATTATGGTATTAGATGATTTAATTACTAAACTTACAGAAGTAAGGGACACAGTTGGTGGTACAACACCTATTCATGGTTTTGATAATAAGAAATTGCTTCTTATTGATGAAAATGATGATGGCCTTAAACAAAGTGAACGATGCGGAAATTGTGGAAAATGGCTTGAATTTGTTGATGAGGAAAAATATCAGCGTATTATTGATATTAGAAAAGATAACGAATGCAATTGCGGAGTTTATGCATACTACTCAGACGGAACTATTAAACAGTATGAACAAGCTGATAGTAATGCAATTGGTGTAGCTGTTATCACAAAAGAGCATTCTTTTGTTATTGATAAATTTGATGTTTCATTTAAGGATAAAAACGTTTTTTCTTTCGGGTTTTGCAATAAATGTGCCCCTACTTGCGGAATTACGCTAACAAGTGATAAAGAAAAAGCCGTAAAAGATTATTGCGGAGAGGGAAATACAACGGTTTTATTGGATGCAGGTTTAGAAAAAAATGAAGTACCAACAGATGTTGCCGCATTTTATTGCCATTTTTGCTTTAATAGCAAAGGTTATTTGCCAGCACTTGGCGAATTAAAATTAGCGCAAAAATATAAGGAAAATATTAATAGAATGCTAATAAAGATAGGTGGCAAAGAAATGCGTGGATTGTATTGGTCATCAACCTTATATGATATGTCTACCGATTCGTGGCTTCTCGATTGGAGTTATGGTGGTGTCACTAACGACGGTAGGGATAACTACTATTACGTTAGGGCGTTCGCTGCTCTTTAAAACTTTTTAATATTTAAAAATCATTTATAACTATGCAAAAAGTAATTGGAACAACTGAGGACAGGTTAAACAGATTTATGTCCATGTGTCTTGAATGGCAGAGAGATTTACGTAATGGTATTTATCACCCAGCAGCTTATTACTTCACCAATTATCATCTTGGTAAGGTTAAGAAGGAAATGCTTGGTGACTTAAAGCATGTTGTTGTTGACCGTGATTGGGCAATTGATAAAATGAATGAAATTAGCCTTTTCCGTGCCGAGAATGAGATTGGTAATGGGTTTAATGCCAATAACCGTACAATCTATAATAAGACTAATCGTAAGGCCTCTGCAACACGTCAGCTTGACCTGTTTGGAAATACTACAACTGTTAAGACAAAGACCAAGCAGAAGAAAACTACGGCAACAAAGCTAAGTCCTGATACCAAGGCATTTGAACTAATGAATGAACTCCTATCACTTGGATATAAGGTGACATTGGAGAAGAAAGTTTAATCATCTTTTTTTATATTTATAATTTTTTCCGTCCGTTGATGCTGTAATAAGGTGTTGATGGACGTTTTTTCTTGATTTTTGCCATCAGCAGATACTATATTTATAGTATAATATATTAAGAAGTAATATTATGCATTTGTTAGAAAAATTAATTAATATTTGTTATGGTTATGCTGGGAATAGTTTAATGTATAACCAATTTATAGTGAATATTGCCTTGTTATTAACAGCAATCTAACTTCTCCTAAATATTTGCAAAATTTGGGTGTAAAAAAAAACGGAACTACCTTTTTTGGTAATTCCGAATTTATGGTTTCTAACACAGTACTGGGTCAGCTTGCTCATACCCCACATGAAGTGGCCGTCCTTCTGCTTTTAAATCTTGTGGATTATCAGGACTTAATACTCCGATGTTATATTGCGGACCGTCTGTGATTGTCATTTTGTCACGGTATTTCTGTTCCATTTTATTCACACATTCATTTTCCTTTAACTTTTGAAGGTTACAATATAGTCTGTCCTTGAAGTCATTTACAAGCATTGTAAGGTCTTCAGGTTCATCAACAGCCCATCTGTCCGTCTTTATGACAAGATAGTACCCTTGCTTATTTAAAGCCTCTTCACGGCTACATATTGCGTCCTCTGCCTCTATTGTGATTGTTTGAACAGGGTCATCTTCTGTACGCATATTGGTATCATTCTCTTGAATATAGGTGATGGACATCTTTTCTATTCCTATCTCACATACTTTGCCATTACTTTCGGGTAATGCATAAGGCAAAATCTCAATTCTATAATCTCTATTGTTATCCATATTTTATATATTTTATAATACTGTTATTAACCGTTTAGTTATGTCTGGTAATGAAACCTTCTCATATGTTGCATCATCTTTAAGCCATATAAGCCTCCTATCGATTATTTCATATCCAAGTTGTTCAAGACCTAACTGATAGAGGTTTAATTGTAGTGTATAAAGTGATTTAGGTTCATTGATAAAGTCCGTAAAAGGTTCAAGAAGGGTTTCATTTCTACTCCTTGCAAAATCATTATAAATGTCATTATTAGTTTTATAATCGTGTAGAAGAAGTTTCCACTTACCTTGTTGTTTCATTGCTAAAAGTATGTCAAAAGTTCCTGCGTATGGGTTCTTAACATTGAATTTATCATTAACCCCCATATATATTCTTGCTTCCGGCATAACAGGGTAAATTTCATCTATCTTGTATAAATCTTCCCAATAATGCATAACAGCGTTTTCCTTTGGTGAATGTGGAAAAAGATACCCTTCTTCATATTGAGGTTTTGTTATATTTGATATTTGCTCAGGATGCCCTTGCATAAAATGCATGAAATCTTCTCCGTAAAGATGAACTCCTGTACCTAAATTTGTGGCTTGATGGTTATGTTCAAACCATTCACGTTTAAGTTGTTCATACGTTACACCAAGTTTTAATGCTTTTGCAGCACAAATCTCATCCCAATCCACTTCAGGCTCAAACCTATGTGCTGTAGCACTTACACTTGGCAATTCCGTTTTTGTACCGTCAGATTGTGGTAAGTAATACTTATGTACATCTTCTATGAATTCAAGATTAGAGAACGTCTTTGTGATATTTTCCCTTATTTCTTTAACCTCATCTGGCTCAGGATTTCTTTCAAGCCTTTTTTTTATATCATTAATATTTAGCATATATATATTTTTTTGCAAATATACTACAAAAAAACGAGACTTCCAAAGAAATCTCGTTCAATTTTTAGCTTTCTTTTAGAATGGCAAATCATCAGCCCCATCATCAGTTGTAGTCGTTGGAGCAGGTGGTGGTGTAGGTGCTGCCTTAACAGTACCTGTTGTAGGATTACGTGGTGCTGCCTTCTTTGGTGCTGCCGTAGTTGTTGGGGTTGCCACTGTTGCAGTGGTTGGTGTTGCACCTACAGTATTGTCAGCATCTGATTTATTGCTGAAATTATCATCAAACATAACAGTATCTGCAATAACCTCAAGACCAGGGTCTAACTCATTATTTGCACTTCTTACATAAGGACTTGCTTTCAGATTACCCATAACCTCTACTGTCTTACCCTTTGTCAAATAAGGTACAAGGCGTTCAAGATTTGGATTTGAAGACAGGAAACCTACAACTCGGAACCAATATGTTTCTGTACCGACTGTACCACCTACATACTCATTGTTTGCAATACGGAACTCAACAAGACGTGAGCCAGTGGTTGTCATTTTAATCTCCGCATTGGCCGCTAAACGGCCTGATAACATAATTTTTCTCATGTTCTTTAAAATTATTTGTTAAAATTTAAATTAATATTTACTATCTCTAATTTTCAGTTGCAAATATACTACGTTTTTTCCAAACTTCAAAATGTTTTTCCGTTAATTTTTGTTAAAACCTCACTCCACGCTTCTCTAACTCGTTAATTAGGTCTTGTACCGTATTAAGTACTATTGTTCCATCTTCTGGAATGAACTTAATATTATACTTCTTTTCCAAAGCGATAGTAAGTTCAACTAAATCCAAACTATCGAATGCTAAATCATTGTAGAAGTTAGTAGACTTAGTAATTGCAATATCATCATCAGCAGTTAATATTCTTATTTCTTCCTCTAAGTCCTTTGGAATTGCTTCCTTTGTTCTACAATAGTTGATATCCGGTATAATGTGCATATCTATAAACTTCTTTTTATTATTTTCAGCCATAATTGGAAATGCATCGAATGCTTTCCATACGCTTCTATCGTAATCGGTATTTAAATCATCATTATGATAATGTTCTACTACCTTATATATAAATCTACCGTATTTCTTTCCATCATCAAATGTATTCCAATCAATACCCTTTTCGTCAAGAAGTAATTTGATTTGTTCATCAGTATCAAGTCTCTCCAATGTCTTATGTGAAAGCCATGCCTGTGCTGTCTGCTGTTTGGAGTTACGAATACAATCAATCTGTCTCCATAATATATAGGCATAAACATCATTAAGATTATCTACGGAAAATGCCTTACAATCAAAGTCAGCCAACTTTGCATCCATAATCATCTGCTTTAAATCTGCATTTGAACATGGCGTATCACAAAGGTCAGCAAATACCATCTGATTGAATTTAGCAGTTGCCATGGCCGGAATAATGGATAATATTTTTGTTAACCTGTTTCCAAAATATGCACAGGTATTCTCTGTTTCGAAATCAGTTAATACAAAAGTAATCTCATCACTCTGTGTATATGCAAACTTACAACCCTCTACCTTTTTGCATACATATTTTCCAACCTCATTCATCATATTGATGAACTTATCATCAAACGGCTTCTTGTACTTATTCTTAATTAATTTGCTAAATGAATGGCCATCAATGCAAACGATTACATAACTTTTCAATGGAAGTTTATAATCAGTTGCACTACGTAACTTGGTCATCCTCTCTTTAAGAGAAACTGTTTTTGTATCTTTTTCTATCATCTTGTTTATTATGTTTAAATTATATTACATCGGGTATAATTAAGGTATATTTTTGCTAAATTATATCCTATCAGGTATAGTTTTACAATTGATACAAATCTAACCTATTCTTGAGGTCATTATAATACTTTTTTGCCGCCTCATAGGTATTGAAGTATATAGTATCAGTTGTTTGGTTCATATACTCTATTTCTACATATGGCTTGACATATACTGTGCCGTCCTCAATAATGTTATTATCAGCCAATATCTCACTTTCCTTTATACCAAATTGGTAGTGGTAAAACGGTGTGGAATATATGTCTTCTGTGTATGTACTTTTCTTGAAAAAACCGGTAAGATAAGTATCACCTTTTCTGTGAATGATACTATATTGCCTTTTGTTTACTTCTCTATTATGGACTTTAATTGCTTTTACATGTTGTTTATTAATTGAAATCATTGTATATGTTTAAATTAATTAATAGTTTTTTGGTATTATCCTAATAATGTTGGATTAAATACTATAATGTAGAATGTTACCAAAATCTGTATCAAATGTATTATTTGGTCTGTCCAAAGGTTAATCTTATATCTATTAGCCTTCAGGTCATCCACGAATGCATGGATAGCAGTATTAATAAGGAATAGTTTAATTAGAAGCCAATCACTTGTATCAGTAAGAAACATAACCGGTAATAACACCATTATTGACCATGATATTGCATGCATGATTAGTGCACTGATATAGTCGGATTTATATTCCTCGAAACTGATATGATTTTTCTTACATTCCTTTACCCACCATGACTTACATTTCAGATTGGATAGAGAAATAGGTTGCAAACAAAAATCATCAATAATGTGGCATAAACCCATTAATAATATTATCTTTATCATTCTACTTTTTTCTTAATTTTTTGCAAAAATACTAAAAATTTGTCATAAAAACAAATATTTCATTTTAAACTTTGTTAAAATTCGTATATTTGTCAAATCATTATTACATTTCCTTCTTGATGATAGACAAAACCGTCATCTAACATTTTCATCCATTCTTCTTTAGTTGCCTTGAAACTTGCAAAAGTACTTGCATTATCGGCACACCATTCACACAGTTCTTCAAATGTAGAGAATACAGGACTTATGGGACTACCTTCAGATGTCGTTTCCCAAAGTTGGTATCCATCACCGGTTGGCGGTTCTATCCATTCGTATTCCTCATGAAGTTTCTTAATTTCCGGTGTCTGCCATACAACACCTTCACCTTCACAATGAGGGCAAAACAATTGATAGCCATTACGCCTACAGTATTCCTCTGTTAATTGCCATTCTAATCTGCTATCTGTTATGCGTTGGTTTTTTAGAACGTAATTTTTAATTTCCTCATAAGGTACAGGTTCATCATTTTCAAACAGTTCTTTTTTGAGTTCATCTTTAGAAAGAATAAAATCGTATTCCCAACGTTCCAAACTATATGGCTTCTCATTTGGATTATATTGACAGCCTGTTCTATAAGGATGCTGTATATACTTCCCGCCACATTTAAAACCATACCAACGGTTTTGATATTCCGTTGCTTCTTTTGTCAGTCCATTACTGCATCTTTCATCTTTATTATAGCAATACGGACAATCTACACCTTTATATGGATTAATATATCCTTTCCATACTCTATGCCAAGGCCAATCAAAATTCATTGGCACTCTTTTTAATGTTCTTCCCATAAATTATTCTACTGTTTTCAGTATTTCCTCAAACATCGGTTTGATTTCTTTTGTAATTTCAAGCATTTTTTGATATATTGCATTATATCTTTTCAAATCATTCTCATCAACATTATCTTCACGAATTTTAAGTGCTTTCGTCAATCCAATTAATTCTTCCATTGGGTGACATAGTTTGCGTAATTTCAATGCCGGATGGTCTAATTTCTCTACAATAATATCATATTGTTTTGCCCACTCAGGCTGCCAATCTATTATTTCATTTCGTGTTTGAAACGCAAAATACTCTGTTGTGTAATTAGTTGCTTGTTTTTCATATTTTGTCGTTTCTACTGTTTGTGTATGTACTTTTTCACCATTAATGAATTTCCAATGCGGAACCATACGTGTAAAATATACTGATTGTCCGTCATTAATGTTAGTTAAACGAATAATGTAGTTGTACCTTGATTTAACCGTTTCCATAATTTATATTTTTTTACATTTTTTTGTGACAGAAGCAGGACTCGAACCTACGTAAAAGAAGTTAAGGACGGCTATTCTTCTCTCTATGCTTTCCCCATTACCGTCATATAGTTGGGCACCCAGCGTTCTAAACCATCTGAACTATTCTGCCTTTTTCTTAATTTTTTTGCAAAGATACTACAAATTTTTTAAACAAACAAATATTTTCTGTTAATTTTTACTAAAAAATTTACTATATTAATATTAATAAGGTAGAAAATAATTATTTTTAACTATAATATAATAGAAAATTACATATATGACAGATTTTTCTAAACAATACTTAACATTAGAGGCATTAGAGGATGGTATAATCAAACTCATCAGAAACATATCAGAAGGTAACGAAAATAAATATCCTCTGAAAGATATACAATACAGCAAGAATGATGGTGAATGGATTGACTATACATATAACGATGAAATAACAGTTGTTACAGGTGATAAAATAAGGTGGAAAGCCTTGTGGAATGATGGTGTATCATTCTTTATGTATAACAACAATTTCAAAGTCAATTGTCTATATAAGGCCTATGGCAATCCTATATCACTGTTAAAAGGTGATGAGTTTGCAGATGTCACAAACCTAACGACACACAATGGTGCATTTGCAGGCCTTTTCCTTGGCGAAGAGAAATTAACTGATGTATCTGATATATCATTACCGGCCACTACATTAACAAGTGATTGTTATGTTGCCATGTTCCAAGGCTGTAAGTTAATAACATCTGCTCCTGAATTACCTGCAACAATTGTTGCCTATGACTGCTATATGCAGATGTTTGCTGATTGTACCTCATTGACAGATGCACCGGTGTTACCTGCAACTAAATTGGCAATAAGCAGTTACTATTGCATGTTCTTGGGCTGTACGTCTCTTAAACATGTTAAATGCTATGCAACAAATATAACAGCATTGAACTGCACAGGGCATTGGTTGAATAATGTGGCAACAAGAGGTATATTCGAAACAGCAGGTGCTTCATGGAAGACAGGAGAATCCGGTATCCCTGAAGGTTGGACGGAAAAGGAAATTAATGAGTAACTATTTCCAAGATGTAGGCTCTAAATCATTGTATTGGTTACAATCTTTCTGTGCCTTAACAATGGCCTTACCTATTCGTTTAACGATTTCCCTATCGGAATATTCAGCATATTTGATTAATTCATTAACCGTTAGATTCAGACCCATACCACGATTTGGGTCTTTATTATTTATAACGTTTAGTAAAGCTGTAACTCTTGGACTATCTTTATGCTGCATTAGCCATTCTTTGTCTCTTCTTAATTGTAACAAACCTTGGTATACGGGACTTTCTTCTATAACAACGCTTGTTGGTTTGCCAATTTCCTTGTAATTATTCACTAACAACGCATATAAGCCATTGACATATGCCTCATTTTCACATTTCCTTGTGAAATACATAATATTTCCAATTCTTTTGGCTGTTTCATCGTTTTTGCCAAAATATTCTTTTACAAACCTTGCTGCCTTATAGAAATTGTTATCCTCGAATGTTTTTCCTGATTTTGTGTCTTGGAAATAATGTTCTACCTCATGTTGTACGGTATCTGAAAAAGTAGTATCAACTATTTGACCACTGATGGCATGAATATCAATAGATAATGTTAATGTGGATAGTTTAAAACTATTAGGAAAATGAGGTAATTTGTCTTTACCCTCATTATAGAAATTCCTATCTCTGAAATTGCAATATCTGAAATATACTGTAATTGTCTTTCTAAATGCCTTAAAAGGAAAACTACCAATACGATAGGAAGCACCATCAATATTGGCAAAATATTGTTTAGGATAACTGTTCAGTTTCTCCTTGATTTTATCCATGATTTTAAACGAGGCTTTGGTAGCACCATAGTGTATTCCAAGTTCCTCATTTACAACACAACGTATATCTGAAAATAGTTGGCAATGTTGTTCTACCTCGTTAATATCTTGCACTAAATAATCAAAATTTCCACTCATATCATTTGCAAATATACTATTTTCCTTTGAAAGTACCAAATATTTTCCTTAGAGATATTGATTAGAGTAGTCTATAAGGTTTGGTGAGTACAGGAAATCAAGTATTTTCTCTGCTAACTTCTCATATTTGCTTTCCTTTGGAATAAGGTACAGATAATTGGATGGGGCTGTTTCATAGTTATTACAGTTTTCCTCCATTTCAACATAAAGCATCCAAGATGGTTTTTCAATTTCACCGGTCATTACCTTATTAATAGTATAATGTACAAATTCAATCCTATCCTCTTGTGAATGACAAGTATTTGTGAATACCTCAGGTATCTCCATAGTCACAGGGGCTTCATCCCAATATTTGTAGTTTGCATAGGTATTCTCCTTGCAGAAAACACCATAGTAGAATAACTTATCAGGAGTTAATGGAATGTTGAAAACAATGAAAAATTCCTGAAGCATATCCTTTAATGCCTCAACAGAATTACTTGAATATATAAATGTACCAATCTTCATTTTTTGATTTGTAATAAATTTTCACTAATAAATAGATTTTTTTGAAGAAAATTTTGTCGTTTTTGGCCGTGATTTACTATTTAATAGTAAATCACTAAATTAATTAAAAAGAAAGGAACATTTAGATTAATTAATCTTTGTGTTCCTTTTGAATTATATGCTAATTTAACCTCATTGCTCATATATGGTTATTGGTTCTTTAAGAAAATACTCTTCACTTATAATATAGCATTCATTATCATTGCCATTTCTTTTCAAAAAATAATAATCATAGCCGTCATTGTGCTTTTCTGTCTCTATTGCATCGTATCTGATAACGGTAAACTCTGTGATTTCGTGATTAAGCAATACCTTAACAATATCGTCTTTTTTAAAAAAAGGTATATGGGGGTGTGCAATTTTCCTTACACATTTAAGTATCATGGGTTCTTTACCTTCGTTTTTCAAATATTGGCCAAGAGAAGGTTCTTTTTTAGTTCTGTATTCACAGTAATAGACTATTTCCTTATCTCGATATGTACGCAGGAAATTTGCATCATATATTGATAATTCAGAACTGTAATCTTCAAATTCAACTCCATCGACAGTAATAGTTCTGTCTTCGTTCATAGATGTAATTAATCCACTCATTTGTTTTAATGTTATTTTTTTATTTTCAATTGCAAATATACTATTAATATATCATATAACAAAATATTTTTCAAGTTTTTTAACTTAATATTTATTTCTCCCCTAAAACTTGAATTTTTTACTCAATTGCTAATATTTATATTTGAAGTCAAGGTAGAAAACGCTGGCATTCTTGCTAAATTGTAATGGAATCTATATTCCGAGAGTATACTTAAAGTAACCTTCAAAATAGACATACACGCAAAGCAGAACCGATATTGTGCCAACATCTTTTTTTATTGTTTGCAAAAAAGGCTTTTCAGAGGATATATAATATAAAGGAAGAATAATAAAAAATTAACATACATAAGATAAAATGGCTAGAAAACATTTAGTACACGTTAAATCTAATCAGACCGTTACAGTTGGAGATGTAACTTCAGCAAAATTGCCAACCATTGCAGGTACTGCTGATGACATTGTATATGGCGAGCTTGCTGTTAACTATAAGAAGGGCTATGAAACAATCTCAACAAGAAACGATAATAATGAAATCGTTGAATTTGCTTCAAAAGGCTATGTTGATAACAAGACAGGCAATGTAGAACCGACAAGTTCTGCACAGAATGCATTCAGCGACCTCGACCTGAGATAAAAGGTTAAGAAAAAAAGGAAAAGACAATATATATTTCTTTATTCCATTTCTTCTTTTCTTTCTAACAAACATCAACAAGGAAAGTAGAAAGATATATATGGTCAGGGTGGAAAAACAAAATAAATCTAATTTCATAAAAAATATAGATAAATAACAATGCCAAATTCAAATAGAATAACAAAAGACTGGCTCGATATAGCAGATGCTAACCTTTCCAAGAAATTACAACCACTTGCAAATGCAAAGGTAGTAAGAGTACTTGATACAGCACCAAGTACAACACAGGAATGGGAGGCACTTACAAGCTATACCATTGACGGAGTTACACATGCATTCAAACCGGGTGATGAGGTCAGAGTACCGGATAACGGTAGCGAAACAGGCTATACCTATTATAAACTCGATGCAATTGTCTCAGGGGCTGCTAAATGGGCTTTATCTGAAAGCGATGTGACTTCAAGAGTTAAGATAACCGTAAACCTCGATGCATACGTAAGCACCGACGGTAATACATATACAAAGACATCTGGTACAGAACTTGAAGGGGTGGTAGTTACCCTTACAGAAAACAGTGAAGGTACTTCTGTCAGCAAGACCGTGGCTTCAGGGGAAACAAGCGTGATATTCAAAGGTGTTGCACCATTGCTTACCTATACATTAAGCGTAAGTGCCATCGACGGATATTCACAACCGGCCAACCAAACAATCACTAACCCACAAATGGGTGATGAACTGACAAATACATTCGAATACTATGCAGATGAATATACATTCACCGCTACAAGTAACCAAGATACACAAAGTACACCGGATGAAACTATCGCTGCTGTAAAGGCAACCATTACATACGGTGGGGAAAGCTATCAGAAAATCGGTACAATGAAGTTACCAAAGGATACCGTACCGACAAGCGTTACATGGCCGGATGTTACAGGGTATAGTAAAACAAGTAGCAATACAGGGTTTGCGTATAGCGCAGAATATAGCACTGAGGTATGTGTGGTGAACGTAAGTGCTCTTAACTCACAGGAAGAAACTGTGGCGGCTGACGGTGCCACTGTAAGTATCAACGGTATTGATTATGTATTGCAAGATGGTACACAGGGGGCTACTAAATCAGGAAATATATGGACCGTTACTACTAAAATACCATATAATACTACATACTCCATTGCTGCTACAGGACTTACAGGATATGATGACCCAACTACTATAAGCAATATTACAAGCAACCAAATTACTAGAACAGTCAATTTGGAGTTTACTGAGAGAATTGAAAATGGTGTCTATGCATACTATTCAGATGGTAGTTTGAAACCATATGCCTCTGCTACAAGTGATGCTATTGGCGTGGCTGTGATAGACGATGATGCATACTTCGTAATCGATAAAACAAATGTAACAGGTGATTATAAGAAGTTTGGCGGCTACGATAGGGATTTATCAAGTACAAATATAGTACTTACAACTGATAGTGCTACTGCTAAGACTGATTTTGATGGATATAGGAATACAACTAAACTAATCTCAGCTTGTGCTGGATATACAGATAGTACATATCGTATTACTGGTGCACCAGCTGCTGAGGCATGTAGGTCACAATTCAGTGGAAAAGGCTATTTAGCGGCTGCTGGTGAATGGGACGTTGCCTATAAATACAAAACAGATATCACTTCCATGATGTCTAAAATTGGTGGTACAGCATTGACAGAAAGCGACTATTGGACATCAACCTTATATAATACGTCTACCACTTCGTGGGGACTCAATTGGCGTAATGGTGGTTTCCCTGGCGACCATAGGAGTAGCAGCGGCCTTTACGTTAGGGCGTTCGCTGCTCTTAATACTTCATTAACTTTAACACTTGTATCCTTAGATACAAGTGGAGTAAGTGGTCTCTCCGTTATAGTTACTGATAGAACCGGTACCTCTCAGACCTTTACCTCAGATAGTAATGGACAAGTAACTGTTAGTAGTCTTGCTTGCGGACAGGTTAATGTATCTGTTGCCGGTAAAGCAACCTTGAATGGTACTGGTACATTTAATGTTAATAGAAGTGTAACTACGCATACAACTACAATAAAAACGCCATCTACAGGTGTGTATGCATACTATGCAGACGGAAGTATGAGTACTACAGGTACATCAACGGCTATTGGCGTTGCAGTTATAACAAGCAATTCAGCATTTGTTATTGATAAAACTAATATACCAGCTGCTGGCGGTTTAACAACTGTTCGTTATGGTGGCTATAATAAGGATTTAACCGGCGCTGCAATGATAGCCACTGATACTACAACTGCCAAGACTGATTTCAGAGGTCAGCAGAATAGTATAAATATTGCTGCTGCTTGTAGTGGGTATGCAGATGGATACAGAACCGGTTCCGCTGCTGAGGATTGCCAAAGTAGATTTAATGGAAAAGGTTATCTTGGAGCATTTGGTGAATGGTATGATGCTTATCAGAATAAAACAGCTGTGAATAGTATGATGACAGCTATTGGTGGTACTGCAATAACAAGTGGTAACTATTGGACTTCAACTTTATATGATGCGTCTACCCGTTCGTGGCTACTCTATTGGTATGATGGTGGTGTCAATAGCTACTATAGGTATAGCGGCAATTATGTCAGGGCGTTCGCTGCTCTTTAAACCTTTAAATATTCTCCCCTTATTTTTTGGGGAGAATATTCTTTTTTAGCCTTTTTTACACAATAAAAAAGGCTCTTTTTGTATTTATTAAAATAAAGTATACAGAGCTATCAATAAAAAACATAGACTATTCTCACGAACGGTCTATGTCAAAATGTCTAATTTAAAATTCTTATGATAATTAACTTTTATCTCTTTCAATAAACTTCTGCATATTTTCTTCAACGAACTGTGCCTTTGCTTTAAGGATAACAGTTACGAAATCCTCCTTAAACTCACCTGTAAATGGTGTTGCAAGCACTGACAGTGGCTTGGTAAGTGCACGTCTATAAGCAATCTCTGCACCTATATTCTTATCATTTTCATCCTGTGGATGACAGATAGAATAGCCAACGGTTAGAATTTTATTCTTCTGCGATTTAATCCCCGGAGCAGCAACATGATAGATATCCACAACACCTGTCATAACCACTGTACGTCCATCAGCACATTTATGTTCATAGTTATAGAGACGTGGATATGTTGATACATTTGCAGTATCTACCTCCGTAGGCGTTGATACCTTTTCAATCTCCTTACGTGTATAAGGCTTATAATTCTCAAAGCCATCACCTGTCTTTACGACATACTCCACAGTAACTTTCTTACTGCCATCAGATGATTTCTTCAACTCACGGCCAACAACCGTACCAATCACATTAGTTTCCTTGACAACCACGTTGTCACCAATTCGAATTTTACTCATAATTCTTAATTTTTAATTTTAATTAAACGTTTAATATAATGTTAATTTACTTTTGTTCTTTTAGTTTTTCCAAATCGTCTTCCTCATTAAGGGTGTTATATATCTTTATAAGTTGATTTGTTGCATCTCTGTTTAACGAACAATAATCTCGGTTTAGTATTCTATCGTAGTTATTTAACTCGTCCAGAATATCAGCTAAAATTGCTCTCTGAATTTCTATTGTCATTTTTCTTCTAATTTTAAATGTTAATTTACTTCTATGTCATTGATAATCTTGTGAAATGATGATACCTTTTTAGGGTATTCATGACATCCTCTTTAATTTTTTCAGCAAGTTCAGATGTCATACTATATGTGCCATTTACTGAAGGTTCTAACAAATAACTATGTACAGTACCAAGTGAAAGTGGGCATTTTCTTGACCTATTTTCCAAGAATGTATTTAGGTTTTCATATATGTTGTCCAAACTTGCATTATATTTTGCCTCATTATATCTCGGATTATCAGTTATAGCAACCCACTTAAAAGTGCTGTCATTATATATCCTATTAGTAGATACATGTTCACTTATAATGTATTTAATTTCACCAATTGATAAATGTCTCATTTTAATTAATTTATACAATCATTTCTCTTTCTGCCTTTTTCCTCATTGCATAATGTATGAATTTCTCACCATTTGTTTTTTCCTTAAAATAGGAATATAGTTTTTCCAATGAAACAAAGCCAAAATCAGCAAGTTTGCCATCAATTCCGACATCAACCCTTAAATCAGTAGACTCTTCATTATATTCATCAAGATGTGAGTGAGTATGCCCGTGTGCTTCCACACATCCATAATGTTTGCTTGGCCATGTTACAAATGGGTAATGGCACATACAGACTTGGAAATCCTCATCAAGGAAATCATAGTTGGATTTCTTAAAGGTAACACATTTAATATGTATTATTTGTTTGAAGTATCCTTCAAGATGTTCTGATGATTTATCATGGTTGCCGATAATAAGGAATTTCTGTCCATTTAGTTTTCCAAGTAACCTTTTGACATTATCGGGTGAACCAAAAGCAAAATCACCCAATATATAGACAATATCCTTTTTGCCAATGGTTTTATTCCATTTCTCCAAAAGCCATTTATCATGACTTTCAACATCATCAACTTCAAACCCACCGTTTTCAGCACGCCTTGGGCAATGCTTTAATACATTTTTATGATGAAAATGCAGTTACAGGTCAGCCGTAAACCATACTTGCGGAAGATGGTTCATCGGCTGAGTCTTTTTATCTGTTTCGTTTTTCATATTATTTAAAATTTACTTTGTTATTCCGCGTGTTTCTTAATACGATAACCAAGAACGGTACGGTATATACACATCGCATGATACTGTGTAATCAACAGTTCCTGCTCATCTCGGTCTACTTTTTCAAATTTTTCTTTGTTAGCAATGAAATCTGAAAGTTTGTTAGCACGTTCATCCAATTCTATACATTCATCACACATTCTTTTTACGAAGTCTTCCATATGTTCTATATATAAATTTTTATTTATTTTTCTGATAATTCATCTGCTAATTCCCTAAGTATAGTTACCATTTCAGAATTACTAATTGAATTTTTGTTGGCCATTATTTCCTGCCTTAAAGAATCCTTTACACCATCAAGAGTAACAACTGTTCCAAAGTTTATATGATACGTTTGCGGATTTTCTTTATCAAGTTTAATATATTCTTCATATCTATTAGTTAATCGTGAGGCACTATATTCATATAGTAGTTTAATAAAACTATCACTATATATTGCACTTTTAACCAATACCATTTCTGGATTATCAAATATCACCTTTGCCAATACCTCATGGTTTTCATCCTCAAAAGTATAATGTCCTACCTTTACATATACTAATCTGATTTTATTCTCTGTAAGTGAATCCATGCTCTAATCTATATTAATCAATACTTTTTCAAAGTTAGTCCAAGACTGTGTTGCCTCATATACAAGATTTGCAATGAATTTCAATTGCTCAAGTGTTTCTTTTTGTTCTTCAAGATACCTCTCACTTGATTGTATTTCACTCCATAAATCCTCATGGTATCCGCCTTCCTTTAACATCTTATATGTTATTTCAAGACGTTTCTCCGTGGATTTAACTTCGCTTTCATACTCTGAAACAACACGTTTTGCATCCTCATGGGTTAATTCTGTATACTTTTCTTCCATGCCACAATATGCAGGATTCAAAGTATCATTGTATGCTTGATAAATAGCATTACTCCTTGAATAACACATAAGAAGCAACGGAACACCCTTTGAAATCTCGATTTCCTCTTCTTTCTCTCCGCCTTCAGGTGAGAAACTGTATTTCTTTTTAGTTTTCTTCGGAACTAAATAAAAACTTAAATATGAACTCATTTTAATTTAAATCCTATTGTTTTATTCTTTCTGTCTGCAAAGGTACTATCTTTTTCTGAAATATCCAAATAAAAAATGTTAAAATTACTGAAAAATATCATTTTTCACATAAAATGCACGTTTAACCTTTGCTAAAACATCAGGATTAGGGGTATCACACGGATTATGTTCCTCTATTTTATAGATATCACCATAGCAACAGTATATTAAAACTTGAACAAACTTGTCTGTTCATTATTAACTTCTTGTTTCAACCTACCACTGCTTTTTAGTACCTCATTGCTGAGTCTGTCATCCACAGTTGGGTAGTCCACAAGCGTGAATTCGGATGTACTGCACCCTATTATTCTTAATCCCTCATCAAGTATATTTAATGCTGCATTGTAGTCCCTTTCAATCACCTCACCACATTGAGGGCAAGCCCATTGTCTATCATTTAATGTGAGGCTTTTATTGATGTAACCGCAATTATGGCAAGTCTTACTTGACGGATAAAACCTATCAACAAATACTATCTTTCGGTTATACCAATTTGCCTTATATTCAAGCATCCTACGAAACTCACCGAAGTTCATTTCACAAATACTCTCTGCAAGATTATGATTCTTAACCATTCCTTTCACGTTCAAGTCTTCCATACATATGACTTGGTTTTCGTCAATGAGTGAATTACTTACTGTGTGAAGATAGTATTGCTTCTTGTCGTTTATCTTTTTATATAACTTAGCAAGTTTAATCCTTGCCTTGTTTCTGTTATTGCTTCCTTTCTGTTTTTTCGACAACTGACGTTGTAACCTCTTAATCTTCTTTGTTTCAGACTTCTTGAAATGAAGATTGTTGAATACTTCTCCGTCACTTGTTATTACAAAGTCCTTTATTCCAAGGTCAATACCTACAACAGCATTGGTTTCTTTTACCTTGTGGGTCAAATCACCATCAACCAATATGGACAAGTAGTATTCTCCACACGGCAATCTTGTTAATGTTGCTTGTCTGATATTATCGTGATGCTTCTGTAGATACTGCGCATATTTCTCATTGCATCTGAATCTGACATTTCTTATGTTTGCAAGTGACAAATAATATGTTGTATAGTTGTTACGTTTAGAAATCGCTCCTAATTCAAACCTACAACTTTGTTTGTTGTCGTGCTTTGATTTGAATTTAGGAAATCCACTATGTTGCTCAAAGAAATTCTTATAAGCGGAAAGCATATCTTTCACGGCTTGTTTGAGAACCTTTGTGTTCTGTTCTCTGAGCCAAATGAAATTATCATCCTTCAATAGTTCGTGATGAACAAATTGCCCAAGCGTAGAAAGGTTTTCTGATTTACCGTCATTCTTATATGATTCTATTTTTCTGTTAAGGCATTGATTATAGACAACACGGTAGCATCCAAGCAACTTATTGAACATTGTTGCTTGTTCCTTGTTCGGATATAACCTTATCTTAACTGCTCTTAACATCTTATTTGAATTTAGTAATTATCTATTATTTGATTATGTCTGTTTATTAAAATATTCATCAATATTATCTACCCAAATGTCACCTAAACCATTACAATATGGGCAACGTTTTGGAAATATCCACCATTTAAATGTTTTTCCAATACCGTGACAGTGTTTACAAGTTACATAACCTCTCATTATAGTTCTTTTATTTTATAAGAAATTACTGAATAATCTTGTAATGCTCTATCGTATTTATATTTTCTAATTTGATATTTCTTTGTCTTATCTATTGTATTCCACCAATATGATTTTCCCTCTTCGTCTGTGATAGAACTTACACCATCAGTGTTTAATATGTCTTTAACTAATGCTTCACCATCTAATGTTCCACTAAATAATAACTCTTCCATAATTACGCTATGTTTTTATTCTTCTTACGTCTTTCTAAACTTCTTCTACCGTAATACTTGCCACTGAAACTAGCAAGTAAAGCCATTAAGTCTCTTGTTAATTCCTCTGCATCAGATACATCTTCCTTGTCATCTAAAACTATTATCTCACATCCAAATACAGCATACATCTTCTTGATAAAGTTGAACTGAAATCGTGTCAGTTTATCTTTATGTTCAACAATGACCTTATTTACTTTTCCATTAACAACCAAATCGGTCAACTGGGCAAACCCTTGTCTCTTATCATTCAAACCACTTCCACAATCCTTTATAATATGTTCAACATACAGATTATGTTTTGCGCAATATTCAGATAATCTTTGTGATTGCCTATCCAAGTCACCACTTACTTTTTGTTTCTGCGAACTGACTCTTGCATATGTTGCACATACTTCTTGTTTAATCTCATCATTTTGTTCAACTCCTATTATTTTATTAATGTCAGATTCACGGTATCGTCTGTGGCCACCAGATGTTAGAATTGGTTTAAGCTTATTTTCCTTATCCCATACTCTTAACGTCTTTGGCGTGACATCTAATATTTCTGCTGTCTTTGATATATTATATAGTTTATCCATTAATTAAGTTAATACTTCTTTTATTACATTCTCGCTCTTATCAACCAACTCTTGAAATTCTTCAAGCGTTATTGACTCATCAACATCGAACATTAACGGGTATGTTTCTCCATTATCTGTTTCGAATGTTTTATTTTTAAAATCTATATTTGTTACTTTCATCATATATAAATATATCGTTATTTTAAAAAGTTATCAATTTTTGTTAAAAAAAGTATAAAAAAGTTTAATTTTTTTTTATTTAATAGTTAAGTACACATTCTTAAAAGTGAAATCCTCAGTAATATCATCGAAATTAAGATTAAGGACGTTATCAGCATCAGCAAGGTAATGGTGAGCCTCGGTAACATCATAGAAATACTCCAATGCACATTCCTCTGACGCTGATATACTAATATATGCAACATCAGAACAATCCTTTGTCAAATCGGCAATAATAGGAAATGCACGCCTATTAACTACAATAATACTTTTCTTTTCAGCCTTATTCCTATTGGCTACCCAATCTTTAAACCATTCGTACATTGTATTTTATATTTTATTATATGGAATAGGTACTTCTCTCAGATAATGCTGTTTCTTCATTTCTGCTTGAATTAATTCCTTGAATTCATTATAGAAACTTGGCTCAAGCATACCACCATTATAATATATAGCACCGTTTAATACTGTTAATTCATTACCAGGTTCTATAATACCATCAAATGCCTTGTAAGGCTTAATAAATCTAAATCTCTTATACATATTAATAATAAATGATTATCTTATATTATTAAGATAGGTATTGTCAGAAGCGTTTTCAACTTCTTCAACCTTTTTCTGCAACTTTAATTGTTCATTAATAATAATGCCATTACCACGATTCCAATACTCCGGTAACTCATCATCCGGAGCAGAAAATTCCAAACATTCACCACATTTGATGTTTGGGAACATATAAGATGGTATGTCTGCGGAAACTCTACCGCCCTCCCACGCATAGTGACACCAACTTGACTCTACAAAAATCGGCTTATCATAAAATAAATGTAATTTGCCAAATTCCGTTTCACTCTCAGGATGTCTTTCTAAAAAGTGTTCCAAATCGAAATCCTTGTCATCAGAATAGGCATTGTCTCTTGCAATCCAAATTTTCATTTTAATTAATATTTAAATTATATATAATATTCCGGGTGTGGTCTATCTATATTCTGTCTATATGACAAATCTGCATATCTTCTATCTTTGAATATATCAGGATAATCATTCTTTGCCTTAACAATACATCTGCCATACCTTAGTGATAAATCCTTTATAGCATCTTCCGCCATTTGAATAAACTTCTCAAAACTAAATTCCGTATTCTCCAACATTTCATTAGCTGCTGAGACATATTCCTTGTCATTATTCTCCAATTTGGATAATGTGAAACGCATGGTGGCTATCATCTTCATAATCTTATTATCATTATCAAGATAATGTACCAACTTATCAGGATTTTCTTCTCCGGCCTGTATCTTTGTGATTAATTGCTTAATTCCATCAAAGTATTCCTCAACAAAACTGTGCCTTTCGTAATCAAATGACAAATATCCAAGCAATCCAACATTTTTCTTGGCAGTACCTTCAGCTGACTTGTTATACATATCAGCAGCAGCCATATATAACGTATTATCCTTGAAGTTTGAGAATGATATACCACCATTCTTCTGTTGTTCGTAGATATGTCTTAATTCATGCCTTACAGAATACCTTAATCTCTCTATATCCACTTGTCCACTAACTCTTAACAGTGAAACAACAAGTGATTTCAGGTTAATTGGATGTTGTGATAGAGGTAATTTAGTCTTACCATATGCTGAACGTGCATTCTCGAAAAACTCGTTCGGATATTTCTTTTTATATGCCTCTCTTGTATATGCATCACTGAAACTATAGCACTCAACTGAAACATTAACCGGTTTCTCGTTAAACATAAACTCAAATGTTAAAGTTGTATGCTTAATACCTTTATCTTCGGTTTTTTCCCAAACAGCAGACTTCAGTTCTTTTAATATTTCAGAACATAATGCATCAGTACCATAATCAACAACATCGGAAATTCCTAATTCCTCTTGGATAACGTTGTTAATATACTGTTTTACCTCGTATAAGGCATTAATACCAAGTTCCTCAACAGCTTTATTGAAGGCATTCATTTTTTTTTTAATTAAATTTGATTTATAACCTCACATGTTGCACTTGGGTATTCCTCCATTGCTTTCTCAAAAGACCACCACCCAGGACGCTCAAACCAATCATGATAGATTTCCAATTTAGAATTATTTAACCTTACTTTAGTAAAAGTGCCGTAACCGTCAGTAATAGTAATAATAGTAATCGGTTTATAATCTATTACGACTTCTTGATTGCCGTATTTTTTAGCTATTTTCTCAATTGCATTATTCAGTTTTTCTTCGGCAATATTCTTTTTAACATCTAAATAGATACGGTATAGTGCATTTTCGTTCATTAACTCTAAATGATACCTGTTCCACTCCCACTCTTCACCACGAGGGCCGGAAAAGTCACCATAGCCCTTGTCTTTTAACTCATATCTATAGTTACTCCAAGACGGAATAATGCCACAGATTAAATTAACTAAATCATTTGTTGAAAGTTCTAATAACATAGTATTCTCTTTATTTTATAAATTTTAATTTAAAATATTCACCGCAGTAATAATATCGGATTTATATGCTTTATTACATTTTGCTAATGTTTTCCCCTTATAAGCAAAATCGATTGTATATTTAGTTAAAAAATGTTAATCACAATATGAGCGATTTCTATTATAGTAAATCATTTCTTTAAATCTTTAAATCGTTTCAATACTTCTTGATAAAACTCTTTTTGTTCTTCTTTGTCATCAGGGAATTTCATGAGATAAACATCACGTAAAACTTCGTAGCACAAATCAAACACTTTTTCCATATCTTCCCAAGTCAGTTCCAAGTCTTTCTCTGCTTGGTGGTAGCCGTCTGCATAAGCATGTCCCATAGAATAGGGGTCTAATTTGTTTTTTGAAGCCCATTCCCATGCCTTTTCTTCTGCTTTACTCATATTAATTAATCTTTAAAGCGTTTCAATACTTCTTGATACGGATTACTATAATCAACACATTGATTTAGCAGTTTATCAATAGTTTTTATATCCTCAATAGTTAGCTCCAAGTCTTTCTCTGCTTGGTGGTAGCCTTTAATAAATCCTTTACGCTCTCTAAGGTTTTCATCATACCCTTCACGTTCAGCAATCTTTATAGGATATGCCTTTAACGCACGTTCTTCTGCCTTACTCATAACTCATCTTTCTTAATAACTAACAATTTATCACCTTCTTTACAGCCTTTAACACAAAGTTTGTCATATAAACTTGATGGCAATGAAACATTGAAAGTTGTTTCAACAGCCTTTTCCATCATTTCATCTATTGTCTTTGTTCTACCTGCGAAATAAGCATGGTCTTCAGCAAGTTCGATGGTGGATTGGTCTTGTTGTTTCTGCCACTTAGCAAAGTGTCTGGCAACATCAGTATAAGCCCATTTGTCACCATTTTCTTTAAAGTATCTTCCAATTTCTTCTTCCAAGTCATCGCTTACAGATTCTTCTTGAAATGAATTAATATATCTAAGAATGTCATCTCTTAGTCCTCCAATAGTGGCAGTATTGTCAAGTATGTTAAATCTATTGAATTTACTTATAACGCCAGCCTTAAGTTTTCTTTTTTCTTTATCTGTCATACCTCTTCTCCTTTCTGTGCTTTTAATGTTTACCATCGTCTCTTACAGGAGTTGTCAATGCTTTCTCTACTGACCACCCAAGAACATTAAGCCTTTCCCAAAGAGCACCATAATTTATATTCATAATTTCACTCCACTCTGGCATTGTATGCAACTCACCGTTATACTCATATTTACGAACATTTGACTTATTATTGGCTTGTGTCCTTATGCTTGCCCATCTACAGTTAGATGGTTCGTAATTTCCTCTATAATCTATTCTGTCTATTGTCAATTCATCAGAATAGCCATTTGCAAGTGCCCAATTATAAAAAGCCATAAAGTCATTTTTCCACTCATCGCACATTCTTATACCTTTTGCCCCATATTTGAAATAAGCACCACTTGAGACAGTATAACATCGGCATTTCATAGAGTTCCATATCTTATACAATTTTGAATCAGTTGCCTCTTTTGGATAAACACTTGTTCCATTATTATTTCTATGAGTAAAAAACATTTCGTTTCTTAGACATCCGCAAGACTGTGTTCTTCCGTGAATAACCCTATCCATAGAATATTCTTTTATATTTCCACAATCACATTTACACAAAATACGTCTTTTACTACCAATAGGAGACACCTCTTTAATGATAGTAAGTTTCCCGTATTTTTGTCCTTCGGTTACTTCAATTTTATTCTTCATTGTTATTGTAGTTTTTTGACTGTTGCATACCAAGTTCAAAGAAATGCTTGGCACATAATGCTATATCTTGGCCATTAGGCTCTTCCTTTGTTCTATTAGCAAAGAAGCCCATTGTTTGAGAGCCAAAGAAATTACTGCTTATGTAATTGTCAATTTCCTTTTCTAAATCCACCTCTTTCATCTCAATGGTGTCAAGAAATACTTTAAGAGAAGCTATACAAAACGCCTTACCAGCAAGCCAGTCCAGCTTGTTTTCTTCAGTTGGCTGAAGACTATCAGAAGGTCTTACTCTGCGAAGTCTATCAATCTCCGCCACTAAAGCGGATTTATCAATCAGTTTCATGATATTTTCCTTTCTGTGCTTTAAGTTAATTCTATCCATTTTACAATATCATCAACATTGTCATAATCATCATTAACTCCATATATATGTACGTTAATATGGCCCTCACAATCTTCATCAAGATTACCAGTAAACTTTTGGATTGTTCCATCTTTCATTATACATGCAAATGTTTGAAGGCTCCAATCTTTAACTGCATCATATATATCTTCTTTTTCTTGTAAATGCCAAGTTTCCACCTCTTTTACTTCAAGAGTGTTGATGATAGAAAGAACATTTTTCATTACCTCTATATCGTGTTCCCTTTGGAGTCTATAACGCCAATCCTCAATACTATCGAGGTTGATTTCGTTTATTTTTTTCTCTATCTCCGCTACTAAAGCGTCTTTCTCAATCAGTGCCATAATCATCATAATTTAAGTCATCATTTGTTATATCCACATCATATTTAAAAACTAACTCGTAGTCTTGGTATCTCCAAACAAATTCCTCCCAGGCCGCCTTTGCTTCATCTTTCCATGATTGAGGTGCAGCGAGTTCACATAACGCCATTTCTGCTTCATAATGCCTTTCGCAAGCGTTAAGTAACTTTTCTTGAACTTTTTGTTTTATTGCGTCTTTGTTAATATATTGCACCATAATCTAGCCGTTAAATTTACCGTCCCATTTATCTAAATTATAATAATCTGCATAGAAATCACTCCTATTCATTGTATTCAAAATCTGTTTATGAGCAAGTTGCAAGTCTTCCCATAACTGCTCGATAACCATAGAGAGGTCTATGTCGTCATTTTCTATGTTAGCGAGAATTTTTTCAACTTGTTTTTCCCTTTGATGAAGATACCTACTAATAAGATGATGACATTTTGTTATGCTATCTTCACTATTTATCTGTTTAAGCAAATTCTCAGTCCAAAATTGCTCATACTTTCCATCAATTTTTGCCATAACTATTCATATTTTATGATAATCAGGTGAAAACTTACCACGTTCATTATATTCTTTTTCAATTTCAGAAAGTGTGCGTTCGTAAGTTTCTTTTGCGAGTTCTTTACGTCGCTCATAGGTATCTTTTTTCATAGGAGCATATTTGTCTTTATATTCTTTCCATTCAAGAATATCAAGATGCTCATCTCTGTCAGAGCATTGGTCTATTTTACTTGCAATAAAATTTCTTGCCTCAAACTGAGCACAAAAAGGACTGTTCTTAGCAATATTATTGTAAACAGTTTTTGCTTCATTTAATAATTCTTCGTAATTCATATATTATTTTCCTTTTAATGAATTTAATAAATTTTCTGCTCTCTTCTTATTTCCAAATCCCTTAATATCGACCCATTTGTCAGTAAAGAAGCCTTCTTTTAGAACTTGTACAAAGTATCCGTCATAAGGAATACAGCCGCCATTAGCATAACATGGGTATCTGTGGTCAATTCTATACCTTACCATATCTTACTCTCTTTTCAGATAGTTTTTAAAATCCTTGATAAACTTTGCAGTATCAGCACAATCCTCACTTGGGTATTTGAGATGATTGTCTCTTATCCACTCACAAGCCTCCTCAATAAAAGAATCAGTTCTAGTGTACTCAATTTTAATCAGTCATCGGAAAATCCTTTGCCTTCATCATTCTATCCCTAAGTTTTGCATCGTATTCCTTTTGTTTCCTTTCAATGCGTTTATCTATCTCTGCGATTTCTTCCCTGCTATGAACAGAGAAAAAATCAACTGCTTCGTTTGCTTTCATAATTCAATAGTTTTTTCAATTCCACAAAGTCTTAATGCTTGCTGTAGTTGATGAACATACTTAAAGTACATTTCATCCATACATCCATTTTTTCCATTTGTTTTATAAGATTATAGTGTATCTTTCTTTGAGGGATTTGAGCCAATTTGCACATTTTTTAGCATTGCCATCTTGAACCATGCAATTTTCGCAAAATACAATAAGTTGATTTATACAACACTCATCCTCTTCACTCCAAGCAGCAGTATTTTGTCTAACAGGCTCATAAAGTTCCCATTCGTCCTGTTCTGTAATATCACAGATAATTCTATCGTTATACCAATATTTTCCACCTGTAATATCGGTAATTACAAATGAACCAAAATCATTTATGTCGGAATTATGCCTTTTAGCAATGGTGTCGCCAATATTGAAAATAGGAATAATAATCTCCTTCAACTCTTTCTTTTCAGCATCCCATTCATATCCTGCTTCTTTCATCTTTTGAAATAAAAGGTCACGCTGTTTTTTGATGGCAGGTTTTATGTCTTGCATCCAAGTCCATTCACCAAATTTCCCGTCTGACTCAATTTTAAAACCATCATCGACACTTATACCACAATAAGCATAACTATTTTTATTGGTATCTATCTTCTTGAAAATAAATGGTAAATTACCATCAGCAAGCACATCACCATCCTTTGCATCTTGAATGGTCCAGAGATGATACATATCGCACCAAGAACCACTGAAGTACACACCATCATCAAGAGTATACCCGTCACCATCTTTATCTACAGATACTACTTGATTTACCTTGCCATAGCTTGTAACAACCCAATCACCTTCATGAAACTTTGGCTCAACCTTATCAGCAAACTTCTGCTCACCTTGCTTTTCAAGCCAAGCAATACGTTCATCTTTAATTTCAATAAAATGCTGTTCTGGATTTTTAATAACAAAGTTGTCAAGAACTCCATCTTTATTACATTTATAAATTAAACCTTTCTTAAATGTTTCATTGTCAGCCCTTTCCCACCGTGATTTATAACAAAAATAACTATTTCCTGCTTTCAATTCAAGTTTAATACATTCAATTTCTTGTCTTTTAAGCCACGATATAAATTCTCTCATTTTATCAGAATGTTCTTGAATACTGCATTGAGGTATTTCTTCTTGGAAATAGAATATCATCTCTTTCCTTATCCTCTCATCCTCGCTCTCTTGGAGTTCGGGAATAAGAGTTTCAAGTGCCTCACGCAACCTTGTAAAACTACTATCAGGCCAATTCTTTTTAACGACCTCTATTGCTTCTTTTCTTTCCATAATCACAACAAATTTAATTCGTTCAACTTTTCAATCATAGCTACACAAGCATCAACCCAATTATCTCTACCAATACAATACAAAGTATTATCATCATTAACAGAAGGTGTAAAACTGTAACTAACACAATGATAATAAGAACGAAAGAGATTGAGATGGAATGTCTTTTGGCAACTTTCGCCTTCTATATATTTGGTTATAGATTGTGGCAAAACACCAAGCAAAGCTGCAAGACTCCAAGCACGAACATGTCCTTCTTCTTCATTAAAATCACCATCATCCATTGCTTCTATATAGTACCTTTTGCCCGAAGACCACAAATACATATCCGCACTTTCAAGCGGTAAAATTTCTGCCAACTTCTTTGACTGAGACAAGTCTGTGTGTGATTTAATTGTTGCCATAGTTATTTATTTCTATATTTTTCTAATTTAGCATTTGCCCAGTTTTTAACATCTTCTTTAGATACTTGTTCTTTAGAATATGCAATAACGTCAGAGTCATCAGTTGATAATACCATCCATTTACCGTTTTTCCACTCGTTTAAAGTGGTATAGATACCTCCAAGACCGCATTTAATGGTTATATAATATCCATCCTCTTTAGGTGGGTATTTTGCCAATTTATAATCGCAACCACCCTTGAAATTAAAGATATGTTCTGTGTCTAAATTAATTGTTGCCATAGTTATTTAAATTAAGTTTTCAAGACAATACTTAATCGCTGCTTCAACAGTTTCTTCATAAGTTGGACAATCTTTCGATATAATATTTTCGTAATAATTATCTCCTTGCCACAATGATGCTACATAACTTGAATTTTTCTCATTAATATAATCATACATATGAGGCTCAATTACTATAAAAATATTATGCACTTCTCTCAACCACTTCATCGTCATTTGCTGAGTCGGGGCAGATAAATAAACACCATGATTATTAAAATCTCGTCTATTAGATATTAGTGCAATTTCGTTATCTGAGATAAAATAAGAATTACACCATTCATTAAATCTTTTCTCTTTCAAAAGTTTTGCTGTTTCAAAACTAACGTAATCTTCTGTAATCATATTGTATCTTCTTTAATAATTTGTTCCTTTTCTTCTTGTGTATAATCGAACTTGTCAATGTTTGCAACAAGATTCTCCCATAGTTTACCAGTCACATCAAGTGTTGCAGAATTCCAATAAGAACCAATTCCAAACCAATCACCTTGTTTTGTCCTAACAAATACTCCAAGTTCATCATTCTCTCCTTTATATGTAATGACAAATTTATCTGTTCGTCTAGAATATAACCAATAATGGTCTTTAGCTGTTTTACAATATTTTTTAAATTCATTCGGATATTTCCTCTTGAATTCCATGTGGCTAAGAACTTCATCAATCTTGATAATATAGTGCCGAGAAAATGTTATCTTTCCATCGTCAAAACAATGATATTTCTTACCAACTTCCGGAATTGGTTTCATATACTTCTTGCGACTATATAATACCGTTCTGTCAGGTAAAGGATAACCATTTGGCTTTTTGTGTTTATTTTGCATATTTAATCTGATTTAAAATTTCTTTCTTTAACTTCTCTCTTGCAATAGAGTCTCTTCTGATGCAATTCTTACAATTACCTTTGTGCTCTATTCCTGTAGAATAATCTGTAATGTAATACTCAATGTATTCACAACTATCAAGAATAACCACCTTATTGGAAATATCTTGATTGTTCCTAAACGTACAACTTGATAGTAATGAAATAGTGAAAAACAATAAAAATAACTTCTTTAACATATACATTTTTATTTTGCTAAATGTAACGATTTCTTTTTCCGATGCAAAGATACTATAAAAAGTTGAGAAAACAAAGAAATTTTAGTTAAAAATATTAAAAATATTGGGTGTTTTTTGTAGTGATATACTATTAAATAGTATATCACTGATTTGAAACTAAAAAATGAGAATAAGAGAATTATTAAGCACGTCAAGTGGTGGCATTGACCCAACGACTGGACGCGGAATGATAGGAAAATATGAGGTAGTTGACCTTGGTTTACCAAGTGGGTTGTTGTGGGCAACGTGTAACGTTGGAGCGACGAGGGAAGCAATATATGGAGACTTTTATATGTATGGTAAAGGCGCACAAACGTATTATTATGAAGACAGTGAGTATGAAGGTATGGAAAACCCACTAGCATCAAGTGTTGATACTGCAACACAAGTAATGGGTAGCGGATGGAGGATGCCAACACAAACTGAACTAAATGAGTTGATTAATAATACTGCATTCAGTCTTTATACCATTGATGGCAGATATGGCGGAAAGTTTACAAGTAAGACAAATCCAAATGCATATGTGTTTTTCCCTTTCGCTGGCAACTACATCGATGGTAATTACCAAAGTTACAATAGGCACTGCAACGTTTGGAGTTCTACGCCTAAAGATAATAGCAACTCCTACGCTTTCTACTGTGGTGATGGCTACCCATCATCTCCGTATAAGGGCGTTAGTGACAGCCCTCGTAACTACGGGTTCTCGGTGCGTGGCGTACATACGTAAGTTTGATAATTTACTAGATTCTTCAATTTTATAAACAATATGTATATCCGACAGCACAGTTATGCCAGAGCGTTCATGAAACTATAATATATAAAGAAAATATTATCAATAGTTTTTTCATTTTAAAGTTTAGTATATATAGTCAAAGAGGCAGATGTCAATGGTTTAGCATCTACCTCTTTTTATTTTAATTAATTTCTTGCCAATTGGCATTATATATCTTTCCTGTTTGGTTATCCTTAATATATGTAATTGGCACAGGTTTTAGCGAATTAACAACGATTGCAGACCCTCCTTTCCAATATTGTGCAACAAATGGATAATGTTTAAATGCATTTACCAATGTGCCATATCTCTCAATATCATTCTCAAAATCGTATACTTGATTAGGATTTACAAGACAATAATATGTATATTGGCTACCGTTTGATTGGTCATTACCGGGTTCTTTACTTCCCCAAAAGTAGATACCTATATCTGAATTATTGGAATATGTATTAGGTTGTCCTTTTTTAACAACCCCATCTGTTATCTTATATGAACTGTCATGCTTCAATACGACTTTATCCCCCGACATTTCAAGTTGACTCAAAAACATTTGATGTTTCTGTTCTTGCTCTTCTGTCTTTTTCTTTCCAAGGAATACTTCTCCGTAATAGGTATCTCTATATTGGTCATATATCTGTAGGTATTGTTTCTGATATGCAGGTATATTCAGTTCATTACCTGTACCATCAGGTTTTGTATTATATCCACTTGCTCTGTATCTGAATGTACTGAAATCATCTGTTTGTGGAAAATTAGGATTAACCATAAGATAGGCATCACCGCCAGTTCCAATATAAGAACCGTTTTTGATAATACCTATATTAATCCAATTTGTCATATCTGTTTCAGATAGACTTTCGTTAAGAAACCTAACATCAGGGTTAAGTTTCTCCATCCATTCGTTAACGTTATCTAACCAATCCTTATTGTTATTTACTCCCATATCATAACTTCTCCTTTTCGTCTCATTCTTTCCGATAACTGACAAGGCATCGGATTAACATAGCATTCACCGAATGAAATATCATATGTATATCGTTTTCCAATACTATCGATGTCATTAAGATGTTCTTGATAATACTTTTCAAAGCCATCGTTTGTTACAGGAATATTGTTTTGATGGCAATATGTTTTATATTTGCCAAGTAGTTTATTGCGAATTTCCTTATTTACTTCATCCTTTGATTTAAATGAGGTGAAATATTCTTGTTTGGGGTCATTCTTCCAATATTTATTACTTTCTCGGCTATTAACCTTATTACCATTTTTATCAACCCATATTGGTGCTTCATTAGGTGCTTTAATAAGAACGCTGTCTTGGTCATACTTAGCACAAAGTGATAAACCAAACTGTTTTAATTCATCAAAATCTTTTGTTTGGCCATCTGTTGTATAATTAAATACGATAAATGACGGTTCATAATCGTCCTCGACACCGTTTGTACCTCTATAACCACCGTATGTAGGTAAGAATGAATATCCACTTTTCTGCAAGTCACTGATAAGTGCCTTTGTTTGTGCATCATTCCTTTCTTGTGGCATATCACTCCTATTAGCACTAATGTTAATCATACCATTTGTGCCATGTTTCTGAAGTACTCTATCAAGAGTGACTTCATCAATCCTAACAGGCTTATTATGATTGCTTATAATACCATAGAAACGGTTCATTACATCTTCATTTACAGTCTTCGCTTTTTCATGAAGTTGTCTGAATGCTTCCTTTCGGTTTCTTTGTTCTTCTTCGATACTGAGTTTTACTTCATTAATGAAATGGACTTCTGGATTAAGTTTCTCCATCCATTCGTTAACGTTACCTAACCAATCCTTATTGTTATTCTGTTGCATGATTTAAGAATAATATATCTTAAGGCAACTATACAGGGTTTGACCCCATACGTTTCTTGCTTCGCAGGGTTCGTAGCCTCTTCCCTCCACAAGCTCTACACCCACTTGCCAATGGGCTATCCATAAATGGATTTTACTTAAATTGCGGTATTAAGACCCATCAAGGGGTCACGCTACATATAAATATCACTTGGGGTCAAAAAGTATATAATTACCTATCTTAATATAAATATTGGTGGCCAACAAGTATAATGTTATTGGCCATTGATTATCCAAGTGTATCTTTTTTTGAGTGATTTGAGCCAATCAATATCACACTGATATTCTCTCAAATTAGGATATTGTTCTTTACAATACTCTACAGACCATAAAATAGAAGATATTCTTTTCTCATCATCTTCACTCCAATCAGAAGGCTTATTTTCTAATTTGAATGTAGAAATAGCATCGGTAAGGCCTTGTCTGTATGCATCTACCATACAATTAACAGGTTTCCCAAAGCTCTCATTATCTTTTATTGGGTTGTTACGATACTTAGAAACCATTTCTTCTATTACATCGTCATCAGCTTTCTGTTCACCTTGTTTTTCAAGCCAAGGCAACCACCTTTCCCTAAAATCAGAAAATTGTTTTGGGGTCATTTGGTTGCTATTTATTTCCAAATAATTGATTATTTCTTTTCTTACATTCTCATTATTACTCTCTTGTAGTTCCGGGGCAACCTCATCAAGTACAGACTTGAATGTATAGCCGCCCTTTATTTCTTTGGCATTCTTCAATTTCTGAACAAGGCCTTTGTATTTCTGTTCGTAATTTACCATAGTTTTATTTTAACTAATGTTGAACTCATTTTTAAGACTGTCTACAAGGTCAAGTTTTTCCCAAGGATAATTGATTTGATTTTCTACCAATTCCATTTCCTCACGTGTCTTACCATAATGGCCATTTAATGCCGCATTTTTATATCTTTCAACGCCATTACCAAATCTCTTTATGATATTATGTGGTTCCAATTTGACATTTTCCTTAACCCATCTAACAAGTGCTGATTCAAGTTCCTTATTTTTATCAAGTTCAATACTGATTGAGGTTGGTTCTGCAACGCCAATTGAATATGATACATCAACAGTTGCAACATTTGCGATACCGGCGGCAACAATATTTTTAGCAATATATCTACACATCATATTTGCTGAATAGTCAACTTTTGATGCATCCTTACCATGAAGTCCGCCGGCTGAAATTCTAAATGATGAACCAAATTGGTCACAAGCAAGTTTTCTATTACACATTCCACAATCAGAGACACTACCACCCGTATTCCATACACCGGCCGGATTGACATCAATTACAAAATTCTTGTCTGCAATGAATTTATTATATATATCATCACTTAGACCGATTTTGTTATATTGTATAGCATTCGTAATATAACCTCGAAGTATTGAAATATCACATTGGTGCATTGAAGATACTAAAATTGAATTTATCTTAACAGGGGTATTACCTTCATATTCAATAACGACTTGCGTTTTAGCATCCGGACCAATCTCTAATGTGCTTTTCATAATAAAGTCACAAATATGTTTGGTTATATAACACCCCAGTGGCATAAACGTTTCAGTTTCATTTGTTGCACCGGCGGTCATCCAGCCTTGGTCACCTGCTGTGGTTATTTCATCTGATACATCAACTGCTTTATGAATCTCTGGGGATTGTTTACCAATCAAGTTAATTATTTTAATGTTTTCGGGATATAATCCGTGATTTTTAGGGTATACTATCTCCTTAAATACGTTTCTTACAATGCTGTCATAATCTACGACACTTTTAGAATAAATCTCGCCGCCAAGAACTACGATGTTATCTTTCATCATAGTTTCAATACCACAACGAGAATTAGAATCTCCGCTAACAAAAGCATCAACCAATGCTCCTGCAATTACATCGCACACTTTGTCGGGATGACCCGGTGTTACGGCTTCTACTGCCAATACACGTTTGTTTTTGTTTTCTACCATTTAATTTAAAGTTTTAAAAAATTATTGTTTAAAATTAAATGTAGTGAACCTATTAATTAGATTTTAGCCGTTTTTAAAGAGGTGGCAAGCACTACAAATCCCCTCTATCGTTTGCAAATATACTATATTTCTACAATATAATAAAGTAACTTTATATTAAAAATTGTTAATATTCAATCGCCTTTATCTTAGTAATTTCGTCAATCTGATACAACGAACAATCTTTAAGACTGTCATAACGTTTAAGTTCATTATATGCCTCATCTTTAGTTCGATACCGACAAGTATTGCCATCTATATATGTGGCAAAACTAAAGCCCCCAAGACTATCACACTGATACTCAACATCACCATTTTCAAGTTCACGTCCAACTAAATAATTGGCCTGCGTAGTTGTTCTACATCCGAAATTATTAAACTCTTTTTCAACAGTATCATTATTTATTGATAGAACAACAGGATGCAATGCATCAATCTTAACCCAATTTAGGCAACTTGGTGATAAATTGAGCCTTAATGTGTTATTATCAAACGTGATTCCATCATTTGTCTTGTAATTCTTATTAGCCTCAGTTCTTAGGAACGTGCCATTTCCATCCCCAAATTCAATCCAAATGGGGACGTTATGCATTATGTGATTCTTATTAATGAAATCAACCAAATCACCAACGCTGACATATTCCTTGTCAAGAGGTTTAAAGTTTGGTTTATCTATAAACATCACAAATTCTCAATTTTTTCTTTTAAGAAATCCTTTTCTACAATCTCCTTACCAAGTATCTGAATAACCTTATCCAATGTAAGGTCATCTTCAGGAGTCACCCAAGAATCTATGTAGTATAGCTTCTTACTGCCACATATCATTCCAAACAAGATTGGGTCTCTTCTACGTGCAGCCTCAATCTTCTTTTCCTTGTTGGTCATATGATATACTTCACCATCCGGAGAATAAGACAAAATACAATAATTGTCAAATACTTCCAACTTGTCTATTTCTAATTTCTTCTTAATGATATCAAGTGGAATTGTTCTTGTGTAGTTCTTAATGTAATCCAAGCCTAATGCTTTTGGACTATTGAATGCAAGTTTAACTAACGTTTCCTCACTGATAGCCTTATACAACCCTTTACCATACAGTATTGACTCGTATTTATTAATGATAAGTTGTTCGAATAGCTTTTCCTTTAAGGCTACCTGACCGCTTGCTTCTGTATATGCAATGCAATCAACGTAATCCTTTATTCTATCACGATACTTCTCAGCCTCTTCCTTACTAAGAGCCTTGACATCAGAAAAGAATTTGATTACATCAAAATTGATTTCCTTTTCCTTCTTATTATTAGACTTCTTGGATTTGAATATATTACGGAGTTTAGAAAATAATGATTTCTTTTTATTATACGGAATATTATCATCAATATTGTTTGGACCAACAGAATTTGAGGCAAATACCGAAGGCGTACCAACCCAAGTGTCATTAAGGTTCTGACGCATGCTTTCAGATACCTTGACATTGAACTCAGTAATAGACAAATCCTTATCAGAAAGGAAATAATCCTTTAACTCATTATAAGATAGTACAGGGGTTGTAGAATTGTCACCTTCTACAAAACTATTGTTTAAATTTCCAACCGTTTCTAACTTACTGTTATTATCTAATTTTTTTGCTGCCTTATATTTAGGCAAACTTGTATCAACCTCGACTCTTCCTAAGATTGATACACGTTTTTTATCAGATGTTAATAAAGGTAATCTTGCCATATATTAATGATTTTAAAACTTATTAAATTCTTTCTTTTCCTCGAAGCATTGGCAAACCTTATACTTCTTATCATAGATATAGCCACCGTGAATTATCTTGATATTACATAGGCCATAGAAACCATTCCACTCATATTTCTAAATAATGTAACACTCATAAATGGGAATTCACCGGCTGAAAACCACTTCCTAATTTCTTCCGCCGATTTTGGCATCATTTCTTCAGGCCCGTTATAATATTTCTTGAAATATTCGAATACATAATTGGTAATATATTTAGTATCTGATATGTTTACAACTTGACGCTTAACATCCATTGTGATTGACATTAATATGTCTTCATGATACCTTCTCTCGAAAATGCCATACATAAATAACGCATTTGGCATTGCATACATATGCTCATTATGAATCGCCATTAGCTTTCTTGAAAAGTCATTCAGCATTATTGTCTTAATCTTCTCAAGGTCAGGATTATCAAAATCAATGTCAATACCACAAGTTATGCCATAGCCCTTTACTCGTTTAACACGACCATCATCATAATATTCTATCATATTAATTAATTTTTACTAATGTTTATATTCGTTTGCAAATGTACTATATATTTTTGAAAAAACAAAATAATTTTTGTTAAATAATGTTATTTTTCCAAAATATCTTATTTCCACACAGGTTAAGACTGACTGCTTCACCAAGGTTCCAAACCTCATGTTGTACCTCCTCTAACAAGTCTGCTAATATATCATCATGTACATGACGGCAATTGCATAGGGTTTCTATCAGTTCCAAACAATCAGTATCAAACTTAACATCATCCTCACTGATACTATTGTGTATTTCTTCTACAATATCTCTTGCAAGGAAATAACTGTTTTGACTGATAAAGTCATTGATGTCAGCATACATGTATTTTTCGAACAACATACATTATTTAGTTTTTAGTTTTCTTAGTTGTTTTCTTCTTCTTCTTCTTAGGTTCTACAGGGATGTCATCTTCCTTTTCCTCAGGAGATAACTCACTTTCCTCCTTATATTCATTAAGGAGTTTATTGTTGGTTTGCCATTTATCCATCATGTCAGAAGACCATGGAAACCATTTAGTCCATACTTTACCTTCCCTTGAAAAATACTGATAACGTTTATATAACATTTTATTCTTCCTCCTTTTCAACTACGATATATGCTTTATAGTTATAGTTGATATCATAATCTTTTTTTAGACCGGAAGACAAACTTGTTTCAATAGCATTTTTTAACATCTTTTGCTTTTGCCATTGAGCACCGGCCGTGAACTACCCCCACCTAAAGGAGGGGGCTTCCCCATTCAACGAAGCGGCTTGCATTAAGGTTTCCCTTAATGTAGAGGTCACTTCTCCAGGGGCGTAAATTCCCGCAGTTCCTGCGGTATTATATTCATTTTCTAATACAACACTATAAAAATAGTCTCTAAGGTTTAAGGCAGCATTGTAATCACGGTCAATTACGCAACCACAAGTGGGGCATACCCATTCCCGGTCAGATAATTGCAGTAAATCGTTCTTACTACCACATTCATGACAGGTCTTACTACTCGGAAACCATTTATCCACGTACATAACACAACTATCACGCTCTATGCACTTGTATTCAAGAAAACTACGAAACTCACCAAAACCTAAATCCATAACGGATTTACCAAGGTGCAAAGTACGAGACATATCTTGCAGGTTTATATCCTCAAGAACAATTACATCATACTTATCCACGTAGTAACGAGATAGTTTATGGCAGTAGTCTAAACGGCAATTAGCAACATGACGGCTTAACTTGGATAAACGCTTCCTCGACTTGTAACGATTGGAAGAACCCTTAACCTTACGTGATACCATACGTTGCAGCCTTTTAAGACGTTTCTCGTTCCTCCGGTAATTCCTAATGTACTTGGCTTTCGTATCATCGGGATTACTATCGGAATCAACGGAGAAATCCGTCAAAGACATGTCAATGCCTACGATTTTCAATTCATTGTATTTTTTATGTTTATGCGTATAGCCAACATTTTCATCAGGGATTTCTACGGCAATGGATGCGTAGTATTGCCCATCCCTTGTCTGTTCAATCGTGCAAGAAGTGATGTTACCCACTAACTCACGATGTAAGACTATATCCACAAACCCCAACTTAGGAAGTTTAAGTTTCCCATTTTCCAACCGGATAGTACCATTTTGGTTATTCGTTGTATAGGAAAGTTTGCATTTGCTTTTTTTATGCTTTTTGGGGAAGCGTACTTTTTTTCCTTTGCGTTTTCCTTTTTTGCTATCGAAATAGTTTTTAAATGCAGTTTTCAGATGTTGCTTTGCGTTGGCGAGTGCAAGTGAGTCTACTTCGTTAAGGAATGTGTATGTATTTTTAAAGTGCGTTACTTCTTTTAGTTTTGGTTTTAGTCCGTTGTCAAGTTGTGTTTTATAGTCGTTAAGTAGTGAATTGTATATGAGACGTGCACATCCCACCGTCTTATTTATTAAGATGGCTTGCTGTGTTGTTGGCAGTAGTTTATACTTGTACGCTCGTCTCATTAGTATTGATTATTTATTATAAGTATAGTATACTTATTGTTATAAGTAAATAGTAGTTTTGCAATTCATCCCCCACCTGAAGGAAGGGGACTTCTTGCCAAAAAATATTAAATCATCACTTACAGTCTCTTCTATGTACTTTTTAAATTTCTCTTTGTCTGTCATATGATTATAGTGCTATTATATCCTCTAAATATGCCCACTTTGCTATATCAGTAATGGGAATACGGCCTCTTTTATTCTTATATACTTCTGCAACAACTCCTCCGTCAAGTGACTTTTGTTCAACCTTATATCCGGTTGGGTGAGGGTATTGTTCCGTTATAAATACCTTTTCTTCTTTATTATAAAATGCCAGTTCAAAGTCTAAGTAACCAACATTACCTATTGCACCATAATATATAAGACAGTGACCTCTATGATTATCATCGTCATTAGTGCATGGTTCTTCACTTGCATCATGCCATACTGAGGTAGTGGGTTCTTCTTTCAGCAACTTTCTGATATACTTCACCTTATCTATAACCGGATAAGTAAGTTCCTTATTATAGTCTTGAGTCTGAAGGTTCCAAAAAGAATAGTCAATTGCTTCTAAAAGCATGTTAAGTTTTTCTCTATCAGTCATTTATTTTTTTTGTAAACAAATAGTTTTTCTGTCTTAATATTCTGCTTATCACCCTTTTTGGTTGTTCCCATACCATCCTTTTTCTTCTTCTCCCAAATGCATGTGAAATCATCAGGCGCTGTATATTCTGATACAAATACTTGATGCCCTTCATTGGTCATCTTTCTTACCCATTCCCAAAACTTATCATGTGGGAAATCATCCATATATGCCTTTGTCTCAAAATATGGGGGGTCTGCATATATAACACTATGCTCCGGGAAAGTAAATTCATCAAATGAACCACATAAAAACTCTGTTGTATCCATATGTTCGAAATTGGCCAATTGTTTCATCAAGCCATTATATGCCTCATGGCAATGATTTTCCGGTTCTCCATTCTTATTACGTTTATTGTAATTTGGTTTTGCAAAACCATTAAACCATGATGAGCCATAACTAAGTGCATTACCAACATATCCTATAATATAGTCAGGCCAACGTCCATCGCCATTAAGATATGACTGCTTAATTGAATTGTATTGCTCTTCTGTAATTTCATACGGAATGTTGTCAGATGGATAACCAAAAATTACATTCTGTTTCAATTTATACCATAAATCAATTACATACTTGTTACTATCAATTGCCCATTTCTTTGCATGTGGTACTTCTGATACAATAGAACACCCACCACAGCACATATCAACAAACAATGTGTTTTCATCCTTTATTGCACCCATAAGAATAGGTACAATATCATTTGCAAACTTCTTTTTACTTCCGCAATATCTCATAATTATTTCTTGTTTTTCTTTTTAACAACATTGTAAGGGTGTGACGTTATACCTTCAAGAACAGGCACCCAATAAGATTGTATGTTTGGCTCACCAACTTTTAATAATTTAGCATTATCTGGACCATATCCGTAAGGTCGAGGACCGTATTTTGCGTTATGCATACGTATATATTCCTCTTCATTGTTAATCGGGACGTTTATTTCCATTTCTTTCCACATCCAAATATAACAGCCAGAAACTGTTCCATCTTCTTCTTTAAACAGCATGTCCTTACGTAAAGTGTTCCACGCAGACTTATCTGTCTTAAACTCCTTTATTCGACTGCTTCTGAGGGCATTTGACAACTTATACCTTGGCATACTTATTACTCTTCCAAATCCAAAACATGACCACTTACATAGAAATAAGGCATACCGTCATATGATGCGTCATCATACTCCTTGGAAACTTCCAATGCTACTTTTTCCTTATCTGTTACATTACAGATTTCCAAGTACTTGTTAAACAATTCCTTATTCTCATAGAATACAAGCTGCTCATCATAGTAGATATCCCAATTGAAAATATTTTTGGTATTTTCCGGTTTAATTGCATCCTTATAAGCCTCAAACATTTCCTTATTGGTATCTTCCAAATAACGGTCAAACAACTCTTCCATCTTTCCTTGAACGTCAAAGTCAATTGCCCTGTACTGCTCTTCAAGGTTGTGATAGTAATCATTCTTTGTCTCGGCAAATGCTTCTGCTTTATCCTTATTGGTAAATGCAGCATAAGGGCTTTCAAAACTATCTTCATACTGTCCGGTGGACTTCATTACAATGTAAATCTTACTTTTTTCCATTGCTATTCAAAATTACTATGATTGTGTCATTCTGAGTTTTATTCAAAATCTCCCTTTGTTCCCAAAACGGCTCATTAAAACCATCAAAACCAGTACATTCCTCAATTACAATGTAATCTTTGGTATAAGTGACTCTTTTATCACCTTGTGACAACTTTACTGTTGCTATCTCATCACCACAAGATAACAGTAAAAGTGAACTGAAAATAAATAAAATTAACTTCTTCATGCGGCCTCCTTATTTTCTTCCCTATTATTATTAATAATGTATGCTATAGCATCTTTCAAGGAATTAACCCTCTTATACTTCTTTGAAACATTCCTATTATACGGGGTATCAACAACAATCTTCTTGGATTTATCACGTTTATCCATAATAAATTCAGGATTATCATCTATAAGGTAATCACCCTTAATCATCCACTTATCTTTGGTGAAGCATATATCATCGTATCTTATACCATGCACATCAAGAAACCTAAGTGTGTGCATTATGTTTTCCAAATTGAACTGCCATGTAACGATGACAACTTTGTGGCCATTACTACGTAAAGTATCAATTGCTTCCTTAATTCCTTCAAATGGCTGACTTACATAAAGAAATATATCATCAGCATGCTCTCTGAAAAAATAATCAGTTGGTTTCATGCCGGTTTTCTCCGCAATTGCATGGAAATTGGTATTTATATCATAATCAACTATGTCATCAGAACATAGATTACCCCCAAATTTCTTATTATAAATCTGGCACATTGCTGTGATAATATCCCGTATCACGCCATCAACATCAATCTTAACTACCATAGTTTAAACCATTTAATTCTAAATACTGTTTATACATAGAAAGTACAAATTCTTCGTCATTAAACCCTTCTACTAGTCTATTATGTAAACCAAGTAAAAATTCCGCTGTTTTTGGGTCTGCTACTGCATACCTCTTCGCAAACTCTAAACGTTCTGCCTTAATAGCAGCATCCTTATATTCAGATAATGTATAAATCATATTTTTCAAGGTTTTGAATATAGTTTAGACGGATTGATTTTTGGCATCTCAGTACCATAATCAAGTATTTTGAAAACAATGTTCTTATCGCCCATTTCATCTTTAGCGGATTTAAGATACTCTTTACATTCTGCCTTATCATCAAAAATCAACACAGCATCTTCACCAACAAGTGTATAAGCATTAGATGATAACTTCTTACTAAGTTCAGTCTCATCTGCTTCCTTTACTCGTACCTTCTTACGAATACCAATACAATAATAGTTCTTTTCTTTCTCCATTACTTTTTTGTTTAGATTTCTGCTGCAAAAGTACAAATAATTTTTATGCTGACAAAATTATTTTAGTTAAATAATGTTAAACGGGTAATTTTTCATATATTTCAGGTAATGAAACCCTTGTAAATGTTCCCCTAATGTCATTGGGGTCATAATTGAATAATTCATTTATCCTAAACCTATATCCATTACCGTTCTTAACCCATGTTATCTCACCTGTGGCCTTATCCTTTACATAAATGGCATAATATGTCTTGAAACCTAAATTCTTATAGGCATCCTCATATTTCTTACAGAGATTTATCCTGTCTGACTGTACATCACTCCTATTGGATTTAAAGAATGAAATTGGCTTAATCTGAATGGCAGATATTCTACCGTCACCCCTTGTTACCTTGATGTCAACACCATATTCTGCATCAATCTTTCCATCAAACTTGGAACATTTATATCCCAAATTGGTTAAAAACTTAATGAAATCCCTCTCATTCTGCTGACCATCCCACGTTTCTACAATGATATGACATAAGGCATCATAGAAATATACCGACACATCATAGTTTACTTTAATCTTTTCCTCTACAATCTTCTTGTAACGTTCAGCCAATGAAAACAGTTCATCATAACTTAATCCTTTCTTTGAAATAGGTAACTCCGAGTGTAATCTACCGTATTCTATATACTTGTTATAGAAATCCTCACAACTTTCTGGTTTCAATACCCTATATAAATTAGTACAGTTACCAATCCTATTACTTGGTGCGAAATAATTACGCCAAATGGTACTTATTATACTGTTCTTTCCTAATAATGCCTTAGAATTAAGGCACTCTTCCTTATTAAATAATAATTGCATTTATGATAAATTTACTTTTATATTTTTATGTCACGTTGCAAAGATACTATTTTTAAACGGAATAGTGAAAATTTTTTTGAAGTTTTTAATAAAAATATAGTGTTTTTAGAGATAAACTAATATTAAATATTAGTTTAACTGGGAAAATTATGTTAAGAAATAGAATATTAATATCAGGTACAAAACAATTACAATTGACTCTGGGAAGTTACTCATATAGTGCAACACCGGCATCAGGCAGTACAACAGTTTATGCATACTATGGAGGTGTACCAATCACCGATTTAACATCATCAATGGTTTCAAAATCAGGAAATATGTCAAGTGTCTCGGTTAATTCATCAGGAAAAATAACAATGAGTTATGCTAAAAATACAAGCACAACATCCACGAAAACAGGTACAATGACGCTTACATACCAAGGGCAAACTGTAACATTTACTATAACGCAAGCCAAAGATTACGTAGCAAGTACAACGTCAAGTACATCTACCGAGGAAGTAAATAGTATTTTTAATACGGGCAGTGTTTCTAGTTGGGCAGTTACAATGACCCAAACATCAAACGGATATGAAAATAATGCTTTATCCGGTGCTAAATTATATGATGTAAAAGAAACAACTACATATTATAATGTATATGCAAGTGGTAATAAAGTTAAAACAAGTTCCTCTTCAAAAACAAAAGAGACTGTTACTGCTAATATTCCGGCAGGTTTTTTTACTACTGCCTCAGCACCATCAGGTAGCTACGTTACATTAGTAAGCACTAGTAAAACAATCAAAACAAACACTAATAAGGATTTTAGTATATCTGCTAGTGGCAGTAGTACCACTTTTTATTTGGAAATAGTTAAGACTGATGAGACATGTACAAAAACGGTAAAACTTGGTGTGTACAATAGTTCATCTTTGCCTACCAGTTTTACTGCCAAAATCCATGCAGATAGTACTATTGGCCATTGTAACTTTGGTTAAATATGGCATATTTTAGTTTCTTCTCTCAAAAATTTAGTATATATTTTAAAACGATTAAATGGTCAAGCGTAGTGAACTTGACCATTTTTATTATTTATTTTATTTCCCAAACTTTACCTTCAAACACATAATCTTTGCATTCTTGGAGTTTAGTTAAAAGGTTTGTTTTAACATCTCTCTTTGGGTCTTTTCTCAAAACCCAGAAGTCACTTGTATATTTACGTGCATGTTGTTGCTTCTTTATTTTTGATGCTGATATAAGTCGTGCTTTTGCTTCTAATGAGAACACATCATGTATATACAAACCGGCATCAGCAGCACAAACAGCAGAAAACACTGAAAGTAAATGTTGTAAGCCACCTGATACTGAATTCTGCATTTTCCATACCAATATTCCATTTGGTTTTAATACACGCTTACATTCATTTATCCACCAATATATATTCTCATATCCCTCTTGCATTGGATACCAACTTGAAAATCTATTTGAAATAAGATTTGAGCCTTCTTTCTTTTCTACTACTGACTTACAAGTTTTAGGCGAACAAACAAATGGCAAATCACATACAATTGATGATACACTATTATCTTCAAGTGGTAATTTATTAAATGGCGTAATCTTAATGATTTCATCCCTCATTGGAAATACATCCATCAATATTTTAGGTACAGGTATTTCATACTTATTACCTTGACGTTTGCCATAGAATTTTAGTTCAGATGCAGTGATATCACATTCAAATGGCTCTCCATCATTATATAAATCCATTATCCATTTAAGAATTTCTGATTGGTCTGTACTGATATTCTTAATAACATTGGAGTTATTCAATTTTTGTTCTTTATCCATATTTCTTTTTTAAAAAATTGTCGTTTTTGCTTTACAATGACTACATGCTTCAGTGAACTGTTCTTCTGTTAATATATGAAAACCAAATATTTCGCAAAACTTCTTTTGTTCCTCGGTTGGGAAACCATAGTAACGTTTTGCTAATATACCGGATAGATAATTAGTATTAAACATAGAAGAGAATACGATATAATACATCAATGTTTTATCTATCTCAATGTCTTCCTTTTTCCTTTTCTCTGCCAATTCTTTGAAATTCCTTAAAACCTCTTCTTGTTGTGACTTTGGCTTATTATAATATCCGTTGAAATACAATAATGCCTTATATGCACTTATATCTGCATTCTTTGTGGCTTTGAAATATTCCAAATTATGATTTATATCCTCATTGGAATATGTGTATGTTATATTGTTCTTCTTATATTCCTCTGATGCATTACAGTCCAATTGTGACTTGGCATCCTCAATGTATTCTTCAAATGTCATTTCCATAAAATTGATAATCTTTTTGTTCTGATGGTTTTGGCTCTATAACTATAATATCTGTACCACAATTTGGGCAGAAAAGTGTATCACACATACTGTCATCCTTGAGTATTCCGTTTTCATCCACATCGGTTTCATCAACATCGCCCAATATTTCAGACCTCATAAAGTTATTGGTTATAATTACATAATGTCCACATTCAGTGCAATGTCCCTCATAGCCGTGATTTTCGTCTGATATAGTACATTCTTTATCATTATTATAATAGTGATAATCTTCTCTATCCTCAATACTTGGTATATTAACTTCGTATTGTATTCCACAATAAGGGCATTGATAGAGTTTTATGCAATCATCTTCCTCATATCTTTCATCTGTGACAAGTTCAAGTTCGTGGTCACATCTAATACATTTTACCATAGTTCTATATATTAATTTAAAAAGAAGTTATACTCCGGTTTATTATATACTTGGAAGCCCTTTAAGAAGTCTCTAATGCCAAGTATTTTCTTACCTTTTATTTGTATTGTATTAACTGAAACAACCTCATCCCCTGAAGCATATGATGGAAGTATATACAGATATTTTTTCCAATCAGTTATGATATCAGAACCGTTATAGTGTTCTTCAATCCATTTATTATCCTTATGAACAAGGTCTGCATCATATACCTTAAAGGTTATTTCTTTCACATCATCAAAATGCCCCTCATATTCCTCATTTTCATCCTTGACCCATTTACGTATGGTAAGATTGAATGTTGTTCCAAAATGCGGTGAGAGAGAACGTATCATATCATACAATTCCTTTGATGTATACATGTCATCACCATACATATGAAATGTTGTATTTTCCAATGTCAATTTGGGCGCATGAAAAATCTTGCTATCTAACTTCTTGGGAATTATTGGCTGTTCAACATTTGCATAGAATTTATCATTTAAGATACTTTCTATAATACCTTCAGCCATTATTGGTGTTTGTGATGCCAAACGTTTGAATAGCGTTTCATAATTATCATTTGGATTAATATTTATTCCATATTGACAAATTATACCGCCGGTATCTATTTTATCGGCTAACTTGATAGCAGACAGCCCGGTTCTATTGAAACCATATCTTATTGCCCAACTAATAGGTGCTGCACCTCTAAGCAACGGTAATAGTGATGCATGTATATTAAATGCATATTTAACCTTTTCTGTAACACACTTAGGTAAGTACTTATATGAAATAACACAATATACATTACCACTTATATCATCAAGCCAATTAAGAAACTCCTTATCTTCAAGGCTATTTGGAATATATACGGGGATGTTACGCTGTTTGGCAATGTCATATACACGTTCAGTACCAAATACAGGTTTGTCATTGGACGTTACAAATCCGACGACATTGTAATAGTTTGCTAAAAACTTAAATGTTTCAATTGGAAAATCCCCACTTCCGAAACATACTATTCTTAATTCGTTTAACTCCATATTTGTATTGTTTTCACTGTTATTGAAAATGGTACAACTTACAGTTTTTTAAGTCCAAACTCCTCCATAAATCTACAATCTATTCCTTCGTAGATGAAATGGTAATCCTCTTCTTCCGTAGGAATGTTATTGAACAACTTATATGTCAGTGCATAATAAGGGGCAGGTACGCAAACCAATTCAATTTCATCAGTAACGAGGTTTGTCTTGGCATAGAATGTATTTCTTGGACTGCCGCTTTCCTTGCAATATAACTGATAGCCTTCAAGTCTGAAGTATTCTGTCCTTACTTCAAGACCAAGTTTAGTCTTTACTGTATTTTCAATTTCCTTTAAACGTCCGGCCATCATACCTTTACCAATCATATCAGCAATATCGGATTCAATTACAATTTCATCATTGGCCATTGAAACAATATTCAAATCAGCACCGAAATTCTGCCAATATGTTTTCCATACCTCATTGATAAGATATTTCTCAACGGTAATTTGTCTTGCAGGATTTCGCTTACCAAATATTACTTGTCTTGAATACTTACTTTCCTTAACATATTGCAAATCAGTATACTTACCGATGAAGTCCTCATAGGTATCAGCACCAAGTACAATATCCTTATTGACATATTTCAATGCTTGGAAGTTAGCCTTTCTTAAATCAATTGAAAGGAATACCTTGCCAAGATTCTCCCCATTATATACATTATTGGTTGTTACCTTTGGTCTATCAGTTACATCGAACTTATCCAATTTCATCATATTGAAGTCTTGGAATGCAAAGTTCTCACCCATTGAAACAATAATATTGTCCCTTATCTGATAATAATCTTCAAGGAATTTATTAGCATCACCATCATAACGGCTGTCAATCATATCCCAAAGTGTCTTCCACTTGGTTAGTGACTTGAACTTATCCTCATACAGTTCAATGAAATAGAAGAAATACTTCTCCTTATTCATTGTGATTGGTAACTTATAGTCACTGATAAATCGGTTAACCAACTCACGGTTATACCTTAAGTACTTTTCCTCAATCATTCTTGTATCCATCTTTTCCCCACATGATTAATCTAATAAAAATCGGCAGCATAAAACCGATAAGAAACGGCTCCCACTTAGAAGTCGGTGTGTAGCCCTCGATATCGTATATGTAATATAACAATGGTATTATAATACCGAAATCGAAGGCTATACGTTTTACATTTTTTATTTCCATAAAATTTACATATATAAAATTTCTGTTGCAAATATACTAATTTTCTGCAACAGAACCAAATGTTTTTTATTAAAAAATGTTAACTACATCCAAAAATCTATGAAGTCATTGATTTCCTTCTTCAAATCTTCCTTATCAAGATAACGCTTGGGAGACAGATATTTACCAATGGACTTTAATCCGTTAATAGCATCATCATTATCCATAAAGGCATAATTCAAGCCTTTATCAAAGGAATTAAGCCAATATAACACATTGTGATATCCAATCTCCCCCAAAATATCATCCTCAGAAGTCTCTGCAATGAGATTTTCCAATCTTTCTCTTTGGTCTGAAAACATCATAATCTATAGTTTTTAAAATTTTTTAATTCTGCAATCTTACACAAACATCCGGTGGCAATATCTCAAATTTCTCTTCGGCAAAACCACCATACTTTCCGAATTTAATACGAGGGCTATCAGTGTCATTTAATACAACAACACCGGTATCTGGTTCAGTAAACAAAACAATGTAGGCCTTGTCATCAACATAGTTTCGACCAAGATAAGGATAAGTAATTTTATTCTCTTCCATAATTTTCTAATTATTTTTATTTTTTATATAAATTAATGTTATCACTGAAATCTGTTGTACCAAATGTATTTGTGGTATAGGTAGTATAGTTCATGCCATTTCGTATACGTGGACGATTTGGATTATGCATCCACATATCAGGTAATGTGCAATTACAGAAACCACTTGCATATGGATTAATCTGTGGGTTATTTAAACAGGTAGCACAGGGATAACCACTCATAGGGTCAGTGAAAATATTATTATCAAACAAACCCTCATACGGGTTTACACCAATACCCGGTTGCCCATCATCTTCAATTATGATTATTCGTTTAGCCATATTATTAATTTGAAATATATTCTTTATATGTCTTTGACACAATACCACCATTAGCGGTTGGATACTTTGCCTTGACAATTGTCATAATATCCTTCATGTCCTTCATTGTCAACATATAACTATCACCTTTTGAAGTTTTAAAGGTATCAGCAGCCTCCTTGGTATATGCAATAATTTCTTCCTCTGATGCTTCCTTTGGCAAGTATGAATTGATTACTTCCAATTCTTTCTTTTCATTCTCAGCCAAGTCAGCACGGCCACCTTTCTCGTATTGTTCGATTGAATCCTTACGCTGTGCAGCCATCTTCATCAATACCTTAAACTGCTCATCCTCGGACAGTTCCTTTGATGCACGGTTAGGCTCTGTCTGCTTCTTTAAAAACTCTGCCTTAATTAACTTTAAGACATTAAGCAACTCTCTGTTCTTCTGATGCATTGCATCCTTAATCAATTCGTCAATCTGTATCATTTCTTTACTTCATTTTATATCCTTTAATATGTTTTAATAATGTCTCTTTATCAATTTTAGGGTTATTGAATGCTAATTTCAAGGCATAATCAAGACATTCTTTAACTTCTCTACCAGGTTTCAACCCCTTGATAGCCATTACATCATTTCCGTCAATAGGTAATCTATATCCGGACATGTCAGTGTTTTCCTCAATCATTTCAGCAGTCCTATCATCAATTAAACGACATTGGTTATTAAAACAATACTCCGGAGCATGTGCCTTGTTATCTGCATCAATCAATGACAAAAGCATTGCATAATACTTATTGCCACACTCATATTGGAGTTTACGAAGTGACTTATCTTTCATGTGTGAACAGTCATCACCCCAATTCTTAGTTCTCATGTGATTCTTAACCAAGAACTGTACATCCTTAATGAATTCATTTGAATATTTCAAACGTCTTAGAATGGTTTCACATAAGTCAACAGATGCCAACTCATGCTGATAGAAATGGACATTACCATTTTCATCAACAGTTTTTGTCTTAATCTTACCGATATCATGCAGTAATGCGGCCATCCGTAGAGCCAACTTGCCATTAATGGTAAAAGCACCATAATATAAACAATCATTCGTTACATTATCCAATACTTTGAGAGTATGCTCGAAAACAGTACCAAAATGATATTTGTTCTGTTTCATTCCAAATGTTTCTTCCAACTCTGGGATAACATATTTCATTGCCCCAATATCTTTAAGCAACTTCATTGCACATACAGGGTCTTTACATAAAAGCATCTTATTCAATTCATCCGCAATACGTTCCTTGGTAATGATAGACAATCTATCGACATTGAAATACATACCTTTAAGGGTCGTTTCCTCTATATACCAATCAGTTGACTCACCATGAAATCTTGAGAAAAAACGCACACACCTCAAAATTCTCAAAGGGTCATCACAATAGACAATATCAGGTGTTGAAGTAACCCTAATACGATGTTCATTTATGTCTTTTAAGCCATTCCCGGTTATGTCAATTAACTCTTCTTTACTTATATTCCATAACAATGAGTTAATTGTTAAATCCCTACGCATTACATCTTCTTCGAGTGTACCGTATGCAGTTTCCGGATTCCTACTACTTTCATCATGATACTGTTCTTTCCTTGTCTGAACACATTCTATCTCAACATCGGGAAAAGATGCAAGTTTGAACATGGCAGTACCATATGTGGGATATGTAACAACAGAACCAAAAGTGAAATGGTTTTTCTCCATCCACTCAGCAAACTTTAACCCTCCGTTTTCTTTGGTAATCACGAGGTCAATGTCCTTCACATCGTTACCCATAACCATATCACGGACAGCACCTCCTACTGAATATACGTTATTCTCCCATTCACTACCGGCAATGATAGTCTTTAAATGATTTAATATTTCCTTATATTTCTCTATTCTCATATAATCTTATCTTCTAATAATTCACAAATTACTTCAAAAGCCGCATCTAATGTAGTATTAGCTTCGACTGAATATATGGATGGCCACATCGTCGTTAATCTTGGATAATGAACTAATTTGTGTGTAACTAACAATCTATATGGCGTATTATCCTCTTTAATAGTAATTTCATATGGCATTAAATCCAATAAAGCAGAAAGACTCCACGCAGGAATCATATCTTTTAAAGAGTATGGATATGGCACATCTTTTGGAACACAATACCATCGCTCATCATGCCATCTATACAGCATATCAGCCGTAGTAACATCAACCCCTAACTCTATTAGTTTCTTGGACTGTTCAATATCTGTACAATTTTTACTGGTATTCTTCATCTTGCCTAATTCCGTATTTATGAAAATATCTTAATGGCCTCCACTTGTGACCTTTTACGTAAAATCCCCATTTATGCCTTGGTCTTCCCTCAAACATCAATGTCCATGCGCCGCCTTTTGGTATACTTAGATAGTGTCTGTCTTCTGCCTTAGAAAACCAGATTGACTTATTCATATGAAAGAAGTTATGCCATGAATTGAATATTCCTTCAACATAACATCTTTTTTCATTTGGTCTTACCCCATAAGAATTTTCTCCCCAATCTGGATTTTCATTCTCATTTTCTGGTTTAACGTTCCAATATCTACCCTTTAAGACAATACTTAATAAATCAGCACTATGGTCATGAAAGAACCTGTTATCATCTGATTTAATCCAATGATGTATTCTTATAGAATATCCAAAAAACAAAAATGTCCACCTTATCAAGTATGGATTATCCTCATAGCCTAACTTTTCAGCCCATCGAATTTGAAATCTCTTGAATTTGGCGACATTACTACTACCGTACATATGCTTGCATTTTTTAGTCAAGAGGGAAGGAATCGAACCCCCACTACCTACCTCACATTCGGAACTACTTCAATAATACCTTGTCTAGAATATATTAATGTTTTGTTCTACCCTGAGAGTTCAGTGCTTTCACAGCCTCAATCATGTTTCATCGGAAATTAACCATCGTCATGGATTTCCAAATCGATTGCGTTCTACCACTTTGAACTATCCTCTCGTTTTCGTTTGCAAATGTACTACAAATATTTTAAATTACCAAATATTTTTAGTAAAAAATTGTTAATAATTCTTTTAAAACTTGTATTTAACATTTTTTGCAAGAAGTCCCCTTCCTTCAGGTGGGGGTAGTTCACGTGAAGCCTCACAGTATGTTAAAACTTACACAAAGTTGAACTTCGTGATTTATTAACTTCTTGCTTCACAGAGCCACTACTTTTTAGCGAATCATTTCTGATTGGGTCATCCATAGTTGGGTTCTCCACAAGCTTAGATTCGGGTGAACTGCACCCTATTATTCTTAATCCCTCATCCAATATATTTAATGCTGCATTGTAGTCTCTACTAATTACTTCTCCGCAATGAGGGCATATCCATTCTCTGTCATTCAATGTCAATTCCTTATTGACATAACCGCAATTATGACACGTCTTTGAACTTGGGTAAAATCTGTCAACAAATACTATCCTTCTGTTGCACCAAGAAGCCTTGTACTCAAGCATACGTCTGAACTCTCCAAAGTTCATTTCCAAAATGCTTTCTGCAAGGTTATGATTCTTAGACATACCTTTCACATTTAAGTCCTCCATACATATGACTTGGTTTTCGTCAATGAGTGAATTACTTACGCTGTGAAGATAGTATTCTTTTCTATCGTTTATTTTCTTATACACCTTAGCAAGTTTAATCCTTGCTTTATTTCTGTTATTACTTCCTTTCTGTTTTCTTGAAAGTTGCTTCTGAAGTTTCTTTATCTTCTTTGTTTCTGATTTTTTGAAATGAAGATTATCGAACACTTCTCCTTCAGATGTAATAACGAAATCCTTAACGCCAAGGTCTATTCCTACTACTGAATTTGTTTCTTTGACTTGATGCATCAAGTCTCCGTCAACAAGAATTGAAAGGTAATACTCTCCACAAGGCAAACGTTTTAATGTTACTTGTCTTATACAATTCTTATGTTTTTCAAGATACTCAGCATATTTCTTGTTACATCTGAACTTAACATTTCTTATATTAGCAAGAGAAATCTTGTAGTCTGTATAGACGTTACGCTTGGAGATTGCTCCAAGTTCAAATCTACAAGATTGTTTATTATCGTGCTTTGACTTAAACTTAGGAAATCCACTATGCTGTTCGAAGAAATTCTTATATGCTGTCAGCATATCTTTCACTGCTTGTTTCAAGACTTTAGTGTTTTGCTCTCTAAGCCATATGAAATTGTCGTCTTTCAGTAATTCGTGATGAACAAACTGGCCTAACGTAGATAAGTTTTCAGTTATTCCATTATTCTTATATGATTCAATCTTTCTGTTAAGACATTGATTATACACAACACGATAGCAGCCAAGCAATTTATTGTACTGAGTTGCTTGTTCTTTGTTCGGATATAATCGTATCTTAACTGCTCTTAACATTACTTATTGTATATTATCTTCATTATTTTTCCGCTATTACAATTTTTTTGGCCAACGACTTTCCAATGGCAGAATTCTGGAGACGTATCATGGTAATATCCATCATTTTCATCAAAATATTCCCAATATGTTCCTTGAACATCTGTTAAAGTTCTATATTTTTCGTTTTTAATACCTTCCAAAACTATGTCACCTTTCTGAACATTTTTCCAATCAATAGTGTCTGATACTATTTTTCTTCCATCATAGTAGCCGACTTCTACAATAATAGCTGAATCGCCACCTATTATCCTATTGATGTCAGACTCACGATAGCGTCTGTGACCGCCAGACGTTAAAATTGGTTTAAGTTTATTTTCCTTGTCCCAAATTCTTAATGTCTTAGGCGTAACATCAAGTATTTCTGCTGTCTTTGATATGTTGTATAGTTTATCCATTAATTAAGTTAATACTTCTTTTATTGCATTCTCGCTTTTGTCAACCAACTCTTGAAATTCTTCAAGTGTGATTGTTTCATCAACATCGAACATCAATGGAAATGTTTCACCATTATCAGTCTCGAATGTCTTGTTTTCAAAATCAATATTTACTACTTTCATCATATATAAATATCTATTAATTTCAAAAAGTTATTATTTTTGTAATAAAATGTTAAAAAATGTTTAATTATTTATTTAACTGTTAAGTACACCACTAAAGTGGCGTGCTTCCTAATGCCTTTTCTTCTGCCTTATTCATCTTTCATAGCTTGTTAGTAAATATACAACTTTATCAAACTCGTCAACACTCAATTTATTCAACTCTTTTAATATTGTAGCATCAAATACGTTTTCTAATTTTATTCCTGCTACTAATTCAATAGCACAAATTACATCTTGCCTATTGAAACTTTTTCCAACAAATACAAACTTATCCATCTTTCATAGCTTGTTTAATGTCATTAACAAATTCTTCAACACTTTCACCAACTCCTCTACATCGGTAATCTATATAGATGGGTAGTTTTTCGTTTAACCACTCATAAATTTCTTCCCTTGCAATATCCACAGCCCTTCTTGCTTGTTTTGGATGAATCCAGGGAAAATAAGCTTGCTTTCCGTTTGGGTAATAACCCTCAAAAATATTACTACAATCCCTTGTGTTGTCCTGTATATATTTCTCTGCCTTACTCATAGTTCTATTTCTTATTCGTATTAAAACAACATTTATCACAAGGACAAGGGTATTTGGCTATACCTATTATGTAAGTCCGATAGTCAACACATTCGTATATATCTTTATATTCAATACACATCGTCAGTCCTCCATATTTGGTAATGAACAATCTAACCACCACTTAACATCTGTAATATTCCAACCACCTTTATCATAGGTTTTAGGAGTATAGTGTTCTACCTTTCCTGTTGATAGACTCTTTCCATCCCATCCATTAGGATTAGGTCTGTGTGCAAACGCTACCTTACCATTGTTAATAATGGCTATCACTTCTCTGTCATACTCTGGCAGGTCATCCCCTTGTGCATCTTTCCAAGGTGTAGCACAATATACTGCCCTTTTGGTCTCTTGCCAGAAAAACCTTAGTTGAACCCAAAGATTATTGTATAGTTTCTTACCCTTCATGCGGTCAAGAATCTCCATTATGGCATCGTCTCTTTTGTATAAAACTTCTTTTAGTGTCATAATCATTCTCCTTTCTGTGCTTTAAAACGATTCAAGACCTCTTTACAGTAATCCTCATCATTAAGCACAAGCATTTCATTACTTGTTTGTCTACGGTATTCTGCCATAATTTTCCTAAGTACAGAAATATCTTCCCAAGTTAATTCAGAGTGCTGTGCTTTAAGCCCAAGTTCAAAGAAATGCTCACCAATTAATTTTATGTCTTTTACGCCACATTCTACTTTTCTGTAATTCTTATCCCAAAAATTATCTATTTCTTTCTCCAAGTCCACCTCTTTTACTTCAAGATTTTCTTTATACCGCATGTCTCTTGCAAGTTCAACACCCATTTCGCCACCACTAATGACTGCTTGTTCAATTTCCTTTCTCCATAGTTTCTGTTGTTCTTTCGTAAGTTGATTGAATAACTCACTCTCTATGTTGAAAGAATACGTTTCTGCGTGTGCTTGAATACCTGCTTTAATAGAATCATATTGAACACACTGCTCATAAGGGTCTTTTACGTCAAGTGTACCGATAATGTCTTTTACATCATTGTAAGCCCATACTCGCTGATGCCCTATGTTATTTATTGGTGCATCAATTATTCGTTTATTTATCTCCGCTACTAAAGCGGATTTTGATATATACTGTTTCATAACTTATAATGCTTTATAAAACCTTATTAACAATTTTACTATAACCTTATCTTCAAAATTTCCATCCACAAGTGTATCAGAAGGAAATGATTCTATCATCTTCTTTGTAATTTCTTTCCACTCCTTTCTTGTCATATTGTTCCTTTCTGCGCTTTAAGTTGTTCATCTTTTACTGTAAGCATTAAGTTGCGACAACCTTCTATTTCATCGTGACTAAGATTAGTATTCATTGCAAGCCAATCGCAACATTCTGCTATAATTGTATGTATCATCGAATCCACCTCTTTCACTTTAAGGGTGTTAAGGAAAGAAAGGATTTTTCCACAAGTTGCAATATGTTCAGACCATGCAATATAACTTTCTTGGTCATTATTTTCTTGTGATTGTTGACATTTGAATTTTCCATTTGATATTAACTTTTCTATCTCCGCCACTACAGCGGATTTGTCTATGTAGTGTGTCATAACTTATTCCCCTTCCATATATTTTCTAAATTCGTCAATCATTTTGTCTGAACAAGTAGGAATATACTCACCTTTTTTTTCTATATTATAGAGATACTTGTCTTTGTTTTCTTCTAACCACTTTATTGCTTTTCGGGTTGCCTCATTGTAACCTTCATCCAAGTATTCTCCAATAGAGTCAATGATAACTTCCTTGACGGCTTCTATCTTATAATTAGGCTTACTCATTTTGTTGTTAGTAAAGTAACACAAGCATGTGCAATAGTCACTTTCAAGTCTGTCGTAGTCCTTAACCTTAAAGATTATTTCTTTGATTTTTTCTATTATTCTCATTTTATATAATTTTTAAAGTCCATCACAAACTTTGTAGTATCAGCACAATCTTCGCTTGGGTATTTGAGATAGTTATCTCTTATCCACTTACAAGCCTTCTCAATAAAGGCATCAGTGCGGGTGTACTCAACAGACTTTAAATAACTAACAGGCTTTTCTAATATAAAAGCACGTCCTTCTTCTGTTATCACATCGCAAGCAATATAAATCTTTTCTGGTGCTTCGTTTGCTTTCATAATTCAATTTCTTTTGATATGCCACAAAGTCTTAATGCATGTTGGAGTTCGTGAACGTATTGGATTTTTGATATTTCTACAAAACGAACTTTAATACTGCCACATGCCCCAACATTTATTAACCACCCACTATTAGGAATATAAGTGCATTGAACTACTGGCTCATTACAGCAGAATGTCTTCCTTCCAGACGGTTCAGTACAAAACCATTTAATTCCATTCTTTTCAAGAATCTCTTGAGTGAGAGGTATAGGCTTAACCAACTCAATGTTTGAATGTTCGTTATGAGTGGTTTCTATAATCCCATCACAAGTAATAGAGGTTACTTGAACATAGATGTTACCATCAAGCACCCAATCCCCAATCATAAGGTCATTGCAACTTAATTCTTTTGCTTTCATAAGTTTATAAGAATTAGTTTTTCTTCTGGAATTAATGCGCATATTTCCTCAAAAGTAGGAGGTTCTTTTTCTCCATAAAGTTCTTTTCTTAATTCCTCACAAAAAGCAAACTCATGCGTAAATACTGGTCTGCCAAGAGTTTTTTTCGATAGCTTCGTGAAACACATCAAACGGCATACAAAGTCTATCCTGCTCCATTTGAAATTCTGCAATCTGACGATATGTCATATTTTCATAGCACTTGTTTTCGGCAAATGCTATTGCCTGTTCTTTCGTTAGCTGTTTCATAACTCTTCCTCCCTAAGTTTATTTAAGTCTTGATATAGAGAATATAAAACTTCTTGATGTGGCAAACTGTTAATAGTTCCCTTCAATCTTTCCATCTGCTCATCACTCGGCTTCCACCTGTTATGTAAATGTTCATCAACATACTCAGCGTAGTTTTTAGCAACACCATGTATTGCCCTGCTACCATGAGAAACATTACCACTTGTAAGTCTGTTACTTCTTTCCATAATGTCTTCAAACCATGCCTTGCATAGCTCCAAGACTTCTCTGTCTGTGCTATCCATAACTTATAAATCTATTATTTGGTCAAGTAATCCACTTATTTCTTCTTTATGCTTGTTATAAGGTACATTATTCAAAACCCATCGTAATGCGATTATCTGCTCAACACTCGGCTTCCAAGTATACCTGCCTTTGAGAGATTTGAGCCAATCAATAGTAGAATCCACTAAACCTTCATTTCCGTTAAGACTTGTATTTCTAATAAGAGCACAAGCAGATTTTAGTTTTGTTTCATCCTCTTCACTCCACTCTTGCTTTGTTTTTTCCCTTAATTCTAATCTACCAATATTCCATTCATATCCGGCATCTTCCATTCTTTTGAAGAAGTATCTACGCTGTTCCTTAGTTGCAAGCAAATAACCTGTTGGATTAAGTCCACCGGACTCATACCAAAACTCATGCCAACCCCCATTGTATTTCTCCATTGAACAATAAACAAACATGCAGCCATATTGAGTCTTCGGGTCATAGCTATTACTTTTGAATATAACGAACCTGTTGCCATCAGTAAGTACATCACCCGGTTTTGCATCCTTGATAGTCCATAAAGACAGATATTCTTCAGTAGCAGAAGCAATATTATTACCACTTTTACCATTAAGACATTCAAGTTCATAGTCACCCGCAAGGTCAATAGACTTTACAATGTAGTAAAGGCCATCATAAAGTGAATGTTTTACAATGTCACCAACACTGAATTTACATTTACTTTGTCTTTTACCTTCTTCATATCCTCTCTGATAAGCAGCATCTATCTCTTTTCTAAAAGCATCTACATTGTCTGCAAACTCTCTTTCTTCCTTATCGAGAACGTCAATAGATTTCTGTTTTTCAAGCCAATCAGCCCATTCTGTTAAATTATTATCTTTAAGGTGGTCTATAATAGCACCTCTTATCATATCATCATAATCCTCACGCAATACCGGAAAGATGGTTTCACACACAGTCCAATCTGCCGGTGCTGCAACACCATCACCGTTATTAATTTTATGGGCAATTTCTAATGCCTCCTTATATGCTTTTTCGTAATCCATAATATTTTTATTAATTTTTTATGCTTTATAGTTGACTCGTCTCGGATGCAATGCGCTTGTTGGCAATATCAACATATTCCTGCGATATTTCGAAGCCAATGTACTTACGATTTAGTTGTAATGCCGCAATAGCCGTTGTGCCAGAACCCATAAAACAATCGAGCACGATGTCACCCTCATTGCTCCAAGACCTTATGTGGTCAATAGCAAGTTGCTCAGGAAATATGGCAGGGTGTTTAAACGCTATTTTGTTAGACGCACAGTTACTTCCTACAGGATAATACCAAATATTGCCTCTTGCCGTAAATTCGTTTTTTGGAACATACATTTCGTAATGTGCTTGTCCATTTCTGTTTGACTTACATGTCCTTGGTTGCATATTCTTGACTTTTACGTCACGTATCGGGTTAAATGTTTTGCATTTGCCTTTGCTAAATACAAACATATATTCAAAATGCTGTCTATATCTCATGGATGTTTTGTTCCATGTTGGTATTTCTTTGTGGTATATCATTGTGTCATGTAGATTAAAACCGCACTCCATAAAGTATAATGCCTGACGGAAAGACGTTCCAGTCTCAGAGCCTTTGATTGTTGCGTCACCGACTACCCATACAACCACGCCACCTTGCTTTGTTACTCGGTATAGTTCTTTGACTACGTTCTCAAAGTCAAAAGAATAGCCATTGTATTTACGCAGATTGTCATAAGGTGGTGACGTGCATACCATGTCTATGGTATTGTCGCCCAACATCTTCATTCCTTCTACATTGTCTTGACAATAAATTTTGTTTAACTCTAACATTTGGACATTATTTGATGATAAACAGTTTATTTCAAATTTATTATGAATACTTCTTTATCCTCAGGCGCCCCCCATTCCGGATTACCTTTACCAACCTTAATTGAAACTATTTCCTTTAACATACGTCTTGAAGTATCTCCTTTCTTGGGATAGCCTAATGTAAATTCAACATGTGTATATCCACGTGTACCATAATTTTCAATTAATAAATGATGCAACGTTACATATGGATGGTCCTTATTAAATTCAATTGTCTTAATAAGCACACCTCTCTCATTAGGATTAGTGGTACTATCTCCCCAATAACCATCAATACCAAGGGGACAATCATACAGAATACGATTACACCAATACGGAGTAAGTTCCCTGTACTCTTCGGTCTTGATACCACTCTCAATCATTCTGTACCACTTTTCCTTTAACGGTAATACTAATACCTTGCGATATTCTTCCATATTAAATTCCTAATTGTTTTCTTCTTATACTAAGGAGTAGGTCATTAACAAAATCAACGTTTATCTCATCCGGAATAGTAGACTCGGCCATTGCTTTCTCCATTTCGTCTTTTCTTGCATTGAGTTTTTCCATAAGTTCATCATATTCATACTTATGGTTTCTGATGTCAAGCAAGAACTCTGCATCAATTCCGCTTCTGTCAACTTTGTAACCCTCTCCACGTGCAATCTCAATACCACAATTCATAAGTCTGAAACATTCACATATGTTCTTAGCATCATATGACTTATGAAGATTACTCTCATACCTCACTGGATTACGATGTTTAACCCAATCTTGATATTCAAGCCACCTACGGCAATGTTGGCTGTAAGAATCCTTCATATAAGAAATATGGCATATCGGCATTTCATCCTTTTCGACTGAAGACAACCTCAGTTCATTAGATGTGTGGTCTCGATTAACCATACCTTTATATCCAATAGGCTTCTGTTCCTTATACCATTTTTCAAGGTTATCGGCTGTGAAGTCATAACTATCATAAGGCGCACTATCCACACGTAAATGATAAAAATCTACAATAAGTTTTACCATATTCTTGAATTGTGCTTTTTTAAGAACCTCTTTCAAATCCTCACGTCCATCTTCCTTAATTTGTCTTACAATCTTAATTGTATCATAGTCAGTAATGTCATTCCATGCATCAATCAAATCCTCACAAGTTACACCTTCATGAAGAAAATGATTTCCCCAATCATAGAAACAGCCAAACATAGTAGGCATGTTAGCAATATTGACAAGGCCGCAATACTCTTGTTTTAAGCCCCTATATTCAAGCCAATTGAGTATCTTACTACTTCCTTGTTTATGGAATGTGTACACAAAGTCAAGTAATTCCCTACGCTCAGGAACATCCCAATTAATAAGTTTCTTCAAACCAGTAGCCTTTTTGATTTGAGAGCGTCCGTATGAGTAAAAACTGTCGAAACACTTCTTTGTAAGAAACTCATTCTTATATGATTTAAGTTCAGTCATAATAGGATGCTCAAACTGAACATACTTGTCATCTACAAACAATGCTTCAAGTACGGTAGGATTAGACTTCAGTAGCAGATTCATGAACTTCTGCATTTCATACCATACAATGTCATTTGTCTCATTGGCAATCTGGTCTTGATAATCCAAACCAAGACCAATTAACTGTTCAGCCGGTGCTAAGAACACGCCTCCATAGTCTTCATCGGACAAAGGGGTGCTAATACCGTGACAGTGGCTTCCACGTAAGTAATTGTAAATCAATAAGTTACGCTCTTTTATTTCACTAAAACTATAAGTCTTCATTTCAAATAACTTTTAACAACTCTTTATCAGTGTATACTTTTGTCCCTCCTCTACCTATTGCTTCAACAATATACTTATTTGAGAAACCGTGGCTTTCTTTGATTATTCCCTTATATCCTTCCTTATCAACAATTACAACATCCCCTTTACAAAACTTTTCATTTTCTACCATTTTAAGATTATCCCCTGAATAATGTTTTACATAGGAAAAATATTCAACATTTGTATCTTCAGTTGCTTTGACGTTTGTATTATAAAATGTGACATAATATCCATCATCATTAATGCCTCTGATTATTCCTTTCTTAAATGGCTTTGATTTAACTTGCACCTTATCACCAATACTAAATCTTTTGTTGCCTTCATATACAGTCTTAGGTATCTCATCTTTTGTTGCAAGTCTAAAGTGTCTTGCATCAAACCTATCAATTTCTGTGCCGTCAAAACAGTTGTCTCTTCCTGCAAAGTACACTTTACCTTTTACAAAATGCCTTGTAGGGTCATCGTACCATGAACTTATATGGAATAAGTCTTCAATGCACATATACCATTTTCCTTTCTTTATTTCCATAACAATTATAAAATTAATTACTTTTTATTGAATTTATTCTTTAATTTACTTAAATCATCCGCAGTTATCTCACGGTCTTTCTCAACCTTGGGCTTAACCTCAGATGTGTTACCTACATACTTTTGTGAATAATGTTCAAGCCTCTCTTGTCTGCACAGAGGACATTCTACTGCTGTGTAAAACAGATGATGTGTCGGGCACAAAGTCTTTTGTATCATAGTTTCTTTTTAAATGATTAAACTTGTTCTTAACCTTGTTAGTGATTCTTGAATGATTACATTTCTTATCTATTGCGGCAGCGGTTAAACCGATACCGGCCAAACTCCAACAAACAAAACACATATATTATATATCATAATGTATACTATTATTCTTAATGTTGCTGTAATTGAATGTACGTACCAATTTTATCGTTTAATCTTGTAATGTTGTCATTAAGTGTATCAAGTTTACGACCTATCTGTGACATTTCCTTTGTCTGTGCTGAAATAGCCTTCTCAAGATTACCCAACACCTTAATTAATTCTTTTGCTTCTTGCTTTTCCATATGTAATCCTATTCTTTTACTATTATTTTATTTTTCCCAAGAAAATATTGAAATCAAAAAATATAACCAAACACAAAAAAATACTATTATTAGTACAAAACCAAGAGCCATTATAAGTTCATTCCAAAATCCCCATGAGTTATCACCGACAGCATCTTTCCTTATATCCTTGAATTTCACTTTGTCACCGACTTCATATGAACTATATGTGGCAAACGTAACCTTAACGTCAAATTTATGCCACTTGGGGTTATCCGGTGTAATTGCAAGCATGAAAATCTGTTCATCATAGTGTTTATGATGCTTATACGTAGTCCCCTTTGCAAATACAGTACCTTCTACATCTACAGTTCTATTTCCTACTTGTGAGAAAACACCAAATAGACAAAATCCAAACAATAATGTTATCACGACAAACCATTTTATGTACCACTTCCTTGGTTTGTCATCATTATCATCACTTGCAATGCCACCACCTCGCATTGAACCGTTCATTAAAACTGCTGTTGCTGCCATCATAGGCACTCCATATGCTCCAAATCCCATAGTTTGTTAATTAGTTACAACGCTTTTTTAAAATACTCATAAACTCCTTGGCCATGTTTTCAGCAAGACCTTCTGCAAGAAAGCCACTAAATGTTTCCTTAACCAACTTTTCAACTTCATTGAAAATCTTTTCCTTTTCCATACTATATATTTTTTATTTTGACAATGCAAAGATACTATAAAAAGTTGATAAAACAAAGAAATTTTAGTTAAAAAATATTAAAAATAAAAAAATGGCCACGGATATTTCACCTTGACCATTTATAGAAGATTATTTATTAAAGAATTTTTCAATCCTATTGTAATATTCCTGATACTTTGGTGTATTAATGATATTTCTATCACGTTTTCCTTCAAACTTCACGTCGACCACATCACCGAATGTATGTGTCTTAGCATCAAGTAGATAAACTCTCTGTGACAGATATACTGCCTCGTTGATATCATGTGTAATCATGATAAATGTACGGTCAACCTTATCATCATAGAACAATTTAAGCAAAATGTCTTGCATTGATGCCTTTGATGCAGTATCAAGACCGGAACTGTATTCATCAAGTATCATAATCTGAGAATCACCTGCAAGATTACGTGCCAATGAAACACGCTGCAACTGCCCACCTGACAATGATGGATATTGCGCCCATTTATACTCATGTCCTTCAAGCCCGACGAGTTTAAGGATTTCCATTGCCTTTGCTTCACGTTCCTCTTTGCCAACACCTTTCATTTTCAACGGCAAAGCGACATTTTCAAGAACTGTCATCCAAGGGAATGAAGAATACTGTTGGAATACCATAGGAACATGTGTCTTTTCATCATAAGGCTTACCATACATCTTAACAACACCATCATTTGGTCTTTTAAGTCCCGAAATCAGACGTGAAAGTTGTGTTTTACCACTTCCGCTACCACCCATGATTGCAATAAACTGTCCCTCACCCTTAAAATCAGGTATTGAGAAATTCAATTTATTAAATAATGTGAAATCACCGAATTTTAGTGTTACATTCTCAAGGTCGATAACATTAGGAGTGCTCTCAATTTCATATTCACCGTCATACTTCTTAGTAGGAACAATTTGGCTGTTTGTAACACTTTCCTTACATTGCTCTCTAACCATTTCCACCTCTTGTGTCGTAATAGTTGGTGCAACATGGTCTTTCAGTACGGAAGCAATTTCAGAAGGTGAGCATGCAACTGTTTCACCAAGACCTTTATCCGTAGTTTTGTTTACTGTCTTTCCAGCAACATTTTCCTTCAATATATTTGAAAATAAATTACCCATTTCAATTAGTTTTTATATGGAAACAACTTCTTAATTAATTTAGCAAAAACAAAATCCTGCACAAAGCCAATTGCAATAATCAATACGATAAGAGCATATGCCTCTGGTATATGCGACTGCCTAATCATGGTATTAATTGATGCACCAAGACCTGTAATTTCCCCATCCTTATAAATCAACTCTGCTACGGTTACATATGTCCAACTGACAGCAAGCAAATCACGGCATGTATCAGCAACACCACTCGTTACATACGGCCAATATACATATCTGAACTTTTCCCAATTGGATGCACCCATTGTCTGAATTGTCTGAAGATATACATTATCCTTATCATTCTTAGGATTCTGCAAATCATTAATCTTATTAACAATTGCAGGAATGATATATACCATCAATGCAGCGGTCAAAAACCATACCTTCATGTTAAATGTAAGGCCGAAAATTGAAACGAATATCGAACTTATTGCCACAAACGGAAGAAACCTAATACTCGTTATGTATTTACTGATTAGCAAATTAAGTAATGGGCATAAAGTGATAATAAAACCTATTGGCAATGACAAACCGATGGCATATACATAACAAAGCAAATTCATTTTAAGGCTGAACCATGCATTACCAAACATATGATACTCACTTATCAGTGTCCCATAACTTCCAACTACCTTAAATGGGTCAGGAAGAATGTTAGTCGGTATAATTTCATTTACCGATATGAAATGCCAACCTAAAATGATAATGATGAAACCAACGACACTTATTATGATATTCTGTACAGTACCAAAGTCGCTTTCTCCACCAAATTTGAATAACTTTTTAAACATTGAAAGAATTTTTTAGATTAGAAATGGAGTGACCAACTTTTTAGTCAACCACTCCATCGAACTTATATTATATTTCGAAAGTAAATGTAATCACTCGTTAATCAACTCGAAATCAGTTGTACGATAATTCTGATTTGCCCCTGTAACACCATCAGCAAGAGCCTTCTTTGAACCATTACCGACGATAATGAAGCGGTTCTTGTCAAATCCATACTCTTTGATGAGATAATTGGCTACTGACTGAGCACGTGCCTTAGAAAGTGGTACATTGACTGCATCAGAACCTGTTGCATCGGTATTACCCTCAATACGGATACGTGAACCATTGAACTGCTTTGCGATACCCACGAACTCACGGTCAATTACCGCCTTCGCGTCATTATCGAGAACATCACTACCACTTGGATAATCGATAGTCACCTTTTTGGTCGACATTGCGGCGGCTGTCTCAATCTCCTTTGTAGGTGCTGTGAACGTCTTAGCCTTTTCTGCTGACTGCTCGCCCTTTACACCAGATGGGTCTGCCACAAGTTCCTCGATAATTGAACTGTCTGATACCTTATTCCATGAAAGTGGCGACTTACAGAGTTTAAGACCTGCATATGTACGTGCCATCTTAGAATAGAGTTCCGAACCCTGTACGCCAGTATAAGATGCATTCAAACCGAAGAAATTAGCCTCATCGCCAAGTGTTACATAATGAATGTTCTTTGAACCGTCAATTGCAAACTGCTCGTCAGTACCATAACCCTTAGCGAATGCCTTTGCTGCCTGCTCAACAGCCTTTGGTTCGCTATTCATCTTCACATTAGCCATAAGAAGTGCTGAAATCAACTTCTTAACATTCTCACGGTTTGCATCAAGATAAGACTGCTTTGCAATAAGTCCGTCGCAAATAATGCTACTTGCCTGCTTGGTCGATACAAGAACCTTTGCACCATTAACAGTTGCTACAATGTCTTGGTCATCAGGTGAGAACACTACTGCGGCATCACACTGTCCTGCCTTGAAAATTGCTGCTGCATCAAGGCCACTTGCCACAATCTTAATATTCACCTTATTTGGGTCAATATTCGAACCTGTATTCACCTTATCATAACCTATACCGTTGGTCTCAAGGGTATTCAGAAGAAGTGTATGACTTGCAGTACCCTCAGAACAAGCAACAACCTTACCAATAAGATTACCAACCGTCTGAACGTTCTTATTCACTACAATAGCATCAGCACCACGTGACCAATTGGAAATATTGAAGAAACGTGAATCTGCCATTTCCGAACCCTCTGACATTTCAACAGGTAGAGCATCTGCCGTACAATAGATGATGTCAATATCACCATTACGGAATGCTGAACGTCCTGCTTGGAAATCATCCTGAATTACAATCTTCAACTTAATACCATAATCCTTATAGATGATGCTTTCCTCATTCGGGTCAAGACCGTTGTTGAGGTACATAAATGGAAGGAAACCTGCATAGGTGTTAGTTCCAACGGTGATTACATTCTTGTCACCACCACCGAATACACTGGTGAATACACCCTTAGTGTCCTTACTTCCATCAGATGACTGTCCCATCCACCAAAGGCCAAACACAATAGCGGCGACTGCGAGAATAATTCCTGCGTAGCGAACCCAACTTTTTACAATAACTTTTGCCATAATTCTTTTTTATTAATTTACGTTTTTTTTTGTTAAACTTTTGTTTTTAATTCTCTCTTTCCAAATTTGGTAGTGCAAAGGTAATACAAATTTTCCGCACTACCAAATAATTTTCGTTAAAAAGTGTTAATCATCTGAATGTTTTTTAAGATACTCACTTACCAGTGTCCATTTCTTAACATCATAACCATCACGGACATACCATTTGCCATCTTCATCGAAGAGATATTGCCATTCTTCACTAACACGTGGGCACTCATCGGTAAAGTTTGGAAGCAAATCTTCATATTGTTCATCACGGTCTTCCATTGCAACATAGCCTGTTACATCAGAATCTACACTACTTGCATCGCCACCAAGGATGAGATTTAACACCTTATCGTAAGTGTCCCAATACTTCACAAGTGAAGTGCCAAGTCCCTCTGGGTAACTATCCCAATGTTGGTAGATTTCAGCATACTTCTTGCTTAACTCTACTTCGAAACACTTGGTTTCATACTTCTTAATTCTCTCTTCATCCTTAGTAAGATAAGTAGGATTAACCTTTACCTTTTTGCCAAGGTCTTCATCCTTAATCTTAATTACAATTGTTCCTCTTGTAGCCATAATATTATCCTATTTTAATCAATTAAAATAACTTCTCTTGGCAGGGGCTTTTTCAGATGTATTAACCTCAATTGGTACTTGTTCCTCATACCTTGCACTATTAAGTGAATTAAGGTCAAACATAGCCTTTTGATTCTCGATAGCCTTTGTCTTATATGTTTCCGTATTATTTGTACTGAACAAACCGTCGATACCCTCATTTTCATACTTCTGAAGCAACTGTGCGGCCTTTTCCGATGTTACACCGTCCTCAACACTAATCTGTGAGAGCAAACCACCGGTCTCGTCAATGACATTAGACATTTCACCAAGTCGCATAGAAATATCGTAAGCCATGTAGTCCATTGCATGAGTGAAGTCCTCCAAATCATCAGGATTGCCCTTAATGATAGACATAATTGAAGAGAATGCCTTATGCTGTGCTTTGATTGACTCATATTCCTCCTTACGGTCATTAACCTCATTTTCAGTGTCAACAACAACCAAATCAGCACGCTCTTTCAACTTTTTAAGGATTTCCATCCATTTCTTTGAGTCTTCCAGACGCTTTGACTGCCTCTCAACAGCACCTTGCAGACGTACTACCTGACGTTCTGTAACTTTTGCACGGTCAAGCATATTGCGCTGCTCATACTGCTTAAGCATACCAAGTTGTTTCTCCAATTCAGCCTTTTTATCATCAACTCTACGTTGATTCTGCGTAATAAGACCCTTGATATTACCCATCTGTTTCTCGATTACCGAGATTTTCTCCTTCATTTCCTTAACCTTAGCCTCTACAATGGCAATTGGGTCAATTTCGATGATAAGACCTGTAATCTTACGCATAATAAGGAAATACACCATTGATACCGTTTTCCTAAACCTCTTATCCGAAATAAGGAATGCAATGCCGGCCAATACAGCCACAAGCATACCAAGTGTAATGATATTGGTTGTCAGTGTAATAAGAAACGGCAGAATCTTATACAACAGGATAGCGCCACCGGCCACAGCACCGCCAGCTACTATCAAGCCAAGTGTACCACCCGGCTTCTCCCAAGGTGAAATTTTAGTCTGTGAATCGTTTGTCACAATTAAATCATTCATGTCTTTCTATTCTTTTTTATTAGTTAATTAATCTTGAAGAATTGAATCAAGTTGCGCCTTATCATCCAAAAGTTTCTTAACAAATACATCAAATGTGTAGTTGAAATTAGCCTTCTTGATGTTATGCTCATTCTTAGCGTTCGCAATCTTCGTCTTCTGTTCAGCAACAAATTGAATCTTGTCTTGGAGCTTCTTTTGCAGTGTTACGATTTCCTCCTGTGCAGCTGTAACCTCATTTTCAGGATTCTCAACATTCTCAACCCACTTTGTGCGTAGTTCCTCCAAACCGTTCTGTCGCTCATTCTCAAGTATCTTAACATAACTATCAATACTGTCAAGTACAACCTTTTTAGTTAACTGTGGGGCAGTAGCCTTGATACTAATGTATGCTGTCATGAAACGAGCCTTCTCATCAGGGATAACAGCCTTAATCGCATCATTCTGTGCAGCCTTGGTAAGTTCAACATAGTCAGGTCCGGGAATATTGCTTTCCTCTACAACCTCACAAAGTTGTTCAAACAGTTTATTGTCAAGTTGTCCTTGAATCGTACCGTCTGAATTTACTACAGGTTGTCCAACTGGCGATGCAGATTGAACCGGCGTTGCCATAACAGGTGAAACGATTGAAGCCGGAGGTGTACTCTGACCTTCATTTACTTGTGACTCTTCATCTTGTACTTCAACAAATGCACTTGCAATTGTCTTGAAAAAATTTCCTTTTGTCATAGTTTTTATATTTTTCTCTTAATTTTTGTGCAAAGATACTATAAAATTTTGAAAGCACCAAATATTTTCTGTTAATGTTTATTAAATTTCTTCGCTTTCTTATATAATTTATATGCCCCATATAAAGCCCATATACAGAACAGATATAAAGGTAATTCAAAAAATAAAAACCATTTCAGATTAAATCCAATAGTACCATAATGCCCAACAATTGCAAATAGAATTCCAAAAAATGCAAGAGTTAGAACAAGAGGTTTGGTAAAATCCTCAAAATGTTGATGTAAAAACCCGCCAATTAAATTAATTAATTTTTTCATAATTGATGTATATTATTAAAAACGATACAAAGGTACAAAATTATTCTGAAATAGCCAAATAATTCACCTTAAAGATTGTTAAAACGAATATTTATTTGTATATAAACAGCATAAAAGATGATTATTTTAATAGACAACGGGCACGGTCAAGACTGTCCAGGCAAGCAATCGCCAAAACTTGATAGTTCTATAATTGTTTCAAGTGAATTTACTGAAAACGGACGTTTTAAGGAGTGGAAATATACTAGGGTTATTGCAGATATGCTTGTTACGAAACTCAAAGCAATGGGTTATGACGCAAGATTACTTGTTACCGAAAAAAAAGACATATCTCTTGGTGAAAGGGTTAAGAGGGTTAACGCAATTTGCAATAAAAGTGGCGTTTCCAACGTAATAATGATTTCAGTCCATGCAAATGCTGTTGGTGACAGTACCAAATGGATGACCGGACAAGGATGGGAAGCATATACAACAAGAGGTAAAACAAAATCCGATGTTCTTGCTGAATATCTTTACAAAAGGGCAGAGAAAAACTTCAAAGGAAGAAAAATACGTAAGGATACATCAGACGGAGATAGTGATAAAGAAGCAGGTTTCTATATTATCAAAAACGCAAAATGTCCTGCCGTATTAACTGAGAATTTCTTCTATGATAACAAGGATGACCTTAAATACATGGTTTCAGAAGAAGGTATTCATGCGGTAGTAAGAACACATATTGAGGGAATAATTGATTACATTAACAATAAATAAAGGAAAAAATGGAATTATTGAAGATAGTATCGGAAGATGGATGGTGGGCGTTAAAAGACAATTCACAAAGATATCATTACGTGGCATATTTGCTAGAAGAAAAAGATGTTTATTGCTACCATCTTGTTGATGATGATTGGAACGAAATATATATTCCGACAACAAAGGATATAATTCGCAAAAAAATTGATATTTAAAAAGGTGGACTCTTAATTGAATCCACCTTTATCTGTTTGAGTTATGCAGCGCCAACTTTTAATGGCTCTAAAACGGTTGATGTTCTTAATACTCTTAGGCCTTCTGAATAATAGTTTTTTGCAGTTCTTAAATCCATATCTTCAAGATTATTAGTATTAATTGCATTCTTGATGTATTTCATTGCACTTTTAAGTTTATCTAATGCTTCTTGGGGATATTCATTGACTAATTCATCATCCTTCATAGTTACAAAAAAGCCAATAATACTTGCTTGTCTTTTTATTTCAGAACGCATCATATTAAACTTTTGCCACAAACGTTCTTGTTCAGTTTGAGACTCTGTAATTGTAGTACCAATGCTATCAACAAAACGCTTTACATCATTATTTAATGTATTTTTTAAAAATTCAAATATATCTGAATTTTTAAACCCAAAAATGGTTTTAGTTTCTATTTTATCACCAATCTTACGTTTATAATGGTAATCATCAACAGCATCTATGTGCATTGTCTCAATATATAATGTTGCAAATCTTGACGGTACATTGAAGCCACCTAATCTTTTACACATATCCTCAATTTTTCCACTTGCTTCAATCCAAACCCATTGGTTCCAATTAACAATGTTATAATGAATTATCATTTCTAAAAGTTTAACAGCAGCATCGTGGCGGCCATCTTTTACACAAGTTGCGCCAACGCATTTGTTTCCACCAATATAGCCATTGTATACAGTAACAGTAACAAGTTCGCCATCACAGTATCCAAGAGTAAAAAATGGTGATTTCTTAATCATGTCAGTACGTGAAGCAAAACCTTTAAAGCCACCAAGTTTTTCATAGCCACTTTGTAAAATTGACCATATTACATCTTTATTATTACGTATATGGGCTTTGTCTTCTTCATTTGACATGTCATATTTCATAATATTATATATTATATTAATTATTTACGTTACAAATATACTACAAAAAACTGAGACTACAAAATAATCTCAGTTAATTTTTGTTAATCATTAAGACTTCTTACCTCATATATTGTTAATAGTGGATTTCCCTTGATATTCTTAATGTATTTATCATAGAAATTAGCAACCCAATCCTTATCTGAAATCTGATAAGTCACTTCATCATATCCGTTTTCTGTAATCACACCATAGCACCAGAATGAACATGAATGCCTGATATATTCATCCTTATCCTTAAAATTAAGGAAATATCCAAGTTTTCCAATCATATTTGTCTTAATTCTTTCCTCTTTTTCATCCTTTGGGTCATCATCATCCACAACAAGTTCCCATGCACGTTTGTATATCTCTGTTTCCTTTTCATACATGTGCATCCTCTCCCAACAGATATCCTTATATCTTGCTGAATATGACTTTGTGGCATCATTAAGCCAAAACGGATTACTGAAAGGACCTTCTTCATTATGGTTCTTGAGTCTTTCCTCATAACACTTCTCATAACGATAATGACCTTCAGGGTTTTCATCCGTTAAGGCATCACCTGTTTCCTCATCATAATAACAACCCTTGGTGTAATATTGATAGTATTCAAAATCAGTCATCTCCTTGATATTGAGGTATAATTTCTTATAGTTTTCCCTCTGTGTTTCACTAATTTCAAGTTCCTTACTATCCAATATTGCCTCTATAAGTTTAAGAAAAGACTTATGCAATTTTTCTGCATCATCTAACTTGCACTTAACATACCGTTCAACCTTGGTATCAGCTGAATATTTCTTGATTAATTCCTCATGGTTATCACCAATAACCAATACTGTTCTAAAAACACTTCTTGCCATATATAATATTTAACTTTTTTTCTTATTTTACAGGATGTTTAAACTCCACGTTATCAAAGATAACCTTTGGAATCGTCTTCTCAAATTTCTTCTTTATATTTGATGCACGATGTCTTAACCACCTTGCTACATCTGAAAAACTCTTGTATTTCCTTAATGCAGACTTATTAAATTCAGATAATATCAGTTGTTTATCCTTTTCGTCATTGGTATTAATTAATTTTTGAATATTCGTTAATACCTGTATATAGTCCTTGTATACCTGTGTATTTCTTATGTATTTGTATGCATCACTAACGCTTCCAATCTTTATTCCATCAACTTGTAGCATACCGGCAATCTGTGCGATATATGCACCACGCTCAAAATTATTTGAATAATAAATAATGTCCGCAATTATTTTTCTAAGTTCTGTATCATTGCCTTCTTGTGAGCCATAATAGTTTTCACGTTCAAGTTGGTAAAAAAGTCTATCACCCCTTTTGTACATTTCAGCATCCTGATAAGCATGGGTTAATTCATGCATTATTAAAGGAATGATATCATCATTATTGATACAGTTAGGGTTGACTCTAATTACTAATTTTAAAATATTGAAATGTTTATTAAAAATTGTTTCGTCAGGGTCATAAGCCATTATATCAATACTACTATCCGAAATAAGTTTAACTTTATTAACGAATTTATTATCTTTAAATGTTACAAAAATTTCCTCTTTCTTGCTAAGTGATGGTATTTCTTCTGCTATTTGTTTAGCCAAGTCATAGCAGCCATCAAATACACCATATTGTTCTAACAATATTTTGTTATAACTTTCTGAATTAAGATGCTCTAATAGTGTTCCATGTAAAGGTTTTCTATAGTAGAACTCAATGAATAGATGAGTTTGAAAATCTCTTTCAAATATATTATTTTCCATATTAATTAATATCTTCTTATTGATTTTGTAACTGGTTGCATTAATGTTCTTATCATTCTTAAATGCTCATTCGCTATTTTTGGTAAAATTGTATTAAACTTATTATTATATCTGTTTAACTTTCCTTTTAACCATTGGACAAATTGTGTATAATCTTTGAATTGATAATTAGACAATTCCTTTACTTCATCAAGAACAAATTCTTGTAACTCTTCGTCTTTTAGATTGATTAATTCATTTGTCCATTCGAAGACTGTTTCACAGTTCTTATATACTATTGTATTCTTTAAAAAGTTAAATACGTCATTTATTGTTGAAAATCGTTGCTTGCAATTATCAAGATACCCTGCTATTTGTGCTATATATGCAGACCGTTCGAAATCATTGAAATGATATAATACCCAAGACAGATTATATTTAAGTTCTCTTTTCCTTTTATCCTTAATTGCAAAATCCTCAGAATAATCTGTCTTATTCTTATCGTAGCCTATTTTCTTAAATTCGTTTTCAAGCGAGAGACCTTTTAACCTTAATTGATAATCTTGATATGCATGCATTAATTCATGCATCAAAAGTGATAAACCATCTGATGTATTAGTAAAATTTGGATTAAATAATATATAAATTGTTTTGAATTTATCATTAACAAACACGCTATCTTCAGGAATATATGCTGCTTCACCATTTTGATAGTTTAATGCTACTTTAATCTGTTCAAGCCACGGACAATGTTTTATACTAAAATTGGCCGTTTTCTTTCCATTGTTTGATTTAATAAAGTCCAATAACTGATATGCAAGGTTTTTGCAACCTTTAAAGACACCATAGTTTTCTAATAATACTTCTTCGTTTAACTGTCTGTCACTTTGCTCAAGTATAAACAGTTTACCATTATTGTTATAATAAAACTCAATAAATAGATGCGCTCTGAAGCTTTCTTCTAATATGTCTTGTATTTCTTTAGCCATAAAAATCTGCTATACTAATTAAGTATTAATATAACAGATTTAACCATAAAAATCAAGGGTTTAACGTTCTAATTTGCGACGTTTATCCCAGCTAATAAGCCATACAGAAGCATTATTGATTTCCTCAATACGGTCATGTAATGGAATGAATTTGAAACCATTATCCCTAAACGGCTTAAAAATCTCATCCACATATGGAACCATATCTTCGTCAAAGTCAACCATTGCATAATATGAATGGAACTTATCCTCATTGGCATTTGCATACAGATTAGGTGATATGCATCGTTTAATTTCAAGAGCAATATGATTCTGTGCCACAGTGATATACTCATCAAGTGAAGTAATGTCACCATACTTTGTTCTGAAATAAGCCTCTTGTGCAGTTAAAGGCTTTTCATTCCGATGCCAAGGGAAGATTGATTTCATACAACGGTTAAAAAAACGATGTTTCTTTGCATCCTCTTCGGCTTTTGTCATAATGTTCTCTACGTCTCCTTCGTAACTCATATTTATTTTTCTTTTATTTTAAAGGCATCTATATAGTATTAGTTATATGCTACATAATAGGTTTTACCACAATACTCAACCTCTTCAAACTCATACCACACAGCGTTCTTACCTGTATTCTTAGCCACGTAGTTTGACAAGGCGTTCTTATCAGTGTCAATGAAGAACGTATTAGCGGTAATAGTGGAAAGCGATGGTCTAAATGCACTCTTGTTATCTGCAATAAACTTATCAACCATTTCCTCAGTACCATACTTCTTCAGTATATCAAGAGCATATTCATAGTTGCCTCGACCAATTGAATATGTAATACTCCTTGTGCATCCACGAGTGTTCTTTACAAATCTTACACGGCTCTTAGTTACTTGTGTAAAGTCTACATCAAGTTCCAACTCTCTCACATCACTAATGGCAAATGTCCTTGCCAACACTTTCAATCCTAATTCTTTATCCATACTTTCAAATAATTTTTTAATTCTTTCAAACATTTTTAATAATATGAAGGTCTTTGTAAAATTAAGTCAACCAATGCTTCCTTTGATAGGTGAAGAAGTTTTGCCCTCTTCTTCTCATAATCACTAAGTCTTTCTTCATAGGTCTGTGCAACAAACGATGTTGATATAGTATCAGTTCTATTTGCTGCTGAGGCTGCTGTCAAAGACATACATTCTGCTGTGTCATGATTGAAACGAGGACATTTCTGACACATATTTAATCCCTTATAGGGGCAATCATCTGGTTCGTACATAATAAAAGTCAATTAGTATAATTTATTATCGTACTCATTCGAGTACATGGTCACGATATTTCAACTTCCACATGCGTTCATCCAAAGCATCCTCGCATGAAGTCTTCGCGTTAAGCATCATTTCATCCTCAGTGGTCTCTTCAAACAGAAGGTCATAGTTCTCAAAAAGATAATTTTCCATAATGTCGAAAGATTCCTCATGTAAACCATTATTCGCATTATACTCAGGTTTAATGTACGAACATAGTGTGAAAAGATAGCAATTGCTTCTAAGTAACTTATATGGGAAGATATACATCACCGGAATAGGATTACCCTTTTCATCCATTTTACTTACTTTCCAGAATTTGAAAAGAAGTTTATTCACCTCTTCATATCTCTTGTCATAAGCATCTTCAAAGCCATTAATTGCCTTTTCAACATCTTCCCTCATGTGCTTGATTTCTTCCATGTGGTCTGTATCGTGAAATGTTTTAAGGTAGTTATAGACAAGTTCATGCATCTTATGAACCCTTGTTTCATCTGGAAGATTAAACTTCTCTAAAAGAATTTTCTCATTGATATCCATTTTCTATTAGTCCTAATTGCGTAATAAAATTATTAATTATATTCTCTGCCGCTTCTATCAATTCAGCGGTCTTTGCTTTCTTTAATTCCGGAATATTTTCTCTGAGATAATGCTTTGAAACCAAGATATATCCGGTTGATGTGTTTGTTTTGTATTCCCTTGTTATATAAGTATTGGCCGGGTACTGTCTTGCCAGTTCATGCTTATTGTTAATCTTACGACTGACTGATAAATCAAGTATATCGTCACTTCCTGTAAATGGCACGAACACAACAGGCGCTGTATCTATCAGTTTCCGATACTTCTCAGTTACATTTTTATTCATTGCTCATAATATATAAAATAGGTTTATGGAGAAAACACACTAACATACTACCCATTACGATAATGGTCATTACCTTTAACAACGTCTCATTATACTTTGATATATCCGTATCCATATTTGCTATTAATCTTGTATCTTCTTCCGAAAAGTCAAACGTCGGCATGATAAAAAACGTCATAATGCAAAATACTATTACCAACGTTAAGAATAACGGAAAATCAACAAACGCCGCAAGTGCTAAGAATGTTATGATTGATAATTGGTAAAAATCTTTCTTATTCATTTGTATTGCAAAGGTACTACTTTTTTCTTTAAAAAAAGAATATATTTTGTTAATATAAGTTAACTACAACTTCTTTTGTATTTCTTTAACATAGTCAATATGCTCTTGTGACATAGGTACGCCAGTATAATTAACTCCAAGGAAAGTAGCGATGACATCTTCATCTGTAGCATTCTCGCCAAGTTCTCCGTAAGTAATCATTTGCGAGTTACCAAAAAGACGTTTCGCTCTATCTGATAAATCGGAATAATAGTTACCATGCAAGTCTTTAAATTCATCGAACAAAAATCTTATAAGGCAATGTAAACGCTGTTTTCCATCAACTATGTCGAAAAAAGCGACTTCAGTATTACCTTTGTCTATCTCCTTTTCAATATACTCATAAGACCTCTTACGAATAACCAACATGCCGCAATTAATAGATTGATATATACTTTCAATAAATAATTGTTCTTGTTCAAGTGTCCAACAATAATCACGTTGGTAATACTGCTTATTGCCGTCCTTATCAATGATATAAGGATTATCGTTCACTTCCGGAATACAAATGCCCTTATATACATATTCCTTTTTGTCACGTTTGGGAGTATCACGAAGGCAATTAATTCCAAGTAAACCTAACATACAAGAAATATCAAAGTTGACTGTACGTAATTCACTTCTCCAACACTTATTAGGGAATGGATTTGCACCTACACAGAAAAGGCTGCGTTTGTATTGGCCATCTTCAAGAACAACATCATCCAAGTAGTTCTCTGTATTTGATACCTTTATGGAATGGTCGTACACTTCTTTAACCGTAACCGTTACATCACGTTCCGGATTATTTGAATAGCCACCCAAGAGTTTCTTCTTAACGATAACATTATCGCCAACTTTAATATCGTTTGATAAAAACTCCTTAATTAACTTTTCTTTCTTCTCAGCCATATTTAATTCTTTTTAAATTTACTTGTATCAATTTTTTTCTTAGGGTGCTCTACATTGAGTATATCACCTAACAACGTACTCATTCGAGTACACTGGTGTTCTAATTGCTCCATTTTTTCAATGATTGACATTGTAATCTTCACATTGTTCTCCTGCGACACATAGAAGCACTCATAACTTACTCCAAATATAACTGCAAGTGAAATCCATGCCCACCAAGTGAACCATTCAATTGTGAGAAAGCCAGATGTCAATATAAGGGCAATTCCGATAAAAACCAAGTATCTCATTAACCGATAAATTTCATATAATTATCCATAACAAATTCACTATTCCGGTTGAAATGGTCGGCAAATTCATCAAGACTTAACATCTTAACCTCACTTGGATGTGAATAATACAAATCCATAAGTTCTGTATCTTCAAGTTTATCCAGTTCGTCAAGTTTAAATTTTTCTGTTTTAGGAAATAACAGAACTGATTTTGCTGTGTCGTGATGAAGATGCTTGTGGTAACTATACTTTCCACCGGCATTTACAATATTTACAAGTTCAGATATGTAGTTATCCCAATCTTCAAAATCCTCCACACTCTCTCTGCAAGTAAAATCTCTGCAATAATAGCTATTTGGGTCTTCCCGATACATACGAATTTCTTCATCCACATCAAAGTATTCATAATACTCATTTAATGATGAAATCCAATCCTCTTTGTCTATCATTATAGTCATTTCAACCCCGCCCTTGGTATGAATTCCGGATAGTTCCCAACGATTATCATAGCAATCATAGACATCAAAGCCCAGTGCTTCAAAAAAGTCCTTTCCGGAATCCTTGACAATTGCTTCGTTCAATGTTTTTATAAGACTTGGTGTAATCTCTTTATATTCCATATCACATACTTTAAGCGGTTTCAAAATGTGTAAGTGTTGTATCACTTGATACATGTGTTACATCGGATGGTGTTCTGTCTGATACAACACTCGCTACAATTCCTTTTTCCACCTTTGGTTTTTCCTTGATATATTTCTCTATAATCTCAATGGCTTGGTCTTTCTCTGTTGTGCCGTTTATCTTCTCATAGATAAGACGCAAAATGTCCTCACCATTGATTTTATTCTCACAGAAGTATATCTCAAATACTTTTCTTACGTCCTTATTAATGGGTTTAAAACGGTTGACTGAGCCTAATGTGGAATGAAGTTGTTTCCAATCCTTATATACCTTGATGGTTGGATAGCGTTCACTTATTCCATAGACATACTTGTCCTCACCGGTAAGTCCACCGGTAGCCTTAGTCCACTTATCTCTTGATTTGTTGGTGATATTGTCAAGTTGCCAATTAGTGTAACAAAACTTAATATAAGTCTTGACCTCTTTTCTATCCATTAACATGGGGTTGAGAGTATTCTTGTAAATCACAAGAAAATCCGGATTCTTCCAAATTGATACAACATTCACATTGATACCGGTTCGTGCATCAGACGGAGAAAGATGGTCTGACAGACGTACTACAAATGTATCATCAATAATGCAATATGTACTATTTGATTTTTCGTTTTCCTTAATCTCAACCTTTTCTGATAATGTTTTGATAAATTGCTTTAAATATTTCATTTATGAATAAATAAATTGAGATTTATATTTATTAACAATGCCAAGATAAGCATTTAGTTTTTCTCTAAGTTTCTTCTGATAGTCTGGGTGTTCAGCATGAAACTTTTCCTTTGTGTCTTGATATTCAGCACTAATGGTTAGTGGTTGATTACGCTCAATGTTCTTCTGAAGGTCTTTAATGTTAATACCCTCATAGATATAGCCCTTTTGCTCCTTGAATTGTTTAAGAGCGTCAGAAACCGTATACTGCTCACGAACAGCATACTTAATAGGCAAAACATCAGGGTCGAAACTCCACCTATCTTCAATCTTCAATACTACTTGTTCACCAAGACCCTTCTCTACATATTCATTAATAATTCTGATTTTCTTACTATTTGTCATTTTTTTTTCTATTTTTCAGTTGCAAAGGTACTACAAAAAATTGATAAAACAAAATAAAGAGAGTTAATTTTTGCTAAAAAACTCTCCTTTAACTTTTATTCAGCTGGCGGCAACCTACTAATCAGCACCTCTGAAAGATATGCCTTTACAATCAACATACTGCTTATAGTGTATTCACCATAGATTTGCTTAACCACGTCATATACGATTGATTTCTCTGGCACATGATATGGCCTTGTACTATTTGTTACAAATTCCTTAATTTGTTCGTTGGATAACTTGTTAAGTACAGCAAGTATATCCTTAATCTTTACATTCTTTGAAATTTTCATGTTAATTAATTTTTAATTTGTTATGCAACTTTTTTAACTGTTTTCTCACTTTCCTTGAATTTACAACAGAGAAAGTTATATTCTTCAGTTACTTCCTTACCATACAGAATAGTCAATCTGTCTTTAAAACAAATTGGAAATCCATCACGTCCATTTTCTATCTCATTGTTAATTTGTGCTTGAACATCTTTGTGGATAATATGGTCAATTTCCATACATTTTTCGCAAAGTTTCTCATATTCGTAATCACCTCGTATACTTTCATGTTCACTCTTATATTTGTCAGCAACTTTCTTATGTTTGGCATATTCCGGATATTGTTCATGCTTCTCATATAATTCCCAATAACGTAGTTTCTTATATAAATTCTCGCACAATTTATCATCATAGATAATATCAACACCCATTGTCGGAATTGGCAAGAAAGAGAAACCAAGATTAAATTCCGGTTTAAAAAGCCAATTCTCCACTACCTTGTCACCATAGCCATGTGCTTTGAATACCGGAAGATGGTGCTCGATAAACCATTTTCTCTGATAATCAATCATAGCATTAAAATGCGTGGTATATTCATTGAATTTCTCTGCACCATAGTGTCTAAGGCATCTGTATTCGTTAATATAATTAATATCACAACAATCACCACTACGATGAAATAAATCACCATTAAGGCAATAGCACATGACATCATCACCATATTCATTAAGATAATCAGCAAAATGCTCAATAGTTCCATCAAATGCCGGAATGGTATATTGCTTTCTGTTGGCAATCTTAATCCAGCCTTTGCCGCGAACCCATACCTCCTTAACGTCCTCAACCTTTTCCCAACGGGTATAAGGCACAATAGGAACTAAGTGAAACTTATCATCTGATAATTTCGTCTTAATACACTTAATTTCACCGGTAGGTAAATTTGTCTTAGGATTGCCATTCCAATCCTTACCAATGTAAATAAAATTGATTTTTTCCATATTAATTAATTTATTTTTTGCCAATATCCGTATAAACATTTTTCTCCACTATCCCAGCTGTCATAGAAAGAACCATCAACTGCTGCCACAAGATGATTTGCTGCAACCATTACATATCGTCCCTGCTTATGGCTTGTTGCAAAACCGGAAACCGTTGGCCTTTTACTTCCCTTTTTATTTGAAATACCGGTATAGACATAACCATGTGCTTTAAGCCACTTCACATACGCATGCTTGGTATTTGGCATGCATTGCAGTTCTCTTGCAATAGGAACAAGTTCGTCATATATTTCTACCCACGACTTATCCTCTGTCTTGGAAAATGCCCTAATAACACAATCCCCAAAAAGATTTTTCAAATCCTTTGAATTGGGTTGATAATATATATAACCTTTACTTTTCACTTAACTTCTGAATTAAACTATCAAACGAACCCCAAAAAACAGAGCTGCCTTTTCTATCAACAATCTCTACCATACTTCTCTCTGAAATATTGTCCTCAAAGCCATCACGCAGCAAATCTAATTTGTGATAACCAATACAGGCCGGAGAGTTTGGCTCAATTGAAATCCTACAACCTTTACCATATACAGCCTTTTGCTCAAGTTGGTAAGGTGTAGAACACTCAAAAATCGTTGCCTTAATCTTATTCATAATTTACTATATGTTTTATGTTTGTTATGCAAAGGTAATACAAAAAAACGAGAATACCAAAATATTCTCGTTAATTAATGTTAATTGTATCATTTTTTTCCACAAGGCACTTATATGCCTTATCAAACACTGCATTTCCAATTGCTACTGCTTTGTCGAAATTAAGCCATAGCAAGTAAAGGATAAAAATCCCTAAAATTGTCTTAACTATTTTACTCATATACTACTGAATATTGCATATAATACACTACCAACAAGGAACAATCCCAGTAAGATAGTGAAAATATTAATTAATATATCTTTCTTTTTCATATAGCACTTAATGAAAGTTTAAAATTCCAGTAACATAAATTGGTTGTAAATCAATCCACTTAGTAATTGATTTGGCCTCCTTTGGATTGTGATAGTTATATACTGAAATAACACATACGCAATCTTTGTCTTGAATTGTAGGTATATCACAAGTACATTGGAATGCCATGACATGATTATCCCAGCCAAATCTTGTTAATTTAATATCAATCTTTTCACCTTCAAATTCCTTGTACTTCTGTAAGATGAAATTAACTAACTCTTTATCAAAATGTTTTACATCGAAATCCCTCAATAGAACAACCTTATCAAGAAGAACTTCTGATTTAGTCTTACCTTGGAAACAAGCAACGTTAGGCAAAATTTCCAATAGCCACGTCCGGCTGTCCTCTGTCAAATCTAAACTGATGTATTTGAAATCTGTTTTCATTTTAATTAATTTTTAGTTTTTTTTTTCTGCTATAGGTACCTAGGACCTAATACTATAGAAAAATTTTATTTTTAATAATAAAATTTTATTAAAATAACTTAAGGTACCTAGGTCCTGGCTCAATAGTAAATCAGTCCTATTTCGTTCCATTCTTCATCACATTCAGCCACATAGACAAGTTCTATATCAACATGACCTACATCAGCATAGTCTATACCTTCAGATGCAAGATACTTTGCCCATTCCAAGGCTTTCTCATCATTTTCGGATGAAAAGTAGTCCGAATCCGGATAATGTTTCTCACCATCAATAACACATTCGTAATCTGCTCTATATTTCTTCATATTCCTTATAGAAATCCGGTCATAAAATGTTCTTTATACTCCTTATACGTTATTTTACCCTTATGGTTTATGAAAGCGTCAATATAGTTTGCATTATCCTTATCATCAGACAAAGCCAACTCATTGCCACTAAGTGCTTCAAGTCTCAAATCCGGTGGCTCATTGAAGAACTCATCCGGCTCAAAGTCGGAAAAATCTATTTTATCTTTAATGATTTCAGCAGCCAACTTCTTCTGTGCTTCATCCAAATTATGCTCCGCTTCTGTTATTTTCCCAATTAACCTCTCATATTTGTCCATAAACTCATTTTTAAGGCTCACAGAGCCGTTTTATATGTTCAGATGATAAACTATGCCTTTTAATAAAAATAATGCGTTAGGAACGATTTTTTGATATAGTAAGACCGCCTTGTTGCTCTTTCGTTTCAAACTTTGCAATTTCAGTACAATAATCCTTCTTCTGTTCTATGTTAAAGGCATTATCCCTGTCTTTTTCAGTGGCAAATAGTCTAACTTTTGGTATCTCATACCATTCCATTGCATCATCATACCATCCATCACGTTTTTTAGTGATAATTGCATACCCGTATATCATAATACTTAATTATTGATATTAATTATTTTCCACTTTAGTCCAGACAAACATTGTATCAGAGCCATCACCATAATTTGCACCATCAGCACAAAAGAAAAACTCATTAGGCTGCGTAAGGTCTACTTCATAGAAATGATAGGTACAAGCATGGATAGTATCTTCCTTTGTGAAAAACTCTACTGCTTGGTCATAAGACATCTTACCAATTGCCATAAGGTCATAATAGTAAGACGGATTTACACTTGCTGAAAAAATAGTTACTTTCATATTGATTATTTTTTTATTATCTATTAAAATCAAATCTCCAATAAGGATAACCAGTCGCGGCATTCTCATAACGTAAAATACGTACAAGAGTTAAGTTCTCATTATCAAGCATTATACGTAAAAATTTCTCAACATCTTCCGGATGGCGGTCTGAATAGAACGCTTGTCCTTGATTACCCCATATCTTCTGACACGTCTCATTATACTTCTTGCTATCCCATCCGTAAAGTCGGTCAGAATATACAGAATCACTTGCATTTTCAGTATTACCAAAACCGTATTGAATAATACCGCCATCATATTTGGCAAAATCATAATCAATCATAACACCATTGCCATCGAAATAAATTACTTCTTCAAACATATATTACTTTTTAAATTGACACTGCAAAAGTAATAAAAAAAACCGAGACTACCAAATAATCTCGGTTAAAAGATGTTAATCACTCAGTTAAATCTTCAAAATTATGGCTATTTACCCTAACCTTCTTTCTTTTTCGGTTTTCCTTATACATCTTCTTCTGTTCTTTTTTCACTTCCTCCCAGTATTGTTCCTCTTTCTTAGTGCCGACATAATCAGTTGTATAAGTCGTAGTTACCTCACCATTATCATTATATGATGTTGTATAGGTGGTATGATATACCGGTTTTCTTGTTTCTGAATGTGTATCAAGATAACTCTTTACAAGAAATACTTCATCACTTCTTCCATCTGTTGAAAAACGTTTAGTACCGTCATTTGCATTAGCGTTCTGTGCAACCGATTGCCGTTGGTACTGATTGTTTTCCCTTATAAAATTGCGATAATGGGAAGGACGATATACACTCCTATCAGAAAATGTACGAGAGAAATCAGGAATGTAGCCATAAGGTCTGGTGGACACATAATAAGACGGTCCACAACTTGTAAGTAACAGAATACTAACAAGACTGAATGTAAATACAAATAGTTTTCTCATATTAATTAATTTTACAATAATCTTCGAACTTATCACTCTTATTATTATAACATTCACACATAGATATATCTGCTAACGCTAAGAATATAAATTTTAGCCAATACTTAATCTTATTCATGCTAATTATTACGTTTTAACAGAATTAACGCATACTCTGACAATTCCTCTATCTGTTCATCTGTCAGTCTTTCCAACATTTCCGAACCCGTGAAATCATCAATTGACACATCAGGAAGAAAATTATCCATCACATAGTCATACAACAGAATGGAATTAATTGAATTATCTTCTCTGATTGCGGTTTCAATAACACCTAAATTTAATCCTCTGAACATGGCTCAATGTAATTAGGTTCATCATCATAGTTTTCCAACACATAAGTAAGCAACTTATCACGATTTTTGCGGTCTAAGTCACAATACAACTTATTGACATCACCATTAAATTTACTTCTGATATGTGCCATCAATAAAGGTTGGTCATGCCAAACTTGTTCAATAAAACGATGGGGATAATTGAATGTGAAAAATATCCACTTGTTAATTGCCTTTTTGTCTGTTAAGTTTGCCATACTATATATACTCCTTTAATTTGATGACACAAAGTTAGTGAAAAAAACGCAGACTACCAAAAAATTTTAGTTAAACTGCGTTAAAGAACTGTTAATGTGTGTTAATCTTTAAGTGCTTCCGGATTTATGAGTTTATCATCAATCCTATAAAGCATAGTTCTGTATTCATCGTTTTGTTTAAGCCAAGTCTTAATACCATTCATAATAGCCCCCAAGATATGTTTATCTGTACCGAACTTGCCTACACCGGCAAGATATGTACGCATATCCTCGTCATTGAGCAAATCCCATGAGCCACAAGTAGGATAGTTCAGACAGAACTTATCTTCACCATTTCTGCATTCGTAGTCAATTGAGAAATCGTAAGAACGCTTGACAAGTGGTTTACCATCTTTATCGTAACCCTTAACATAACAGATACGCATCCATCTGCCCATCCGTCCGACTTCCCATCCCTTACCTAAGTAATCCTCGATGATACCGGAAATATAATTCCTTGCACTTGTCTCAATCTCCTTAATCTTATCAGTAAGACTTGTACGTCTTGCCAAAAGACCTGACTTATACTTCTCACCTTCCGGTGTCTTGAAATATTCCTCCCTTTTTAGTTCTTTCCTAACAGAAGCGATACCATTTTTCATACAAGTAATATCATGCTCCAATACAGAGGTCTTTGATTTCCGTACATTATGGTCAAACACACGGCCATTCAGATACTCGTCAGTCAGTTCAACAACCTTATCAGTCTCACCTTTAAGGGTATAATACTCATTCTTCAACTCAAGGTACTCCTTGTAAAGTTTCTGCTTTGTTGTCATGTCTTTAATCTCCTTTATTTGTTTGATGATGCAAAGGTACAAAGAATATTTCAATCTGCCAAACAATTTTACTTAATAAATGTGAAACAGTCGTTAAAAGATATTAAACGTCATATTTCTTAATTTCTTCTTTCTGTTTCTTAATAAGTTCCTTGCAGCTATCAATCTTCATTAAGGCAATACCAATTTCGGCTTGATTATCCTTAATCTTATCCAGAAGCATATTATAGATTTTCCTCTTTGCATCAATTTCAGTCGTGAAAACATCATAATAAGTCTTGTCTGCATCACGACTTACCAAATTAATCTTGAATTCACCTTCTTTTTCCGGAGAATTAGGTACTTTCTCTGCAATAGTAATTGTCACAGACTTATCAGATGGATATTCCACCTTACTGGCATGTCCTTCAAAAATTGATGGTATGTCACCATATTCAATGATATACAGAACATCACCTACTTTAACATCACCAAATGTCTTATACTTTCTTTCCATAATAATTAACAATTAATTTTTATTGCATAACCCTTACTAACGTATTCTTCTATTTCTTCAAGTGAAAAAACTTCAACAGACTTAAATGTTGGTGTATAATCGTTAAAATATGTCATACCAAGACCAATTCTGGCATTCTTCATATCACTTTCATACATCATCTGTTTCCGTCAATAACCCCTCCCTAAAGTGAGGGGCTTGTGCAAAGAACGTTAATTCTTTT